>Ga0075152_10000534_pt1 | contig 28112 bp, 27 predicted proteins | sample JI61114C2DNA_FD_70964 | JGI IMG/M metagenome (GOLD analysis project Ga0075152, IMG submission 70964) | Wastewater effluent complex algal communities from Wisconsin, to seasonally profile nutrient transformation and Carbon sequestration -... | ecosystem: Engineered > WWTP > Effluent > Algae...
CAAGACGGTGATCAAAGACGCGATCCTGGACGGGGTCATCGGGAACGACCGGGCTCAGGCTTGGCAGCTCATGCTGGAGACCGGGCGAAAGCTCGGCCGGGAGCCCCTGACCGGCATGGAAGAACCCGTCCCGGGACAGGAGCAGGTGAAGGAAAAATGAACCCGATTAGATTCGCGGCTCTTGCGGCTGCCCCAGCCAGCCGCTCCTGACCAATGTCCCTCTACCGCTTCCGCGTGATGATCGACGATGCCAGCGAGGCGTTCCGCGACATCGAGATCCGCCGCAACCAGACCTTCCTCGACTTCCACAAGGCGATCAAGAAGGCTTTCGGGTTCAAGGGGGAAGAAATGGCCTGCTTCTACGTGAGCGATGAGGAGTGGACCAAAGGGGCGGACATCCCTCTGGCGGACCTGGGGTTCGCCGAGGACGGCAAGGTGCCCGCGCTGATGCACGAGACGCAGATCGGCGACCACATGCGCAGTACGAGCCAGCGCTTCGTTTACGCATACGACTTCCTGCACATGTGGATGTTCATGTGCGAGCTGATCCACACAGGCGATCCCGTAAAGGGCCAGCGCTATCCCAAGGTGGTGATGAGCGTGGGAACCCCGCCCGGTGAGCACAGCCGTATGGACGCGATCCTGATGCCCGGCGATGATGAAGAGGAGGACATGCGCGAAGAGGCTACTGAAGTGTATGCCGAGGATGAAGGCCACGACGACGATGACCACGGCACCGACCAGGGTGAGGATCATGACGAGTTCGGCCATGGGGACCATGATGGGCTGAGCGGGCACGAGGAGCTCCCGGACAACTATTGAGACCACACGGTCACAGGGGCGCAGAGGCCACTGGATCGTATCGCCATCATGCCCGGAAAAAAACCCTTGCTGATCGTGATCGGCGGACCGACTGCCAGCGGCAAAACGGCGGTCGCAGCTAACGTCGCCACGCATTTCGGTACCGAAGTGATCAGTGCGGATTCCCGGCAGTTCTATCATGCGATGCGGATCGGGACGGCACGACCTACCGAAACCGAGCTGCTCGGCGTGAAGCACCACTTCCTGGGGCACCTCGACTTGCAGGAGACCTGGAGCGCCGGCGAATTCGCGCGACAGGCCGAACCCGTTCTGCAGGACATCCTTGCCCGCCATGGGACAGCTGTCATGGTCGGCGGAAGCGGCCTTTACATCGACGCGGTGTGCAATGGACTGGACGCCATTCCCCCTACCGATCAACGCGAACGCGGGCGTTTGCAGGAACTGTTCCGCACAGAGGGTCTCCAACCGCTGTTGGACCGATTGAAGGAACTGGATCCGGAGAGCTGGCGCATCATCGACCGCAACAACCCGCACCGGGTGATACGCGCCCTGGAAGTATGCCTGACCAGCGGAAAACCGTTCAGCGCGCAGCGCACCGGACCGCGCCAGCGTGAAGACCTCCATATCCTCCGTATCGCGCTCGATCCGCTGCGTACCGAACTCTATGCACGGATCGACGCCCGCGTGGACCGGATGGTCGCGGACGGTATCGTGGAGGAAGCGCGCGCCCTCCTTCCCCACCGGCACTTGAACGCACTGAACACCGTTGGCTACAAAGAACTGTTCGCGCATTTCGACGGCGCGATGGACCTGTCCGCTGCCGTAGTGCTGATCAAGCAGCACACGCGCAACTATGCGAAACGACAGATGACCTGGCTGCGGCGTGACCCGGCTTGGAGCTACTACCCGCCTACCGACCTTGAAGGCATGCTTGACCTGATCGGGAAAGCGCGTCAGACCTGAACGCCCACGAGCGTAACGTCATCCAACTGGTCCAGCCCGCCCTTCCACTCCAGGAAGCCATGTTCCAATGCGCGTCCCTGTCGGCAGAGATCGCCGCTGTGCGATCGCATGACCATCTCCTTCAAGCCAGCGGTCTTCAGCTTGCGGCCTAGTGGCCCACCGAACTGGTCGGCGAACCCATCGCTGCCCAAGAACAACCGATCGCCCGGCGCCAATGCGATCAAGTGCGGCGTGAACTCCCGCATGATGCCTTCATGATAGCCCACCGGCAACCGATCCCCCTTCACCTCCTCCAATCCACCACCGTCAGCCCGCACGATGTACAAGGGGCAAAGCGCACCGCTGAACTCGCATTCGCGCGTTACCCGATCGTAGGTGATGATGCCGATGTTCATTCCATCGCGGACATGTGAATCGCCCTCTTGGTGCGCGAGGGAGCGCAGCAGTCCGCTGCGCAGTTCACCGAGCACATGCGCCGGAGAAGTGATAGCTCGGCCAATGACGATCTGCTGCAACAAGGTGATGCCGGTCATGCTCAACAGCGCCCCCGGCACACCATGGCCGGTACAGTCCGCCACCGCGAGGATGCTCTTCTGGCCGACCTGTCCGCACCAGTAGAAATCACCGCTCACGATGTCGCGCGGCTTGAAGAGGATGAACGCATCATGGAAGGCGGATCGCATCTGTGAGAGCGCTGGCAGCATCGCCTGCTGGATGCCTTGCGCGTATCGCAAGCCGCTGAGCATCTCGTTGTTCTGCAGTTCCACCAAAGCGTTGCGCTCCGCGATCTCCTGTTGCAACCGCAACCGTTCGCGGATGTCGCGCAGGTAAAGAACCACCGATGGACGGCCCGCGTGCTCGGTCACTTTCACGCTGCATTCCACAGGAAGACTCTGACCGTCCGCAGCGCGGAACGGGATGTCATCGTACACCAGGCCTCCGCTGGCCCAAGCGTCAGCGATGCGCAGGGAACTGCGATCAAGGTCTTCCGGGAAGTGCAGGTCGAAAATGCTCTTGGTCGTCAGCGCATCGAGGGAATGGCCGAGGATGTCCGCCGCACGCTGGTTCGCCAAGTGGATCCGACCGTTCGACACGTCGAGCACCATCGCTCCGTCGAACGCTTGATCGAACAGGCGCTTGTAGCCGCCTTCCGGAACAGCTGGCGTGGTCTGCCTGTCACGTTGCCGGACAAAAGCGAACAAAGGGATCAGGTCGCTCCAGTTCATGCCGCGCGCTCTTGTACCGGATCATCGTTCGCGCCCTTGGCTTCAGGCAGTTGGTCCAGCACACCGAAAATGAGCGTGGGATCCAAGAATTCACCGATGCGGTCCGGACGGCTCACGTAGCGCACGGTGCCGCTGATGTCCACCAGGAAGGAAGCGGGCAGCGGAATGCCCTCCGCATAGTCCACCATCGCTTCGATGGCCGGGTTGTCATACACCACGCCGTAGCGCTGCGAGACTTCCTGCGTGCTGTCGGACAACAACTGATATCCGACGCCGATGCGTTGCACCATGTCGCGGTTCACCTCCACGCTGTCCGGCCCGATCCCGATCACATGCACCCCGCGTGCCTTGAACCGCGCATTGTTCTTCTCGTAGGTGCGCAGCATCATATGGCAGCCGGGGCACCAATCGCCGCGTACGAAAATGAGCAGCACAGGATGCCGGCCCTTGTGCTCGGACAATCGCACCGAGCCACCTTGCTGATCGCTCAGGATGAAATCAGGGGCCACCATGCCGGGCTGAACATGATAGCCGTGGCGCGTGCTGCGGCGCATCATCACGGCGTCCTGCATGTAGCTCACGCATAGAAAGACACCGCTGCCGAAGATGACCAGTGGAAAGAGGTGCGAGGACCACGTGAAGGGTACGGTCATCCACATCATCGACAAGGGCACGGCTGAAGCGGAGAGCAACAGCGGCTCCATCCACCGCTTGTTCACGTAGGTGAACACCGGCAGGTACGCTTGGCGGAGCACGATGGCCATGGCGCTCAGCACCATCGGCACGGTCGCAAGGAACGGGGAACCCGATACGAGGTCGATCGAAAGGCCAAGACCGGCGGCACTGCCGATGATCATGCCGAACTGGAACCGGCCCGTGTACTTCTGGAATTCCGCCAAGGCACCGATCTGGGCGAGCAGGAAGAAGATGCTCGCCGCCGGACCAGGAGCCAGAAGCGCCAAAGCCGATCCTGTGGCGGACAGGGCCATGGAAAGCCACGTAAGGGGTTGCTGAAGGCGTGCCATCTGCGCGTCGGACCGCTTTCAACGCCATTCGGAGCGACAAGTTCCGGGCGCACTGGCCTACCCCGATCGGGGGGTTTGGCAATGGCGTCGGTTAAGGCACCTTTGCGGCCATGTTCAGAAAATGGTCGTGGGCCCTGCCCTTGTTCTTGGTGGCGTGCGCCGCCCCGGAAAAGTCGGACGAGAAGGTGGTGAACGTGTACACCCACCGCCACTACGACACGGACAAGCAGCTCTTCGCGGACTTCGAGCAAAAGACCGGTATCAAAGTGAACGTGGTGATGGCCGAGGACGATGAGCTCCTGAGCCGATTGGAAGCCGAAGGAGCGAACAGCCCGGCCGATGTGATCATCACCGCCGATGCGGGGCGCCTCGGTCTGGCCAAGCAACGGGGCTTCTTGAAACCGATCAACGACTCCGTGCTGGAGGCCAACGTGCCTGCGCACCTGCGTGATCCCGAAGGCAACTGGTTCGGCTTCACCATGCGCGCGCGAGTGTTCGCCTATGACAAGAACAAGGTGAAACCGGAAGAACTCCGCACTTACAACGACCTGCTTTCACCCCGCTTCAAGGGACAGATCCTCGCGCGGCCCAGCGAGAACGTGTACAACCAGAGCCTCGTGGCGGCCATGATCGCGCATTGGGGTGCGGACAGCGCGCAAAAATGGTGTGAAGGCATCGTGGCGAACATGGCGCGTGAACCCAAGGGCAGCGATACGGACCAGTTGCTCGCCATCGGCGAAGGGCTCGGCAGCGTGGCCATCGTGAACAGCTACTACATCGGGAAGCTGATGAAGAGCGATGATCCCGCGCGGCAGAAGGCGAAGAACAGCATTGCCGTCGCTTTGCCTGGGTTGGGTCCTGTCGATACGCTCATAGTCGAGCATGCAGATGGTACCGCTCCGGAACGGCTGGGCCGACACACGATCGGGACACACGTGAACATCAGCGGGGGTGGTGTAGCTGCGCACGCTAAGCATGAGGCGAACGCGATCGAACTCCTTCGCTTCCTCAGCAACGATGCTTCACAAGCCGCCTTCGCCGATGGCAACATGGAGTACCCTGTGAAGCCGGGTATCCCTGCTTCCGCCGTGCTGCAGGGCTTCGGAAAACTCACACCGGACACACTGGACCTGAGCATGCTCGGCAAGTACAACGCCGATGCGGTGAAAGTGCTCACGGCCGCCGGTTGGCGTTGAAGAATGAAGCGCGGCAGCTGGCCCATTCGCGCACTGGCGCTCCTGTTACTGGCGCCGCTGCTCGTGGTGGTAACGGCTCCGCTGCATTCCACCGCCACTGAATGGCCATTCGTCTGGCGCGAACTTCTGCCTTCGCATCTGCGGGAGACCGGTCTGCTCTTGCTCGTTTCGGTAGCGCTCGCGGTGATCTTCGGGACGGGCGCGGCGTGGTTGGTTTCGGCGTTCCGCTTTCCGGGGCGCGACCTGTTCCGCTGGGCGCTGGTGCTTCCGCTCGCCTTACCCACCTACATCAGCGCGATCACCTTCGCTTCGTTGTTCGGCCCCACAGGAAGTATCCGCCTCGCCCTCGCGCTTCCGTTCGACATCGTGAACCTGCCGGGCCTCGCGCTCGTGTTCGCGCTCGTGCTCTTCCCCTATGTGTACCTGCCTGCGCGCGCGGCCTTCAGCACGGGCATGGCCGCGCACTTGGACGCGGCGCGCATGCTGGGTGGCGGTGCGCTCCGTCGCTTCTTCCGCGTTGCGGCACCGCTCGCCCGCCCGGCCATCGCCGGTGGTGCGTTCCTGGTGGCCATGGAAACGCTGAACGACTATGGCGCGGTGAAATACTACGGCATCCACACCCTCACCGCCGGGATCTTCCGCGCATGGGGCGGACTGTATGACGTGGGCAGCGCTTTGCGACTGAGCGGGCTGCTGCTCGCCTTCGTGCTCTTGCTCGTCTGGTCAGAAACACGATTGCGGAAGCGTGCGCAACATTCCACCGCGAACCACGCCACACAGCGGATCGCTCTGTCAGGCTGGAAGCGCTTGGCCGCGAGCGCTGGTTGCGGACTCCTGCTCTTCGCCGGTTTCGTCTTGCCCGTAATGGCCATCCTCGTTGATGCGGTCCATACGGCCGACCTGTCGCATCTACGGATGGTGATCCCCGCATTGGGAAATACACTACTGGTTGGCAGCATCGCCGCTGCGCTCACGCTCACCGTGGCCGTCGTGCTCGCATACAGTGAGCGGCATGGCGGCTCTCGCTCCCGGCCCGTGCAGTGGGCAGGGCTCGGGTACGTGATACCCGGCGCGGTGATCGCCCTCGGCGTGATGGCCCTCGCCGGCTGGATCGGCGATAAGACCGGCATCGTGCTCATAGGTGGGGTCGCGCTGCTGGTCTACGCGTTCGCCGTTCGCTTCCTCGCGCTCGCCGGGCAGCCCTTGGCCGCGGGCTTGGCGCAGCAATCCGGATCGCTGGATGAATCCGCCCGGTTGCTCGGTGCTTCCCCCTTGCGCACGTTCTTCACCGTGAACCTGCCCTTGCTAAGGCCCGCATTGATCGCTGCGGCGCTCCTCGTCCTCATGGAAGTGGTGAAGGAACTGCCGCTCACGATGATCTTGCGGCCCTTCGACTTCGACACGCTCAGCACCCGTGTGTTCGAGCTGGCGCGCATCGAGCAATGGGCGGATGCCGCGCTGCCGGCTTTGCTGATCGTTGGTTGTGGACTGGTGCCACTGGTCGTGTTGGACCGCATTTTGGAGCGTCCTCTTCGCTGAACCACCGGACAGTCCCGTAGTTTCGTCCGTATGCTAACGATCATTTGTCGTTCAACCTTCCTGCTGGCCTTGGCGACCACGACGATCCATGGCCTGGCCCAGGATGCTGAGGATCGCTGGAAGGACAAGCTCGGTCAGCGCATCACGGTGCGCGGCGAAGCGCACAACGCCAAGATGGGCGCACTGCTTCTAGGTGAGGGCTTCACGATCTGGGTCGACCTGCCCGGGGACGCATGGCCCGATGGCTTGTACCACGGTAACGACAAGGGCGAACTGGTGGAAGTAACAGGGTTGGTCGTTCAACGCAATGATGTGCCCGTGTTCATCCCCGAACCTGGAGAGCCGATGCGACAGAGTGTATATGTTCCACCGGGCACTGATCCGGAGAAGGCGCGGAAGCGCTACGTGCTCGAGAATGTGGAATGGAAACCGGCTGAACCCGTTCTTCAGCAGCGAACCCGTTGACCCATCGCACGCGCTCGTGGTCCTGTAGCTTCGCGGCCGTAACGAATTGGAGACCTTGTTGAACATCACCGGACTGTCCTTCGCCCATGGCGAGCGGACCGTGCTCGACCGCGTGGACCTGACCTTGGGCGAGGGCGAAACACTCGTGATCGTGGGGCCAAGCGGCTGCGGCAAGACCACCTTGCTGCGGTGCATAGCGGGACTCGAAAAGCCGTCCTGCGGTGAAGTACGCCTCGGCGACGAGGTCCTGACCGGCGACAACACATTCATCGCACCGGAAAAGCGTGGGATCGGTTTCGTGTTCCAAGGCCTCGCGCTCTTCCCGCACCTCACCGTGGATAGCAACGTGGCGTTCGGACTCCATGGGCTTCCGGCTGCGGAACGCAAGCAACGCGTGGCGGATGAATTGCGCTCCGTCGGGTTGGATGGTCTCGGCGGCCGATATCCGCACGAACTGAGCGGCGGCCAACAACAACGCGTGGCCATCGCGCGATCGCTCGTGCGCAGGCCGCGCCTGATGCTCATGGACGAGCCGTTCAGCGACCTGGACACGAAGACGCGCGCCGCCGTGCGCACCGAGGTTCTGCGCATCCTGCGCGAACACAACACCGCCGCGATAATCGTCACCCACGACCGTGAAGATGCCTTCCATGTCGCCGACCGCATCGCCGAAATGGACCATGGCCGCATCGTGCGCACGGCACCTGCGGAGACCTTCCGCCGCGAGTGGACCGATCATCCATTCCAGCCCACAACGCCTTCGCGAAGCGCTTCGGCGCACAACGCATGAGTTCAACCCGACTGGAGCAACTGCGCGCCATGCTCGCCGAAGAGCCGAACGACGCGTTCATACGCTACGCCATCGCGCTTGAACTGAAGCGCGCGGGGAAAATGGAAGAAGCGGTGAATGATCTGCAGATGCTGCTGAAAGAAGATCCGAAGTACATCGCGTGCTACTACCAATTGGCGGTGACCCTGATCGATATCGGCCGTGCGGAGGATGCGATGCTCGTGTGCGAGGCGGGTTCTCTCCAGTGCATCACCACCTGCGACCGGAAGGCGCGCGCCGAGCTGCTCGAACTGAAGAAGGCCATCGCGGGCGACGAATGAAACGCGGTCGCTTTTCCCTCTGGCTGGCCGCCGGACCCGTCGCGATCCTGGCAGCGATGCTGGCCGCCGCCCATCCGTACCTCGCTGTCACACAACGCAGCGGCAGCGATGTGCTGGTAGTGGAAGGCTGGATGCAGGAGGACCATCTGGGACAAGTGCCCATGTGGGTGGATTCACTTCACTACCGGCGGGTATACACCACCGGTTCGGTTCGGCCGTTCGCCTACTACCTGAAGGTCGGTGAAGCCATCGAGGTGCGCTTCGCCCGACCACTACAAGGTCGCATTTCCGTCGACGTCGGTGGACTGACCGGGGCCGGTTTTCGCATGACGGCGGGCACGGACACTGTGATGGAGCGCTACGTCGACAGCGCACCTGTCCGGTTCCTCAGCGACGGAGAAGTGGCTACTGACCGACTGCGCATCACCGCGATCAGCTCCGTCAGCTCTGACTTCTCCACGGACATCATCTTCATCAAGTCCTTGCGGATCGGTGAAGACAACGCGCACCAGTTGCAGGACACCACGTTCTTCGTGCGACGGGACAGCACCTTCGCTCCAGCTTGGCCCACGTACGCGCACAAATGCAAGGCGGATCTCGAACGGCTGGGCGCTGAAGTCGAAGTGATCGCGGTACCGTCCTGGGGCGAGCCGGACAGCCGGAGTTGGGCCAACGCGAGCTTTTTCGGCGTGCGCGCCAAGGCGGACAAGCTCACTTCCTGCGATGTGATCACCGTGGGCGTGCATGCGCGGCGCTCGCGCGAGCTCTTCCGCCGGGCGTGTGGCCCGGATGTGAATGTGGGCGTGATCTCCCTGGAGGATCCTGAATGTCCCAGCGATGGCTGGTGGCGCAAGCGCAACGGCTGGATCCAAATGTTGAAGGAGATCGGCGGATCCGGCGAACCGATCGCCGTGGACATCACGCGTTGATCCGTATCTATCTTGGTGGCATGAGCTACGCCACCCGCCCCGCGCCCGCTGACTTCCCCACGTTCTATCACCGCTATGTGGAAGAGGCCGCAGGCGGTGACATGCTGGACGCGATGCGCATCGCGCAACGGACGATGCACGAGGTGCTCGCGCGCGTGCCGTCCACGATGGAAGAGCACCGCTACGCTCCGGAGAAATGGTCGATCAAGGAAGTGCTGCAGCACGTGATCGATGCCGAACGGATCTTCGCCTACCGTGCACTGCGCTTCTCGCGCGGCGATAGCACGGAACTTCCCGGTTTCGAGGAGAACGATTACGCACCCTCATCACAAGCGGATCGTCGGACCTTGGAGGACCTGCTGCACGAATACGATGTGGTGCGAGAGGCTTCCCTTCTCCTTTTCCAAAGCCTGCCTTCCGAGGCACTCGACCGGTCAGGTAACGCCAACGGGCGCTCCATCAACGTGCGCGCCATCGGCTGGGTGATCGCCGGGCACAGCAACCACCACGCGACCGTTCTCGCGGAACGGTACCTGTCCAACAACTGACGTCATGGGCACCACCATGCCTTCGGCAGGCAAGACGCGCACCATCCACCAGTGGCTCGATGAGTACGGCGAAAGCCATACCAACCCGACCAACGAGCTGATCCACTGGATCTGCGTGCCGACGATCTTCTTCTGCGTGGTCGGCTTCCTCACCAGCATTCCTTCACCCGCACTGCCAGTGGTCGGCGGCCATCTGTGGGCGAAAGCGGCCCTGGTGCTCACCCTGCTGTTCTATGCGCTGCGATCGGTGCCTCTGTTCTTTGGCATGGCCGCATGGTGCGGGTTCTGCTTTTGGCTGGCCATACAACTGGAACGCCATGCGCCTTGGCCACTGTGGGCCATTTGCCTCGTGTTGTTCACCGCGGCTTGGATCGGCCAGTTCATCGGCCACGGCATCGAAGGGAAGAAGCCGAGCTTCTTGAAGGACCTGCAGTTCCTGATGATCGGGCCGGCGTGGTTGATGGTGAAGGTGTACCGGAGACTGGGAGTGGGCTATTGAACAGCTTCCAACCGTTCGGTGCGGATCCTGGGCGTTGGCGGCGGATCATTGATGTGCCGGAAGTAAGGCGGCAACCATCCCATGGGTACGAGGATGCAACCGGGTGGCACAAGAATGTTGCGCAGGTCGGCCAAGACGATATCCGGTTCCAGAAGTGCTTGGCCGAACAGGTCTGAAACGCGCGTATTGCCTACGAACAATCGTTGCTCTTTCACAGACTTGAAAGACATCAGGCGTTCATCACCATTGGTGAAGTCATGAACCGAAGGCATTGTATCGACTTGTGCGATCATTCCCCAATACTCCGCCTGTGAAGCGGTCGCCAGCATCGTCTCCATATCGATGGCGATGTTCCCGTCCCCCTTCCGATCCGCGAAGACGTAGCGGCCTCCAGCGTCCTCGATCAACCGCGCCATGTAACTGTTGCCGGGTGGCACCCACCATTGGCCGTCCCATACGCTGCCGAAGAGAACGGTCGGGCGATCGATCGTCGCACTATCTGCCCGTAGCGCTTCGTAGCGTTCGCGGATACCAGCGAAGAGGCTGTCGGCCTTGCGCTCTTCACCGAAAAGCACACCGAAGAAGCGCAGCCATTCCGCGCGGCCGAGCGGATGCTCTTCAAGGTACTCACTGACCTCGATGGTCGGTATGCCGAGCCGCTCCAACGCCTCGCTTTCGCCACGACCGAAGGGATAGCCGAACAACGCCTCCGGTTTCAGCGCGAGCAATGCTTCACGATCAATGCCATCGCCCGTGGCGATCTCCTTCACCGCTCCCTGGCGCAACCGGTCCTTGAACAGCGGATCGCGCACCTGTTCCATGTGCGCGCAAGCCGTGATCGCATTCACATGGCCCAAAGCGCTGATATAGGGCACATGCGTGGTGCTTCCGATGGCGACCGATCCGAGGCCTTTACCCAGCTTCGTGGCGTGCACCGGTGTCGTATCCGCGCCACTGCCTGTGATCCAATAGGTACCTGCCGTGTCAGCCTCTCCGCCATGGCCGAAGACGAGGGCCAGGCGATCATCTCCGCGCTGCCACAGCTGGAAGCGTTGGGCATACGCGTTCCCCATACGGGTCCATCCGTTCCAGCTATCCACGACTACCTCCGGAGAATGGCGGCACCCGGCCAGCACCAGCGCCAACCCGGCCAACGTACACCCTGCACAAGACCCCATGTGCGGGCGAAAGTACCGGCGGAACAAACCCCTCCCGCCGAGCCGGGATCGGGAAGCATGAGACCGCCCGCCACTTGATCATGCGCCACCGCCACTTGCGCGATGCCGCTTCCAGAACGGACTGCACCAGTGAAGATTCGTCCCATCGAAGACAAACAACCACTGCTCGACTCCGCTCGAAGCGACAAACACCAAACAACCACCGACCATGAACACCTCCACCACACGCCGCCGCCGCTCCGACACACTCACGTGGCTCGATCTGGTGCACGCTGGCATCTTCGGCATGTTCCTCCTGCTCGCCCACTTCTCCCTCGGTTGATCCCACATCACCGACACCATGGAAAACCACCAACGCACCAACCACCTGTCCTGGCTGGACCTCGCCCAACTCTTCATCTTCGGGTTGTTCATCGTACTGGCCCACCACGCCTTGGCGTGACACCGAACTTCCCCTCCACTGCGACAAGCCTTCCCGCATTTCGGAAGGCTTCGCTGTTTCCGTCCTCTCCTTTCCGACCGTACGAACGTTCTTCCCACAACCAGGGATAGCCCGAACGGGCCACTTGATCACCAAAGGCCGCCGACCACTCGATCCGGCGTGACCGGCTGGATGTGCTTCCGCAGTTTCGCACCGTCAACAAGCAACAACGACCCGAAAAACCCTCTACCATGAGAACGAAACGTTTCCGCTCCATTGAACCCGCAGTGATGACCATCGGCCAAGTATGCTTTCTGCTGATGTCGATGATGGTGGTGCCCTTCTGACCGGACCGACCGTCTCGCGATGAGCCTCCTCCATGGAGGCTTTTCCGCTTCTTGGCCGCCGCTGATGGATCGACCTCCGATCTCCACTGATGAAGGCATCCCGTTGTTGGGCTTTACGAAACGAGGCTGGGCCTTCCAGCGAATTCAGCCACTTGCTCATCAGATACCGCCCACCGAGCGATCGCGCTTCACCAGCGCCACAGATGCCAGCAGATTCGCATCACTGAACGAAAACATCCGGAACTGATGAACTCCAATTCTACCCGTCGCAAGTCCTACAAGGCCGTCGAACCCTCTTGGGTCACCTTGGGCCAAGCCTGCATCCTGATCATGATGGTGATCGTCGTCCAGCTCTGAACTCCCTACCGGGGAGGCCCCAGGTCCGTTTTCTTCCGGGCCGCTTGGTGGAACAAGGTGCCTTCCAACAGCAAGCCCCGGCCTAAGCCGGGGCTTGCTCATTCACGCCCGGTACCGGCTTTTGCCGTTAAGCCTTCACTGCCGCTTTAGGGGCTGCGGCGAGGATCTCGGCGCTCGCACCTTCCTTGTACTTGTTGAAGTTGTCGTTGAACTGTTTGGCCAGCTTGTCAGCGGTCGCATCGTAGGCGCCCTTGTCCTTCCACGTGCTGCGCGGATCGAGGATCTCCTCAGGCACGTTCGGGCAGCTCACCGGTACGGACATGCCGAAGACGGGATGTTCCTTGTATGCAACCTTGTCCAGTTCACCGCGCAGTGCAGCGCCGATCATGGCCCGTGTATACTTCAATTTCATCCGCTCGCCGGTTCCGTAAGCTCCACCGCTCCAACCGGTGTTCACCAACCAGATGCGCACATTGTGCTTCTTCATCTTCTCGCCGAGCATATCCGCGTATTTCGTCGGGTGGAGCGGCAGGAAAGCCTTGCCGAAGCAGGCGCTGAACGTGCTCTGCGGCTCCGTCACCCCCGCTTCGGTACCGGCGACCTTGGCCGTATAGCCACTGATGAAATGGTACATGGCCTGGCCCGGGCTCAACTTGCTGATCGGGGGCAGTACGCCGTACGCATCGCAGGTGAGGAAGAAGATGTTCTTCGGGTGGCTTCCGATGCTGGGAACCGCGATGTTGTCGATATGATCGATCGGATAGCTCACGCGTGTGTTCTCCGTGCGCTTCGCGCTGGCGAAATCCACGTCGGTGGTATCTTCCTTGAACTCGATGTTCTCGAGGATCGATCCGAACTTGATGGCGTCCCAGATCTGTGGCTCCTTCTCCTGGGTAAGGTCGATGCACTTGGCGTAGCAGCCGCCCTCGAAGTTGAACACGCCGGTGTCGCTCCAGCCGTGCTCGTCATCGCCGATGAGCCTGCGATCCGGATCGGCGCTCAAGGTCGTCTTGCCAGTGCCGCTGAGCCCGAAGAACACCGCCGTGTCGCCCTCCGCACCGATGTTGGCGGAGCAGTGCATGCTGAGCACATCACGCTCCTGCGGGAGCACGTAGTTCAGTACCGTGAAAATGCCCTTCTTGATCTCGCCGGTGTAGCCTGTGCCACCGATCAGGATCATCTTCCGGCTGAAGTCGATCGCAGCGAAGTTGTGCTGGCGGATACCGTCCTTGGGGCCTTCAGCGCGGAAGCCCGGCGCACAGATGATGTGCCACTCAGGCTCGAAGTTCTCCAGTTCGCGCTTGGTGGGGCGCAGGAACATGTTGCCTGCGAACATGGCGCTGGCGGGCTGCTCGGCCACCACGCGCAGGTTCAGTTTGTAGGTGGGATCGGCGCATGCGTAGGCGTCCTTCACCCACACTTCGCGGCCCTGCAGGTATACACGGATCTTGTCGTGCAGGCGGTCGAAGTTCTCTTGGCTGATAGGGAAGTTCACATCCCCCCACCACACGGTGTTCTCGGTCTTCGCATCCTTCACGCAGAACTTGTCCTTGGGGCTGCGACCGGTGAACTCGCCCGTGTCGATGGCGATGGCCCCGCTGTTCGCCAGTTCGCCCTGTCCGTTCATGAGGATGTGCTCCACCAGTTCTGCGGGTTCCAGGTTCCAGAAGGCGTCGCTCACGCGCTCCAAGCCGATGGACTTCAGGTCGGCGTTCGTCGGTTTCGTTCCGAACTCGTTCATGAGATGAATGGTTCTGTTGGTTTTCGGTTGTGCCCCTCAAGCTCCGGATGAACGGTCTGCCTGCCCGGGGATCCGGGAATCGGGGCCGCGAATTTAGGATAGTGCGGAAAGGCGGGGTTGACCTCTGTCAGGCTGACTTTCGCAAGGAACCCACGAGCAAGACCGTCCAACCGGCCATGAACAGCAGGCCACCGAGCGGTGTGATGGGCCCCAAGAACCGGGTGAGCACGTCCGTGCCCATCATTTCGCGCGTGGCGAGCATGTAAAGGGAGCCGCTGAAGCACACCACGCCGAGCACGAAGAGGATGCGTACCAAATTCATGAGACGCGAGGCCATCCGCCCTTCCAAGGTAGCCAGACCGAGCAGTGCCAAGCCATGGTAGAACTGGTACTGAGCGGCCGTTTGCCAGTTGTGGTACGCTTTGATGTCAACGCGGGACTCGATGCCGTGCGCGCCGAATGCGCCAAGACCAACTGCCAGCAAGAGTATCGCCGAGGCCCAGGCCAGTGTCCGGTTGTTCATGGCCCGCAAAGTTGCCTGAAAAGAGGAACCCCCGCTATTCGGCGGGGGTTCCCAAGTGCGTGGAGCAAGGTTACTGCTTGTTCAGCTTCTCCATCTCCTTGTCGAAGGTGTCCTTGAACTTCTCGTAGTCGTAGTCGATGCGCAGGCGCTCGTCCTTGCTGAGGCGTTCGTTGTAAGCGGCGAGCAGGTCCTGGGCGCTGAGCTCAATGGCGATGTAGGTCTTGTAGTTGCCGGTGGCGTTCACGGTCACCTGCTTTTCACAGATGGTCTTCACGCCCGTCAGCTTCTGGTCCACCACCTCGCGGGTCAGTCCCTCGAACCGTTCGGCCACTTCCTCCTTGTTGTTCATCTCGCGGCTGTTGATGTAGTTGTCGATCACCCGCTTGATCTGGGTATTGATGTCGGCGGCCAGAAGGCCACGCGCATTGCTGAGGGCCTTGTTCTTGGAGGTCATCTGGTCCATGCTCTCCCCCAAGGCGTTCTGGCGGAACACCTTGTCATCTGTGAAGTATTCTGGTCCGGAGCACATCACCTTGATCTCGGTCTCTCCTCCGGGAGGCTTCGCGGCATCGGCTTCAGCTTGTTTCTTTTTGCTCTTGCAGGCGCTCAACCCACCGACCAGCATCAAAGCCGAGAGTGTAATGGAGAGCGTGCGGTTGGTGGAAAAGGTGTTCATCTGTTTCGACGTTGTGTGGTGTCGTGATCGGTGTTTTGCGAATGGTGTGCCAAACTTGGTCATTGCGCACGGTTCCTACAACAGCGCGTTCATCATTGAGCTCACAAGGTCCTTGCGCAGCTCGTTGCCGGCCTTCTTGTAGGCGTCCATCCCAGCCTTAACGTAGTCGAGCTGGATGCCCTTCAGGCCTTGTTCGCCGCCCTCCACAACGGTCTCGTTCGTGCGACGGTCGCGGAAGGTGTAGCTCACGTCGAGCAACGCCGTGAAGAAGCCGCTCGATTCACCGCCCTGCCGGGTGGAGGCCTTTACGTCCATGAGCAGATCGGCATCAGTAGCGCGGTCCGTGAACCGGAAGCCCTTCGAGGTGAGCTCCTCCTTGATGCCCATGGCGAGACCGGCGGTCACGGGTCTTCCCAAATTGGTCTCATCCGAGGTGATATGCACCTTGGGCATCGTGCGGTCGATCGGAACGCGCAGTTCCGGGATGGTCAGGCTGCTCACCAGCGGTTTCACGAACACAGGGTCCAGCTCTTTGCTGACCAGTTCATCCACGTTCAGCCGCACGACCAGCTCGGCGGCGGCCCCGCTCATTTCCACGCGTTGCACGGTGGTCCGCAAGCGGCCGTCGGTATCGGTGCTTTTACCCTCGCTCACTTTCCCGTTCAGTCCCGGATAGCTGAGAACGACCGGCAATTGCACCAGATCACGGCTGTCCCGACCATCGGCGAACGAGGCGGTCACAAGGAGCTCACGCTTGAACCGATTGGTGTAGTCCAGCGCGCAGCGTTCCGGCAAGGCGGAAAAGCGGACGCCGTTGGTGAGCCGTTGCAGATCGGCGAAGATCTCGTTGGCCAAGGGTACTTGCCTGTCGCCCACGGTCACCACGTCGCTTTCGCCCCAATACTCCTTCATCGCTATCAGGGCGCGCAGGTCCTGGTCGAACGCTCCTTTCAGGTCGCCCATAACCAACTGCTGTCGGGCGCGCATGTAGCCGTCCTTCGCCAAGGCGATCGCCTGGTCCTTCTTGGCGTTCTTGATGCGCGCATGCTCGGCCTTGTTCAACCGGTAATACACATGGAACGTGGTGGCGCTCTGCCACGTGTCCACCTGCTCGTAGCCTTCCAGCAGTTCGTTCGTGGTGGTCTTGATGTTGTTCTGGTAGGTCTCGCTGAAATGCGCCTTGGTGTCCAATGAGGAGAGCAGACTGTTCCCTTCCACACGCACGCGGATCTCGCTAGCCAAGTCCTGCAGCGCGCTCTTCTTGGCGCTCTCCTGATAGTCGGCGCGCGTTTTCGGACAACTGCCGATCCCGATGTAGTCGAAGTCCCCGTTGGGGCGTATTGATACCCACGACGGCTCCGGGATCATGGCCGTCGCGGCGGTCGGGGTTTCCTTTACCGCGTCTTTCTGACCCTTGCATGCGGCAAAGGCAAGGATCGCTATCGCGATGTACGTCTTCACGGCAGTTTGCTGGAAAGTTCCTGTTGCACTTCCATGGGCATGTCTTTGACCACTTCCCGCAGGGCTTCACCGCTGAGCATGGAGACGGACTTCACTTCGTGGGATGCACCGAGCAAGCTCAGGAGCGCCCGACGGGAACCGTCGGACAGGTCCACTAACCCGTTGCGCGAGGGCCACAACGCGTTCCGATCACCATCGTAGGTCGCATAGTCCGCTTGATCGGTAACCGTGCGGTCTACGACCTTGCTGAAAAGCACCTCCCCGGTTTCCAGGGACACCAACTTGTAGGTGAATGAACAGGACACTTTGTTCACCTGCTGGAATTGGGTATAGCGTGTCTTCTCATGCTTGGTAACCGGCATCATCTGGCCCGGGTTCGCGGGATCCGGCACCTTCACTTGATAGGCCCGGAAACCCTCCTTGGTGCTCCGCTTCAGCGTTCCGACCTCCTCATTGTAGTCGGTCAAGGTACCCATGAGCACGGCTTGGGCGCCCATGAGCTTGCCTGCCTGGACAGCGGTGGCCTCATCCACTACCCCGCTCATACCGAGGCGCTGCTCGGCGAGAATACGCTCGATGTTCTCCCGGTCCACCACTTTGATGAACGGGTCCTTGATCCCTGTCAGCTGGCTGATCGCCAAGGCCTGCGCACGCGCCGCCTGGTCCTTCTTCGTACCACCGAAAGGCAGCACAGCGATCGCGTAACGGCCCTTCTCCACGGCTTCGTTCTTCAGCGCCGCAGCATCCTTGTAGCTCGCGTCCTTCGACGTCACCTTGCCCAGTTCCTCGTAAGCCTTGCGGTACCGGCCCTGTACAAGGGCTTCCTTACCGGCGAGATAAAGCGGCTCCAGAAAGGCCACGTCGCGCAATTTGCCAGAATCCTTGAACGATGGCTCCAGCGCGGTGATCTTGGCGAAAACCGCCTCCGCTCCTTTGTAGTCCTTCTCCGCCATCAACGTCTGCCCACGCTCATACAGTTCCATGAGGTGCTTCCCCTTCACCTCGTTGAAATCGGCCAGATAGTTACCGGGTATGTCGAGCACTACGCCGTATTGGCCCACACGGTCCGCGTAGTTCTTCGCGCCGAGGTAGGCGTTGACCGCTTCTTCCTTGCTATCACCAACACTGTACGCTTTGAAGAACGCGCTCAGCTTGTCGTTCAATAGCTGCTGGCCGGTCTTTTTCAGGCCGATCTTGGCGTCCACGTTGCGCGTGTTCCGCATCAGGCTCTGCAAGTACATATCGGCCGCCTCGGCGTACAGGCCGCTGGCGTCCAGCTTCTCGCCCTTCTTGGCCAAAGACTTGGAACCCGTGCAGGACACGGCCAAAAAGGCCGCAAGCGTGCCGAGCAGGAAGATCGAAGCGGTGGGCTTCATGGGGTGGTGCGTATGCTGGAAATTTCCAGCGGAAGAGTTCAGCGACCCTTGATGTACTTGTTCAGTTCATCGATCGAGCTCTCGAAGCTGAAGGCGTCGTTCACTTTGTAGTAGTTACCGATGTCGTGTGTGTGCTCGTAAGCGTACTTGGCGAACTCGAGTTTGGTCTCCTCGAAGCCGAACAGGCCCATCACGCCTTTCACCTGTGCGGTGGAGAAGCAATGGCTATCGCCGATCTGCCGGGCCAGGGTCATCTTGCTCTCCTCGAAGCCCTTGCTCTCGATGCTGGCTTTCGCCTCGCCGAACTCACCATCGCTCATGGGCATGGGGCAGCCGATCGGGCCGCTGTAGCCCGGCATACGGTAAACCGGGTCAGCTACCGGTGCTGGCGTGGGCTCTGGGTCGCCGAAGTCCGTACCCGTGGTGGTCGTTGTGGTGTGCGTGGTGGTGGTCGTTGTGGTGGTCGACGAACCCATCAACGGGTCGATGATACCCATGGTCATATTGATGCCGACACCGTTGATACCGAGGTTCATGTTCACGTTCTCGGTGCTGCCAGTGGTCTGGGTCGTGGTGGTGGTGGTCTGGGTGCCACCTGTCAAGCTCTGCCCTCCAGGAGGCGTCTGTGACGGCGCGTCCTCAACGAAATCCGTCACAGGTGCCGTTTCCACCGGGTCGACTTTGGCCGTGCCCAATGCCGCTTGGCCCTGCATACGCAGCACATACTCGCCCTTCTTGTTGGTGGTGAGTTTCAGGGTGTACTCGTTACCGTACTCCATCCACGCGTTCTGTTTCACGGGCGGAACCCCCGTCTCCGCCACACGCACCACGATCAGCGGCGTCTCGTTGCGGATGCCCGTGGCCACGACCCGCGTGGCCGGGGTCTCATTCTTCACATCCCCGTCGATGACGAGGGTGAACTTCTCCCCCATTTCGGAGAAGACGACGATGTCGCTGGTCTGGGCCTGTGCGGCCGTGCAGGTGAGCAGGGTCGCGAAGGCGATGGTAGAGAGACGTTCCATAGCTGGTGGCTTTTTCGGGTTGGCGAATTTAGTCGGCTGGTTGAAGGCAAGGGGTGTGCCATACGAATACGGCGGTGGCCCTTGGCGCTTGGCCCCCACCGGGCAGCACTTTGCCGAGCGGAGGGCTCCCCAATAGCCCCCACGGTACAGCCCGGAACCGTGCTGGCCGGACTGCGCGATTGGACGAGCCTGCCGATACACCGGAGGCCGATCCACAAAGGCGACCTTTCTTTGCCGACGTTCCCATGGACCTGTCCATCGTCATACCCCTGTTCAACGAGCGCGAATCGTTGCCTGAGCTCACCGCGCGATTGCACCAAGTACTGGGCGCGATGGTCCGCAGTCCCGGCTCGACGGTAAGCGCGCGGTACGAAGTGCTTTTCATCGACGACGGCAGCAACGACGGCTCTTGGGCCGAGATCGAGCGGCTGCACAAGGAAGATGGCCGGGTGAAGGGCATCAAGCTCGGCCGCAACTACGGCAAGAGCCCGGCCCTGAACGAAGGCTTCATGGCGGCCCAAGGCGATGTGGTGGTCACCATGGACGCCGACCTGCAGGACGATCCCGAAGAGGTGCCCGAGCTCTACCGCATGATCACCCAGGATGGTTTCGACCTGGTGAGCGGCTGGAAGAAGAAGCGCTACGACCCGCTCTCCAAGACGATCCCCACCAAGCTCTTCAACTGGACAACGCGCCGGGCGAGCGGCGTGATGCTGCACGATTTCAACTGCGGCCTCAAGGCATACCGAAAGGAAGTGATCAAGTCGATCGAGGTGTTCGGCGAGATGCACCGATACATCCCCTTCATCGCCAAGAAGGAAGGCTTCCACCGCATCGGCGAGAAGGAGGTGAAACACCACGCCCGCAAGTACGGCACCACCAAGTTCGGCCTCAACCGCTTCATGAACGGGTTCCTCGACCTGCTCACGATCACCTTCGTCTTCCGCTTCGGCAAGAAGCCCATGCACTTCTTCGGGGCCATGGGCACGCTGATGTTCTTCCTAGGAAGCGTGGCCATTCTCTGGCTCTTGGGAGATAAGCTCTGGCACGTTTACCACCACGAGCGAGCGCGCCTGGTAGCGGACAACCCGATCTTCTTCCTCGCCCTCACCGTCATGATCATCGGCTCGCAGTTGTTCCTGGCGGGCTTCGTGGCTGAACTGGTCGCGCGCAACTCGCCCGAGCGCAACGCCTACCGCGTGGACCGACGCTTGGGTCTGTGAGCGCCCGGCCATGAACTGGCGCATCTCCCCTTGGTCGGCGTTCGCCCTCTTTCTCTCGCTGATCCTCTTCCTCCACGCGTATCTCGGCCGCTACGCGCATCCCATGGCCGATGACTTTTCCTACGCGCTCAAGGACGCGTCCAACGGTGCTTGGACCGCCACCCTGTGGGAGTACACGCACTGGAACGGGCGCTATGCGAGCAACTTCCTCGTGCTGTTCGGACCCATGCGCTGGGGCTTCGATGTGATATCCCTTTACCGCGCCGTTCCGGCTATCCTGCTCGCACTGGTGTTGGCCGGTGCGTACACTTTTCTGCGCGCGCTCCTCGGTCCCGGGCTCACCCGATCACAAGCCGCGATCGGTGCTTTGGCATGGACAACGCTCTACGCGCACTTGATGCCTGACATGCCGGAGGGCTTCTACTGGTATACCGGTTCGGTCACCTATCAGCTGCCGAACGCGCTGTGCCTGTTCGCCGTCGCTCTGCTCATCCGCGCGATCCGGAACAACACGCTGTGGGTGATGCTCGCCATCGGAACGCTCTTGGCCTTCATCATCGGGTGCAACGAGGTGATCATGCTGCTCGTGGTGGTGGCCACCTCCGTCGTGGGTTCATGGTCCTTCCGCAGGAACCTCCGGTGGAGCACGGCCAGCGTGCTGATCACCCTGCTCATCATCGGATGCGCCCTGCTCGTGATCCTCGCTCCAGGCAATGAAGCACGCGGTTCATTGTTCCCGGACCGGCACCGCCTGCTCCCATCGCTCGGTATGAGCGCACTGCAGACCGCCCGTTTCTCCTTTGTGTGGATGGCCTGCCCCGCACTTCTGCTGCTGAGCGCCATCTGGTGGATGAACCACCGCCACCTCGCGGAACGCTTTCCGCTCGCCGGGAACGGGTTCGGTCTGAAGGCCTGGCAGTCGCTGGCCGCCCTGTTCGGGCTCGTGTTCTTGTGCGTCTTCCCGGCCTACTGGAGCACCGGGATCCTCGGCCAGCACCGCACGGCCAACGTCGCCTGCTTCCTCTTCCTCCCTTTATGGTTCGTGAACCTCTCCGTGTTCGCCGCCCGCTTCGGCGGTACCGTTCTGCGCCTGCATGACTCGGATCGCCGCCGCGTGACCGCCGCGTTGCTACTGCTGGTGGCGCTGGACTTCAGCTTCACCGGCAACACCGGCAACGCCATCAAAGACCTCGTTACCGGCCGCGCCGAACGGGCTGATGAGCAACTGTGGGGACGCTACGACCTGCTCAGCGAAGCGGCCCATCGTCCTGATCGGATCGCGACCATACCGTTCATCGCAGACCGGCCAAAGAGCCTGTACGTGCTCGACCTGCGCGACCGCCGCTTCCTGGTGAACCAGGACTACGCCGCATGGTTCGGACTGAAGGAAGTGCGGCCCCTGATCCGGGTTCAGAGCGACGACGCGAAAGCGACCAACTGAGCGGCGAAGCGCTTCCAGGAGAGTTCTTCCCGCAGCTCGGCGATGCGCGCGCGATAGGCCGGGGCCCGGCCCGATGCGTGGAATGCGGCGATGGCCTTGGCGATCGCGACCGGTTCCGCCACCGGTACCATCAAACCGGTGCGGTCATGCTCCACGCTCTCTTTCAGTCCGCCCACGTCCGTGGCGATCACCGGTGTACCGAAGTGATAAGCGATGGCCGTGATGCCGCTCTGTGTCGCGCTCTTGTATGGAAGCACCACCGCATCCGCAGCGCTGAAGAACATCGGTACCTCCTGGTCGGCGATATACCGGATATGATCCACCACACGGTCCTTCAACCCGTGCCGCGCGATGGCCTCGTGGTACTTGCCCATATCGCCGTACGGCTCGCCAGCGATCACCAGTACATGGTCCGCCGGAAGCTTCGCCATCGCATCGATCAGCAGGTCCAGACCCTTGTAGTCCCGGATGAAGCCGAAGAAGAGCGAGACTTTCCGGTCATCCACGATGCCCAGCTTCCTCCGGGCTTCCGCCATGGGCAGCGGCGCGCCGAAGTGATCATAGAGCGGATGCGGCAACAGGATCACCTTCGCATCCGGTCGTAGGCTGAGCAGATCGGCCTTCACCTTCTCGCTCATCGCCACAAAGCCGTCGCTGCGCTTCAGGAAGTAGCGCGTGAAGGCCGTGTCGAAGAAGCGCTTCTCGTGCGGAATGACGTTGTCGAGCATGGTGATCGCCTTCACGCCGCGCTTGCGCAACGCTCCGGAGACCGAACCGAGCGAGGGCCCGAAGAAGCTCATCCAGTACTTCATCAGCAGTACATCCGGCCTGCCCTTGGCGATCGTGTTCGCGGTGCTCGGCCAGGTCCATGGCCCTACGCTGCTCACCACGCGCGGCGCGTTGATCGGATCGGCGACGTCCTCCGCTGTCACCATCTGCGTCTTGCCGGGGAACAGCTTTTCCGGGTACTGCGTGGTGAAGGTGTACGGCGAGACCGCGTGCCCCTGGCTCTCCAGTTCGCGCATCAGTCGAGCGTTGAACTGCGCGATGCCGCCCCGGAAGGGATGGAAGGTGCTGAGATAAGCGAACTTCACGTCAGTGCCTTGCGCTCCGCGCGTATGTGCTCCATCACCGTGCCCACTTCAATGTCCAACATACAACTGCGTGCGCGGGAGCAAGTATTGCCGTAGTAGCAATCACATCCGCTCGTCGGTTGCACAATGGCGCCCCGGCCGTAGAGGTGGAATTCGTGGGCATTGAAGATGTTGTTGAACAGCACCAACCGCTTGCGCAGCGCGATGGCGATATGCATCATCATGCTCACCTGCGTCACTACGATGTCCGTGTTCGCCGTGATGGCGAAGAACTCGCGCAAGGAATAGTAACCGGGGTAGTAGCAGCCCGTGTTCGCGGCGTACCGCGTGTTCAGCTCGTCCTCCTGCTTGCCGCCGAGCACAACTGGGAAGAAGCCGTCCGCCTGTAGTGATGTAATCAACGCCGTCCAGCGCTCCTCCGGCCAGAGCCGCGTGGTCCATCGGTCACCACAACCCGTATTCAAGCCCACGATGGGCTTGCCGTCGGACTTCGCGCGTATGCTCTCCCACTTCGCAGCGAGGGTTGGATCAACGTCCAACTGGTACTCTTCGCCCTGGAAATCGAGGTGGCACACCTCGAAGATCTCCTCCAGGTAGTTCTTCGTGTTGGCCTGGCTGCGACCATCGAAAAGACCGGTCACCAGCTTGTGCATGGCCTTCGGCGTGGCCGCATCGATGTGCCCGTCCTTCAGCGTGAAGCCGAACTTCTCCGTGCTCTTCACATCGCGCAGCAGCGCGCAGGCCTCCACCTCCTTGTCCAGATTGATGGCGATGTCGTACACGCCATTGCGGGCACGTTCCTGGCCGACCAGGTCGTAGGCCAGCACTTCATCGGCACCGATCTCCTTTCCCTGTTTCGCCCTCGGCACCACGTCTGGGCTCTGCGTGATCCACGTTATGCGCGCATTGGGCCATTGTGCGCGGAACCTTGCCAGAAGGGGCGATGTGCGGATCACATCCCCCAAAGCTCCCAGCTTGATGATCAGGATGCGCTTTGCGGGTGCCTCGTACGCCGGGCAGCCCTCGCACTCGTAGCCATGCACCTTGTTCGGTGCGCACGGGATGTGACCGCGGAAGTGGCGGCAATCGAAGTGGATAAGCGGGGTGGGCATGCGACCTGCCTTCTGCGGACAGGGGCGCAAATATGGCTACCCTCCTGCGCACACTGGCAGACTCCTTGCCCCAGCCGTGCCGTTACCTTCGCAACCGCTTATGATGACCCGTCGACCATCCCTGCTGATCCTCGCGCTGGGCCTTGCCGCCAGTGCTTTCGCCCAACCACCGGCCTCCGTGAACAAGAAGGACGCACAAGGCCGCAAACAAGGCCCGTGGGAAAAGACCTGGGCGGACAGCCAGCAACTGCGATACAAAGGCCAGTTCAAGGACGACAAGCCCGTGGGCACCTTCACCTACTTCAGCACGGCAGGCCAGGTGGAAAGCACCGTGGCACACTATGCCGCCGGCAATGCATCCCACGCCAAGCATTTCCATCCGGACGGCAAACTGATGGCCGAGGGCCGCTATGTCGGTGAACAGAAAGACAGCATCTGGAACTACTATGACGTCTCCGGCGCGCTGCGCAGCACGGAACGCTGGAAGAACGGAAAGTTCAACGGCGATCAGGAGGCCTTCTTCGCCAATGGGAAAGTGGCCGAGCGTTGCACCTGGAAAGACGGCAAACGCAACGGCCCCTGCCAGCAGTTCTTCGACAACGGACAGGTGCGCACGAGCACCACGTACGTGAACGATGAAGCCGATGGACCGAGCCTGGTCTTCTCCGAGGACGGGAAGAAAGAGATCGAAGGGCAGAACGTGAAAGGCCAGCGCGATGGACTATGGAAACACTACAACGCCGACGGCACCGTGCTCATGCAGATGCTCTACGCGAAGGACAAGCTGATAAAGGAGAAGAAGGAGAACGGCACCTTCCGCACCTTTTACCCGGACGAGCAACTGATGAGCGAGGAGATCTGGAAGCTCGGCAAGCGCGAAGGAAAATTCACGGAGTACCACGACAATGGCCGCTGGACGGAGCGCCCGGCCAAAGTGGGCCCTGATGGCGCCGAGAAAAACGAGACCGAGCGCGTGCTGGAAGGCCAGACCAAAAAGCGCGAAGGCACATACAAGAATGACGTGCTCCACGGCGAGGTGAAGGAGTGGGATGAGAAGTACAAGCTGGTGAAGACGACGATCTACAAAGATGGCGTGGAGGCGAAGTAGGGCGTGAAGGTTTGAAGGTTTGAAGGTTCGGGGTTCGAGGTTCTGCGGGGATGTACTTCTCCGGTTCTGCGGTTCCTTGTTCTGCGGTTCTTCGGTTCAATGAGATAGGATGAGCAAGAACGGACGCGTATTGGTGGCCATGAGCGGCGGTGTGGACAGCAGCGTGACCGCGCTGATGCTGCACGACCAAGGGTATGAGGTGATCGGTGTCACCATGAAGACCTGGGACTACGCGGAGGGCGGCAACGGCAAACGCATCACGGGCTGCTGCGACCTGGACAGCATCAACGACGCGCGCGAGCTGGCGGTGAGCCGGGGCATCCACCACATGATCCTGGACATCCGCGAGGAGTTCGGGAACAGCATCATCGGTAATTTCACCAGCGAGTACATGGCGGGCCGTACGCCCAATCCATGCGTGCTGTGCAACACCTTCATCAAGTGGGAGGCCCTGCTGAAGCGCGCTGATATGATGGACTGCGAGCTCATCGCCACCGGGCACTACGCCAATGTGCGCGAAGAGGCCGGGCGTTGGGTGGTGAGCAAGGGCCGCGACGAAAGCAAGGACCAGAGCTATGTGCTGTGGGGGCTCGAACAGAAAAATCTGTCCCGAACGCGGTTCCCCGTGGGCGGTTTCCGCAAGACGGAGATCCGCGAGATGGCGGCGAAGAGCGGATTCCCGAACCTGGCCAAGAAGAGCGAGAGCTATGAGATCTGCTTCATCCCGGACAACGACTACCGGGGCTTCCTGAAGCGCAAGATGCCCACAGCCTTCGAGAAGCTCGCGCACGGCAAGTTCATCGGCATGGACGGCGCGGCCTTGGGCGAGCACGATGGCTACCCCTTCTTCACCATCGGCCAGCGCAAGGGGCTGGGCATCGCCACCGGCAAACCCCTCTACGTGACCGACATCCGACCGGAAACGAACACCGTGGTGCTGGGCGACAAGGAGGACCTGAACAAACAGACCGCTTGGGTGCGCTCGCCGAACTTCCAGAAGGTTCCCGCGTTATCAGGAGAAATGGAGGCCACGACGAAGATCCGCTACAAGGACAAAGGCACGCCGAGCACCATTTCCCTGACCGGTCAACACGTGCGTGTGGACTTCCATGGGCCCGTGGGAGGCATCGCACCCGGGCAGAGCGCCGTCTTCTATGACGGGAACGACGTGATCGGTGGAGGTTTCATCGATCGAGAACCCCAGAACGCATGAAGCACCTGAGCCCAATCCTGCTGGCCATCGCCGCTATCGGAATGTTCTCCGCATGCAGCAAGGACGAACCCGCCGAGGTGGACCTGGGGCACGATTACTTCCCCCAGAACATCGGCCACTGGCTCGAATACCAGGTGGACAGCATGCGGGTGAAACTCAATACGGCCCAAGGCACACTGGACACCACGCTCTTCAGTTACCCGATACGCGAAGAACTCGTGGAGAACATCACCGACGCCCAAGGACGTCCCGCCCAGCGAGTGATCCGATACACCCTTGACCCGAACGGCACTTGGTTGGCCAAGGATGTATGGTGGCAGACCCGCGACAATGTGCGCGCCGAACGTTCCGAAGAGAACCTGCGCCGCGTCAAGCTGATCTTCCCCCCGCGCATCGGCACTGAGTGGAACACCAACGCCACGAATGTTGAAGATGAGTTCGGCCTGGAATACGATGAGGTCGACCAGCCGTTCAGCGTGAACGGGCTCAGCTTCGAAAAGACCGTCAGCGTGGTGAGCACCTTCGAGAACAACCTCGTCAACACACGGAACTACCAGGAACGGTACGCGAGGGGCGTAGGCATGATCCACCATGAGATGGACAGTATCAACGCCAACATCACCAGCTTCAATCCGGTCGTTTATAGCCTTTACGACCGTTGGTACGTGAAGTACACGGTTACCGGCTACGGCAATTGATCGGCTCCGATGCTGCGCGCGGTCCTGCTATCCATCTGCCTTCAGTCGATACTGGTGGCCGCAGCACAGACAGCACCCGCGACGTACTGGGTGCGCTTCACCGACAAGAATTCCACACCGTACAGCATAGGCGCTCCGCAGGACTTCCTCAGCCCGCGCGCGATCGAACGCAGGGAGAAACAGGGCATCCCGATCGATGAACTCGACCTGCCCGTGGATCCCGCATACATCACTGCCCTGCTCGCCGCCGGGCAGTTCCAGTTGCACACCGTGAGCAAATGGTTCAACGCGGTGACGATCAAGAGCACGGACACGCTGGCGTTGGACACCATTACCTCCCTGCCGTTCGTGAGCGAATTGCGCTGCATGCGACCGGGCGGGGAGCACGTCCGGCGTATCGGGGACAAATTCCCGGTGCTGAAGAGCGCATTGGAAAGCACAACGCTGGACAGCGACTACGGTGCTTCGCTGCGCGGCATCTCGATGATGAACGGTCACTTGCTGCACGAGCTCGGCGGAGCGCGCGGTGATGGCCTGCTCATCGGCATCCTCGACTCCGGTTTCGACCAAGCGGACTCCATGACCGCCTTCGCACACGTGCATGACCGGGACGGCATCCTGCTCACCGACGATATCGTGTGCCCGTGGTGCGATGTCTATAACGAACACTGGCATGGCCGCTCCGTGCTCTCCGTGCTCGCAGGGCAGCTTCCGGGCAAGCTCATGGGCACCGCGCCGGAAGCGGACTATATCCTCCTGCGCACTGAGGATGTACATTCCGAGTACCCGGTGGAAGAGG
>Ga0075152_10000540_pt1 | contig 27929 bp, 16 predicted proteins | sample JI61114C2DNA_FD_70964 | JGI IMG/M metagenome (GOLD analysis project Ga0075152, IMG submission 70964) | Wastewater effluent complex algal communities from Wisconsin, to seasonally profile nutrient transformation and Carbon sequestration -... | ecosystem: Engineered > WWTP > Effluent > Algae...
TAAGTATATATGCCTACTTTTGAGTCTAAATTTTCTTGCTGTATGAGAAAGACACGACTCTCCCGTGCACTCACAATGATTATTGTGCTTGTGCTATCCTCTCTTGCTGTATTTTCCCAGAACAGACTTATTTCCGGTGTGGTATCCGATCAGAGCGGATCAGCACTGGCGAATGCGACTGTGGCGGTTAAAGGCAGCCGGATTACGGTAATCACCGACAACTACGGTGCTTTTAAAATTTCAGTTCCTCCTTCTGCCACCACTTTGGTGGTATCTTATGTAGGTGCCAAGCCTAAAGAAATTTCACTGGAAGGCAAGACCAATGTACTGGTCAGCCTGGATGTGACTGACACCAAACTGAGTGAAGTGGTGGTGATCGGTTATGGTACCGCCAAGCGGGCCGATGTATCATCCGCGATTTCTTCTGTAAAAACAAAAGATTTAAAAGACCTCCCGGTGGCTGGTATCGACCAGGCTCTGCAAGGTAAAGTGGCCGGTGTTACTGTGGTCAACAACAGTGGTCAGCCGGGTGGAGGTGTATCGCTTCGTATCCGCGGGGTTACTACCATTAACGCCAATGATCCGCTGATTGTGGTGGATGGCGTCATCTTTACCAGTAATACAAAATTCAGTAGCGGATATGCCGGTCTGGGTGGTTCAGACGGACAAACCGGAAACAGTTTCCTCGCTACCATTAACCCGAATGATATTGAATCCATCGACATCCTGAAAGATGCCTCTGCCCAGGCCATCTACGGATCACAGGCTGCCAACGGAGTGATCCTGATTACCACTAAAAAAGGTAAATCCGGGGAAGGGAAGATCAATTATGAAATGTACACCGGTAACCAGATAGTACAAAAGAAACTGGACCTGATGAACCTGCGTGAATTTGCTCAATACCAGAATGAAGTTTCCCCGTTGTTGGGTCTTACACCCAGTGGCGAGTTTGCGGATCCTTCCAAACTGGGCCGTGGTACAGACTGGCAGGATGCCATGTTCCGCACCGGCACAGTACAGAATCACCAGCTGAGTTTCTCCGGTGGTAAAGACAAAACGAATTATTATCTCTCTGCCAACTACTTTACCCAAAAAGGTATCCTGATTGGTTCCGATTTCAAAAGATATTCCACCCGCTTCAGCCTGGATCACCAGTTGAAATCCTGGATCAAGGTAGGGGTGAGCGCGAATGCTTCCCGCAGTATACAGAACGTTACTCTCGCCGATGCGGCAGAAGGTACAATCTGGTGGGGTACATTACAAAGCCCCCTGATTCCGGTGAAAAACCTGGATGGCAGCTGGGGTGGTGGCGGACAAACCATCGGCGGTTTTCAATATGCACAGGATAATCCGATTGCCCGTAGTTTCTACCGGGGTAATAAATCCACCAGTTCACAGGTATTCGGACAACTCTATGCGGATATTGAATTCATGAAAGGCTTATCCCTTCGTAATGAATTCGCTTACTCCCTGAGTCTCTATAATAATATGGCTTTTCAACGTACCGGCAACTTTGGCAATACCAGCCTGCGCAGCCAGTTATTTGAATACCGGGGAAACGGGTATTATTATGCGGTCAGGAATTACCTGAACTATTATAAAAATATCGGCAAACATGCCATCAGTGCCACTGCCGGTCACGAAGCGCAGTACAATTACTGGGAAAGCCTGAGCGGTAAAAAAGTGGATCTGCAGAATAATATCCTCGACCTGAATGCCGGCAGCAGCGACCGTGATACATGGGAACTGGGTGGTGGTAAAAATGACGGAACCATTGAATCCTATTTTGCCCGTGGTACCTATACTTACGATAACCGCTACGCATTAAATGTGAGCGTCCGTCGTGACGGGTCTTCCAAATTCTTCGGCAAAAACAAATGGGGTAATTTCCCCGGCGCCTCTTTTGCCTGGACAGTAACGAATGAAAGTTTTGCAGAGAACTGGAAAAAAACCATTAACTCACTTAAAGTAAGGGTCGGTTATGGTGAAGTGGGTAATACCAATATGCCCAACGGAGCACCGAATCCGCCGTATACATCGGTGGTTTCCTTCTGGCCTGGTCCCGTGGGCTTTGGCAGTTCCAACTATCTCTATGGAGTAGCCAATCCCAACCTGACCTGGGAATCAGTGATTACCACGAATGGTGGGGTGGATGTGTCTTTCCTCAATGGACGGATTGAAACTTCTATTGATGTATATAAGAAAGTAACCAGCCAGATGCTGCTTATTGGTACCGGTCCCCGCCTGATAGGTGTGGGCGACCAGTGGGATGACCTGAAAGGGCCCGTAATCAATACAGGACGTATGTCCAATACAGGTATTGACATCAGCCTGAATACCACCAACATTAAGACGAAGACGCTTACCTGGAAAACCAATATCATTTTCTCCCAGTTTAAAAACAAACTGGAGAAAGTAGCTGGAGATCTGGCCGCTTTATATGGCCGTATTTACTACGACAATTACCTGATCTCCCGTACCATTCCCGGATATGCAGTGGGTTCATTCTTTGGACTTAAAACGGATGGTTTATTCCGTACGCAGGATGAACTGAACAACAGTCTGCCGCAGTTTGGCTATTCTGTTGATCAGACCCATACCTGGCTGGGTGATGTGCGCTTCAAAGATGTAAGCGGAGCGGATGGCAAACCGGATGGTGTCATTGATGAAAAAGACATCACGTTTATAGGCAGCCCACTGCCCAAATTCACCTATGGATTTACCAACACGGTAAACTATAAGGATTTCGACTTCTCCATCTTCCTGCAAGGCAGTTATGGAGCGAAAATTTTCAACTTCCTCCGCTGGCAGCTGGAAAAAATGGATAACCCTTATTACAATCAACTGCGTTCAGTAGCCGACCGTTATACTGCAACAAATACAACCGGTCAGTTGCCCCGCTTTACCAACACAAACGTGAACAACGTGTATATGTCTGACCGCTACGTGGAGGATGGTTCTTACCTGCGTATCCAGAATCTGGCGATCGGTTACAGGATTCCCGCGAAGTACACATCTAAGGCGAAAATCAGTTCCGCACGTGTGTATATCACCGTACAAAACCTGCATACGTTTACGAAGTACAGCGGATATGATCCCGAAGTAGGTGTATTCAACAACAATATACGCCTCACCAATGTGGATGCCGGACACTATCCCAATCCGCGTTCATTCACAGCCGGTATCAATCTTGATTTATAATAAGCAAACTATTTAAACATTATTGACATGAAAAATATAATGCGCTATACAGCCCTGCTGATCCTGCCGGTGGTACTGCTGTTCTCCTGCAAGAAAGCATTCCTGGATAAGCCGGCACTGGACAGCACCACGCTGGACAACTACTATAATACCGCGGAAGAAGTCCGCGGACTCACCAGTACCTTATATGGATTGCCCTGGGCCGGTTATGAAAACCGCGCCATGGATGCCATCGGGGATGTAATGGCCGGTAACGAATACACCGGTGGTGGTGATGATCCTCCCTTTATTAATTTTTCTTTTGCTTCCACATCCGTCCGGATCGCCGACGCCTGGAAAGTTTTTTATAAAATCGGCGGATGGACCAGTGAGTATATGAATGCGCTGGAACTGAAGAAATCAAAAGGCGGAAATGCAACCATCCTGGATCCGGCCATTGCCGAATGTCATTTCTTTAAAGGCACGGTGTATTTCTATATTGCCCGTATCTGGGGTGATGCACCGATTGTAAACGATCCCGGTGGTACCATTCTTTCCGGCGATTTCAATATTCCCCGTTATTACAAAGCCGATGTACTTCGTTTTGCCCTGGAAGAACTGAAGAAAGCAGAAGCCGGTTTACCGGAAACGGATATTGCCGGTCGTGTTACCAAATTTTCAGCAAAAGGCATGATGGCGAAACTCTATCTCTACCGCAAGGATTATGACAGCGCTAAAACAAAAGCCCTGGAAGTAATGAATTCCGGTAAGTATGATCTGTTTCAGAATTATGGTGCCATGTTTAATTCCAGTGCCAATAATAATAACATTGAATCCCTGTTCTCCATCCAGCATCAGCTGACCGGTAATCCCTGGGGTTCAGGTAATCAGAAAAACCCGGACCGTGGTCCTGGTAATCTGCAGACCTCTGAAGCCAGTATGTGGGAATTATATACCCCTAGCCGGGATGTTATTGCCGCCTTTGAATCCGGTGACCTGCGCCGGAAAGGCTCTATGATGGAGCATGGCTGGACTAACCCTGCATGGAAACCAAAGAATGCCAATGCCACCTACAATGCTTTTATGGCCAATGGATATAAATATGATACCCTTCAGGCTGTGGGTGACGGTGGTCAGAAGAATCAGGTACGGGCCAATATTGCCAAATATGTGGTAGGGCCCGGTTCCGCTTTTGGTGGTGAAGCCGTTCTGGGTATGAATACCGGTATCAATACCATGATGCTGCGTTATGCAGACATATTGCTCATATATGCTGAAGCCGTACTGGGTACCAATGCCAGTACCACGGATGCCAGTGCCCTGGCCGCTTTCAATAAAGTAAGACAAAGGGCCGGGCTTATCCCGAAAACAACGCTTACTATGGATGATATCCTGAAAGAACGCCGTGTGGAATTTGCCTTTGAAGGTGATTACTGGTTTGATATCCAGCGCCAGGGTTTTGCCAAAGCCAAACAAATTATCGAAGCACAGAACAGAGGTACGTTTGATAATCCCGTGTATGTAACATTTACACAAAACTATATGCACCTGCCGATTCCGGCCGGTGAAGTATTACAGGATCCCGCACTGGCACAACCACCGGTGGCTTATTATTAATCGTAACTCATTTAAATAAATTTAAAGATGCTTACTATGAAACAATTTCTTAAAAAACAAATAAACGCGGGTTTCCTGCTGATGGCCATGGCCGTCCTGGTGCTGACCGGTTGCCAGAAAGACAGCGATGGCAGCCCTGATGTGAAAACAGGCGGAATGACTTCCGGTACCATTAATCCGGGCTCGGCTGCCGGTGGCGAAGTGATCACTCTCACGGGAGAAGGACTCGGCCGGATCCAGTCCATTGTTTTTGATAAAAATAATGTTCCGGCTCCTTTCATGTCCACCCTTAATACCACCACTGACCTCGTATTCCGGGTGCCCGATACCGCCTTTGGCGGTCCGCAGAATGTGATCTTCACCAATGCGGATGGAAAGACGCTGAGTGTGCCATTCAGCGTAATTGCACTCCCGAATGTAACTTCTGCGTTTCCGACCGATTTTGAAGCGGGCACACAGGTTACACTCACCGGTAATAACCTCGATGATGTAACCGCTGTGGTGCTGGAAGGAACCACCGATGCCTGTACCATTGTTTCACAAACCAGAAAGCAGATGGTGCTCACAATGCCCACCAGTACAGCGGACAGGGCGAAACTGAAACTCACCAATGCTTCCGGTATACGTATCACCGATATGGAATTTGTGAATGTGGGACGGGCGTTAACCGTTTTCACAGAACAACTCAACAACGGTTTTGAAAACTGGGGCTGGGGTGGTGACTACAATGCTTCCACCGATGATAAAATCACCGGTACCAAATGTCTGAAAGCGGCTTACGACCCTGCCGGTACATGGGGCGGTATGCAACTGGGTAATGGAGGTTCTATCAATATTACCGGCTACCGTTATTTCTCCTTCTGGGCAAAAGGCGCGGATGTTGATAAAAACGTTCAGTTCCTGATTAACTGGGGCAACCAGAAAGTTATCACGATCCCTGCCAATAAATGGACTTATTTCAGGTATGACCTGACTACCGCATACCCCGGGTTGAGCAGCTCCGTGAATAATGTAACTTTCCAGATACAGGAAGCCGGCAAGACCCTGCTATTCGACAATATTATGTTCTTTAAATAAGAGGTTGAAGCCGGGCCGGCAATCCCCGGTTTCTTGTTGAGTATAAGCAGTCATCGTTTAAGCCGTTTCTGGTTCGGGTAACTGTTATCAGAAACGGCTTTACCTTTAACACCAAGGAGAGCAAAGCCATGTTCAGGTTTTTATTAGCAGCCGTTTTTCTGGCCGGGTTTTTCACTGTACAGGCGGGTGAGCCATTTGTACAGGTAAAGGAAGGTCGTTTCGTAATTGGCCGGCAACCCTACAACTATATCGGGGTAAATTACTGGTATGGAGGGTTGGAGTCCAATTCGGAAAAAGGAAAGACACGTATCCGGGAAGAGCTTGATTTTTTACAAAAGAAAGGGGTCTCCAATCTCCGTGTGCTGGCTGGTGCTGAAGGGGCCGGTCAGATTAATGGGGTACCCCGGGTGGAACCCGCCCTGCAGACGGCTCCGGGTGTATTCAATGAAGAATTATTAAATGGGCTCGACTTTCTGCTGGCAGAAATGGCGAAGCGGAAAATGAAAGCCATTATTTATTTCAGCAATAACTGGGAATGGAGCGGTGGTTTCCTCCAATACCTCAACTGGAATGGAAAGATCGCAGACAGTACGCTGAAACGCAAACTCAGCTGGGATGAAATGCGTGATTTTGCCAGCGGCTTCTATACATGCAGCCAATGCATCAGTCAGTATGAAGAACAATTAAAACGCGTGGTAAACCGGACCAACCAGCTTACCGGAAAAAAATACAAAAATGATCCCGCGATCATGTCCTGGGAAATTGCGAATGAACCACGGCCCATGCGCCCCGTTTCTCTGGACGCGTATAAAAAATTTATCCATGAAACGGCCCTGCTGATCCGTTCACTTGACCCGAATCACCTCGTAACAACCGGGGCGGAAGGGGATATCGGCACCGAAACCATGGATGTGTTTAAAGCAATTCATGCGGATAAGGCGATAGATTATCTCACCATTCATATATGGCCTAAGAACTGGGGCTGGTTCAGTGATACAGCCATTGGAAAAAGTTTTACCCAGGTGCTTGAAAAAACCGGTGATTATATCACCCGGCACCGGGAAGCGGCACAGGCTATCGGAAAACCACTGGTCATCGAAGAATTTGGATTACCCCGGGATTTGCATTCCTTTTCGGCGAACAGCAGCACCCGGTTACGGGATCAGTACTATGCCTTTGTTTTTGAATTTCTGACAGACAAGAATAAAAATGGCGGAGTCATCTGCGGGGCCAATTTCTGGGCTTTTAGCGGGAAGGGCCGTCCTTCGCACCGGCAGCTCCTGTGGGCAAAAGGCGATGATGTATTGGGTGATCCGCCAGTGGAAGAGCAGGGACTGAACTCCGTGTTTGATACAGATTTATCAACCTGGAAAATAGTAACAGCTTTCGCCAGGAAACTTAAAAAATGAAATGAAAAGAGCAGTAAACATATTATTCACGGCCTTCTTTTTTTTACCGGCAGCAACAGCCTGTGCGCAGGGGGATAAACCCGCTGACCCGGCCGCTACCCGGGAAACCGTGAACCTGTACCGGCACCTGAAAACGCTGGGGGAGAAAGGATTTCTCTTTGGCCACCAGGATGACCTGGCGTATGGGGTGGATTGGAAATATACAGAAGGGCGAAGTGATGTGAAAGAAGCCGCGGGCGATTACCCGGCTGTGTATGGATGGGAACTGGGTGGCATTGAACGCCCGGGGAATAATCAGAATATTGACGGAGTGCCCTTTAAAAAAATGAAACAATTTATTCGTGAAGGATATGAAAGAGGCGGGGTGATTACATTGAGCTGGCATGCCGACAGTCCGTTTGGCAATGGCAAAAACGCCTGGGATACCACCCATGGCACGGTTGCTTCTATTAATCCGGGTGGAGCCAATCATGCACTGTATAAAGAATGGCTGGATAAAGTTGCCGCCTTCATCGGTTCGTTAAAAGGATCTAAAGGGGAAGCGATCCCGGTATTATTCCGGCCGTTTCATGAGCACAGTGGCAACTGGTTCTGGTGGTGTCGCAATGCCTGTACTGTTTTTGAATACCAGACGCTGTGGCGTTTTACATATTATTATCTGCAGACAGAAAAAAAATTGCATAATATCCTCTGGGTATATAATACCGGGGGTGATTTTGAAACAAAAGAAGATTTCCTGGAACGTTATCCCGGTGATGACAAAGTGGATTTGTTAAGTTTTGATACGTATCAGTACGGCGATCCTGAAAAGGAAAAATGGTTTGAGCAGAATACAAACCGCCGGCTGAAGATCGTTGGGGAATTGGCGGCAGAAAAGGGCAAGCCATTTGCACTGGCGGAAACAGGTTATGAAGCCGTACCATATCCCGAATGGTGGACAAAGACCCTGATGAATGCGGTCGGGGAGAACAAAATCTGTTATGTACTGGTATGGAGAAATCACGGGTACAATACCAGCATGAAAAAGATGCATTACTATGCGCCATATAAAGGCCAGGTATCTGAAATGGATTTTCAACAATTTTATAAACTGGACAGGGTGATGTTTGAAAAAGAGGCATACAATGAAAAATTATATCAATAACGTTTTCATAAGCAAAGCAGACGTCAGAACAGGCATTGCGGGCTGATTCTTCAGCCTGCAACCTGTTTTACATTGCATTATGGATTTAAAAAATAACGGATGAAGCTGACCTGGATCGATATCAGTATCATAGTATCCTACCTGCTGACCATGCTGATGCTGGGCTGGTTTCTGCGCAAGAAGGCCTCTGCCAATAAGGAAAGTTACCTGATGGGCGGAAAGAAGCTGCCCTGGTATATGCTGGGCATGAGTGATGCTTCCGACATGTTTGATATCAGCGGCACCATGTGGATGGTGGCCCTTTGTTTTGTTTATGGAGTGAAAAGTATCTGGATACCCTGGCTCTGGCCGGTATTCAACCAGGTCTTTAATATGATGTACCTGAGCAAATGGCTGCGTCGTTCCAATGCCAATACAGGGGCAGAATGGCTGGCTACCCGTTTTGGCCTTACCGGTAAAGGTGTGAAAGGATCACACAGCATTGTGGTGGCGTTTGCCCTGATCGGATGTCTCGGTTTCCTCGCCTATGGGTTTATCGGACTCGGGAAATTTATTGAAATATTTGTACCATGGGAACTGGTAAGCGGCTATATACCTTTTGATATAGCTCCGCAATATGTGGCTCATTTTTACGGCATCATCTTCACCCTCTTTGCCATGTTCTATTCCATTCTCGGAGGGATGCATAGTATTGTACTGGGCGACCTGATCAAATATGCCATTATGACCATCGGGTGTTTTGCCATTGCTGCCATAGCCATGATGCACCTCCGGGGGAATACGCTGAACGTGCCGGAAGGATGGAACGATCCGTTCTTTGGCTGGAATCTCAACATGGACTGGTCCGGTATCGTGAATGAAGCCAATCAGAAAATTAAGGACGATGGCTATGGGTTATTCGGTTTATTGTTTATGATGATGCTGTTTAAAGGTGTTTTTGCCGCCGCAGCAGGTCCTGCACCCAACTACGATATGCAGAAAATTTTGTCTACCAAATCGCCAAAGGAAGCATCCAAGATGACCGGCTTTGTATCCATCATCCTGCTGCCGGTTCGTTATGCCATGGTGATTGGACTGACCGTGCTGGGGCTGCTGTACTATAACCAGCTTAACCTCAGTAATGGCAACGGCGGTGTTGATTTTGAAAGAATTCTTCCAGGTGCAATAAATAATTTTCTGCCGGTAGGTATTCTGGGACTGGTGCTGACGGGATTGCTGGGGGCTTTCATGGGAACCTTCTCCGGCACCCTCAACGCGGCACAGGCCTATATCGTTAATGATATCTATCTCAAGTATGTAAATAAGGATGCTTCTAATAAGAAGATCATCCGGATGAATTACCTGGTCGGGGTATTGGTGGTGGCGCTTGGCGTGATACTTGGTTTCTTTGCCAAAGATGTAAACAGTATTCTTCAATGGATCGTATCCGGTCTGTATGGCGGGTATATCGCGGCCAATGTACTGAAATGGTACTGGTGGCGGTTTAATGCCAATGGCTTTTATATCGGCATGCTGACCGGTGTGGCTGGCGCACTTGTTTTTTCCCGGTTGTTTACCGGTATTGAATTTCTCTATTATTTCCCGGTGCTCTTCCTGCTCTCCGTAGCCGGCAGCCTGATCGGCACATTTACCGCTCCGCCAACAGAGGAAGAGACCCTGAAAAAATTTTACCGGACTGTTCGCCCCTGGGGCTTCTGGAAGCCGGTACATGCATTGGTGGTAAAGGAGGAGCCCGGCTTTGAGCCCAACCGGCGCTTTAAACTGGATATGTTCAATGTGGCACTGGGTATCATTGCCCAGTTATGTATGACCGTACTGCCCATGTATGTGGTGCTGTCCATGCACCTGCCTTTACTGATAACGGTTTTAATTTTAACCCTGATTATACTCATCCTGAAAAAAACATGGTGGGATAAGCTGGAGGATTGATCACTTTAATTCGACTCGCATGCGTAAAAATTTCTACAGTCGCCTGGAAAAGCTGGAAAAAGCACAGGAAGAACTGATCGCAAAGAAAAATGAACGGGAACCCGTGGAGAAAGGGAATGGGATTGTGGACCGGTATAGCCGGCCGGTACTAACGGCGGCGCATACCCCTTTATTTTGGCGGTATGACCTGAGTCCGGACACCAACCCTTACCTGATGCAACGATTTGGGATCAATGCGGTATTAAATCCCGGTGCCATAAAATGGAATGATAAATACCTGCTGGTGGCACGTGTGGAAGGAGCTGACCGGAAATCTTTTTTTGCCGTGGCGGAAAGCCCGAACGGGGTGGATCAGTTCCGTTTCTGGGACTATCCGTTGCAGATGCCGGAGACAGACAGCCCGGATACCAATATTTATGATATGCGGCTCATTGCCCATGAAGATGGCTGGATCTATGGGGTGTTCTGTACAGAAAGAAGGGACCCCGCAGCACCGGCCACTGATCAGTCGGCCGCGATTGCCCAATGTGGTCTGGCCCGCACAAAAGATATGAAACACTGGGAACGCCTGCCGGATCTGAAAACCCAATCACCCCAACAGCGAAATGTAGTGCTGCATCCCGAGTTTTACAACGGGTCCTATGCCTTTTATACCCGGCCGCAGGATAAATTTATTGAAGCGGGCAAAGGGGGCGGTATTGGTTTTGGAATCGCCCATTGCATGGAAAATGCCGTGATCGATGAAGAAATGGTGATCGACCCCAAAGTGTACCATACCGTATATGAAATGAAAAATGGCCTGGGGCCGGCTCCCATCAAAACAGAACAGGGCTGGTTGCATCTCGCACATGGTGTCCGTAATACGGCTGCAGGATTGCGGTATGTGCTGTATATGTTTATGACCGACCTCCGTGACATTACCAAAGTGATTTATAAACCAGCTGGCTATTTTATGGCACCGGAAGGAGAAGAACGGACCGGCGATGTTTCAAATGTGGTATTCAGTAACGGATGGATCGTGGATGAGGACGGCAGCGTCTTTATCTATTATGCATCATCAGATACCCGTATTCATGTAGCCACCAGTACCGTTGATAAGCTGCTCGACTATGTCATGCATACAGCGCCGGATGAATTTACATCAGCCGCATCCGTACAAACTCTCAACAGGCTGATCGACCGGAACATGGCTGAACAGACGCCGGTGAAGAGTTCAACATCCAAAGCAGGTATTGCCGGATGAATGAATTAGTGGAAAATAGTAAACCCATCAGCCTTTCCGCTTTCCGCAATGAATTGCGGGAGGAACTGGAAGATATTTTACAATACTGGATAAGCAATGTTGCCGATAAAGAAGGGGACGGATTTTATGGATCGGTGGATAATAATAACCAACCTGACCTCACGGCACCAGTAGGCCTGGTGATGGTCAGCCGGATCCTGTGGGCTTTTTCTGCAGCAGCGGCGGTGACCGGGAATCCCGCTCACCGGCAAATGGCTGACCGGGCTTGTGCCGTTATCAGAGCCCGGTTTACAGACAGGAAGTTTGGAGGTATGTATTGGTCCGTTGATCTGCAAGGTGAAATAGCGGATCCCAAAAAGCAACTATACGGTCAGGCCTTCTGCGTCTATGGATTAGCCGAATACTACCGGTTAACGGCTGATGCGGATGCGATCGTTACGGCTATCGAACTTTTCCGCCTTATTGAACTATTCGGATTTGACCGGGAGAAGAACGGGTATATCGAAGCGTTTGCCCGCGACTGGTCCGCAATGGATGACCTACGGCTGAGTGAGAAGGACAATAATGAGCGGAAGACCATGAACACGCACCTGCATGTGATTGAGGCGTACGCAAACCTGTATTCCGTTTGGCCGGATACTCAATTAAGGGAAAGGATTCAAAACCTGCTTGGGCTTTTTGATAAGCATTTTATAAACCGGGAAAATTTTCATCTGCAACTTTTTTTTGATGACGACTGGAATACAAAATCAGCATTGCAGTCATACGGACATGATATAGAAGCCGCCTGGTTGCTGCTGCAATGTGCTGTAACCATCGGTGATCAGAAATATATTGAAGAATTCAGCCGTTTGGCCATACCGGTTACACTGGCTGCCGCTGAGGGGTTGGATCTGGATGGAGGACTATGGTATGAATATGAACCGGATACGTCTACGCTGATCCGCGAAAAACACTCGTGGCCACAGGCGGAGGCGCTTATCGGTTTTTTCAATGCCTGGGAACTGACCGGGGATAGCGCATTTCTGCAACAGTGTACAGACAGCTGGACATTTATTATGAAACATATAAAGGACCGGCAGCAGGGTGAATGGTTCTGGGGTATACAGGCAGACTATTCGGTGATGCTGAAAGACAAGGCAGGTTTCTGGAAATGCCCCTATCATAATTCAAGAGCCATGCTGGAACTGATCAGTCGGATTAAACCTTAATGAAACGAACATGAAAAAATCATTTTTTATTTTTACCGGATTATTGACGGCGACTATGCTGACCTTCGTTCCTTCCTGTAAAAAGAAAGGAGGGACAACGCCACCTGCTCCCACAGATACCACCACCGTGAATCCGCAGGTGGATCCGCCACTGGCTTCCACTATCGGTTTTTTTATGGATGACTGGCAGCCCCGCAGTTTTACCACACCGGCCACTTTTACCAATACCACGGTGCCGGCCGGCTCCGGGGTAACAGTAACGGTTGACCGGAGTAATGTGATTACCAAAGTGCCCCGGTCATTCGCTTCCAATAATGCCAATTTATGGATGGGCCAGATGGTTACAGAAACCAGCCTGATAAGTAACCTGACTAACCTGCATCCTCATATTATCCGTTTTCCCGGCGGTAGTATCAGTGATGTTTTTTTCTGGAATGCGCAGCCCAATACTCCACCATCGGACGCGCCGGCTCAACTGGTACAGGATAACGGAACATCCGTGCCGGCCGGTTTCTGGTATGGGAAGAATACCGGCAGCTGGACGTTTTCAGTGGATAACTATTATACGATGTTGCAGCAGACCGGTAACAAAGGAATGATCACCATTAATTACGGATATGCCCGTTATGGAACCGGTGCCAACCCGGTAGCCCGTGCCGCCCACCTGGCCGCTGACTGGGTGCGTTTTGATAACGGACGAACACAGTATTGGGAAATCGGCAATGAAAATTTTGGTAACTGGGAAGCCGGCTACCGGATTAATACAGCAAATAACCAGGATGGACAACCGGAATTCCTGACCGGCCAGTTGTACGGTCAACATTTCAAAGTGTATGCTGATTCGATGCGCAAAGCGGCCCAGGAGATTGGCAAAACCATCTATATTGGCGCGGTGATGTCTGAATCTGCTCCGGAACCCTGGTGGACACCCACCGCCACAAACTGGAACAGCGGGCTTACTTCGGCAGCCGGTAATTACCCGGATTTTTACATTGTACACAACTACTATACTCCTTTTCAGACAAATGCCACTGCCGATGTGATACTGAATACACCCATTCCGGTTACGCAAGCCATGATGGACTATGTGAAGCAGACCCTTACGGGTGCCGCATTAACACAGAAACCGGTGATATTGGGGGAATGGAACATTACTTCTTCCGGATCAAAACAGCAGGTATCGCATATAAACGGACTACACGCGGTGATGGTACTGGGTGAGTCATTGAAAAACAAATTCGGGCTGACCGCCCGCTGGGATCTGGCCAATGGCTGGAGTAACGGGGATGATCACGGTATGTTCAACCAGGGCGACGAACCCGATGGTGTTCCGAAATGGAACCCCCGTCCGGCATTTTATCATATGTATTTCTTTCAGCAATATCTTGGCGACCGGCTGGTATCGGCTGTATCCGGCAGTTCAGATATAGTTCCTTACGCTTCTTCATTCAGCTCCGGAGAAACCGGGGTGACCCTTGTGAATAAATCGGCTGATGCGAAAACGATACAGGTTGATATAAAGAATTTTAAAAAGGGAAGCCGCTTCTACTGGTACACGCTGACCGGCGGAACAGATAATGCAGGGTTCTCCCGGAAAACACTGGTGAATGGCGTCACGTCTGCTTTTGCAGCCGGCGGACCGGCTAATTATAAAGACCTGAGTCCCTATTCCGGTTCCACTGCCAATGGCATACGGGTGGTAGTGCCTGCAAGAGCCGTTGTGTTTATGGTGGTATCAAAACAATAATCACTCATGAGAAAGTTATTTTTTTCTTCCTTCTTTTTTTTCCTGCCAGGATTGTTCAGTTTAGCCCAGCAACCGGGATTTAAAAAAATAAATGACGGAATTGTAATTTACCCTACATCTGCGTCAGGTAACGGTATAAAGGCCGTAAGGCTGGTTGTTTATAATGATCATATAATCCGGGTATCCGCCGCTCCATCAGCTTCATTTTCGGAATCTGAAAGCCTGGCCGTGAATATGAAGCCCGGAAATTCAACCTGGCAGGTAGCGGAAGCGGAAGCGGTTGTGCAATTAAAGACAAAGGAGATGATTGCAAAAGTGCAGCTGGCCACCGGGTCTGTTTCTTTTTATGACATCAACGGGAAAACGCTTTTACGTGAACGGGGTATGAATGGGAGATCCATTGAACCTGTAATGGAAGAAGGGGAAAATCTAAATAGCTTACTGCAGGTTTTTGAATCAGATGGGGAGGAAGCCTACTATGGCCTCGGGCAACATCAGGATGACAGCTGGAACTATAAGGGAAAGAAAATTATCTTTTTTCAGAATAACACAGAAGTGGCTGTGCCTTACCTGGTTTCTGTGAAGAACTACGGAGTGCTCTGGGATAATTATTCCTACAGTGAAGCGGGTGATGTGCGTCCGCTACGGCAATTGTCTGCGCTGCAGCTGTATGATAAAAAGGGGAATCCCGGATGGCTTACCGCTTCCTATTATAATGACAAGGATCAGCCCGGTCAGTTGTTATTTGAAAAAGCGGAATCTGAAATCTGGTATCCATATATGAATGATTTGCTGCATCGGGCCCCAAAGGATTTCAAACCGGCCACTGGAAAAATTGCCTGGGAAGGGAGCTTGTCTGCTGAGCAGTCCGGTAACTATGCTTTCCGGTTTACCTATGGCGGGTATCTTACGCTTACGGTGAATGATAAAATTATATTCAGTAAGTGGCGGCAAGCCTGGAATCCGGGAACGGCTCTTGCCGATATCTATCTGGAAAAAGGGAAGCAGAGCCGGATGAAAATAGAATGGATACCCGATGGCGGTGAATCCTATGTCTCGGCCTCATTTCTTCCTCCGCCGGCACCGGAAGATGAACAGAGTTTTAGTTTTCTGTCCTCTGCCGGCAAACAGATCGACTATTATTTTGTCAAAGGAAATTCACCCGACGAAGTGGTGAAAGGCTACCGGGAGTTAACCGGCAAGGCGCCCATAGTACCGAAATGGGCTATGGGGTTCTGGCAAAGCCGTGAACGGTACAAATCACAGGACGAAATACTGAACACCGTCGCTGAATTCAGGAATAGAAATATTCCGTTGGATAATATTGTACAGGACTGGTTTTACTGGAAGGAAAATGACTGGGGCAGCCAGGATTTTGATCGCAGCCGTTTTCCCAATGCAGACAGCATGATCGGAGTGCTGCATAAAAAGTATAAAGCACAGCTGATGATTTCCGTATGGCCCAAGTTTTATGAAAATATTCCAGCCTATAATGAGTTTAACAAAAACGGCTGGCTCTATACACGCAACATAGCGGATCGCCAGAAAGACTGGGTGGGTCCCGGTTATGTATCCACCTTCTATGATGTATTCAATGCAAATGCACGAAAGGCTTTCTGGGAATTATTACAGAAAAAATTATTCAGTAAAAAAGTGGATGCCTGGTGGATGGATGCGAGTGAACCGGATGTGCAGTCCAACGTATCGCCGGAAAAAAGAAGGCAACAGATGCAGCCGCTGGCATCCGGTACAGCTGCTGAATTTATGAATGCGTATCCGTTGATGAATGCAAAAGGTATTTATGAAGGTCAGCGGGGTGCGGATAGTACAAAAAGAGTGTTCCTGCTCACCCGTTCCGCCTTTGCCGGATCACAACGATATGCCGCCAGTATCTGGAGTGGTGATATTGGTGCCCGGTGGGAAGATATGCGCACTCAGATCAGTGCCGGATTAAATTATTCCATTTCAGGGTTGCCCTACTGGACGATGGATATCGGAGGCTTTGCCACTGAGGTCCGGTATAACAAAGTACCGATGGCTGCGGCTGATGAAGAAGAGTGGCGTGAATTACAGACACGTTGGTACCAATGGGGTGCCTTCCTGCCTTTGTTCCGTTCGCATGGTCAGTTCCCTGTTCGCGAGATTTTCAATATAGCCCCGGAAGATCATCCCGCCTATAAAAGTATGTTGTATTACAACCAACTCCGGTACAGATTACTGCCGTACACATATTCACTGGCCGGGCAAGCCTATCATCAGGATTATACATTGTTGCGCGGTCTTGTTATGGACTTTTCTGCGGATAAAAAAACCTGGAATATCGGGGATCAGTATATGTTTGGACCTTCCTTTCTCGTAGCACCGGTTTATGCATATAAAGCAAGAACAAGAATGCTTTACTTGCCGGCAGGACAAGGTTGGTATGACTTGTATTCCGGTAAATTCCATGAAGGCGGGCAAGCCATCACCACGGATGCCGGCTATGAAAGAGTTCCCGTATTTGTAAAAGCGGGATCCATTATCCCTGCAGGGCCAGCCCTTCAGTATACCAGTGAGAAACCGGCGGATCCGTTAACGCTTTTTGTATATACGGGTAAGGATGCAGTCTTTTCGCTTTATGAAGATGAGGGAGTGAATTATAATTATGAAAAAGGAAAATTCACAGAGATTCCCTTCATGTATGATAATGCCACACGGACGCTCACGATCGGAGATCGTAAAGGCGGTTTTGATGGTATGCTGAAAACAAGGACGATCTATATAAAAGTGATCAGAGCAATGCAAGCAGTGCCTTTTGCATTTGACGGAAAGGATGCCGGACGCAAGATCGAATATAAAGGGAAGAAAATAGTGATCAGGCTATAGTACATGTTTTAGCCTTTTACTGAAATTTGAACAGTTATGAAAGGATGGATGCTCATTGGCTGCTTATGGCTGGCAGGTTTTTCAGAATTAAGAGCACAACAACAGACCCTGGTGCCAAGGACGAGGATACTGATGGATACCGGCTGGCGTTTTGCTTTCGGGCATCCCCATGATGCAGCCAAAGACTTTAATCACGCTACTGGTTATTTCTCCTACCTGGCAAAAGCATCTTACGGTGACGGCGCTGCCGGTACCCGTTTTGATGACAGGGCCTGGCGGATGCTTGACCTGCCGCATGATTGGGCGGCAGAGCTTCCTTTTGACAGTAAAGGAAGCCTAAGTCATGGCTTTAAAGCCCTTGGCCGCAATTTCCCGGAAAACAGTGTCGGTTGGTATCGTAAACATTTTTTTATCCCGAAAGCCGATGAAGGCAAGCGGATCAGTTTACAGTTTGATGGGGTCTTTCGCCAATCCAGTGTATGGGTAAATGGATTTTACCTGGGTACAGAGCCCAGCGGGTTTTCCGGGATGGAGTATAATATTTCTGAGTATCTGAATTATAATGGAGAGAATATCATTGCCGTACGGGTGGATGCCAGTATGGAAGAAGGATGGTATTATGAAGGGGCCGGGATCTATCGTCATGTCTGGCTGCAGAAAACGGATCCGCTGCATGTGACTACCCATGGCAGTTTTGTCAATCCACTTCCGGAAGGGCCAGATGCCAGGGTCAGGGTGAATACAACATTGATAAATGAGCAGGTGAAGGAAACCGGATGTGCGGTGCGGTACAGTGTGATCGATGCAACCGGTAAAACCGTGGCGGAGGCCTCGGTCCAAGGTTTTAATCTGGCACCCTGGCAGCAAAAGGAAATTCAAGCCGAATTAAAAATGACCGGAACCCATCGGTGGTCAATAGATACACCGTACCTGTATACACTCATTACTGAGATACGTAATGGTGAAACAATAAAGGACCGGCACCAGACAATATTTGGTATCCGTTCGCTCCGTTTTGATCCGGATAAAGGATTCTTCCTGAACGACAAACCCATAAAAATAAAAGGCACTAACAATCACCAGGATCATGCCGGTGTGGGATCAGCCGTGCCGGATGCTTTGATGAGTTTCCGCCTGCGACAGCTCATGAAAATGGGTGCAAATGCATACCGCACTTCTCATCATCCTCCATCTCCTGAATTACTTGATAGCTGCGACCGGCTTGGTATACTCGTGATCGACGAGAACAGGCTGATGGGCGTGACCAGTCATCACTTTGAGTATATGAAAAGGCTGATCCTGCGGGACAGAAATCACCCGTCTGTGATCAGCTGGAGCATCGGTAATGAAGAATGGGGCATCGAAGGCAATGAACTGGGAGCAAAGATCGCTCAGACCATGCAGGCCTATGTAAAAACGATTGATACAACCAGGGCTATAACTGCGGCGATCAGCGGAGGCTGGCAACGAGGCATATCCAATGTGATTGATGTAATGGGGGTCAATTATGTGGGACAGATCAATACCGATCAGCATCACCAGGAATTTCCACGACAACCTATGTGGGGAACCGAAGAAGGCAGTACCCGGGCCACGAGGGGTGTATATGAAAAAGATGATGCAGGCCATTTATTACCGGCTTACGATGCCCGTCCTTACCCGCATTTTAAAACCATTGAAGAAGGCTGGAAATATTATATGGCCCGGGATTACCTGGCAGGTATGTTTATCTGGACGGGGTTTGATTACCGGGGTGAACCCACCCCGTATGGATGGCCTACCGTAATCTCTTATCATGGCATGCTTGACCTTTGTGGATTTCCAAAAGATGTGACCGGCTATCTCCGAAGCTGGTGGACAAAAGATACTGTGCTGCATTTGCTGCCGCACTGGAACTGGAAAGGAGAGGAAGGAAAAGTAAAGGATGTATGGGTTTACAGTAATTGTACAGAAGTGGAATTACTGCTGAATGGTAAAAGTCTTGGCAGAAAAAAAATGGAGCCGATGGGTCACCTGGAATGGAAAGTGGCTTATAAGCCTGGCACATTGCAGGCCGTTGGATATATCAATGGCAAAAAAGTAAGGAGCACGAAGCGGGAAACAGCCGGTGAAGCCAGCAGGGCTGTTTTGGCGGCTGACAGAAATTCGATCCGTGCAGATGGAATGGACCTGTCTGTTATCACTGTTTCTGTTGCGGATGGAGGAGGAAGATTGCTTCCGACCGCTGCGAACGGCTTTACCTTTGAGATCGAAGGCCCGGGTCGTATCATTGGCGTGGGTAACGGAAATCCGGTTTCACTCGAACCTGAACGGTTTATCCCGGCTGTCCATTCGGTTCAGCCATATCTGAGTAAAGAGAAATCATTGATGCAGTTCCCCGATAGTAAAGCCATGCTGGAACCGGACTTTGATGATGATGCATGGGAGTCTGCTTTTAAAGCGGACAGGGACAGCTCGTTTGGACGACAGGCAAAATGGGTGATCAGCCGCGGTCATTTTGTATTGCCGGAAACCGACAGCACAACCGTTTTCACTTATTACAGCCGGAATATCGGGAAAGCACAATCGGTGTATATAAACGGAGTAAGAGTTGCCACAGATCTGAATGCGGATAGTGTAATCCGGCTCAGCCGGACGGTGATACGACCCGGCAGAAACAGTTTTGTGATAGTGGCCATGCCATTCCTGAAGGTAAATCCATGGGATGAAGTAAATAAGGATCCGGGTATGATACAGCTATACACAGCAGCCGGTAAATGGCAACGTAAACTGTTCAATGGGTATGCGCAGGTACTGGTGCAGTCAACCGGGCAACAAGGAAAAATATTGCTCAGGGCCAGTGCGACAGGATTGCCACCCGCGTTACTGGAAATACAGGCGAGATGAAATGAATTTTTCAATATGTAAAACAGGTTTTATGAAAGCGAATATATTTTTGGTCATAGGCAGTTTTTTTGCGTTGGCTGCTACGGCACAGAAGCAGGTATCTCAGGCAGAAGCACAGGCTGCCGCATTAGTGAAGAAAATGACACTGGAGGAAAAAGTCGGTCAGATGACCCAGGTGACCATGGCCGTATTTGCCAAAGGAGCCTGGGCCAATGAGGATGGAGAATTGGATCCGGTGGCATTGAAGAAAACGATTGTGGATTACAAAGTAGGTTCCCTGCTGAATACAACAGCTCATGCTTTGCCTGTTGAAAAATGGCGGAGCATCATGACGCAGATCCAGGATGAAGTGAAGAATACCAGGTTGAAAATTCCGGTGATTTATGGATTGGATGCCATTCATGGACAAACTTATACATTGAATTCAACCTTATTTCCCCAAAATATTGCGATGGCAGCGTCCCGTAATCCGGAACTGGTAAGACAGGCAGCAAAGGTGACTGCTATGGAACTGCGTTCTTCCGGTGTGCGTTGGAATTTTGCACCCGTACTTGATATCGGCCGCCAGCCCTTGTGGAGCCGTTTTCCGGAGACCTATGGAGAAGATGTATATCTCGTGAAAACACTTGGGGCTGCCGGAATTAAAGCGTATGAAGAAGACGGATTGCAAAATCCTACTGCGGTTGCTACCAGCCTTAAACACTATCTCGGTTATTCGGCCTCCCGCAACGGGAAAGACCGTACCCCGATTTATTTACCGGAAATCGAATTACGCGAGTATTACCTGCCGCAATTCCGCGAAGCAGTACGTACCGGATCTGCGTCCGTGATGGTCAACTCGAGCGAGATCAACGGGGTGCCGGTACATGCCAGTAAATATTTACTCATTGATGTATTAAGAAAAGAACTGGGCTTTGAAGGTGTGATTGTTACCGATTGGGAAGATATCAAACGACTGCACGACCGTCATAATGTGGCGGCCACGCCACGTGAAGCCGTGGTAATGGCGATCAATGCAGGGATTGACATGAGTATGGTGCCTTCTGATTTTTCATTTTATGATCTGCTGATCGAAGCGGTGAATAAAAAAGAGGTACCCATGAGCCGGATTGATGATGCCGTAAAACGTATCCTGGTCATGAAATATAATACCGGTTTGTTTGATAACCCCTATCCCGAGCCGGCCAGTTTTGGCAATTTCGGTAAACCCGAATTTCAGCAATATGCACTCGACGCCGCCCGTGAAGCTATGACGCTGCTGAAAAACAGTGATAACATTTTGCCTTTGGCCAAAAATAAAAAAGTATTGGTGGCGGGTCCTGCTGCCCAGAGCATCAGCGCCCTGAATGGCTGCTGGAGCTATACCTGGCAGGGCAATGATGACCGCTGGTATCCGGCAGACAGCAAAACGATTTACCAGGCATTTGTTGATAAGATCGGTATCAAAAATGTGCTGACCACCACGCAAAAAGGTTTTGGAAGTGCACAGAACTATGATGTGAATGCGCTGAAATCAGCTGCAGCTTCTGTTGATGTGATTGTGCTTTGTATCGGGGAAAACGCGTATGCGGAAAGCCCGGGCAATACACGCGACCTGGCGCTTCCCAAAGAGCAGGAAGACCTGGTAGTGGCAGCGGCGCTAACCGGAAAACCCGTGATTCTGGTACTTACTGAAGGACGGCCCCGTTTTATTACCAATATTGAACCAGCTGCAAAAGGCATACTGATGGCATACTGGAGCGGACGTAAATCAGCTGAAGCCATTACGGATGTTTTGTTCGGGGATTATAATCCTTCCGGCCGTCTGCCTTTTTCCTATCACAAAAGCATGGGTGAAATCGTACTGTATGACCGCAAGCCAACGGAAGAAGTAAGGGAAGTGTTTAATGATAATATCAACACGGGATATGATCCTCTTTATCCATTTGGTCACGGACTGAGCTATACCACATTCAGTTACTCTGGGCTGACTTTAAGCAGTACCAGTCTGAATGCAACCGGCTCACTTACGGTAACCCTGCAGGTGAAAAACACCGGCAACCGTTCAGGCAAGCATAGCGTGGAGCTCTATACCCGCGATCTGTTTGCCAGTATCACACCGAATATGCGCCGGCTACGGGCGTTTAAGAAAATCAGCCTCGAACCGGGTGAAATGAAGGAAGTGAGTTTTACAGTAACAAAAGATGATCTGGCCTTTGTAAATGCGCAATTGAAAACCGTTACTGAACCAGGTGAATTTGAAGTGATCGTGGGTGAACTAAAGGCAAAATTCATGTATCAGTAAAAGGGGTTCAGTAAAAAAAGTATTATGAGTAAGCTGTTTCGTGTTTTATTTGTTTTTCATATTGGTCTTCTGCTATTGCTGAAAGTTCAGGCACAGCCTGCTTTGTCTTTTTATCCGGCAGATCATGCGTTTATTCAATATATGGGCCGGATTGATTTCAGTAATCCCCGGTTACCACGTTTCTGGCAACCAGCCGTAATGGTCAGTTTCCGGTTTAAAGGAACCGATGCTGAAATAATACTGAATGACGAGCAGCTCTGGGGCGGCAACCAGAACTACGTGGAACTGGTGGTGGATGGGAATGCCGTAAGATTACAGACAAAAGGGAAGAAGGACACCCTGTCAGTAAAACCCTTTCTGAAAAGCGGCAACGTACACGAAGTGACGTTATGTAAAAATACAGAAGCAAATATCGGTTACCTGGAACTGGCCGGTATCCGGTGCGGGCAACTGCTGAAACCGGCCGGTCAACCCAAACGTAAAATCGAATGTATTGGCAACTCCATAACCTGCGGGGCCAGCAGTGATCTCAGTGGCATTCCCTGTGGTAAGGGAAAATGGCAGGACCAGCATAATGCATGGCTGAGTTATGGGGCTGTAACGGCACGTACATTGAATGCGCAGGTACACCTGTCCTCTGTATCAGGTATCGGACTGATGCACAGTTGTTGCAATCTGGATATTATTATGCCCCGCGTGTTTGACAAAATAAGCATGCGTAACGACACCATTCAATGGAATTTCAGCAGGTACCAGCCGGATATTGTCACCGTTTGTCTTGGTCAGAACGACGGGGTTCAGGATTCCACACTGTTTTGCAACAATTATATCTCGTTTTTAAAAACACTGCGTGGTTATTATCCAAAAGCAAAAATTCTGCTGCTCAGCAGTCCGATGGCCGATGCCCGTCTGCGGGAGTTTCTCCGCAGCAGTCTGAAGTCGGTACTCCGGACCATGCAGGACAATGGAGAAAAAAAGATCCGCATGCATGTATTTGAACGGTCTTATACCGGTGGATGCGATTATCATCCTTCCGTGGCGGAGCATGCCCTGATTGCCAAGGAACTCTCCGCAGTGGTTCGTCGCTGGATGAAATGGTAACGGGATCGCTGAAATGTTGCTGCCGATGATGTAGATTGCTGAAAAATTAATTATATGTACACCGCTGCTGACAACCGCTATGCCAACATGAAATACAACCGTTCCGGAAAAAGCGGTTTGCTTCTGCCTGCCATTTCACTGGGACTCTGGCAGAATTTCGGGAATGCGGACCAGTATGATAATATGAACTCAATCATCCTGGGCGCTTTCGACCGGGGCGTTACCCATTTCGACCTGGCCAACAATTACGGACCTCCGGGTGGGGAAGCGGAACGCAATTTTGGTAAAATGCTCAAAGAAGAGCTGTATGCTTACCGGGACGAGTTGATCATTTCCACGAAGGCCGGCTATTATATGTGGCCGGGCCCTTATGGAGAATGGGGCTCAAGGAAAAATCTGATCGCCAGTTGTGATCAGAGTCTGAAGCGGATGGGACTGGATTATGTTGATATTTTTTACTCCCATCGCCCGGATCCCAATACACCGGTGGAAGAAACCATGCAGGCACTGGACAGTATCGTACGCAGCGGGAAAGCCCTCTATGCCGGTATTTCCAATTACAATGCGGAACAAACCCGTAATGCAGCCGCTGTATTAAATCAATTGGGAACGCCCTGCCTGATCCATCAGCCACGTTATTCCATGCTTGACTGTTGGGTAGAATCACCCGGTACCAGTGACGGTAAATCACTGCTGGATGTGGTGGAAGAGACCGGTATGGGAAGTATTGTTTTTTCTCCGCTGGCACAGGGCCGGCTGACCGATAAATATATCAATGGGGTACCGACAAACTCAAGAATCGGCCGGTCATTGCCCAATGGAGCCATTCAAACAAAGGATCTGAGTGCGGATATGGTTGAAAAAATCAAACTACTCAATAACCTGGCCCTAGGACGCGGACAAACACTGGCCCAGATGGCTATTGCCTGGCTGCTGAAAGACCATCGGGTTACTTCTGTTTTGGTAGGAGCCAGTTCTGTCGGCCAGTTACAAAACAGTATTGATGCCCTGAACGCAACCGCATTCAATACGGATGAATTACAGAAAATTGAATCAATTCTCTCGCAATAAACAATCAATATGAAAAAGCTGGTTTTTACTTTATTGTTATCCGTGACTTTGTTTCAGGTGATCGCACAGAAAACAAAAACCTACCAGCTTTTTTCTCCGGATTCAGAGAATTTGGTAACAATTGAAGTAACCAACCGCATCAGCTGGGCAGTCAGGCATTACGGAATTCCTGTGCTTGATCCTTCACCAATTTCGCTGGAAATGGCTGGATGGCCGCCGGTTACAAACGGGAACCCTGTACTTTCTTCTGAATCGAGAAAGGTGAATGATACTCTAACCGCTATTGTATATAAAAAAGACAGGATCATAAATCACTTTAATGAAATCCGGCTGAATTGCAGAGGCAATTTCGCTATAATTTTCAGGGCCTATAATGATGGTGTTGCCTATCGCATCGTTACTGAAGGTAAAGACCCGCAACTCGTCATGCGCGAGGAAGCTACTTTCAATTTTTCGTCAGACCGGCTGCTGCATATTCCACTTACAAGCGACCTGCGGCAGAAGGAAAGATACTCCTGTTCTTTTGAAGAATTTTACACGTCTACTCTTGTTTCCGCCTTGCCCCCCGATACACTGGGTTATCTGCCCATGATGATGGAAGGACAGGAGAATCTGAAAGCAGTGTTTCTCGAGGCAGATGTACAGGATTACCCGGCCATGTTTATCCGGAAAAACCCGTCAAAAGCCAATAGTCTTGTGGCTGAGCATGCCCCTTACCCTGCCAGTGAGGCAACCCGCGGGATCTATGGAATTAACTATGCTGTAACCAGTCGGGAGAAGTTTATTGCACGTACGGCAGGTGCCCGCTCTTTTCCATGGCGGGCAATTGTTATTAGCAGGAAAGACAAGGATTTGCTGAACAATGACATGGTACAGAAACTGTCTGCCCCTTCAAAAATCAGCGACCCTTCCTGGATCAAACCCGGCAAAGTGGCCTGGGACTGGTGGAATGACTGGAATATTTCCGGCGTGGATTTTAAAGCCGGGATCAATACACCTACCTACAAGTATTATATTGATTTTGCTGCGGCCAATAAAATTGAATATGTAGTGCTGGATGAAGGCTGGAGTGATGACTGGGATCTGAATAAACTGAATGAGCGGATTGACCTGAAAGAATTACTGGCTTATGCAAAGCAGAAGGACGTAGGGCTGATCCTCTGGAGCACCTGGTATGCGTTACTGCAGGATATTGATGGTCTTTGTGCCAAATATGCAGCTATGGGTGTAAAGGGATTTAAAGTGGATTTCCTGGATCGCAATGATCAGAAAACAGTGGCTTCCTGTTACGAAATAGCCGCCATTGCCGCCAAACATCACCTGTTGCTCGATTTTCACGGGATGTTTGCCCCACAGGGGTTGCAACGCACCTGGCCCAATGTGGTCAACTTTGAAGGAGTGCGGGGAATGGAGTATATGAAATGGAGTGCCGATGACCGGGTACCAGAGCATGCGGTACGCTTACCCTTTATCCGCATGATGGCCGGACCGATGGATTATACACCGGGTGCCTTCCGTAACCGGACAAGGAAAACAGCTGTACCCAGTAACAATTTGCCCCAGGGACTGGGAACCCGTTGCAATCAGCTGGCCATGTATATAGTTTACGAGGCGCCTCTGCAAATGATGGCCGATAATCCGACCATTTACAAAAAGGAGCAGACATGTACGGATTTTATTGCCGCAATACCCACTACGTTTAATGAAACAAAAGCCCTGGATGCCCAATTCGGCGAATACCTGGTATTGGCGCGGCGCAATGGAAACGACTGGTATGTAGGGGGTATGACAAACTGGACAGCCCGTGAACTGACACTGGATTTCTCGTTTTTGCCTGAAGGACAATTTGCCGCTGAAATTTTACGCGACGGCGTCAACGCAGACCGGGATGCCACGGATTATAAGCGTGAAGTGGAAACGGTGAACAATAAACGAAAAATGATCATATCCCTTGCGCCAGGAGGAGGCTTTGCCATCCGTATCCGGCCGCAGGTAAATTAAAACAGCAGTTATGAGACATTTATTCCTGCCGGTTATTTTAAGCCTTTGCTTATTACAGCTGGCCGCACAGCCTGTACTTCAGCATGGTTCATTGACCGTTAAAGGTACACAGCTAACCGCAACCGACGGGAAGACGGTGGCATTGCACGGGATGAGTTTTGGCTGGCATAATCTCTGGCCGCGTTTTTATAACAAGAGGGCCGTACATGAACTCGTTACAAAATGGAACTGCACTGTGATCCGGGCCTCCATGGGAATTGAACTGAACGACAGCGGGTATCTCAAAGCACCCGCCCGTTCTGAACAACTGATGCGTAACGTAATTGATGCCTGTATAAGGGAGAATGTCTATGTAATCATTGACTGGCATGACCATAATCTTCATGAAAAGGAAGCGGTTGATTTCTTCGGCAGGATGGCGGCCATCTACGGAAAAAATCCGCATGTGATCTATGAAATATTTAATGAACCCGATTATGAAACCTGGCCGGAAGTGAGAAGTTATTCGGAGAAAGTAATTGCCGCTATTCGTTCTCAAGATCCGGATAATATTATATTGGTTGGATCACCCCGCTGGGATCAGGATATACATCTGCCGGCAGCGGATCCCATTAAAGGCTACAGCAATCTGATGTATACCATGCATTTTTATGCCGGTACTCATAAGCAATGGTTACGGGATCGTACTGATGAAGCCATAAAGGCCGGGTTACCCGTTTTTATTTCTGAATGCGCCGGTATGGAAGCCACGGGTGATGGCCCGGTTGATACTAAAGAATGGGACGCTTATGTAAAATGGATGGACAGCCGCAAACTCAGCTGGATTGCCTGGTCGGTCTCAGACAAAAAAGAAACCTGTTCCATTTTATTACCGGCTTCCAAATCAAAGGGAAAATGGAAAGACAAGGTGGTGAAGGAGTGGGGGCGTTTGGTGAGACAGTATCTGAAAGGGTATCAGTAAACCATCGCTCGTAAATCCCCCCTTTTGCCGGCCAGATAATACGGCGAGTCATACTGGTTTTTGCTATTGCCTGTAAAAAAAAGGCGGCTTATTTTTACCCCATAATTCGACTCTATGAAAGGTAGATTTCTGTTCGTATTGGTAATAGCAACAATCCTCTTTGAATCCTGTACCCGCGTGATGACTCCTTACCAGGCGGCTAA
>Ga0075152_10000542_pt1 | contig 27890 bp, 19 predicted proteins | sample JI61114C2DNA_FD_70964 | JGI IMG/M metagenome (GOLD analysis project Ga0075152, IMG submission 70964) | Wastewater effluent complex algal communities from Wisconsin, to seasonally profile nutrient transformation and Carbon sequestration -... | ecosystem: Engineered > WWTP > Effluent > Algae...
AGGATACTGCGCCACGGGCAACGAAAAGTAGGACAAAGCACCGAGCATCGTGATGACGATGCTGAGCACGGCCGCAAAGATCGGCCGGTCCACGAAGATGCGGGCGAAGTTCATGGTTTCGGCTCCTTCGCGGTTTCGATGGCCATGTCTGCGAGCGCGGGCTTCACCTGGCTGCCGTTGCGCACGCTCATGAGGCCGAGGATGACGACACGCTCATCGGCTTTCAATCCCTCACGCACGACACGCAGGCCATCAACGAGCGGGCCGAGCTTGATGGGGCGATACACCGCTTTGTCCTCGGCGTCGATGACCCACACATAGCTGCTGCCTTGATCATCGCCGACGGCTGCATCGCGAATGAGCATCCCATCGTATTCGCCGCTGCCCGGAATGCGCACTTTGGCAAAGAAGCCGGGCGACATGAGGCGGTCTTTGTTCTGAAAAATGCCGCGAGCGCGGATGGTGCCGGTCTCGGGGTTGATCTGGTTGTCCACGAAATCAATCTCGCCGCGATGCGGCCAGCCGTCCTGGTTCACGAGCGCCATTTCCGCCGGGATGCGCTGAAACAGGGCGCTCTCGCGTTCGCCCGTTTTGTGCATCCCGCGGTATTTCAGCGCTGAACGCTCATCGACCTCGAAATCGACGTAGATGGGGTCGAGCGCGACGATGGTGGTGAGCAGCGTGGGATCGCCGGTGCCGCCAGTGATGAGGTTTCCCTCCGTCACACGAGCATCGCTGACGCGACCGCTGATCGGCGCTTTGATCTGGGTGAATTCGAGGTCGAGCTTCGCCGTGGTGACCATCGCCTCGGCGGCGCGGACGGCGGCCTGCTCCCCGGCGGCGCTTTTCAGGCGGCGCTCGGATTCCTCCGTCGAAATGACCTGCCCCTGGCGCAGCGTGGTGGCGTTTTTCGCCTCGATGTTCGCCAGCTCGGCGTTCGTTTTCGCCTGCGCCAGCACGGCCTCGGCACGTTGCACGATGGCCTCATACGGCCGCGGGTCGATGGTGAAAAGCAGCTCGCCCGCCTTCACCTCCGTGCCCTCTTTGAAATGCACCTTCGTGAGGTAGCCGGACACGCGGGCGCGGATTTCGACATTGTCGCGGGCAATGAGGCGGCCAGTGAACTCATCCCAATCCGTCATACGCCGCGAGATGGGCTTGGCGATGGTGACATCCGGGATTCCAGCCTGCGGCGGACCGCCGGAACCTGCTGCGGGTGGTTTGCAGCCTGAAACAACGAGCGCCACAGCCAGCAAAGGCAGGGCACAGCGTAAAAAACGAGGAGGAAGGCTCATGGCTTGTATTTACGGACCTCAATCGAGCTTAAACAGTGCATATCCGACATAGTGCTTATACATTGAACGCATGACCAATCTCAATGACCTCCAGCAAATTCGTGAGTTTGTGCAAATCGCCGAGACGGGCAGCATTTCAGCGGCGGCGAAGGTTTTGAGCATGGCACAGCCGACTCTGAGCCGCCATCTGGCCGCGCTGGAGGCGCAGATCGGCTCCCCGCTGATCCGGCGTGACACGCATACCATGAGCCTCACCGAGGCGGGGCGCATCGTGCTGGCAGACGCACGGGAGCTGCTGAATCTGGCCGACCGGCTCGGCAAACGCCTGCACGGCGAGCGGCAGGCGATTCGAGGACATCTGCGCATCGTTTCCGTCGTCGATGTCGGCCAGTGGATCGTCTCGCGCGTGCTGTCCCGTTTTCAAAAACAGCACCCGCATGTGACGATCGAACTGCATCTGATCAATCGACCGACGAAGTTCGTAAAGGAAGGCTTCGATTGCGGGATCAGCGTCGGCGGCAGCATGGACCGCCGGGTGGTCGTGAAAAAAATCGCCGCGCTGCACCGCCGCATCGTCGCCGCGCCCTCGCTGATGCGGGATCACGCCATGCCACAGATGCCTGACGATTTGAACCGCATGCCCTGGCTGGGCATCCTGCAGCCACACTTTTACGCTCGTGACCGCGTGGACCTGAGCCGTGGCAGCAAGGTCTCGAAGCTCAAATTCGCCCCCGTGATGCTGCTGGACACCGTCACCGCCCTGCGCGAGGCCGCCATCGAAGGCGCAGGCTTCACCAGTCTCCCCGAATGGATGGCCGCCCGCGACATCGCCGCCGGTCGCCTCATCCAGCTTCTGCCCGATTGGCACATCGAGCCCGTCGATCTCCAGCTCGCCCACGCCAGCCACGAGCACCTGCCGCAGCGTGTACAGAGCCTGCTGGAGTATTTGGAGGCGGAGATCCCCAAAGAGATTCAGAAGCTGGATCTGGGGGAGAGGTGAGGTTGCTTCGCTTGGACGGGTGTTCGCCGGAATGATGCAATGCTGCGCGCTCTGAAACCAATGCAAGTGACTGACCACCAATCACTTGCACACCTCCGAGGGGGGACCCCTGGGGGTGGTCATCACCACCCCCAGGGGTGGTGAGCCGGAGCCTTCGGGGTGGTCAATCGCGGCCCGAGGGGTGGTTCATCGGAGCCTCTGGGCACCCGATCACCACCCCTGAGGCTGCCTCATCGGAGCCCGAGGGCACCCTCGCGGCAGCCATGGAGCTGGTGATGACCACCCCAGAGGCCTGGGCTCGGCACCCTTTGGGCTCCGAAAGGCCACCTCTCTGGCTGCGACTCGGCACCCCGAGGGCATCGGCAGGGGACCCCCGAGGCTGCGACGCGCCACCTTCTGGGCTCCGGACCACCACCTCTCTAGTATCGAATCGCCACCTTGGAGGCTGCGGCAGTGGCTCGTTTCAATATCCGCCCCTCACCCCAACCCTCTCCCCGGAACGAGATCTTGGGAGCCGCGATCTGCACTGCCGGGGCGAGGGGGCCAGCGTTCAGGCCTGCGCCCCTCAACTCGGCTGAAACGATCCGCTAGGAGGGTATTCCTGGGCTTCAGCCCGGCATCGGGCCGAGTCGGACTAAAGTCCGGGACTAAAGTCCGCGAATACTCTCCATGAGAGGCACTTGAACAGTGAAAACGGTGCGCCTGGAAAATTTCACGAGCGCCTAGCACGCTCTGTGCTAAACCTCCGGCCCCCTGCGCCCAAGGCGCTGTTTTTCACCCCCTACCGACCATGCCCAAAAAGACCATCCGCGACATCGATCTGAGCAACAAGCGCGTCCTCGTGCGCGTCGATTTCAACGTCCCTCTCGACGAAAAAGACGGCCAGATGGTCATCACGGACGCCACCCGCATCCAGGAAACTCTGCCGACGCTGAAGGCGCTCATCGCCGCTGGTGCGAAGGTCATCCTTTGCTCCCACCATGGCCGTCCGAAGGGTCAGCGTGATCCGAAGGAATCCCTGGCTCCCGTGGCTCCGGCGCTCAGCGAGCTGCTGGGCGTGCCAGTCGCGTTCTCCGAGGAGACCATCGGACCTGTCGCTCTGGAGAAAGCCATGGCGCTGCCTGCTGGCGGTGTGCTCTTGCTGGAAAACACCCGCTACCATGCTGGTGAAGAGAAGAACGATGCGGAACTCGCCAAGGGTCTGGCCGAGCTGGCGGAAGTCTTTGTGAACGATGCCTTCGGCTCAGCCCACCGCGCCCACAGCTCCACTGCTGGCGTCGCGGATTACCTGCCTGCCGTGTCCGGTTTGCTCATGGAAAAGGAGCTGACCTACCTGCACGACGAACTCGAAAACCCTGAGCGTCCGTTCGTGGTGATCCTCGGTGGTGCGAAAGTGAACGACAAGATCGAGGTCATCAATCGCCTGCTCGAAAAGGCCGACACCATCATCATCGGCGGCGGCATGGCTTACACCTTCCGCAAGATCGTCCAGGGCATCACCATCGGCAAAAGCCTCTACAAACCCGAGTGGGAACCCATCGCCCAGGCCGCCATCGACAAAGCCAAGGCTCGCGGTGTGAACCTGCTCATTCCAGTCGATGCCATGATCACCGACGCGTTTGATTTCGATGCCAAGAAGCTCGGTGAAACCAAGTACACCGGCGTGAACGAAAACATCCCGGACGGCTGGGAAGGTGTCGATATCGGACCAGAATCCGTGAAGCTCTTCGCTGCCGAGATCGCCAAGGCCAAGACCGTGATCTGGAACGGCCCCATGGGCGTGTTTGAAATCAAAGAATCCTCCAAAGGCAGCTTCGACGTGGCAGCCGCCATCGCCGAAAACACCAGCGCCAAGACCATCATCGGTGGTGGTGACAGTGTGAAGGCCGTGAAGAAAGCCAAGCTCGCCGACAAGATGACCTTCATCTCCACTGGCGGTGGTGCATCCCTCGAACTCCTCGAGGGCAAAGTGCTGCCCGGCGTCGCCTGCTTGCAGGAGAAATGAGCCCTGAAGTTTACAGTGGTTTACGGTTGTTGACTGTGGTTGACGATAGTTTGCCAAGCCTTCTGAGAACAACTGTAAACAACCGTCAACCATCGTAAACAACCGTCAACCTCCCCTCCCATGATCCACCTCCGCAAACCCATCATCGCCGCCAATTGGAAGATGCACATGACTCCTCAGGAGTCGGATGACTTCCTCCGTTCCTTCGCCCGTCTCGTGCCGGACAAGTGCCCGGTGCAGATCGTCATCGCGCCACCTTTTGTCAGCCTCTGCAAAGCTCAGGAATCCCTGACCAATGCGCGCGAGCAGAACGTGGAACTGGCCGCGCAAAACATGAGCCAGCACACCGCCGGGGCCTTCACCGGTGAGATCAGCGCGCGCATGATCAAGGAATGCGGCTGCCGCCACGTCATCCTCGGCCACAGCGAACGCCGCAGCATTTTCGGTGAAACGAATGCCACCATCAACGCCAAGGTCCTCGCTGCTCTCGAAGCGCGTCTGCACCCCATCCTTTGCATCGGCGAAACCCTCGAAGAACGCGACGGCGGCCTGATCGAAAAAGTGCTGGAGAGCCAGCTCCGCGAATCGCTCGCCGAAGTCGGCGCTCGTCGCGTGCTGGACTGCGTCATCGCCTACGAACCCGTCTGGGCCATCGGCACCGGCCGCACCGCCAGCCCTGAGCAAGCGCAGGAAGCGCACGCCTTTGTCCGCAAGGTCCTCACCGACATGTTCGGCGAAGACACCGCCCAGAAACTCCGCATCCAATACGGCGGCAGCGTGAAGCCGAACAACATGGCCGAGCTCATCAGCCAGAAAGATGTGGACGGAGCCCTCGTCGGCGGAGCCAGCATGGAGCACGGCAGCTTCTGGGAAATCTGCCGCGCCGCCATTGATTGGGTGAACGGGCAGTAAGCTCACACCTCGTGTTTTAAATCCAGGGCTGCTCGCGAGGGCAGCCCTGTTTTGTTTCAGGGGAACGAGTTCGTGCTTGGAATCTTCAGCGTGTCACCGCTAGGCTCGCTGCATGAAACCCACCTCTCTGCCCCGCCGTGATTTTTTGACCCGCACCCTCTCTGCCAGCGCGAGCCTGGCTGCTGTCACCGCCATGCTGCGGCAGCAGGTGGAGGCGGCAGATGCTGCAGCGATGGGGAAAGTGCGGCACTCGGTGTGCAAGTGGTGCTACAAAGACATCCCGCTGGAGCAGATGTGCCTGGCGGCGAAGGAGATCGGGCTGGAGTCCATCGAGCTGCTCGATCCACCGGACTTCGCGACGATGAAAAAGCATGGCCTGCATTGCGCGATGGTGAGTTATCCATCGGTGATGAGCCCGGACGGAAAGAAGATCGGCAGCATCCCGCATGGCTTCAATCGCCTGGAGCATCACGACTTGCTCGTGCAGGCCTACGAACCGCTTTTGAAAGTGAGCGTGGAGGCGGGTTTCAAGCAGGTGATCTGCTTCAGCGGCAACCGCGATGGCATGAGCGATGAGCAGGGCCTGGAAAACTGCGCCGTGGGTCTGAAGCGACTGCTGCCCATGGCGGAAAAACTCGGCGTGAAGCTGGTGATGGAGCTGCTGAACAGCAAGGTGAACCACCCCGACTACATGTGCGATCACAGCGCCTGGGGCGTGGCCCTGTGCGAGAAGCTCGGCTCGGCAAATTTCGGCCTGCTTTACGACATTTATCACATGCAGATCATGGAGGGCGATGTCATCGCCACGATCAAAAAACACCACGCGCACTTCTTCCACTACCATACCGGCGGCGTGCCAGGACGCGCGGAGATCGATGACACGCAGGAACTGCATTACCCCGCCATCATCAAGGCCATCCAGGAGACAGGATACACCGGCTACCTCGGGCAGGAATTCATCCCCAAACGCCCGGACAAACTCGCCTCGCTGAAGCAGGCCGTGGGCATCTGCTCGGTGGGCTGAGCAGCAATCAGTTCGCCGCGAGGCTGCCGCTTTTGGCACGTTGCAGCCCCCAGCTCATGAGGATGCGGCCATCGGTCCAGATGTACTTCGTTTTCGTGCCGAGCTGCACGAGGATGACATTGCGCCCGCGACTGCTGGCGGTGGAGATCAGGCAGCGACCGCTGGCATTCGTGTAGCCGGTTTTCATGCCGTTGCACTCGGGCATGTAGCCCAGGAGTTCGTTCGTGCTTTTTAGTGTGATCGTGCGCCCATCTTTCCGAGTGAAAGTGTAGTATTTGCGGCGCACGGCATCACGGATGATGGGATTCCGATAGGCAGCCATGGCGATGCGCGCCATGTCGCGCGCAGTGGAGTATTGGCCGGGGACGGTCAGGCCGTGGGCGTTTTTAAAGTTGCTGTTCGTGCAGCCTAGCGAGCGGGCTTTGGCCGTCATCTTCGCGGCAAAGGCGCTGGTGCTGCCGGCATTGTCACGCGCGAGCACGTTGGCCACGTCGTTGCAGCTCTTGATGAGAAAGGCGTAAAGCAAATGGCGACGTGTGTAGGACTCGCCAGGGCGAAGACCGAGCACGGTGGGCTCCACACGAACATCCGAGGCCTGCACGATGACTTTCTTGTCGAGATTCCCCGCATCGAGCACGACAAGCGCCGTCAGGATCTTCTGTGTGCTGGCGACCGCACGGGCAGTCTCCGATGCGCGTCCTGCGAGGTGCTTTCCCGTGTTCGCGTCAATGAGCAGATATGACGCCGCACGAATGGAGGGCGCACCCGTCGCGGCAAACATCGGTTCCGCACCGACATCGGTGCCGCCGTTGTAAGTCACGGGCGTAGCGACTGGATAAGACGAGGCCGGAGCGTAGTAGCTGCCGCTCATGTCACCCGACATACGCACGCCGGTAGGCTGGGCCGCACAGGCTGAAAGCAGCAGAGCCGCACAAGAAGAGAGGGACAGAGTGAAACGGGTCCAGGATAGCATGATCACAGGCAATGGGGGGAGAGGTAAGAGCGCAACAATCGTGCCGCTCAGAGTCTGATCATGTAGGCGGCAGCAGGCGCGAATGTCAACCCGGCAGCATTTTCAGGCCCGGCTCGCTCTCACAGAGAGAAAAACCGCTGCCGTTCTTGGCAAAGCGCCCATGGGAGCCATAGTAGAAGCCATGAAGAGAACTTGGGCCCGTCTCGCCATTCCCACCCTGCTGATGCTCGTTGTCATCATCGCCGCATGCGGCGTGGCACCGGTGAATCGCTCACGCATTGGCCTGTGGGAATCACGCTACCACGATGCCGCCCTGGGCCGAGTGACACCGGAACAGCTTTTGCGGGAGGTCAATCTACGCCCGGACCTGATCAAAGCGGGCACGGTTGGCCGGAAGATCTACCGGCCCATGAAGCCGAAGTACATCACCATCCATAGCACGCAAAACTACTCTGGTGATGCCTACAACCACGCGCTCGCACTCAAACGCGGCGCGCTGCGTGCCACCAAACGCAAAGGCGGCAATCGAATCGGCTACCTGACCTGGCATTTCACCACGCAGGCAAATGTCGCCATCCAGCACCTGCCCTGCCGTGAGCAGGGAGAGCACGCAGACTTCGATGGCCCTGGCAACAACTACAGCATCGGCATCGAGATGTGCGAGCATCGTGGGAACGACATCGGCCTGACCATCGACAAGACCGCACGCCTTGCCGCCTATCTGATGTACACCTACAATATCCCGCTCAGCCATGTCGTGCCGCATTACCACTGGCCGCGCATCAGCCCGTCCATCAGGGATCCACACAAGAACTGCCCTCACTTCCTCATGGATGGTGGCAGACCCGGTGGCACCTGGCGATGGTTTCTCAATCGCGTGAATCTACATTACAACCGCCTCATTCCCGGACCGGTCCGCTCCCTTGGCTGACGTGAAACACATTGCTTCATTCCTCTTCCTCTCCGCCGTTTTCGCCATCACGACCCGGGCGGAAGAGACTGAAAAAGCTAAGGCAGAGCGCGTGGCCGTGCTGGAGGACAAGCGCATCAACGAAAGCTCAGGCCTCACTCGCAGTCTGCGAGCACCAGGGATCTTTTGGACGCATAACGACTCCGCCACCGACCCATGCGTCTATGCGATCGATCAAAGCGGCAAAACTCGTGCCAAGGTCCGCGTGCTCGGTGCCGTGAACTTTGACTGGGAGGACATGGCCTCTGCAAAGGACACAGATGGCACTCCGCTGCTCTACATCGGCGATTTGGGGGATAACCTGCTCGTGCGCCCCACCATCACGGTTTATGAAATCACCGAGCCTTCTCTGCCAAAGAATACCGACAAGGAGATCCTCTCCGCCGCACCCAGGCTCTGGCATGCGAGGTATCCGGACGGCAGGCACAACGCAGAGACCCTGCTCGTACATCCGCTGACACGTCGCATCTACATCGTCACAAAGACAGACAAGGGAGACTGCTCACTCTACGTCTTCCCAGAGAAGCTTATCAGCGGAGAGACGATGGAACTCGTCAAACTTACCGATCTCAATTTCCCAGCGAAGCCACGACTCGGCAAACGCCCCATGGATGCCAGCCAGACGACAGGTGGCGCGTTCTCGCCAGATGGCCACCGTGTTGCCATCTCCACTTACAGCTACATCCACGAGTGGCGTCTCGCCGATGATGAGCCGCTGGAAACTGCTTTGAAAAAAACATCCCAGCTCATCGAGCCGCCTTTGGTCATGCAATTGGAGGCACTGAGCTACGACAAGGATAACGAGACGCTCTGGTTCACCAGCGAGCGGCTGCCATCACCGCTCTGGCGTATTAAACGATAGGCTAAATCAGGCACTAAATAACAAGTTATGAGAAATTTCACTTGCTAGTGTATTAGTTGTGCTGTTACACTAGGCACACCTAGCCCATGCTGCCATTTTCCATCCAGCTCACTGACGGCACGCCCGCCTCCGACCAGATTCTTCTGGCGGTGCGGAAGGCGTTGCTGACCGGGCAGATGAAGGCGGGGGATCAGTTTCCCAGTGTGCGCACGCTGAGCCAGGAGCTGCGCATCAGCCCCACCACGGCGCACAAGGTCGTGCTGCAGCTCAAGGATGCGGGCTGGCTGAATTCGCGGCCCGGCATCGGCATGGTCGTCACGGTGCCGGACCAGCCGGACCTCCCTGAGCGCCTAGCGCAGATCACGCCGGAGTGTCGAGCACTGCTGAAGGAAGCCGCCGATCTCAATCTCACGCTGAACCAAGTCATCGCCCACCTCAAAAGCCTATGATCACTATCGAGAACCTCCACAAACGCTTCCGCAAAACCGAAGCCGTCGCCGGACTGAGCCTGCAAGTGCCGGAAGGCCAGGTCACCGCCTTCCTCGGGCCGAACGGCGCTGGCAAAAGCACCACCATCAAATGCCTGCTCAACCTGCATCGACCCGACAGCGGCAGCGCATCGATCTTGGGTGTTGATTCACGCAAGCTCGGCCCCGCGCAGTTCACGCAGATCGGCTACGTCTCGGAGAACATGGAACTGCCGCTGTGGATGACGGTGAGGCAATTCCTCGACTACTGCCGCCCGTTGTATCCGAACTGGGACACCGCCTTTGAGAAGCAACTTCTCACGCAGTTTGATCTCCCAATCTCCACGAAGCTCAAGGATCTCTCACGCGGCATGAGGATGAAGGCCGCGCTGCTCAGCAGCCTCGCGTATCGGCCAAAGCTCGTCGTGCTCGACGAACCTTTCAGCGGCCTCGACCCGCTCGTGCGTGACGAGTTCATCTGCGGTCTGCTGGAACTCACCGAGCAGGAAGGTTGGACCGTTTTTGTCTCCTCGCACGACATTGAAGAGGTGCAGCGCCTCGCCGACCGCATCGCCATCATCAATCGTGGCCAGCTCGCCCTCGATGAAACGAGCGACAGCCTGCAAAGCCGATTCCGTGCTGTGGAGGTCGTGCTTTCCGAACAAGCGCGGGCTCCCGTCAATCTGCCCATTGACTGGCTGCACGCCGAGCAGGCCGGTCGCACGCTGCGCTTCACCGCCAGTCGATTCACCAACGATGGCTCTCTCGCCACCGCGCTCGACGAAGTCCTTCCGAGTGCCGCACTTCCTGAAATCCGCCCCATGAGCCTGCGCGAGATCTTTGTGGCTCTGGCCCGTGCTTACCGCCTCGAAGGGAAATGAACCATGAATCTCATCCTTCATCACTTCCGCAAAGAGTTCGCTTACTTGCGCCTTCGTTGGTTCGGCTTTCTGACGCTGCTGGGGTTTGATCTGGCGGTGAATTTGGAGTGGCTGTTTCCACTGCGGGCGGGTGGGCAGCCTCCGGCGTGGCTTGTCTATCTGCCGTGGGTTTTGATGCTGGCGGGTGTGACCTTGCTGGGCTCATGCCCTGAGGACAAGCCGGGCAGTGACCGCAGTTTCATCAGCACGCGACCTTTGCCGACGCGGGCTTATTGGCTGGCGCGTGTGGCGTTGTGGGCGCTGCTTCTGGTGCTGCCGGTGGTGCTTCAAAATGCGCTCTACCTCATGCTTTCGGGCCGACCAACGATGGAAGTGATACCCGGAACCTGGGTGCGAGCTGTGTGGGTGATTCAATACACCGCATGGCTGCTGCCTATGACTGCACTTTGGCGGCGTGGTGAGTTTTGGGCGGCGCTGGGGTTGCTGGCGGCTGGATGGTTGCTCGCGGGGCGATTGGTCGATTTCATCGCGCTCACAGTCTCGAACACCATCCTGAGTGCGGAGCAAAGCGTGACGGGTGTCACCATGGGCATGCTCATGTTTGCTGCGGGCATTCTTTGGATGGCGTGGCGTCATCAATGGAGACGCGTGGCGACGTTTCGTCGTCGGCTCCTGATCATGCTTGGCATCGGTCTGGCGTGCTTCCTCTCCACTCGGTTCTGGCCGTGGCATGAGCAAGATGAGCCGTTCAATCAAGCGCGTGTTCACGAGTTGGCTCCGAATTTCAAAGCCGACCTGGACCTCACGTCTTATGGATTCAATGGGTTCGAAGAAGAGATGCATCGGCAGATGTTCGCCCAGGTGCGTGCAGGGACGGGTGATGCCTCGGTATCTGCACTGCTGCGTCCCCAGCGAGCCATTGTCTCTCAGGATGGGCGTGACCAGATCTCCATTCCAAATCTCTACCACCGCACCCGTCGAAACAATTTCCGCATGCCGTTCGAGACGATCATGAACACGGATCAGGTGCTGCGTGATCTCTTCCCGGCAGGCACGATCTTCACCACGACCAACGAAAGGTCGATGTGGGGCATGTATTCGGGAGCCAACACTCACCTCGCCGAGTTTCAGCCGCCCTACCCAAATCCTGAGAAGCCGCTGCGAGTGACGACGGAGTTCGAGATCGACTGCTATCAGCGCGATCTCGAACTGAACATCCCGCTGAAAGTCGGCAGCACTGGCCAGTCCGACAGCCACGCATGGCGTGTACTGCAGGTGCATGAAAACCAAAACGAAACCGGCACGCCAAGTCTTGGGCAAGTGAGTGTCGAGCTGCATGTGCAGACCCGTGGCATCGAGACCGGGGAGCCAAGTACCACCACTGTGCTGCTCTATTCACCGCAGCGGCGTCTGGTGTGGCTGGAGCCAGCTTTTCAAACAGGCAGCGCTCCCCGAGCTGGCAAATCTGGTTGGAGTCGGCACAGCCTCCGCCTCGGCTGGAGCAAGGTGCTGAACTATGCCGACGGCGAGGACGCAGGCGTGGATGTCTCCCAGCTTCGCCTCATCATGCTACGCAGCCGTTTTCTCGGAAGCAGCCAGTGGACGTGGAAGTCACCAGACATCGTTCTGCGGGACTATCCGTCGCAGATGAGCGCACCGACCATCCGCGATCAGGGCATCTATCTCGGGCGCGAGATCAAGGCCTTCCAAGACCGCTTCGCCACACTCAAAGCGCCTGCCGCCGAGACAGCGGAGCCGGAGGTGCGGCGCTACCTTTATGATCTGCTCGCGACGGTCAGCACCACGAATGTGGCCTACAAGACAGCGGCGTTTAAAGAGGTGTCGGACGCCTTTCGTCCACTGATGCAGCATCACCTGCCGCTGATGCTGGAGATGCCAGGGAGTCTATGGCCGGGATGGAACAACCGCCCGCCGAAAAACCTACTCGACGAATACCTTACCGAGGCTCAACGCGAGACAGCCATCGACCTCGTCATGACGAACCCGGTGCTCACCAACACCTTGATTCGCAAGGGCTGGGCTGAGTCGGCACGTCGCCTCCAGCCACGGTTGCTCTCTTTACCAAAGCTGCCGGATGGAGCGGAGGAATTGCTGCTAAAGTGGGGTGATGAAGCCTCCCATGAGAAGCTCATTCAAACACAGCGGCACTTCGCTAACCACGATACTTTTGAGCAATTGAACAAAGTACCAGCTTTGCATTCACGACTCGAAAAGCTCGCTCGCGAGATCATTCAAAGCCAGACGCCACTGCTCAAGGACCAGGGCTATTGGGAAGCCACACGCTTTCAGATCGCGGCTGATTTCGGAGATCGTGATGCACTGGATGTCTGCCTGCGCTGGATGGCCTTGGGTGGTGATGTACCTTCACAGAGTTGCAGTGTGCCGCTCCCAAATCTCCTCAAGGCCGATGGATCGAAAATCTGGCAACTCAAGGTGGACAGCGAAAAGCAATGGCCGCGCTACCGGCATCTCAAGGCAGCCGACTTCGATTATCTGCCCGAACAACGCGCCTGGAAACTCCGCCAACCATGACCGCCGCACTCCCATTCCGCATCACGCATCAATTCCGCACCGAGTGGCGGCACCATCGCGGCTGGATCATCGCCTGGGCACTGTGGGTGATCCTGCGTTGGCTGTATCGCACTCAGAATGAAGAGAGCGTCTTTTCAAACCTCTTCGTGGGAGATCTAGTGCCGCTGATCACGATCCTCATGGCGATCACCGTGGCCTGGCTGTGCGTGCGTGCGGATTCACCATCGAATACCGACTGTGCCACGCTCACGCGGCCCATCGGTCAAACGGCTCTTTGGTTGGGCAAACTGGCATTTCTGGCGTGTTGCGTCGTCCTGCCACTGGTGATGGTCGAAAGCACCGGCTGGATGGGTTTCCAGCATGGCCCGGTCGCCTGGATCGCCCTCGGTGGCGGTTGGGTTTTCTCCGCCGCACTTGTGATGGGCATTGCTGGAGCACTGACTGCCCTTGCCAGCAATACCCGCCAGATCATCGCCATAGCGGTGCTCGGAGTGCTGGGTGCGGGCATCTGGCTGACACTTGGTTATGCTATGAACGGCACGCCTGCGGACCCGAAGGCCACACCGGACGCCGCGCGCATCTGTGGCGGCATCATCGCCAGTGCGCTCGCCTGCACTGGTGTTTTCATCGCGTGGTGGGCAGCCACGGTGCCGCGTCGTCGTGCCATGGCGGCAGCTTTGCTACTGTTGAGTTTGCTCCAGGCACCGTTGATCATGGCGACGTGGAAAACAGATTGGATCACGCCACCGGCGCTGGCGTATCCCGCAGCCAAACTCGGCGTGAAGGTGGGCAAGGCTGATCCTGCGGACAAAGCTCCCGGGCGTTCACTTTGGCCCACGTTGCGCATCACCGGCCTCGGCAAAGATGAAGTCGCCAGCATCATCGACTTCGCGCCCATCGAAGAAAAAGACATCGAGTGGCCGCCGCTGGGCAGCTACACCGATCTCCCGGAAAACAAGCGCGGCTTCGACTGCTGGATGCATCTGGATCACGTCCGTGCCCTGCTGAAGCACAGCCCACCCACCACGCTCTGGCAGCACTATCTGAACAATGACGGCAATTACAACGGCCGCCTGAAAGTGCAGGAAGCGATCAAGCCTCTCCGACTCGATCCCAAGGCCATGCCTGCACGCTGGTTACTGCGACTGGCCGTGCATGAGCTGCGCCGCATCGCCACCGTGCCGTTCAAGCAATTCTGGACTCAGGACAATGTCTTTCCCATCCGCCCCGGCCTGCGCATCGAGACTCGCCCCTTTGCCCCTTCCAATGGGGCTTGGGAGCTGAATGGCAGGCTGCACCGCGTTCATTCGCTGCTGCTTCCACCTCGGCCAAACCTGCCCGCCATCTCACGCGGCCAGACTTTGGCAGATGCCTTCTTTCTCGTGCTCGAAGATCCCGAACTGCATGAAAACGCCGCCCACGATCTCGGTCCTGTTCGGCGTGGTTACATGATGAACCGTCATCAAAACTTCGCCCTCCAGGTGGATGAATCTCAGGGCTTCCAGCCGCGCCTGTGGACACCGCGTGTGCAGCATCTCATCTTGAAAACCACCCACGAAGACTGGGTGAACCGGCTCAACGCCAGCCTCTGGCACGCTGAAGAGCGCGGCACCGTCGATCTCGAACTCAGCGCCGAGCAGATGGTCCAGGTGCTGGCAGAGCCGAAACCTGAACCGAAGAAACCATGAGCCCGGTGCTGCATCATTTCCGCAAAGAGTTCCGCTGGCTATGGCCGAGATGGGCTGTGTTTCTCATCGTGTTAAGCTTCGATCTGGCGATGAGCATGGGCTGGGCATCGCCCATGCAGATAGACGGAAAATACGGCCTGTATGAGATGATGACGGCGCTGCTGTGGATGGTGGCGCTGTGGGTGGGCATCAGCGGAGCGCCGGAGGACTCGGCAGATGACGGGCGGGCTTTCACGGCGACGCGACCTCTTTCGCGTCGGCATTACTGGTTGGCGAGATTGCTCGTGTGGCTGCTGCTGGTTATGCTGCCGATAGCGCTGGAGACGGGCCTTTACCTCGTGCTGATGCAGCGTCCGTGGAGTGATGTCTGGCTCGGCATGATGGAGCAGGTTTCAGCAGTCGGATCAGCGACGCTCTGGGTGTTGCCTGCGGTGCTGCTGTTTCGAGGCTGGCAGCGCTATGTAGCGCTGGTGGTGTTCTTTGCGCTTTGGATCGGCGAGTATGCGCGGCAGGCCCTGACCTATATTTTTAAGCTGATCAGCTTCCAGCCCTCGGAGACCTTCCTGATGGTGGAACCCATGCGCTATGTGCAGTCGGTGTGGCTAGTGGGGCCGCTGATGGTGGCACTGCTGGTCTGGCATCAGAGGCGGGAGCTTTCATTGTTCGCGCGGCTCCTGCTGCTGGCGGTGCTGCTGCTCATCTGCCAGGGCGTAGCGGTTTCACCAATGATGGACATGCCGCCACAGCCACTGGCAGATGCCACTCTGCTGCGGCATCTCCAAGAGGTGCCGCCAGAGGTTCATGCGCGGGACATTGAGGTGAATCAAAGCACGGACGATCAAATGAACCCACGGCTGCGGCTCGTGCCGAAGGTGAAGTTTGAAAACCTGCCACGCGCCATGGTACCATCGGTTTGGGATGATGGATCACTCTTCCGCCAAAAGAGCCGCGAGCTGCCGACCTTCCCTTCGGGGGACAGGGCTTACAAAGACCTGTCCTACATCAGCTACATGATGTTTGGGCGTGCTCTCGGCGGCGACCTGCCCGCGCCATGGCCGATGGATGCGCTGACGATGGATTCCGGCAATAATCACAACACGATGCTTCTGCCTTTGCTGTCCGTGCTGGAGGACATGAAGGTCCCTGTGGAGGTGGACATGCACTGGGGCGTGCATTGGAACCATCTGCGTGAGCTGGGGAACGCGCCACTGAAGGTGGGCTCGCGCATTCAGTCGCCTGAAGCAGAGCTGGAGGTGGTCGGCATCGAAGTCGGCACGGATGGCCGCGGCTCGAAATCACCCACGACGATCACGCTGACGGTGAGAGAAGGATTCCGCCTGCTGAGCGGCCAAAACAGCTTCTGGCCGATGCGCCCGATGCTGATGATCCATGCGCCGGGCAAGCGGCTGATCTGGCAGAAGGAGGTGAATGGATTCACCGACTGGCGTGCGATGCGGCATGGCTGGATGCGCACACTGAAAAAGGTATCGTTTGGCGATGTGCTGCGTCCTGGCACAGGTGTGACCAAGGAGAATGCGAGCCTCCAGCAGCTCGTGTGGATGAAGCCTGACTACATCGGCAGCACGCGTCATGAGTCCAAAATCACGGACCTGCGTTTGAGTGATCGACTCGACAGCAGCTCAGCATGGCCCTGGGCACAACCAACCCTGCGCCAGCGCGAGAATCCGCGTGAGGAGTTCTTCGCGCATCTGCGGCGGCTGAAACGCCCGGCAGTGGATGCACCACGCGAGGAGGTCGCTCGCTTCGTGGCGGCGGTGATGAGTGCCTCACGCATCTATCATGAGCGGCATTCTCCGAATGAAAATTTGGAGCCAAAATGGCCGGAGAATGACCGTGAGATGGGAGAGCTGATCGCGCCCTACATCGTGAAGTATCCCGAGCTGCTCACGGCGGTGAAATTGGAAAAGGAGGAGGATGTCCTCGGTGCCATCCTGCTTCATGCGGGCATCCCCGGCTTTCAGCGTGGCGAGGGCGATGATCCGCCGTTTTACCTGCGACTTTTGCCAGAGTCGGGCAAACCAGAGGTGACTCATCAACTGATGCGCAAGCCGTGGTGGCAGGGGAATAGTGGCAAGATCATCCGGGTGGTGATCGCCATGCTGAAGTCAGGTTCGGATGAGCCATTCCATCCGCTGGTAAATGCTGAAAAAACGCCCATCGAAGAGACATGGCGAGTGTTTCTCGGTGCGGTGGACGGCATCAGTCTGCGGACGCTGGCGGCTGATCCGAAGTATCGCGAGCAGGCTCTGCGCGAAGTGAACCGGCAATACTCGGGGCTGCCGCATCGGGTGAATTTGGAGAGCATCGAGCCTCAAATCGTCGCCGCCAAAGCAGTGTCAGGAGATGCTGCTGCACTGGACTGGCTGCTGCGCTGGTGGGGCACGCGCAATGATCCGAGCGTTTCGGTTCGTGTCCAGATCTGCACCTCTCACTTCACCGTTTTTAATCGGCAGATCACGGTGCGCGATGTGCCTGCGCTGATCCTCGAAAGCCGCCGCCGCACGGCGAAGGATTACCGCTATGACGCGGAAAAGATGATTTGGGAACTGCTGCCATGACCTCTGCTTTGAGTCATCCTTCCTTCCTCCGCCGTGTGCGTCATCAAGTGGCGCATGAGTGGCGGCATCAGCGTGGGCTAGTGCTGCTAGAGTGGCTCTTCCTCGTGCTGGCCTGCTTTGAAACGCTGCGGGAAAAGCCGCAGGACGCTGTGCTGTCGATCACGGTGCCTGCACTGCTCGCACTGGTCATCGTGGCGAGATCTGTGCGTGCTGATGCGCCGGGAAATGGAGAGGCAGCATCTCACACGCGCCCGGCAGGCCGCTCGGCAGTGTGGGCAGGGAAGGTCGTCTTTTTCACACTGGCGCTGCTGGTTCCCTGGGTGGCACATGGGCTGCCGCAGTTCGCCGGATACGGCTTCGGAGCGCTGGAGTGGCTGGGCCTGCTCGTGGAGGGTTTTTTGCCCGCAGCCCTGATCGGCGTGATGGCGGCAGGCCTGATCAGTCAGGCGAACTCGACACGACAAAACATCGTGCTGAGCTTTGTCGCGCTCTTCCTAGCCGGGTGGCTGAGCTGGGTGCTCAATGACTCTCAATGGACCCAGGCAAAGCGTTGTGGTGCGGTGATAGCGGGAGTGCTGCTGCTGGGTGCGTGTTTATTGGCGTGGTGGCAGAGTGCGCGGCTGAGGCCGTGGGCATCTTGGCTCTCACTGGTCGGCGGACTGGCGCTGGCGGCACCGCTGCCGTTCGTATGGGAGTGGGACTGGCGAGCGCTGCCGCCTCAGAGCTACTCGGAGACGAAACTCACTCTGCACATCGGCATGAAGCCCGGCGAGCACTCGCAGGAACTCTGGCGCGGGCTACATCTGATGGGGCTGCCACCGGATTATGTCGCGTCCGTCATCGCGCTGGCACCTGTGCCGAAAGGAAAGGCGAAATGGCCGCCGCAGGATGTCATCTCATCCGACTACACCAGGGTCGATGAAGCCACCCGCGAAGAGTCCAGCCTCTGGCGCTGGATGCGCGAAGATCACATCGCAGCCATCGCATCGCATTACCCGGCGGACTCGCTCTGGCATGGCAACCCAGCCGAAGATGTGCGTGGGCCGGAGATGCCGAAACTCGTGGCCTACACCGAAGCAGGCGATGCCGACGCGATGAAGCGCCCCTGGCGACTGCGACTGGCCGTGCAGCAGATGCGGCGGGTGTTTTCCAAACCAATGCTGGAGGTGATCGGAGAGCCGCAGTCGATCCATCCACGGACTGGCCACCGGCTAGATTTTTGGCTGAAGCGGATGGATAACTCCAACAATGGTGGCCAACTGGACATGGCCGCAATGTTGCATCGGCGCTTCCCTTTGATCATGCCGGATGGCAGCCACGCCAGACCGCGTCCGCTCGGCTACATGGCCGTGGAGAATTTCCTCCCCGTGCTGCACAGCCCGGCGCTGGGTGAGATCCGCGTGAGTCGGGAGGCGCAGGAGCAGTTCCTGTATCGTGACAGCCTGCTGCTGGCGCGTCACGACCGCCCGGCGGGCTTTGATTTCTCCCATCCAGTGCCACACATGGACATCTCCGGCCTGACGCTGGAGCAATGGGTGAAGGACAGCACACTGGACCTGTGGTGGCCGGAGCAGCGCGGGGTGATCGACCTGGAGATCAGCGTGGAGGAGATACGGCTGCTTCGGAGTGTGCGTTAAGGCCGCATCAAGAATTTCGATCACCTGATTGAGGGTTTGAATGAGGCCTTTGGGAGAGGCTGGCACATGCTCTGGCGTGCTCAAACAAGCACGCCCATCATGAAAACCAAACTCATCCTCCTTTCTCTTGTCATCCTCAGCCTGAGCCTTTCGAGTTGCGTCAGTGCCGGTCTGGAGTTTCGCGATTCATTCTCCGGCAGCGTCACACCGGGCGAGCGCATCACCGCAGGTGCCATTGATCTCGTCACCCTGCCGGTTCAGCTCCCGGTGATTGTGGCGATGAAGGTGTCGGAGTGAGGCGTTTCCGAGGGTGGTAAAAATTTTTCACGATTGTTTGAACCGATCCCCCGCCCCCCTGTCTCACGCTTCAGGTCGCTTTTCAAAAGATTGTGTCCTGAGTCATCTGCCTCTCCTCGTCGGGAGCTTGGAGGGAACAGATACTCAAGACAAAACCGCAGCGGGCCGGGATGACGGAATCCCGGCCCGTTCTGTTTTTAGACGGCAGCACCGTAGAGCCGCTCGATCAAGCCGATGCTTTTGGGTCCTGGCAGGGCACCGGCTTCCATCTGGTTCATCGTGTAGGCAAAGCTGATCTTGTTTTCGGGATCAGCAAAGGCAAGGCAGCCGCCCGCTCCCGGATGACCAAAGGCACGCAGCGAGGGGCCGTAGTGCTGGCGAAGCTTGCCGGGCGGGAGATCGGGATCGATGTGCAGCGGGTCCTTCATCACGCCAGCGGCAAAGGCGATGGGGGTGCAGAGGACGAGATCCTCTTCTTCAGACAAGGTCTCGCTGAGCATCCGCACGATGCTGGCGGGCACGATCTCGCGCCCACCCCAGGTGCCGCCTTGAGCCAGCATGGCGTAAAATTTACCCAGTCCGCTGGCGCTGCCCACGCCGCCCATGCTCGCGTAGCCGCGCTGCCAGGTGTCGGGAAGATTGAAATCCTGCACGGCATTCAGGCCGAGCGGCGAACCAAAGGTTCGTTGAGTCATCGTGCCGCTGGTGGTGAAGGCTTTCAGGAAGGGCCGGTCGGCATCGGCGATGCTGATTTTTCCAGGGTAGATCGTGGCCACGCGCTCATGCTGGGCCGTGGGCAGGCCTATCCAAAAGTCGAGCCCTAGCTGGCTGCCGATCATCTCGCGAAAATACTCCCCCAGCGATTCCACCCCGGTGATGCGGCGGACGATCTCGTCCATGAGGAAGCCAAAGGTGCGCGCGTGATACCCCTGCTTCATCCCTGGCTCCCAGAGCGGACGCTGCTGCTCCAGAGCCTCGATCACCACCTCGTAATTCATGATCGAGACACGCTCATCCAGCGCACAAAGCCCGGCGGTGTGGGAGAAGAGATGTGCAAAGCTCATCTCCCCCTTCCCTGCGCCGACGAACTCCGGCCAGATCTCTCCCACGGGGCAGTCCAGCGGCAGCTTCGCCTCATCCAGCGCCAGGAGGGCGCAGACTGCGGCGGGGCCTTTGGTGGCTGACCATACGGGCACGAGAGTCTCCGCCGTCCAGGTACGCGAACGCGCCCGATCCGCATGACCAGCACTCAGACTGAGGATCTCCATGCCCTCCTGCCAGATGGACACAGACGCACCCAGCTCCCCGCGTTCGCGGAAATTCTCCTCAAACCATGCCGTGACGGCGGCGAGGTGGCTGGATGTGGGTTTGAGCATCGAATATCAGATCATCTCCAGCTTCCCGTGCAGGCTGTGGAGGTCAGGATCTTTGCGCGCATCGCGGCGCAGGTCACCATCCATTTCAAAGGACTGCTTCAAAAGCTGGAGAGCCCTTTCATCCTGACCGAGGCGCGCCAGGTAGCAGCCCAGGTTGTAATAATACACCGGCTTCGTCTTCAAGGTGGCCGGGCCGCGCGCCAGCACATCCAGCGCCTCCTCCGTACGCCCCATCTCATGCAGGCAAAAGGCGGAGTGGATGAACCCGCCCGGCTCATCAGGCTCCAGCCGGCAGAGCTTCTGCGCCAGCGCCAGCGCCTCCCCCCAGCAGTGATCATTCATGTGACAAAGCACCGTCACCTCGATGACATCGACCCGGTTTTGCTCCTTCGGCGGCAGGGGGGCGAGTTCAGCCCGGGCCTCATCGTGGAGGCCGAGTTCCACATAGCCTTGGGCGGCTAGAATGCGGCGATCCCATTCGGTCATTGGTGTGCAGTTGTTTTTCCCATCCAATGTGAACAGCAAAGCTGCCGTTGGAACAAGCGCTTTGTCATCCTGATCTGCTTCTGGCACGATGAAGCCCGGTTGTGTACCAGGATTCCCGAGGCTGCACCTGCTGTGACCCAACCTCAGAGCACGCGCAGGGTGTATTTGCCGTCTTTCTGGGTGAGCTTCACCGGGGCTCCGTAGAGCTGGCTGAGGGCCGGGCTGGTGAGGACATCCGCCTTTTCTCCCTGGGCGAGGACGTGCCCGGCGCGGAGGAGGAAGATGTGGGAGATGCAGGGCAGGATCTCCTCCACATGATGGGTGACCATGACGAGGGAGGGTGCCTCCGGCCAGGTGCTGATCTCGCTCATCCAGGCGAGGAACTGCTCCCGCGCGACGGGGTCGAGCCCGGCGCAGGGTTCGTCGAGGATGAGGACCTCGAACCGGGCCATGAGGGCGCGGCAGATGAGGATCTTTTGTTTTTCCCCCTGCGAGAGCGTGCCCCAGAGGGACTTCTTTAAATGCGTGCAGCCGGCGGCCTCGATGAGTCCAGCGGCCTGCTTTTTCAGCGTGGCTGAAGGTGGCTGCCAGAGGTTGAGTTTGGCATCACGCCCGCTGGCGACGACGTGGATGACGGGCTCACCGGGCTCGATGTAGGTGGTGAGGGTGTTCGTGACGAGTCCGACGCGCTTGCGCACCTCCCGCCAGTCGCTGTTTCCAAAAGTATCCGCGCCGATCTGGATGATGCCATCCGTGGCGGGTTCATAACCGGTGATGAGATTGATGAGGGAGGTCTTGCCGCAGCCGTTCGGCCCTAGAACGCACCAGTGCTGGCCGCGATCCACCTGCCAGTCGATGCCTTCGAGGATGCGGCGCCCCCCCCGGACAAAGGTGGCCTGCTGGACGCGGAGGAGTGATTCAGTCATCCCTGCTGTTTAGCGGGGAATTTTCATGCCGCAGGAAAAACTCACTCTAGCGAGGGTTGAACGGTGAGGAAGATGGGACCGGAGTCGATGGGGGCGTTTGCCGAGGTGACCGGGGGGCCGGCGGTGGGGTCGATGGGGGAGGCGAGGAGGTAGAAGCCGCCGCCTGCGGTGGTATCGCTGCCGAAGGGATGGGTGATGAGTCCACGGTAGTTCACGGTGCGCTTTTGCCGCCTTGTCTCGCTGCCGGGGACCGGGTCATCGAGCACGAAGGAGCCGGTAAAGAAGCCGGTGGGGGCATAGACGGACATTTGGTGCTGCTGCGTGTTTGGCGTGTCAAAAATGACGCTGTGGGCGGCGGTGAAGCGCAGAGTAGTGGCGATGAACTGGGTCAGCGCCCCGATGGCATCACCGGTGGTGAGGTCGATCCGCCCGCCGGTGTAGGTAGGGCCGAGCAGCAGGGGGCGGCCTCTGGGGACGAAGTAGCGGGTGCCTTTCGTCTCCAGCCGAACATTGCTGAATGCCTCCGGGTAGAGCCGGCTGCCGGGGGCGGCTTTTTTCGACCAGTAGAGATCGCCCAGCCAATGGCCGGGGAAGTCGGGGGCTTCGAGACCTAAACCGTGGGTAAGGAAGCCGGAAACAGTGTTTCGGGCATCGGCGCTTAAGCAGAGCAAAGTCGCGCCACCACCGATATCGACAAGAGGTGCGGAGGAGGTGAAGCCGCTGCCATCTGGCAGGGTGCCTACCATCTGGCCCTGCATGGCGGCGCTGACCTGGATGGATGAGATGGCATGGCCGCGGGGAACCTGTGAGCCACCATCGGTGGATCGTGAGAGTACATTAAAACGACCGCCCAAGGCAGCGCGTTGGTTGTTTAAAGGATCGAGATAGGGCCAGAGAGGTTCAGCATTCGTGTGCTGGATGTCCGAAAAGTCTGGCAGGTTCACCAGGGCGAGGCTGGCCGAGTGGATGACAGGTTCATAGTCCGTTGAGTATTCCTGATTAAGCTCCAGTAAGACCCGGTGGTAGCCCAGGAAGGGTGGCAGTATGATTTGAGCATGCCTGTCATAACCACTCTCGTGCTCCCATTTTCCACTGAAACTGCGTGTGACTGAGCCTGCCCTGAGAGTGCCGCTGAAGCCGGTTCCCGTGGTGGTGCGCAGGGTGATGAGGCCCGAGCTGGTGCCCGGCTCCGGGGTGACTGGCGGCAGGGGGATGGTGAGAAGCGTGGCGAAACTCTGCGGCAGTCCGTAGTCGGGCCCGAGCTCGGTGTCTGCGGGGAAGACAGTGACATCACGCACGAGCGGCGTGGCCTCAGCAGCATTGTTTTTCCCGGTAATGACAACCCGATAGCTGCCGGTTTTGGTGGGAGTGCCGGTGATGGATTCCCGATCAAAAGTGAGGCCAGGCAGCACCCCCCGGGCACTGACGCTCAATCCCGAGATGCCTGTGGCCCCAGAGTTCCCGATGTCTGTGACTGAAAACTGCACCGGCTGCCCTAAAATGAGGCGGCGTGGCAGATCGGTGGTCAGGACTGGTGGTGAACGCAGGCTGATCAAGGTGTGATGGCAGATGGTGGAGAGATCTCCCAGGGAGACGGTGGCCTGGATGGTGGCCTGCGGATTGTAGGGCTGCAGCACCTGATCCATGCGCAGGATGCTGAGTGTGGGTGTCTGTGAGCCGCTGACGGCCCAGGTGTCACGAAGGCTCCAGCGCACCTTGATGCCGGGCCCCCAGACCTTGGCAGTGAGCGCCAGTGCCTGGTTTTCCCGTGCCCAGATATCTTGTGCCACATGCTCGTAGATGCCGATGTCCATCGACGCCGAGGCACGGCTGCCATCGGGCTGGGAGACTTCCAGACGGTAGCGGCCGGCGTGGGTTTTGTCCGCCGCAGGGAAGTGGAGGATACGCCCCGTCTGCCCCGCCAAGACACGCCCATCGCGCAGCCAGCGCAGTGTGGCATCTCGGGGGACATGAACTTCGGAATAGACCGTCAACGACTCGCCCAGGCGGAAGAGGGCCGCGCTCGGGAGGATGACCTCTGGCTGCGGATAGTCCGAGACGACGTAGTAGCTGATTTTGAAACTCAGGACTACTTCATCACCATCTCCCCGAACCTCCACGGACTGCTCGTGGTAGCTTTCGACATTCGGCTCAAAGGTGATCTGAGCGATGCTGTCCGCCCCTGGCGGCAACACGCCAGGGGTGAAGCTTATCCCGACTACTCCGGCATCCGAATTGGGCTTGGAAAGGACGACCTGACTCAAGCTAAGTGGCGAGTTGCCCTGATTCTGAATCCGCACGGGCAGGGTGACACGAACACCTGACCTGAGCATCCCGAGCTCCATCCACTGTCCATCTTTCACAGTCAGCGGCTCAAAGGGTGGGCCGTCAAAAGCCACGACCTGCCGGGTGGAGATGAAGGAAAGGCTGCTGCGCTGTGTTGTGTGCGACAGCACATCATAAAGCGCCGTGTCAGATGAAAGCGCGCGGACATAGGCAACGCCGTTGGAGCTCGGAGTCTGGGGAGTGATCTCGCGTACGAAGCCCCACTTTTGATTCCGCCAGGCATAATATCTTCCCATCCAACGCGTGTAAGATCCCGAATCATCCGGCAGGTTGCCGGCAACGATCAATGAATCCCCATGCAAAGCCATCGATAGGCTGCCTGCTGGCAGGCCGTCGTTTCTCATGGGACGGGGCAGCGGCTCTGTCGGCTTGTAACCACTGTTCGTGGCGTGGAAGGCCATGGGCCAGTCATAGCCGAGCAGGTTTGGCTGCAGGGTCAGTGTGAGATTGTCCGAGAGCTGCACCTGGTGGGCAAATGAATCGAGGATGCTGCTGACAACCCATTTAGCAGGTGCTGTCAGTGCCGACACCAGCCGCGTCTGCCCACCGCTCAAATCATAGATGCTGATCTCTCCACGCGTCTGGTTGGGTGAGGTGATGCGGGCGTTGTCCGTGATAGCCAGCCTGTTTCCGTGAAGGCCGAGCGAGATGCCAAAGGTGTTCGGTGTGTCCGAGTAGTTAGGACTGCGCTCGATGACCTGCCCTGTCGGTGTGGCCTGCCCGCCACTGAGCCGGTAAATGCGGACATAGTTTGTCTGCGTGGTATCGCTCTTCTCCGTGATGGCTAACAGGTCCCCGGATGCGGCCATTTCCACAGCGAAGTAGCCTGAAAGGGGTGCGCTGATGCTGAAGGATGGCGTCGCCTGCCAGCCATCGGTTTGACGCATGTAGCCGTAAACATGACCTGAATCTGGCGCACAAATGAAGACACGACTGCCACTCACTGCGACCTTTTTGCCAAAGCCCGAACTCATGTGCTGCACGGGACTGTCCAGGATCCGCATGATCTGCCAGACACCCACCTGCCGCTCCAGAATGTAGGCACAGCCGACTTCCTGGCCTGAAGCATTGCGATAGCCTGGCGCGCCGACCACTGCCACATCCCCATCCATGGCGGCTGCCTGGGCAAAACTGCTCCAAGCCTGCGCCCTGGTGGGAGCTGGTTTCACCGCTGCTGCCACCGTCGGAGCCGGAGAGCCTGCCAGAGGCCAGACCTGCCCCTCATCATCTGCGAGATTCATGTCCGGCGGGTAGGTGAGTGTCACCTTGCCCTGCCAGCCAGCCAGCGCCTGATCTCCGCTTACCGTCACGGAGGTCATGGTTTGAGCCACGGGGACGCCCGTCCCCGATACCGTGCTCGCCACCCAGGTGCCTCCGGTCAGGATGGCGGGGATCAGCACCTGCCGGACATTCCTGCCTGCCGTCATCAGCAGGCGCGTGTCTGACAGCGCCAGCGCCTCGGGCGACTGGACGGAGACTGAGGCACTGGCCGTCTCACTCCAAAGCAGCGTCCAGCCTGATGGAGCCACTTGGTAGAGGTAGGCACCCAGTCCGAGTAGGTTGCCCACAATTGACCGGCCTGACGCACCCACCAGTGCCCGCCCATTCACCATTTTTACGGACAGGCCAAAGCGGGCTCCCGCCACGCCAGACGCTGGCTGGATCTCCCGTGTCTGGCTCCACTGTCCGGCAGAGAGGCGATACTCATACACGCGGCCGAGGGAGGTCGAGTTCCCGAAGCGTCCTGGGCATCCGATGAGCAGAACATCTCCCTCAATGGCCTGCGACTCACCGAAGGACCACTGCAAGTCCTGGGAAAGGCCGTTCGGTGCTGCGATGACCTGCCCACGCTGCCAGACAGCGCCCACACGATTGTGGCAGATCACTTTGCCTCCGAAGAGCGGCATCCCGATCGTGATCAAATCTGGCTGCAGGGTCACCGAGACCCCAAAGCTATCATTGCCACTTATCTCGCTAAACACCTGTTCCAAGCTCCAAACCTCCCCCGAGCGCCGGTAAAGGAAGACCTGCCCACTGGCACTGAAGTTATTGGTTTTGGCACTTATGGTCATCAGATCCCCCAGCATCGCCACATGGTAGCCGTAGCGCAGGCAGGTCACGCCAGGGATCTCTGGTCGCAGCTTGGTCTGCACCGTCCAGTTTCCAGTGACGCGCTTGAGGATGTAAGCCGCCCCTTGATCAACCACCGTCGCCGCATCATCGCGCGGAGCACCTACCACCGCCCAGTCACCGTCCATCGCCATGGCAGCCCCGAAACCATCCATCAGCTCCACGCCTTCATCCGGCTCATAAATCTGCTGCTCAAGTCCCGCCGCAGCGGCAAAGTTTTGAAGTAAGAATCCGGCGGCAACAACAACGACATGGAACAGACGCATAAAGATTTATCCTTATGCGAATGAGCGCCTGCGAACAACCTCAATGGAATTGGCGTGCCTTATTTTTTCACCACGAAGCCGTCTTTGAGCTGAACCGTGCGGTTGAAGACGGGTTTGCTGGGCTGGCTGTCTTTCGGGTCGGCGAAGAAGTAGGCGACGCGCTCGAACTGGTAGTGGCTGCCGGGTTTGGCTTCGAGGATGGAGGGCTCGATCTTGGCGGTGACGGTCTCAAAGGAGGCGGGATTCAGGAACTGGGCGAAGTCGCCCTCTTCTCCGGCCTGTTCGTCAGGCTGCTCGACGGTGAAGAGCTTGTCGTAGAGGCGCAGTTCGACATCGGCGGCATGAGCAGCGCTGACCCAGTGGATGGTGCCTTTGACCTTCGGGCGTCCGACGGGCTTGGCACCGTGGCGGGTGGCATCGTCGTAGGTACAGCGGAGTTCGGTGATGTTTCCGGCGTCGTCTTTGATGACCTCCTGGCAGATGATGCAGAAGGCATATTTCAGCCGCACTTCACCGCCGGGGACGAGGCGGTGGAAGCCCTGGACGGGTGTCTCCATGAAGTCCTCGGCATCGATGAAGATCTCGCGGCTGAGCGGGACCTGGCGTTTGCCATCGGCTTCGTTTTCGGGGTTGTTTGGGACTTCGAGCGTCTCGCTCTGGCCTTCGGGGTAGTTCGTGAGTACGACCTTGATGGGCTTCAGCACGGCATAGACGCGGAGGGCGGTCTTGTTCAGATCTTCTCGGACGTAGTGCTCCAGGAAGTTCAGCTCGGTTAAAGACGGATATTTGGTCAGGCCGACGCCTTTGCAGAAAGCTCGGATGGCGGCGGGCGTGTAACCGCGGCGACGAATGCCGCTGATGGTGGGCATGCGGGGATCATCCCAACCGGTGACGAGGCCGTCTTTGACAAGGCGGAGAAGCTTGCGCTTGCTCATCACGGTGTAGGTGAGGTTCAGGCGGGCGAACTCCCGCTGATAAGGCGCGCCGGGCAGGCCATCGACGCTGTTGATGAGCCATTCGTAGAGCGGGCGGTGGTGCTCGAACTCCAGCGTGCAAAGGCTGTGCGTGATGCCCTCGATGGCATCGCTCAGTGGATGCGCGTAATCATACATCGGGTAGATGCACCAGGCGTCTCCGGTGCGGTGATGGTGCGCGTGGAGGATGCGGTAGATGATGGGATCGCGCAGGTTCATGTTCGGCGATGCCATGTCGATCTT
>Ga0075152_10000543_pt1 | contig 27875 bp, 22 predicted proteins | sample JI61114C2DNA_FD_70964 | JGI IMG/M metagenome (GOLD analysis project Ga0075152, IMG submission 70964) | Wastewater effluent complex algal communities from Wisconsin, to seasonally profile nutrient transformation and Carbon sequestration -... | ecosystem: Engineered > WWTP > Effluent > Algae...
GTTTCACATCCTGCACAACGCTCGCTACTTGCTCCTCTTCGAGCACGCGATCGGCTCGTTCTGGCGGCGCCTCGGCTGGGCCGGCGTGCTCGACTTCAACACCAACCCGGACCAGTACCACCTCGTCCGCGCCAACCACCTCGAGTACAAGCGCCCGGTGGTCGGCACCGGCGAGGTGCGCGTGCGCGTGTGGGTCGACCGCCTCGGCCGCAGCTCGCTCACCTTCGGCCTGCGCGTGATGCCTCTCGATGAGGACGTCGACTTCGCGACCGGCGAGCGGGTGGTCGTGCGCGTCGACGCGGAGACCAAGCGGCCCTTGCCGTGGACCGACAGCTTTCGCGAGCAGCTGCTGCCCTTCACCCGCGAGGTCGCGGACGGGTCCGAGAGGATCTAAGGGCGCGGGCGGGGCCGGGATCGTCCGCGCAGGGGCTCGTGCGGGCTGCCCTTGGGGCTCGCGGGCCGCGCCGGCCTGGCGTAGATTCTAGCGATGCAGCCCCGTGGCTCGACCCCCCTGCGTCTCGGTCTCGCGGCCGCAGCGACCTACTTCATCGCGCACTTCCTCGGCTGGGACGCGCTCGCGCTGCTGATGAAGCCGGCGCCGGTGCTGTGCCTGCTGGCGTTCCTGCTGCCGGTGCGCAACCGCGACGCCGCGCTGGTCGCCGGCGGTCTGCTGCTCTCGGCGGTCGGGGACCTGCTGCTCGAGGCCTCACCGGCGCTGTTCTTGCCCGGGCTGGTCGCGTTCTTGCTCGCGCACGTCATGTACATCATCGCCTTCGTCGGGCGCACGAGCCGGTTGCAGCTGCGGCGGCTGATGCCGGTGCTGGTGTTTACGGGGCTCGGGCTCCACGTGCTCGGTCCGCACCTCGGGGCGATGCGCGAGCCGGTGTTCGTGTACGTGGCGGTGATCAGCGTGATGCTGTGGCGCGCGGGGGCGCAGATCGGGGCGGACGGGACCGGCGGGCTGCGCCCGTGGCTGGCGACGATCGGCGCGTGGATGTTCGCGCTCAGCGATATGATGGTCGCGTGGTCGCGCTTCGTCGACCCGGAGGCGGGCCTCAAGGTCCCGCTGATGCTGCTCTACTGGGCCGGCCAGACCGCGATCGCGTCGTCGACCCGACGCGATTGAAGCGCTAGCGACCTCAGGCGCCGGGGCGGGCGTTGGGGTCGAGCGCGCCGCGGAAGCTGCCGCGGTAGGCGTAGCCGAGGAAGGCCAGGAGCGCGACGAACACGGCGGACATGCCGACCTCGCCGGGGGTGAGGAAGACGTGGAAGGCGGCGATGTTGACGACGATCGGCGCGAGCAGCAGCAGCGCGAGCGGGACGAAGCGGCCCGCCAGCAGCAGCGCGCCGGCGAGGACCTCGACGCCCTTGATCAGCGGGAACATGTAGCCGGTGGCGAACAGCGCCCCCGCGAAGGCTGCGGCCGGTCCTTCCATCGGCGGGGTCGGCAGGAACGGGAAGAAGTAGTTGAGGCCGAAGACGAGGAAGACGAGGCCGAGCAGGATGCGCGCGACGGTGGGGGCGATGCGAGTCATGGACGTCGAGCGTGCATCGTTGCGGCGGTCCGGAGAAGACTGTGATAGAGCGATGCTATGTTGCGCGCAGCGGAACAATCCGAGGCCCCGGACATCGAGGAGATCGTCGCGTTCCTGCGCGTGGCAGAGACCGGCTCGTTCACGGCCGCCGGCGAGCGACTCGGGCTGCCGAAGTCGACGATGAGCCGCCGCGTCGCCCGCCTCGAGGCCAAGCTCGGGGTCCAGCTGGTCCACCGAACCACCCGCAGCCTGGCCCTGACCGAGGCCGGGAGCATGTTCCACGAGCGCGCCTCGCGGGCCCTCGCCGCCCTCGAGGAGGCGACCCTCGCCGCCCGCGACGGCCGCGAGACCCCGCGCGGGCACCTGCGCCTGACGGCGCCCTATGACGTCGGCGCCGGCCCGCTGGCCCCGCTGGTCACCGCGTTCACCCGCAAGTACCCCGAGGTCACCGTCGAGGTGCTGCTCACCGACCGCACCCTCGACCTGGTGGCCGAGGGCATCGACCTCGCGCTGCGCGGCGCGGCCGCGCTGCCCGACTCGTCGCTGGTCGGGCGCAAGCTGGCGAGCCTCGAGTTCTGGCTGGTCGCGAGCCCGGCGTACCTGAAGCGGCGGGGGACCCCGCGCACGCCGGCCGAGCTGCAGGGCCACGACCTCGCGCTGCTGCGGGCGACGCAGGGCCGCGGCAAGCTGCCGCTGCACGCCGCGGACGGCGCGAGCGAGGAGCTATCGGTGCGCGCGGCCATCAGCGCCAACGGCTTCGGCTTCCTGCGCGCGGCGGCGCTGGCGGACGGGCACGTGGCGATGTTGCCGGACATCTACGCGGGGCCGGAGCTGCGGTCGGGGCGGCTGGTGCGGGTGTTACCGGGCTACACGGTGGGGACCGGCAACATGTTCCTGGTTCATCCGGCGGCGCGGGTGTTGCCGGCGAAGGCGCGGGCGTTCCGCGACTTCCTGCTCGAGCACATCGAGGTGCTGACGCAGCGGTGCGAGGCGGATGTCAGCGGGTCTGCCGCTGCGCCGCGGCCCGCATCAGGCCCTGCCAGCCCCACAGGCCGAGGCCGACGAAGCCGAGCGCGTTGACGCTGGCGTGCAGGTACAACATGGTCTGGATCGATATGTCCCAGGGGACATGTCCGCGATAGCCGTAGAGTCCGGCGAGTGTGGTCGAGAGCAGCAGACAGGCGGCCGAGAGCAGCAGGCGGGCGCGGGCGGCGAGCGGCGCGCGGAGGCGGAGGGCGGCGTGCATGGTCAACAGGGCGAGCCAGGGCAGGAGCGCGACGTAGAGGCTGACGCCGATCAGCTCGGCGACGCGGCTGGCGGCGATGCCGAGGGCGAGCAGCGGCAGGGCGAGTAGCAGACCGCAGGCGAGCGGGGCGTAGGGCCAGGCCGGGCGCCCGGCGGCGGCGCGGGCCCGTCCGAGCAGGCCGAGGTAGAGCAGCGCGCCGAAGCCGGCGAAGTGAAAGTGCGCGGCGGTGAGCATCGCCCACAGGCCGCCGAAGCCGCCGAGCACGAGGCCGGCGTTGGCGACCAGCAGCCACATGCCGGCGACCGCGAGGCAGCCGATCGCGACGTCGATCGCCAGCTCCGGGAGCGCGAGGCTGCGGCGCTCGATCAGGCGCAGCAGCGCGTGCAGGGCGGCCAGCGCGGCGAACAACAGGTAGGGCGCGCTGAGGCCGATGCGCAGCGCGGGCCCGGGGTCGAGCAGGGCGACGGCGGCGAGGCCGAGGGCGCCGAGCGCGAGCGGCGGGAACAGCCAGCGCAGACGTCGGGACTCGGCGGCGTCGGAGCGGGCAGGTGTCAGCGAGAGGCCGAGCGGGACGGTGACCAGCGGGCCGAAGGTCATCAGCAATTGGGCGAGGGCGTACTCGTCGAGGGGCCCGCGCAGGCGCAGGGTCGCGAGCACCGCGGTCCACAGCGCGAGTCCGAGGGCGGGCCACCACGAGGGCATCGACATCGAGCGATGATAGCCCGATGGGGCATCAGTTGATCGTGATCTCCTTGCGGAGCAGCTCGCCCTTGCGCTCGAGCTCGAGGACGAACTTGTCGACGCGACGGAGCTGCGTGTAGGCGGTCATGGCCTGGTCCATGCCGGTGAGCGGCAGACCGTTGACGCTCGTCACCATGTCGCCGTTCTTGAAGCCGAGATTTTTGGGCAGCGAGTCGGGACGGATGCCGTAGAGCTTGAAGCCCCGGGCCACGCCGTCGCGGAGCGAGGGGATGATGCGGGCCTGTTTGGCGAAGTCCGCGGGGTTAGCGAGCATCTCGTCGATGACGGCGCGGGGGATGCTGCAGCGCTCGGGCTCGGGGCAGTACAGAGAGGGCAGCGCGGGCGCCGGCTCGGCGCTCGTGTTGATCAACGATGAGCTCAGGGTCTCAAGCGCGCGCAACGTGTCCGAGGTGCTGGCGGACGGGGGCGGGCTCATGACGTTGATCGTGGTCGGGGCGCGGGTCGCCGCTTGCAGGGCGGCGGTGGCCTCGCGCAGGTCCTTGGCGCTGCTGCGCAGCTCCTCGCGGGCCTCGTCGAGCCTGGCGACCGCGCCGCCGAGCTCGGGCTCGCTGCGCTGCCGCTCGAGCACGACGACGAGGGTGATCGCGGCGCACAGGATCGCCAGGCCGATGGCGACGCCGAGCACGACGTTGTGGGCGGACAGGGGGCGGCTGGATGACGGTGGTTGCAGGGTGGTCATTGGGATCTCCGGGGTGCCCAAGGCAAGATGGAGGCCGCCTCAGATTCCGCGGACTTGGCCGCGAGGGCGCGCGTGAGGCGTGCCAGAGTGGCAGCGCGGGCGCGGTGGACCCGGGCAGGATGACAGATCGTCGGCGCGAGGTGGTCCAGCGGCGGGCGCGGGCGCGGGCGCTCGAACGAGCGGGCGGGCCCGTTCGAACGAGCGGGCGCGGGCAGGCGTGCTCGAGCGGGCGCGGGCGCGGGCGGGCCCGCTCGAACGAGCGGGCGGGCGCGCTCGAACGAGCGCCCGCGTGCGCGTGCGGGCCGTCAGCGGGGCTCGAAGCAGGCGCGGCCCGGCTTGCACGACTCGGGCACCGACAGGCCGCCGTCGGGGCCGGTGATGAACTGCGTGCGCAGGCAGTGGTAGTGGCTCGAGCGTGAGGTGCTGAAGGCGTCCGAGGTGTCGCGGCCGTAGACGTGCAGGGCCTTGGTGCGCAGGTGCTTGCAGACGGGCTGCGTGGTGTCGACGACGCGGAGGAAGGTCGGCATGGTCGGTCACTCCGGGAGCGGGAGGTCGGCGGCGCGGTGGAGGGCCTCGCGCAGGAGGCCCTGGGCGAGCGGGATCTTGTAGGCGTTGTGCTTGAGCGGGCGCGCTGGGGCGAGCGCGGCGGCGGCGGCCCGGGCGAACAGCGCGGCGTCGGGCTTGTGGCCGACGAGCGCGGCCTCGGCCTCGGGGCTGCGCCACGGGACCGGGGCGACGTGGCCGAGCACGACCCGCGCAGCGTTGATGACACCTGCCTCGAGAGACAGGCTGACGGCGACCTCGGCGAGCGGCCAGTCGTGCGACTGCTTCTCCTTGGCGACGGCGTATGCCGATCGGGATGATGTGGCGGGCAGCAGGACGCGCACGAGCAGCTCGCCGGGAGCGAGGCTGTGCTCGCGCTTCGGGTCGGTCTTCGGGCCCACGAACAGCTCGGCGATCGGGATCGTCCGGGTCGTCTCGCCGGAGATCTCGACGCGGGCGTCGAGCGCGAGCAGGGCGCAGGCCAGCGTCGACGGGTGGACGATGAAGCTCGGGCCGCCGCCGAGGATCGCGTGGTGCTTGTTCTCGCCCGTGATCGCCAGGCAGGCGCTGCCGCCCTTTTTTAAGCAGTGCAGCTCGGCGCTGCGAAAGTACCAGCAGCGCGGGCGCTGCAGCAGGTTGCCGCCAAGGGTCGCGAGGTTGCGGATGCCGGGCGTGGCCGCCGAGCCCGCGGCCTGACGCAGGGCCGCGTAGCCGCCGGCGTCGAGGGCCTCATGCTCGGCGAGCTGGGCGAGGGTGACGAGGGCGCCGAGCTCGAAGCCGGAGTCCGCGGGTCGCAGGGCCCGCAGCTGCTGGCCGAGCTCGCCCTGCAGGCTGGCGAGCTCGACGAGCTCGTCGGGGGACTCGAGGCCCTCCTTCATGCGGTCGAGCAGGTCGACGCCGCCGGCGCGGAGCAGCCGCGCCTCGGGCTGGGCCAGCACGCGCTGCCGGGCGGCGGCGAGGGTGTGGGGGCGGATCAGGGCGAAGGCTTGCATAGGTGTCCCAAAGGCCAGGTCAGTCGGGCTCAGTCGCCGCGTGCGGGGATCATGCCGAGGGCGGCGAGGACGCGGTCAGGGGTGAGGGGCAGGTCGCGGACGGGGGCGCCGATCGCGTTGAAGAGGGCGCAGGCGATCGCGGCGGCGGTGGGGATCGTGGCGGGCTCGCCGATGCCGATCGCGCCGGTGTTGTTGGCGCCGGTGTGGACCTCGGTGAAGACGACCTCGATGTTCGGCACGTCGAGGGCGCCGGCGATCTTGTAGCTCTCGAGGTTGGGGTTCAACATCACGCCGCGCCTGGTGTCCATGACGCGCTGCTCCATCAGCGCGTAGCTGGTTCCGAGGATGATGCCGCCCTGGACCTGCGAGCGGCAGCTGAGCTCGTTCATCACGCGGCCGCAGTCGTGCAGGGCGAGGACCTCGGTCGCGCGGACCAGGCCGGTCCAGGTGTCGACCTCGACCTCGATGAACTGCACGCCGGCGATCTGGTAGCTGTTGCCGCCCATGAACTTCATCGGGTAGGCGCCGTAGGTCTCGGGCCGCGTGCCGGTGGCGACGATCGCCTCGCCGTCGATGTGCTTGCACAGCTCGGCGAAGGCGAGCGACCCCTTGGTGACGCCGACGCGGTGCACGCCGTGGTTGTCCCAGCGCATTGGTTTGCCGCCGAAGTGTTTGCTCGCCAGTGCATCGAGCTGGCGCTTGACGGCCTCCGCCGCGGCGCGCACGGCCGGGGTGACGGAGGCGGTGGTCGTGCTGCCGCCGCTGCCGACGCCGGGGCCGAGCTCGCTGTCGCCGATGCGCACGCGGACCGCGGCGAGCGGGCGATGCAGGACCTCGGCGACGACCTGGGCCATGACGGTGGTGATGCCGCCGCCGATGTCCTGCAGGCCGTTGCGGACCTCGACGCTGCCGTCGCGGCCGACGCTGACGGTGGCGACGACGGCCTTGCCGCGCCCGAAGTCGCCCCAGATCGACGCGGCCACGCCGACGCCGCGGCGCATCCGGGTGTTGCGTTGGCGCTGGTCGACGGCCTGCTTGCGGCGCTCGTCCCAGCGGAAGCGCTGGCGGCCGAGCTCGAACTGATGGCGGCGCACGGGGTGCTCGTTGTGGGCGATGCGCAGGTCGAGCGGGTCCTTGCCGAGCTTGGCGGCGAGCTCGTCGAGGGCGAGCTCGATGGCGAAGGCGCCCTGCGGGTGGCCGGGGGCGCGGAAGGCGGTGGCGGGGCCGGCGTGGGTGAAGACGTCGTGGCTGGCGACGCGGATGTTGGGGCAGCGCGAGTAGATGCCGAAGGCGTTGCGGCCGACGCCGGCGCCGGTGCCGATGCCGGCGCTGCCGTGGGCGAGCACCTTGATGGCGGTGAGGGTGCCGTCGGCGGTCGCGCCGAGGGTGACCTGCTGCAGGGAGTCGGGGCGGTTGCCGGTGCACAGCTGCTCCTCGCGGCGGTCGAGCAGGAGTGCGACGGGGGCTTTGGCCTGGCGCGCGAGCTCGCCGGCGATGAAGCCCAGGCGCGAGCCGGGGGCGGAGGCGCCGAACTTGGCCCCGAAGCCGCCGCCCATGAAGTCGGTGATGACGCGGACGTCCTGGGGCTTGAGCTCGAAGATCTCGGCGAGCTCGTCGCGGACCGAGAAGATGCCCTGGGTCGAGCACCAGGCGGTCATCGTCGTCGGGCTGTCCCAGCGGAGCACGAGGCTGTGGGTCTCGAGCGCGCTGTGGGTGTGGACCTGGGTCGAGTAGGTGGCCTCGTGGGTGACCCTGGCCTGGCGCAGGCCACGGTCGACGTCGCCCTTCTTCTGCGAGGGCGACATGCGGACGTTGCCCTTCTGGGTCGCGCCGCCGGCGACGCCGGGCTCGTCGCCTTCGGTGCTGCGCTCCTCGACCTTGCCGCGGTGCACGATCGGCGCGTCTGCCTCCATGGCCGTGCGGGTGTCGACGACGAAGGGCTCGGGCGCGAAGGTGGCGGAGATCTGGCGCAGGGCCGCGCGGGCCTGCTGCGGGGTGCGGGCGGCCACGGCGGCGACGTCCTGACCGGCGAACAGCAGGCGCTCGCCGGCCTTCGCCAGCGCGAGCACGGCGACCACGCCGGGGGCGTTGCGCGCGGGGCCGAGGTCGAGCGCGCCGAGGGTCGCGCAGGGGTGCGGGCTGCGCAGCACCGCGGCGTACAGCAGGCCCGGGAGGCGGATGTCGTGGGTGTAGCGGGCGGCGCCGGTGACCCTGGCCGGGCCGTCGATGCGCGGCGCTGGTTTGCCGACGATCTCGAGCTTGCTGGTCGCGTCCCATGGGCGCGGCTCGCCGGCAGGCAGCTCGAACTCGATGTCGCGGAGCTGATCGGCGAAGCCGACCCTGAGCTTGACCCTCGTCGTGTCGGCCATGTCAGGCGCCTCGCGGTGCTTGCGGTTCGCCGGCCACGGACAGGACCGCGGCGACGATGTTGGGGTAGGTGCCGCAGCGGCACAGGTTGCCGGAGATCGCCCGCTTGACGGCGTCGCCGTCGATGCGCTGGCCCGGGCGATCGAGCAGCGCCTGGCACGACATCAACATCCCGGAGGTGCAGTAGCCGCACTGCAGCGCGTCATGCTCGACGAAGGCCCGCTGCAGGCGCGAGGGCTCGCCCTGCGCGGCCAGGCCCTCGACCGTGGTGACGTTGCGGTCCTCGACGTCGTGGGCGAGCGTCATGCAGCTCGGCCGCGGGACGCCGTCGACCAGCACCGTGCAGGCCCCGCAGGCGCCGCGGTCGCAGACCAGCTTGCTGCCGGTGGCGTCCAGGGAGTGGCGCAGGAGCTCGAGCAGGGTCGCGCTCGGGGCGACCTCGACGGTCTGGGGGGCGCCGTTGAGGGTGAAGCGCAGCGGCGCGGGGCCGGGGCCGATCGCCGCGCCGTCGAGGGGCGGGGCGGCGGCGGGCTCGGCGTCGACGGGGACCGGCGGGCGGGCGGGCTGGCCGGCGCACCCGGCCACCAGCGTGCTCGAGCCGATCCCCCGAAACAGGGTGCGGCGCGTGAAGCGTGGGCTGTCGCTCATCGCCGCGAGGCTAGCATGAAGTCGAGCGGCGCGAGCGAGCCGGTCTGGGAAGTCACCGGGTCCGGGCGGTGTAAAAATGTCTCAAGAGACAGATTGATATGCCCGAAAGGTCAGGTTGGCGGCAGCCCGGGAGGTCAGGTGCCGGCGCGTGCGGCCAGGATCGCCTGGATGCGCTGCTCGAGGGTCGCGCGGCCCGGGCCGGCGCCGACCTGCTGGAAGTTGTGGCGGGCGATGTCGGCGGAGAGCTCGGGGTCGGACTGGATCGCCTGGCTGGCCAGCACCGCGTACTCGGGGCCGAGGCGGGTCATCTCGGCGATGAAGCGGGCGTTCGCGGCGGCCTGCGCCTGCCGCCGGATGTGGTCGAGGAGGTCCGCGCGGATGCATTGGATCACCGGGTCCGGCGTGCGTCGCAGCAGCGGCACCAGGCCGTCCGGCGTCGGCGGCCGCCGCGAGTCCGGACCCCGCAAGCCGGGGTGAAAGCCGACCATGTAGAAGCGCGGGCCGGGGGGCGTGCGCGCCTCGTAGCTGTCCCGCACCGCCCGCACGAGCAGCTCGAAGGCGTCGACGTCGTGCCAGGGGTGCCCGGCCGCGCGCGGGAGCACGAAGGTCAGGAGCACGACCTCGAGCGTCGGCTGGGCCTCGCTGAGCGCCGCGACCTGGGCGGCGGCCAGGGCCGGGAGCCCGGCATCCTTCGCGGGGTCGTCGCCGGCGTCGTCGGCGGTATAGAACAGCGGGCGCGCGACCCGGCCCTGCTCACGGCAGCGGCGGGCGAAGGGGCACAGGCCGAGGTCCTCGACGACCTCGAGCAGGTAACGATCGTGGAGCGCCTGGATCAGCGCCTCGGGCGGGTCTGGGCCCTGGGCAGGCATGTGGGCGACAGTGTATCCTGGGCGGCGACGCTGGTCCCGGGCTGGGCCAAGTCGGCCGAACACGTCGACGTCTTGAGCCGGATCCGGGCCCTCGACGCCCGCCTCGGCGGCGAATAATCGGCGTCGCGCGTCGAGGCTTCCCTGGCGCCAAAAACGGCCGTATCGTGTGCACGCATCTGCGCCGGGCCTGCCCGGTTGTTCAGGTGTGACCGCCCGCTGGCGCAGGAGCGTTGATGTTCAAGAACCATCCCAAGGGTCTGCCTGTCCTGTTCTTCACCGAGATGTGGGAGCGCTTCGGCTTCTACCTGATGCTCGGGATCTTCGTGCTCTACATGGAGGCGGGGGCGGATCCGGTGCTGGCGGCCAGGAGCGGGCTGGCGCTGCCGCCGACGCAGTCGAAGGACCTCTACGGGACCTACATCGCGCTGGTGTACCTGACGCCGTTCATCGGCGGGCTGCTGGCGGACCGCATGCTGGGCTATCGCCGCTCGATCATCTTCGGCGGGATCCTGATGGGCCTCGGCTACTGCGGCCTGGCGATCCCCGGCTACGGCGTGCACTTCTTCCTGTCGCTGCTGCTGATCATCGTCGGCAACGGCTTCTTCAAGCCGAACATCTCGACGCTGGTCGGCAACCTCTACAACGACGAGCAGTACAAGCCCTACAAGGACGCGGGCTTCAGCATCTTCTACATGGGCATCAACATCGGTGCCTTCTTCTGCAACTTCGTCGCCGCGTACCTGCGCATCAACTACGGCTGGGGCTACGCGTTCATGGCGGCCGGCATCGGCATGTTCATCGGCGTGGCCTGGTTCATCGCCGGCCAGCGGCACACGGCCCACGCGGACGTGCTCAAGCCGACCCAGGCCGGCGACCAGCCGGTCGGGCAGATCCTCGCCTCGGTGTTCGTGCCGGCCTTCGCGTTCGCGGCGCTCGGCTGGTTCGTGCCCGGCCTGCTGTTCAAGGACGCGCTCGGGCAGCCGGGGACGCTGTTCGGCACCCACTCGAACGACGCGTTCCTGTTCGCCTGCATCCCGGTGGTGTGGTTCTACGCGTCGCTGTGGCGGCGCTCGCTCGGTGAGGACAAGGAGCGCATCGGCGCGCTGCTGTCGGTGTGCGCGGCGGTCATCGCGTTCTGGGCGATCTTCCACCAGAACGGCGCGGCGCTGACGACCTGGGCCGAGAACTACACCTCGCGCGAGCTGCCGGCCAGCGTCGCCAGCGCGGCGAAGTCGGTCGACTTCGTCCAGGAGGTCAACACCGGCATGCGCGAGATCAAGGTCCGCGACGACCACGGCGACGTGATCCTCGGAGCCGACCTCAAGCCCGTGACCCGCATGGGCCCCGACCCCTACTTCGACAACCTCCCGAAGGAGCAGCACCTCCCGCCGCCGCCGCCCGAGTGCATGGTGCCCAAGCTCTCGGACGAGCAGCAGAAGGAGTGCGGCAAGTACAACCTGCCGCTGGTGTCGAGCGAGCTGTTCCAGTCGGTCAACGCGTTCTTCGTGGTCGTGCTGACGCCGCTGGTGGTCGGGGTGTTCGCGTGGCTGCGTCGCCGCCGCAAGGAGCCCTCGACGCCGGGGAAGATCGCGCTCGGCATGTTCATCACGGCGCTGTCGACCCTGGTGATGATCGCCGCGACCTTCGCGACCCACAACGGGACGATCAAGGGCACGGCGATGTGGCTGGTCGGCACCTACTTCGTCATCACGATCGGCGAGCTGTGCCTGAGCCCGATGGGCCTGTCGATGGTGTCGAAGCTCAGCCCGCCGCGGCTCACCGCGCTGATGATGGGGGCGTGGTTCCTGTCGACCTCGATCGGCAACAAGCTGTCGGGCATCCTGTCGGGGCTGTTCACGCTGTTCGAGCACAAGTCCGGGGTCTACATCATCAACTGCGTGCTCGCGCTCGCGTCCTGCGGCCTGATCATGCTGCTGCTCCCGCGGCTCAAGCGGGTGATGGACAAGTACCTCTAGACCATGGCCCTGGATCCGCCCTCGGCCGCCAGCGTCGCGCGGGCGCTGGCTGAGTTCCCGGCGCTGCGCCGGCCGGGCGTGGCGCCGCTCAGCGGCGGGCTGATCAATCAGTCCTTCGCGGTCACGGCGGAGGACGGCGAGTATGTGCTGCAGCGCGTGCACCCGGTGTTCGCGCCCGAGGTCCACGAGAACATCGCCGCGGTCACCGAGCGGCTGCGCGAGCGCGGCGAGGCGAGCCCGCGCCTGCTGGTCAGCCGCGGCGGTCGGCCCTGGGTCGAGCTCGGGGCCGAGGGCGTCTGGCGGGTGATGACCCGGCTCCCGGGGCTGAGCTTCGACCAGGTGCAGGGCCCGGAGCAGGCGCGCGCGGCGGGGGCCCTGGTCGGCCGCTTTCATACCGCGCTCGAGGACCTGGACCACAGCTTCAAGGCGGTGCGGGCGGGGGTGCACGACACGCCTGCGCACCTGCGCACGCTGACGCAGGCGCTGGCGGAGCACGGCGAGCACCGCCTGTTCCCCGAGGTCGCCGAGCTGGCGGCGCAGGTCTTCGCGGGTTACGCGGCCCTGCCGCCGCCGGGCGAGGTGCCGCTGCGGGTCTGTCACGGCGACCTGAAGTTCAACAATCTCCTGTTCTCGGGGACAGGTCCCGAGGAGCAGGTCGTGACGACGGGCATCATCGACCTCGACACGGTCGGACGCATGCCGCTGCACCACGAGCTCGGCGACGCCTGGCGCTCGTGGTGTAACCGCGGCGGCGAGGACCAGCGGGCCGCCAGCTTCGACCTCGAGGTGTTCACCGCCTCGCTCGAGGGCTACCTCGCGGCGATCACGATCTCGCTGACGCCGGAGGAGCGGCGCGCCCTGGTCCATGGGGTCGAGTGGATCTCCCTCGAGCTGGCGGCGCGCTTCGCCGCGGACGCGCTGCGGGAGGCTTACTTCGGGTGGGACCGCGCGCGCTTCCCGGCCGCGGGTGAGCACAACTTGCTGCGCGCCCAGGGCCAGTGGGCCATGCACCGCGCCGCCCTCCAGACCCGGGACGCGCGCGCCGCCCTGCTGCAGGTGGACGCGGGCCGCTGAGCGCCTGGGCTCGCACGGTCCGGTGCGGGTCCGATACAACCCCCGAAGGACTCGGGGGGTCGAGCGACTAGAAGCTGAAGGTGTGCGTGCGGCTGCCGCCCTGATGGGTCTCGTTGAAGCCCACGGCCTCGAGCATCTCCTCGATGCACTGGGCCATCGGCGTGCCGGCCCAGCTGCCGGTCGTGGTCGCGGTGACCTTGCCGCGGACGTCGACCGCGACGCGCACGATGACCTTCAGGCCGCGAGCGTCGGGCACGCCGGCGCGCGCGCGACAGCGGTCCGCGACCCGCTTCTCCATCGACTTGAGCCGGGACTGCAGACGCATCGGCTCGATGCGCTGCGGCACGCCGTCGTCGACGACCTTCGGCGTCGGCTTCTTGACCGGGGGCGGCTTGAGCTCGGGCACGACGGTCTTCACGGGGGGCGGCTCGACCTCGGGGGGCTCGACCTCGGGGGCGACGGCCGTCACCGGGGGCTCGGGCGGTGGGGTGTCCTTGACCTCGGGCTCGGGCGGCGGGGCGTCCTTGACCTCGGGCTCGGGCTCGGGCGGTGGGGCGTCCTGGACCTCGGGCTCGGGCGGTGGGGCGTCCTTGACCTCGGGCAGGGCGGTGGCGACGGGGGTCCGGGTCCGCGGCTTCGGGTCGCGGGCGGGCGGGCGCGAGGCGGCGGGCCGCTTGCTGTCGGCGGTCACTTCACCGCCGGGCTTGCGCGGGTTGCTGCGATAGCGGTCGCTGACGAAGATGATGAGCATCAGCAGCACCGAGGCGGCGACGATCGACAGGCTGACGGTGCGAAACAGGCTGCTGCTGGCCCCCGGGGGGCGCGAGAGCACGAGGACCGGCATCTGCGGCGCGGCCTCGGGGACGACCGGTAGCGGCGGCAGCTCGGGGGCGGTCACGGGCGGTGCGAGCTGGGTCAGCCGCGTCGAGGTCGAGGGTTCGGCGCGCGGTCGCGGGTCATGGCGTCCGAACACGGCGGCGGCCAGCTCGGGCTGGTTCTGCTTGAGGTCGGCGGCGAAGGTGGCCAGCGGGGTCGGGTCGACGGCGGCGCGCTGGGGTGCGCTGGGCGCCTTGATGCGGCGGCTGCCGTCCTCGTCCCAGAAGGCCGGGTCGAGCGCGAGGATCTGGGTGACGCGGCGAAGCTCGCCCTCGCGGGCGCGGGCGGCCAGGAGGGCCTCGTCGAGCGCGCGCAGGTCGGTGTAGCGATCGCCCGGGGCCTTGGCGAGGGCCCTGGCCACGACCGCCTCGAAGACCTCGGGGATCTCGCTGTCGGGCAGGGCCTGGCGCAGCGGCGTCGGCTCCTCGTACATCTGCTTCTTGAGCACCGAGATGAACGAGTCGCCGCGAAACGGCGGGCGGCCGGTGGCGAGCTCGTACATCAGCACGCCAAGCGCGTAGACCGTGGTGCGCGCGTCGGCCTTGCCGCCGCCGGCGATCTCCGGGGCCATGAACTCGGCCGCGCCGAGGGGGGTGCCCTGGGACAGGGTCCAGGCGCCCTCGGCGTTGCGAAAGCCGCTGGTCAGCGGGGTGACGCCGACGTCGAGCAGCTTGATGACGTCGCGGCGGCGCTCGCCCTCCGGGTCGTGTTGCTCGGCCCGCAGGCGCACGCAGGTCGATGCGCTGAGGTCGGTGTGCACGACGCCGCGCTCGCTCGCGAGGATGAGCGCGTCGCAGATCTGGTTGGCGAAGGCGGCGACCTCGGCCCAGGGCATCGGGCCCTCGCTGCGCAGCGCGCTGGCGAGTGAGTCGCCCGCGAGCATCTCCATCACGTAGTAGCTGAGGTGATCGCTGGTCGTGCCGGTGTCGAGGACCTCGACGACGTGGTCGCTGCGCAGGCGGGCCAGTCGCTGGGCCTCGTGGATGAACTGCCGCGCGCGCGGCTCGGCCGGCGAGTGGGTCGGTCCGAGGATGCGCACGGCGACCTTGCGGCCGCTGTCGGTCTCCTCGCCGGCGTAGACGCGGGTCGTCATGCCGCGGCTCATCGGACGCACCAGGGTGTAACGCCCGAGCTCGCGGCCGATCAGCTCGTCCGGGTCGCTCCACAGGTCGAGCGGGAAGGGCTCGCCGAGGTCGGTCGGCGCCGGCGCCAGGCCGACGACCGCGCTCGACTGCGGCTCCCACTCGTCCTCGTCCTGATCCTGCTCAGGCTCGGGCTCGGGCTCGGGCTCGGGCTCGGGCACGACGGGCGCGGTGTGGACCGGGGTGTGGTCCGGCTGGGGCACCCACTCGTCGTCGTCGTCGTCGTCGAGGTCGGCGACCGGGATGGCCCCCGAGGCCATGGAGGCGCCCGGACGGGTGGCGATCCAGTTGCCGTCGCCGAGCGCGGCGGCCTCCACCTCGGTGGTGGTCGGGACGCGGAGCTGGCTCCGGTCGCCCGCGGCCAGCTCGGTGCGCGGCGCGGCCACGGTCGGGACCCACTCGTCGTCGTCGTCGTCGAGGCCCGGGTCGACCGCGATCGCGCCGGAGTTCTGGACGCTGCGCGCCTGGGCCGCTTCGGGCTCGACCGCGTGCTCGCGCAGGCGCTCGGCGAACGGCGCGCTCGCCGGCAATGTGTCGTCGTCGTCGTCGGGCAGCTCGAGGGCGCGGGGCGGCTCGTCGTCGTCGGTCGGCGGCGCGTGGCGTTGCGGCTCGTCGTCGTCGTCGTTCGGCGGCGCGTGGCGCTGCGGCTCGTCGTCGTCGTCGTCGTCGTCGGGCAGCTCGAGGGCGCGGGGCGGCTCGTCGTCGTCGGTCAGCGAGTCGCGCGTCGGGCCGGTCGGGCGGTACATGCCGGTCGCGGTCGCCTCGGGGTCGCCGTGCTCACCGATCTCGCCGTCGGTGATCGTGTCGGCGGCGAGCACAGTCTCGTCGCTGAACATGCGCGCGGGGTCGCGGCTCGCCTCACCGAGGGCGACGGGCGCGGTCTCCGGCTCGACACCGAGCTGCGCGCCGAACATGTCCGCAGAGGCAGGTTCATCGTCGCTCCAGCTCGCGCTCGGAGGCGCCGCTCGCGGGCCGTCGAGGTCGGCGAAGCGCCAGCGCGGCTCGGTCGGGGCCGGCTCGGCGCGCGCCATCGGGGCCGGCTCCGCCGCGGTGTCGGCGAACAGCGGGGCGTCGTCGTCGTCGACCGGGAACATCGCGCGGACAGGGGCCGCCGGGGCCTCCTCGGTGGCGTCCTCGGCGATGCTGCGCGAGCGCTCGTCGCTGGCCTCGTCGTCGTCGTCGACGAGGTGCAGCGGGGCGGGGGCGTCGGCGTCGGCGTCGACGAGTCGCAGCGGCGGCCCGCTGCGCGGCAGGGCCTGGTCGGCGAGTCGCAGCGTGCGCGCGGGCGAGGCGGCGTCGTCGTCGTCGAAATTGGCGCCGAAGGGGAGGTCGTCGTCGTCGACGACGGGGCGCATCGGCGGACGGGGTCCCTCGTCGTGTTGCTCGCTGGGGGCCACGGCTCGGACCGGCGGGGGCCGGGGGGGTTCGGATTCGGGCTCATCGGACTCGAGCTCATCGGACTCGAGCTCATCGGGCTCGAGCTCATCGGGCTCGAGCTCTTCGGTGTCGTCGTCGTCGTCGTTGTCGTCGTTCAGGGCGGCGGAGCGCCAGCCGGCGGTGTCCGGGCTGGCTCCGTCGTCGTGGGTGTCGTCGGCGATGGGGTCGGGCGCGGCGCGGACCTTGCGAAACGGGAAATTTTGCACGTAGCGCGAGATCTGGGGCGGCAGCGCGATCTCGCCGTCGTCGATGAACGAGCGCGAGCTGGTGCCGCTCGGCATCGGCGCGGGGATCGGTGGCGGCGTCAAATGGCTCGCGCGCACCTCGGTCACCAGCGCGGAGTCGAGCACCTCGCCGTCATCGATCACCTCGGCGTCGTCGATGATCCCCTCGTCGCCGTCGATGAGCTCCGGCACCCGACCCGCCTGGCCATCGAAGTCGGGCGGCGCCGGCAAGGGCCCGTCGTCGTCGTCAATCAAGTCAAAGGTGCGCGCCGACGGCTGATTCCACTCCGAGCGACCGCTCTGCTTGGGCGGACTCGGAGGACTGGATCCCTTGCGCTTGTTGTCCACGGGCTCGCCGAGAGTCGCATATGCGCGAGGGCGCGGTCAAACAAGCGCATCCGAGGTCCAGGGGCCGCAGGCGGGCCAGGACGGGCTGCGGGCTGCGGGCGGACCGGCTATTTACTGCCGGCGGCGGGCTTCTTTTTGCGGCCGGTCTTGCGCTTCGACTTCGGCGCGGAAGCGCTCGCGTCGGGCGAGCCGGGCGCCAATTGCTCGAGCTGGTACTTGAGCTCGCCGATCCTCCGGTCGGTCTCGGCCAGCATGTCGGGGTCCTTGGTCCGGGTCTTGAAATCCTCGAACAGCTCGATCGCGCGCGGGATCTGGTCGAGCGTCTGCCCGCGGAGGATCGCCTGGTCGCGGAGCCAATCGATGCGCGTCGGGTCGAGCTCGTACGCGCGGCGCAGCGCCTCGGCCGCCTCGACCACACGATCCGGCCCGCCCTGCAGCGCCGTCGCCAGCAGGTTGTAATCCTCGGCGGTCGCCGGCTTGGTCCGGTCGATCATCCGCTGATATGCGACCGCGGCGTCGACGAAGCGGCCCTTCCCCATGAGCGCCTGCCCGAGGCGGCGATAATACGTCGCATCGAGGGTGGCGTCGTCGGCGGCGTTGACGACCTGGTCGAGGTAGTAGTCGGCCTCGTAGTTGAAGCGCGGCATGCGAGCGAGCAAGGCCCCGAGCTCGCCCTCGCAGCGGACGTGCTGCGGGACCTTGTTGGCGCAGCCGCGCAGGGCCGCGGCGGCGCTGACATCGTCGCCGATCTTGCGCGCCTCCTCGGCGCTGCTCAGGGCCTCGGCGACCGCCTCGGGCGCCAGCTGCGGCTCGCTGCGCGGCAGCGGCGGCTCCTTGTTCGGCGGTCGAAACGGGGACTCGACCTCGGGTGTCGGCCTGGGCGGGTCCTGGATCGGGCTCTCCGCCTCCGAGAGCTTGCTGGGGGGAGGCGGCGGAGCGCCACAGGCGACGGTGCCACAGGCGACGGTAGCGAGCGCGAGAATCCACGCGCCGGCGGGTGCAAGTCGGAGCATGGTCGGGACTATACTCCGAACGGTGAACGACCCGGCCGTCCGCGATTTGCCAGATCCATCACGCCCGCTGACGGCGGTCTACCCCGGCTCTTTCGACCCGATCACCAACGGGCACGTCGAGATCGTGGAGCGAGCCCTGCGGCTGTTCGACCGCGTGATCGTCGGCGTGGGCCGGCATCCGACCAAGCCGGGCTTTTTTACGGTCGAGGAGCGCTGCGCGCTGATCGCCGCGAGCATCGCCCACCTGCCGCGGGCCCGGGCGGACCACTTCGAGGGCCTGATGGTCAATTTTTGCCGGCACCGGGGCGCCGCCGCGATCATCCGCGGGCTGCGGGCTCACGGCGACTTCGAGCCGGAATTCCAGATGGCCCTCGCCAACCGCGACCTCGCCCCGGACATCGAGACGGTGTTCTTGATCCCGCGCCCAGAACAGCAGTTCGTGTCGAGCTCGCTGGTCCGCGAGATCGCTCACCACGGCGGTGACTTCGAGCGCTATGTCCCCGCCCCCGTCGCTCTGGCGATGCACCGCCGCCTCGGCCGGGTGCCGGTATGAGCGACACGAACGATCGCAGCGACCGGGGCGGTCCGCTCGCCCGCCCGTCGTCCTCCGGAGGCGCGCCGTGGTCGGGCGACGAGCACCGCCTGCAGGTGGGCGCCGCCCGCGAGGCCGGCCTGCCGGCGGCGCAGGTCGCCCTCGACCTCTACACCGAGGGCTTCAAGGCCGGCCTGACCGAGAAGGACCCCGGCGACAAGGCGATCGTGCTGCGCGGGCGGACCGTGCTCAAGGCCCCGGAGCTCGAGCGCTGCCTGCGGCCGATGCTCCGCTTCCTGCGCGTCGGCCCGGATTCAGTGAGCACGCGGGTCTTCGACGGGCAGTTCGAGGTGCGGGTCGCCGCCGCGGCCGCCGAGGCGGGCGAGTCGGTGCAGGGGGCGGCGCGCTCGGTGCTGCTGATGTGGATCGCGGGCGGCCTGCTCGGGTGGTGGTTGCGGGCGACCTGGCAGGTCGGGACGATGCTCGTATGGGGCATCACCCTGTTGCTGGGGGCCGTCATGCTGCGACGCAGCCTGGTCAGCGGGCGGACGATGCTGGCGGCCAAGCTGGCGGTCGGGCTGGGCATACTGGCGCACGAGGAGCAGCTGATCCTTCCGCCTGGGGATGGCTCCAGCGGCGGGAGCCGTCCCGCGTGAGTTGGCAGCCCCCGAAGACCGGGCCCAGGTCCCTCGACCCGGGCCTCTGTCGGGGCTGCGCGAACGCCCAGGTGGTCACCAGCGGCCGAGGTTCGAGCTTTTGGCGCTGTCGGGAGCACGACCGCGACCCGGCGTGGCCGAAATATCCGCCGCTGCCGGTGCTGCGCTGCGCTCGCTTTGCGGCGGGAGCCCCCGAGGGAGGGGTTGGAGCGGGCCCGGGCGGAGGGTAGATTTCCGGCGATGTTCGCAGGTCGTCTCACGCTCCCGGGTGCCGCGCTGCTGCTCGCGGGTCTGCTCGCTCCGGGGCTCGCGCGCGCGGGCAACGGCGTTCATCCGCGCACGCCGGTGCTGTGGCAGCCGGAGCCGGCGTGTATGACGGTGGTCGACCGGACGGTCGATGCGAAGCTGGTGTTCGGTTACACGATCCCCTATGAGGACACCGAGCTGACCGCCGACGAGGTCCTGGACAGTCGGCGTCACCAGTTCATCGGTTTTTGTCGGGGGCACAGCCGTCAGGAGCCGCTGCCGGTGTGGTTGACGGACGTCGACGTCGCGGCGGCGGCGGCCAAGTCGTTGATCGACCCGGCGGATGTCGACGCGGAGGACGTGTTCGAGACCAGCGCCGCGTGGAAAGACTGCTGGTTTCGCATCACCGGGGACGACGAGCGGCGGCCGATCACCTTCGTCTCGGCGATGAAGCCGGTGGTGTGGGACACGACGACGCTGCCGGTCGGCGCCTATGTGATCTCGGGCTACACCTGGGAGCCGCCGTTCAACATCTGGTCGGAGCGCAGCGGCGTGGTCAAGGTGATCGACGACCCGGACCCGACCAAGAGCCCGCCCGCGCTGGCGCTGACGAACGGCGAGGAGATCAAGTACGGCGACGAGGTGCTGACGCTGGTCGGCTGCGTCGACGCGATGGACGGCTCGACGATCTCCGGCTACTGGTCGCTGACCACCAGCGACGCGCTCGACTGGCAGATGTTCGCCGAGAATGTGCCGGTCAGCGGCGACAGCATCGAGCTCGACTTCATGCCGCCCCCCGAGGTCCACGGCGAGCAGATCGCCATGAAGGTCGAGGTCGTCGACCCGATGGATCGCCGCTTCACCGCCCACCTCAACACTCTGGCGACGATCCTCCCGCCCAAGGCCAGCGAGACCGGCGGCTGCGAGGACACCGGCTCGACCTTCATCGGCGATCCGGGCTGCAGCGGTGGCACGACCAGCGAGGGCCCGACCAGCGGCCCCGACGGCAGCAGCGGCCCCGAGGGCAGCAGCGATGGCGCGGGCTCTGGCACGACCGGGCCCGGCGCGCAGCCGGGGGGCGAGGGCGGCTGCGGCTGCCGGTCCGCGGCCGGGGCTCCGTCGGCCCTGCTCGTCGGTTTGACCGTGCTGGTCGGGCGACGACGGCGCGCTCGCCGGTCCGCCGCGGCCGGGACCCCGAGCAGCTGAGCCGGCCAGGGCGGCTGCGCGAGGCGCGAGGATCCACACTGCCCCTGCGGGTGTTGAATTCGGGGACCCCGAGTACACTGCCGGCGCGCCGCAATCGGCGCAGTTTCCATGTCTGCGGGTCGCAACGAATCCATCCCCGAGCTCATCTGTGAGCTATGCCGGCAGTTCTATGGCCTCGGTTGGGTCAGCGGCACCGGCGGCGGGATCAGCATCCGCGGCCCGGAGGGTATCTACATCGCGCCCTCGGGCGTGCAGAAGGAGCGCCTGCGGCCCGAGGATATCTTCCTGCTCGACCACGCCCGCCTCGACGACGCGCACGTGGTCTGCCCGCCGGCCGATCCGCGGCTGAAGATCAGCGAGTGTCGGCCGCTGTTCTATAACGCCTTCCAGCTGCGGGGCGCCGGCGCCGTGATCCACAGCCACTCGCTGTGGGCCGTGCTGGCCGCGCGCCTGTCCTCGCCCCTCGGCGAGCCGGCCGAGTTCGTGTGTCAGGGCCTGGAGATGCAGAAGGGCCTGCGCGGCCTCGGCTGCTTCGACACCCTGCGCGTGCCGATCATCGCCAATACGCCCCGCGAGGCGGAGCTGACCGCCACGATGGCGGCGGCGATGCAGGCCTACCCCGACGTCGACGCGGTGCTGGTCGCGGGCCACGGCGTGTACGTGTGGGGCGAGACCTGGGCGCAGGCCAAGACCCAGGCCGAGTGTTACGACTATTTGTTCCGCGCCGCGGTCGAGGCCGGGCGCCTGGGGCTGAGCCCCGGGCGGCAATGACGGCGGGGCTTCGCGGGCGAGAGGAGACACGACGATGCGAGTTTCATGGCTGGACGACAGTGACGCGGAGATCTCCGAGGCCGAGCTCGCCCGCGTGGGCGTGCTGCACGAGCGCCTGCCGCTGGACGACTATCAGGGCGCGCTGGACCGCCTGAAGGCCGAGCGCGGCTACGTCGCGCAGGACATCGTCGAGCTGCGCCCCGACATGCCCAACCTGGGCGCGGTGTGCGACAAGTTCAAAGACGAGCACCTCCATCGCGACGACGAGGTCCGCTTCGTGCTCGCGGGGGCGGGCATCTTCGACATCCGGGCCGCCGATGGTCGCTGGATGCGGCTCGAGGTCGAGGCGAGCGACCTGATCGTCGTGCCCGCGGACCTGTACCATCGCTTCTTCCTGACCGACCGCCAGGAGATCCGCTGCGTGCGCCTGTTCAAGGACGCCGCGGGCTGGGTCCCCGAGTACCGCGGCGAGCAACTTTCCAACCCTTGAATCACCCAAGAGAGGCACTTACAGAGATGTCCGCAAGCAATGTGACGAAGATTCAGCCTGCCGCCAAGCAGGACTTCAAGGTCGCCGATCTGTCCCTCGCCGAGTGGGGCCGCAAAGAGATCGCCCTGGCCGAGAAGGAGATGCCGGGCCTGATGGCGCTGCGCGCCAAGTTCGGGGCCAGCAAGCCGCTCAGGGGCGCCAAGATCGCCGGCTCCCTCCACATGACGATCCAGACCGCGGTGCTCATCGAGACCCTGACGGCGCTCGGCGCCGAGGTCCGCTGGTCGTCGTGCAACATCTACTCGACCCAGGACCACGCCGCCGCCGCTGTCGCGGTGACCGGCGTCCCGGTGTTCGCGTGGAAGGGCGAGACCGAGGAGGAGTACTGGTGGTGCGTCGAGCAGACGATCGCCTGGCCGGACGGCAGCCCGCCGAACCTGATCCTCGACGACGGCGGCGACCTGACGCTGGTCCTGCACCGCCCGGAGCACGTCAAGGTGCTCGACGGCTGCTACGGCGTCTCCGAGGAGACGACCACCGGCGTGCATCGCCTGTATCAGATGGCCGAGCGCAATGAGCTCAAGATCGCCGCGATCAACGTCAACGACTCGGTGACGAAGAGCAAGTTCGACAACCTGTACGGCTGCAAGGAGAGCCTCGCGGACGGCATCAAGCGGGCGACCGACATCATGATGGCGGGCAAGGTCACCGTCGTCGCCGGCTTCGGCGACGTCGGCAAGGGCTGCGCCGAGTCGCTGCGGGGCTTCGGCGCCCGCGTCGTGGTGACCGAGATCGACCCGATCTGCGCGCTGCAGGCCGCGATGGAGGGCTTCCAGGTCATGACGATGGACGAGGCCGCCAAGATCGGCGACATCTTCGTCACCGCGACCGGCTGCTGCGACGTGATCACCATCGATCACATGCGGCAGATGAAGGACGAGGCGATCGTCTGCAACATCGGCCACTTCGACAGCGAGATCGACGTCGCCGGCCTGGTCGCCGACAAGGCCATCAAGGAGATCAACATCAAGCCGCAGGTGGACCGCTTCGTGTTCCCCGACGGCCACGCGATCATCCTGCTGGCCCGCGGCCGCCTGGTGAACCTCGGCTGCGCCACCGGCCACCCGAGCTTCGTCATGTCGAGCAGCTTCACCAACCAGGTGCTGGCCCAGATCACCCTCTACACCGAGGGTTCCCGCTATGAGCGCGGCAAGGTCTACGTCCTGCCCAAGCACCTCGATGAGGAGGTCGCCCGCCTCCACCTCGAGAAGCTCGGCGTCAAGCTGACGACCCTGAGCGCCCGTCAGGCCGAGTATCTCGGCATCTCCGTGCAGGGCCCGTTCAAGCCCGAGCACTACCGCTACTAGGGCGTTTCCACGGGCGCCGACGAGGCGCTGCCGAGTCCGCTTTCTGCGGAGACAAATGCGAGGGGCGGCCGTTGGCCGCCTCTCGCATTTTCGCGCCCGGCGCTCGAGGCTCGCCCTGAGCCGTGGATTCCCGAGGTCTCCCTTCGACGATCGTTATCGGCGGGTTCTGAGGGTGTCACAATCGATTTGTCGCCGAAGGGCCACGAATTGGCGGATTACTGGATTGACTCGGCATTTGCTTTTGTGCACATTCCTCGTATGTCCAGATTCGAGACTGCCTTCCAAACCGCTGTCGCCAATGCCGAGAGGGAGATCCTGGTCGGCCAGATCCGCGCCAATTCGCAGATGAGCCTCCAGGAGCTCGGCAAGCTGGGGACCGGGCAGCTCGGGGGCTTACTGAGCCAGATCACCATCGGTGATCTTATCGGCCAGCGAGCGTCGCGCAGCGTCGTCGAGAGCGCCGCCAAGAGCCCGCGCAAGGTCGCTCGCGCCGCGGCCGCCACGCCCGCAGCCGCCGCTCCGGTCGCCGCTTCGGGTCGCAAGGCGAAGGCCGAGGGCGGGGCCCGCAAGGCGCCCGGCGCCGAGGTCGACACCCGCACGGGCGAGGGCCGCGCGGCCTATGACGCGGCCGTGCTGGCCGCCCTGAAGGGCATGACGAAGCCGGCCTCGGCCTCGGACCTGACCGCGGTCGCCGGCGGCTCGCCGCTGCAGATCCGCACCGCGCTGGCGCGGCTGATCGAGGCCGGCGGCGTGCAATGGTCCGGTCGCGCCCGCGGCACCCGCTACACGCCCCTCTGAGCCCGCTGGACGGCGTCGGGCGGCGTTGGGCCGCCCTCGCGCGAATGCCTGGAACCGCGGCGGCTCGATGGACAGCCGCATGTGGACGTTCATCGGCCATTGTCTGCGTGCGGCGGGCGAAGCCGGCCCCAAACTCACGTCGGCCAGCCGGGGGCCGGGCAGAGCCGGGCATACCCAGGAGCGCGGCGCTCGTGATAGGGAGCCGCGATGTCGGACCGCGCAGCCCTTCCTTCGCGAGTGATCTCCGCGCCCGTGCTTTCGCAGATCGTCGATACGATCAAGACGCTGGCGATCGATGGCGTACAGACGGCCAATTCCGGGCACCCGGGGATGCCGATGGGCGCCGCGGTGATGGGCGCCGTGTTGTGGGGGCAGTTCCTGGTCCAGGACCCGAAGGCCCCGCACTGGCCCGACCGCGACCGCTTCGTGCTCAGCTGCGGGCACGGCTCGATGCTGCTGTATGCGCTGTTGCACCTGAGCGGCCATGACCTGCCGCTTGCGGAGCTGAAGCGGTTTCGCCAGTGGGACTCGAAGACCCCGGGCCACCCGGAGTATGGGCACACCACGGGCGTCGAGGTGACGACCGGCCCGCTGGGCACCGGCTTCGCGGCGGCCGTCGGCTTCGCGCTGGCCGAGCGGTTCCTGGCCGCGACCTACAACCGGCCGGGTCACACGATCGTCGATCACTTCACGTATGGCATCTGCAGCGACGGCGACCTGATGGAGGGCGTCGCCGCGGAGGCCGCGAGCCTGGCGGGGCACCTCGGCCTCGGCAAGCTGGTCTTTCTTTACGACGACAACAACATCACGATCGACGGCGCGACCGACCTCGCTTTCACCGAGGATGTCGCGGCCCGCTTCGTCGCCTACGGCTGGCACGTGCAGAAGATCGACGGCAGCGACGCGGCCGCGGTCGCGGCCGCCCTGACGCTGGCCCGCGCCGAGGACCAGCGCCCGAGCCTCATCTGCTGCAAGACCACGATCGCCGCGGGCAGCCCGAACAAGGCCGGCACCTCGGCCTCGCACGGCGCCCCGCTCGGCGCCGACGAGGTCGCCGCCACCAAGCGGGCGCTCGGCTGGCCCGTGGACGCGTCATTCTCGGTCCCCGAGGTGGTGCAGGGCGCCTTCGCCGAGCAGCTGCCGGAGCAGGCCCGGCGGCGCGCCGAGTGGGAGGCGCGCTTCGCCGCGTATCGCCAGGCTCACCCCGAGCTGGCGGCGCAGTTCGAGGCGCAGCTCGGCGGGGTCGTCTCGGAGGACATCCTGGCGAAGATCCCGAGCTTCCCGCCGGGCGGCGCGATGGCGACCCGCAAGGCCGGCGGTCAGGTGCTCAAGGCGCTGGTCAAGGCGCACCCGACGCTGGTCGGCGGCTCCGCCGACCTGGCGGGCTCGAACGCCACCGAGATGGGCGTGCCGAGCCAGTCGCGCAGCCAGCCGGGCGGGCGGGAGATCCACTTCGGGGTGCGCGAGCACGGCATGGCCGCGGTGTGCAATGGCCTGGCGCTGCACGGCGGCCTGCGGGTGTTCGACGCCACCTTCCTGGTGTTCTCGGACTTCATGCGCGGGGCGGTGCGCCTGAGCGCGTTGATGAAGGCGCCGGTGGTCCACGTGTTCACGCACGACAGCTTCTGGGTCGGCGAGGACGGTCCGACCCACCAGCCGATCGAGCAGCTGATGAGCCTGCGCTTGATCCCCGGGCTGTACGTCGTGCGCCCGGCCGACGCGCGCGAAACGGCGGCGGCGTGGCGGTTGGCGATGCAGCGCGGCCCCGGCGACGGGCCGACGGCGATCCTGCTGACGCGTCAGGACCTCCCGGTGATGGCCGAGACGCGGGAGCGGATCGACCAGGGCGCGTACGTGTTGTGGCAGCCGGACGGCGTCGCCGCCGCCGAGCTCGACGGCATCCTCGTGGCGACCGGCTCCGAGGTGGCGACCGCGCTGGAGGCGGCGCGCGAGCTCCACAAGAGCCATGGTCGCCGCGTGCGCGTCGTCTCGATGCCGTGCTGGGAGGCCTTCGCGGCGCAGCCGCAGAGCTACCGCGACGAGGTCCTGCCGCCCGCGATCTCCCGCAGGCTCTCGGTCGAGGCCGGGACGACCTTCGGCTGGAGCCGCCACGCCGCGCACCACCACGGCCTCGATCACTACGGGGCCTCGGCGCCCGGCAAGGTGCTCGCGGAGAAGTTCGGCTTCACGCCGGCCGCGTTGGCCCGTCATTTCCTCGAGCTGCCCTGAGCCAGGGCTAGTGTGGACGGTCACGCCCTCCGTGGCTGTCCAGGGCGGCGAAGGTGGCATCGCTGTGGCATGCTCCGGCCGCCAAAACCGGGTTGAACCGGGTTTTCTATGTCAGGGCCCAGGTGCCCTGAATTCGCCAGGAAAGCCCGACTCTGCTCGGATTCTCCGCATTCTTCGATTTCAACGCAGGCGAAAGCAAGTAGAGAGCTACCATGGAACTCGCAAAGGTCCGTAATATCGGGATCTCCGCGCACATCGACTCGGGCAAGACCACCCTCTCGGAGCGCATCCTGTTCTACACGGGACGTATCCACAAGATCGAGGAGGTCAAGGGCAAGTCGGGCGTCGGCGCCACCATGGACTCGATGGATCTCGAGCGTGAGAAGGGCATCACGATCCAGTCGGCAGCGACCTTCGTGACCTGGGGCGACCACTTCATCAACTTGATCGACACCCCCGGGCACGTCGACTTCACGATCGAGGTCGAGCGCGCCCTCAGCGTGCTCGACGGCGCGATCCTCGTGCTGTGCTCGGTCAGCGGCGTGCAGTCGCAGTCGATCACGGTCGACCGCCAGATGCGGCGCTACAACGTCCCGCGCCTCGCGTTCATCAACAAGATGGACCGCGCCGGCGGCGACGCGTTCAAGGTGACCCGCCAGCTGCGCGAGAAGCTGCGCCACAACGCGGTGCTCGTGACCTACCCGATCGGCGCCGAGGACAAGTTCGAGGGCGTCGTCGACCTGCTCACGCGTGAGGCGCTGTACTTCGACGGCGACAACGGCGAGACCATCCGCAAGGAGCCCTGCCCCGAGCACCTCAAGGCCGGCGTCGAGGAGTATCGCCTCAAGCTGGTCGAGGCGCTCGGCGACTTCGACGACGCGCTCGCCGAGGCCTTCCTCGACGGCGAGGGCGCCAACGTGACGGCGGAGCAGATGCGTCCGGTGATCCGCAAGGCGACGCTGTCGCTCGCGCTGACCCCGGTGTACGTCGGCTCGGCGTACAAGAACAAGGGCGTCCAGCACCTGCTCGACGGCGTCATCTCCTACCTGCCGAACCCGACCGAGGTGACCAACAAGGCCTTCGAGATCCGCTCCGGTGGCAAGGAAGAGGAGGTCATCTTGGCCTCCGACACCAGCAAGCCGCTGTGCGCGCTCGCGTTCAAGCTGGAAGAGGGCAAGTACGGTCAGGTGACCTACATTCGCATCTACCAGGGCAAGATCAACAAGGGCGACAGCATCTACAACACCCGGACCGGCAAGAAGTCCAAGGTGGGTCGTCTGGTGCGCATGCACTCGGACGAGATGCAGGACATCGAGGACGCGGAGGCCGGCCACATCGCCGCGCTGTTCGGCATCGACTGCGCCTCGGGTGACACCTTCACCGACGGCGACACGATCTACTCGATGCGCTCGATGTTCGTGCCCTCGCCGGTCATCAGCTACGCCGTGCAGCCGCTCAAGAAGGACGGTCTGCAGAACTTCTCGAAGGCGCTCAACCGCTTCTCGAAGGAGGACCCGACCTTCCGCGTGCACCGCGACGAGGAGTCCGGCGAGACGATCATCCAGGGCATGGGTGAGCTGCACCTCGACATCTACATCGAGCGCATGAAGCGCGAGTACCAGGTCGACACGATCGTCGGTGAGCCGCAGGTGGCTTACCGCGAGACGATCACGCAGGAGACCGAGTACCACTACGTCCACAAGAAGCAGACCGGTGGTTCGGGTCAGTACGCCAAGATCGGCGGCGTGATGCGCCCGCTCCCCGAGGACGCGGAGGACAAGGTCTACCGCTTCCTCGACAACGTGGTCGGCGGCAAGATCCCGCGCGAGTACGTGCCGTCCTGCGACAC
>Ga0075152_10000544_pt1 | contig 27823 bp, 24 predicted proteins | sample JI61114C2DNA_FD_70964 | JGI IMG/M metagenome (GOLD analysis project Ga0075152, IMG submission 70964) | Wastewater effluent complex algal communities from Wisconsin, to seasonally profile nutrient transformation and Carbon sequestration -... | ecosystem: Engineered > WWTP > Effluent > Algae...
AGGAGGGTGTTGAGGATACCAATGATCTTTTTATCGCCTTTCATGGGGCTTCTCCAAATGACTCAGGCTTCAAGGCTGGCATCACTTGTCGCCGGGATCAAGCTCTGGCACGTCGATTGTGAGTGAATCTCAACTGCGATTCCGGCCGGAAGACAGGATCTGACTGGGATTCAGGCTCCCCGAACCCGGGGAAAGAACACTGCAACACCCTGGAGGTGCACTTCCGGTGGTGCTGAAACGGCTCCCGATATGTAACCCGGAACCGTCATCCAGCCCTCACATGTCCCGCCCAGCCACTTTCACCTTCCCGCCGCACGCCGTCCTGACAACATTGCTCAGTCTGGCCTGCAGCGCCTGTACCACTGCCCCGCCCTCTTCGATCCAGCCTCCCGCCCCACCCTCATCCGTCTGGCACAACGCCCCGTCGTCCACCACGCAGGATTGGCCGACGGCAGGCTGGTGGGCGCAATTTGGCAGCCCGGAACTCACTCGGGTCGTGCACCTGACCCTTCATGACAACCCCGAGATGGATGCAGCCGTGGCCCGCCTGCAACAGGCTGAAGCCCTGGCACGGCAGACCCGCTCCGCCTTGTTGCCAAGTGTCGATGCCAGCCTGGGCCTATCACGCAGCCGCAGCATCCTGAGCGATGGGGAAAGCGAATCCCGCAGCCTCCACGCCCTGGGGCTCCAGACCAGCTACGAGTTGGACCTGTGGCGACGCATCGGCAACGCGTCGGCTGCCGCTACAGCCCGGGCCAGGGCCACGGCCTTTGACCGGGACGGCATCGCCCTGACTCTGGCCGCATCAACGGCCTCCGCCTGGCTTGACACCATGACCCTGCATGCCCGCGACACGCTGGCCAAGGACAATCTGTTACGGGCCGAGCAGATCCTGGCCCTGCTGGTGAAGCGCGGCAGATCCGGCGTGGCCACCCCACTGGAGATCGCCCAGCAGCAGACCCTGGTCGCCAACCAGCGTCGGCAGCAGGCTGCCCTGGCCCAGGGCAGCGCCGACGCCCAGGTCCGCCTCGCAGTGCTTACCGGGCGGCCCGTCGCCGCGCTGCCCCTGGAGTTCGTCGATCCGGCACAGCTCACACCCCCCTCGATACACGCCGGGCTGCCCGCAGGCCTGCTCACCCGACGCCCCGACATCGCCAGGGCCGAAGCGCTGCTCGCCGCGGCAAACGCCGACGTGGCAGCGGCCCGTGCGGCCCTACTGCCCAGGCTCTCACTCACGGCAAGCCTGACATCGGCTTTCGAGAACCCCTCCCGTCTCTTCGACGCACCGCTATACGGGCTCGCCGGAACCCTCCTTGCCCCGGTGTTCAACGGGGGCCGCCTCGCCGCCGGACGGGATGCCGCGGTCGCCGATCAGGCGGCACTGCTGGCGAGCTACCGCAGAACGGTGATCGCTGCCCTGGGGGACGTGGAGCGCAGCCTCGCGGCGCTCGCCGGCATCGAACGGCAGCGTCTGGCCCAGGCGCAAGAGCTCGCTGCGGCCCGGCGCGCGACCGTCCTCTCCGAAGCACGCTATCGGGCCGGAGCGGACAGCCTCATCGTCCTGCTGGATGCCCAAAGAAACGAGTTCGCAGCACGGGACACGGCCCTGCAACTCGTGCAGGCCCGCCTTCAGGCCAGCCTCGATCTATACAAGGCCCTGGGCGGCGGCTGGCATGCCCCTCCATCCGCATCCCCGGAGACGATCTCGCTGCTTGCCACCCCGACAACATGACACGCTCCTCCACGGACACGGCGCCCCCATCCCGTCCGATGGACTCCTCCACGTGCCTGCGCCAGGCCGGACTGCGGGCCACAGCGCCCCGACTGAAGGTGATCCAGGCTCTGCACGAACTGGGATGCGGGTTTCTGGGAGCAGACGAGATCTTCCGGCACGTTGCCCTCAGCGGAGAAAGGATAGGAATTGGAGCCGTTTACAGGGTACTGGCCGACTTTCAGTCAGCCGGTCTCCTCGAACGCATCTGGGACCCAAAGCGTCGAACCCGCTACCGCCTGATGCACCCCCAAGCCCCCGGAATGGTCATCTGCCTGGTGTGCCGGCAGTGCGGCAAGCGCATTCCACTGCACGACAGCGCCATTGCGGACCCGCTCTCAAGGCTCGCGATCGACAACGGCCTCGCCATCGGGAACGAGCACATCGAGATCGTCGTGTCCTGCCATGGCTGCGAGAAAGAGGTCAATGAGGTCTGAAAGCCGGCTCGGGGCTGGAGTCAATTAATGATAAGTATTATCATTACCATAAGGAAGCTTCGTGGGTGCCTGATCGGATGCAGCCTGCCAGGCGCCCCGCCTTGCACTTCAGGGGGGCGAGCGGTCCACGCCCGCGGCTCCTCTTCCTTCGGAACCACTGGGCGCTCACGCCCAATTCTTCCACCCTATCGAGCGGCCCCATGACCCGACCCGCCTCAGACAACGCCAGCGACATCCACTCCAGCGGTCTCAAGGCCACCTGGCCGCGAATCCGCATCCTCCGCCTGTTTCAGGAAGCCACCCAGCACCACCTGAGCGCCGAGGACGTCTACCGCACCCTTCTGGCCGACGGTGAGGAGATCGGCCTGGCCACCATCTACCGCGTCCTCACCCAGTTCGAGCAGGCCCGGCTGCTGTCACGCCTGCATTTCGAATCCGGCAAGGCCGTGTATGAACTGAACGAGGGCCACCACCATGACCATCTCGTGTGCGTGCTATGCGGCCGCGTAGAGGAGTTCTGCGATCCGGAGATCGAGCGCCTGCAGCACCTGGTGGCGGAGCGACGGGGGTTCCAGCTGCGGGACCATGCCCTGTCCCTTTACGGCGTTTGCTCCGACCCCGCCTGCCGGGCCCGCCACGGCAAGCGCGAGATCGATGACTGAGACACGCCTGGCACCTCACCCGAACCTCCAGCCTCACTCTCCTTCGAAGCGGTAGCCCACCCCGTAAATCGAGCGGATCAGCGGTGCCTCCGGGGCGATCTGCTCCAGCTTGCGGCGCAGGTTCTTGATGTGGCTGTCCACGGTGCGGTCCGTCACCACCCGGTGGTCGTCGTAGAGGCCGTCGAGGAGCTGCTCGCGGGAGAAGACCCGCCCCGGCGCCGCCGACAGGGTGCGCAACAGGCGGAACTCGACCGGGGTGAGATCCAGCTCGATGCCGTGAAAGCTGGCGCGCCAGCCGGCTTCGTCGATCTGCAGCGGCGCCCGCTCGGGGGGCGGGGTGCGCCGGTTGCGGCGCAGCACGGCCTTGCAGCGGGCCACCACCTCCCGCGGGCTGTAGGGCTTGCAGATGTAGTCATCGGCGCCCAGCTCCAGCCCCAGCAGGCGGTCGATCTCCTCGACGCGGGCGGTGGTCATGATCACCGGCAGCTCGCTGAAGCTGCGCAGCTCACGGCAGATGTCCAGGCCGTCGCGGCCGGGCAGCATCAGATCGAGCAGCACGAGATCGGGCTCGCGGGCGCGGATGGCGGAAATGACGTCGAGGCCATTGGCGATCCAGGCCGTCTCGTGGCCGGCGGCCTTGAGGTAGTCGCCCAGCAGGGCGGCAAGCTTGGGCTCGTCTTCGACGATGAGGATGTAGGGGGACACGCTGTCCATGGTTCAGGGCTCCACGGCCGGAAAACGCAGCGCCACCCACACGCCACCCAGGGGCGAGGCCCGGGCCGTGATGGTGCCGTCGTGGGCCTCGACGATGCTGCGGCAGATGGCCAGCCCGAGGCCGGAACCGCCGGTGGCCCGGTTGCGCGAGGCCTCGCCGCGGAAGAAGCGCTCGAACAGCCTGGGTAGCAGGGTGTCGGGCACGCCGGGGGCCGAATCCAGGAAATCGATGCACAGATCCTCCCCCTCGCGGCGGGTGACCACCTTCAGGCTGCCACCGGGGTCGGTGTAGCGCAGGGTGTTCTCCACCAGGTTGCGGAACAGCTGCTCAAGGCGGGCCTTGTCGGCCGCCATGCGCAGCCCGGGGGCCAGCTCTAGCACCAGGCCCAGCCCGGCGCCGGCCAGGCGGTCGCGAAAGGCACCAACGGTACGCGCCAGCACCTCGCCAACCGCCACCGGGGTCTTACGATAGACCAGCGCGCCCAGATCGGCGAGGGCCAGCTCGTTGAGGTCATTGACCAGCCGGGTCAGGGTCATCACCTCAGCCTTGAGGGACTGCAGGGCCTCGGTATCCAGGCGGCGCACGCCATCCTCCATGGCCTCCAGCTCACCGCGCAGCACACTCAGCGGGGTGCGCAGCTCGTGGGACACGTCGGCCATGAAATCGCGGCGCATGCGCTCATTGGCCTCCAGGGCCCGGGCCAGGCTGTTGAAATCCCGGGCCAGCTGGCCCACCTCGTCGCCGGAGCTGGGCACCACCCTTTCGGCGTAGTCGCCGGCCGCCAGGCGATGGGTGGCGGCCGCCACCTGCTTGATGGGCGCCACCAGCGTGCGGGCGATCCACAGGGAGATGGCCACCGCGAACAGGGCCGCAATGCCACCCACCAGCAGGGTGGCGTGGAGCTGCTCGTCGTAGAAGCGCCGGGCGCCGGTGTCGCTGACGCTCTGGAAGGGCCCCATCAACAGCCAGCCGACGGTCTTGCCCTCCACCACCACCGGGCGCCGCACCACGCTGTCGCCATCGACGATGCGGGAATTACCCATCACGAAGCGCTGCTCGGCGTCGATCAGGCTGAGGCGGAAAACCGCGCCGGTGAGATCGGACTCGGGGAGCGCGTCCAGCGGCAGGTCGCGGCCGCCCCGGCCCTCGCCCGGGCGCTGTGGGTCATCCTCGCCCCCGTGGGGGCGGGTGAGGTGAAACCACACACGACGATTGTTGCGCAGGAAGTCCCAGCTGCCTTCCCGGGCATAGGCATTGACGAACTTGGGCGTCACGTCCTCGACGCGCTGCAGCGCCAGCTCGTCCATGTAGCCGACGAAGCCGCGGGTGAAGCTCCAGCGTCCGGCCACGCCCATGGCCAGCAGCACCGCAAGGGCCACCAGCAGGACGGCGAGGAAGGCTTTGGTGGTGATGCCGAGTTTCATGTACGCGGGCGAGGTGGCGAGGAAAGGTAAAACCGGAAACCGGGGCCGGGGACGCCATTAAGCCCCCGCGGCGGGGCAAGATCAACGGGGGCGGGCCCATCTCCACAATGTCTCCCATTTCCCTGCACATTTGGTTTCCACAATCGGGGCATCAGAAATCAGCACTCCGCTGAAAGGACACCAGATGCCTCCCCTCCCCCACACCCGACGCCACCCCATGCTCAGCGCCACCGCGACGGCCATCGCGGCTGCCGTCGCGACTGCCCTGCTGGCCGGCTGCAACCCGTCCGCAGCGCCCGCCGGACCCGGCGGCATGCCACCCGCCGGCCCCGCCGAGGTCGGCGTGGTCACGCTGCAGGCCAGGCCCGTCACCCTGAGCTCGGAACTGCCCGGCCGCACGGTTTCCACGGTGGTGGCCGAAGTGCGGCCCCAGGTCGGCGGCATCGTCCGCGAGCGCCTGTTCACCGAAGGCGCCGACGTGAAGGCCGGGCAGGTGCTGTACCGCATCGACCCGGCCAGCTACCAGGCCGCCGTGGATAGCGCCAGGGCCGCCCTCGCCAAGGCCCGCGCCAACGTGGACACCCTGCGCCCCAAGGCCGCCCGCTATGCGGAGCTGGCCGAGATCAAGGCCGTCGCCCAGCAGGACACCGACGACGCCCTGGCCGCCCTGCGGCAGGCCGAGGCGGATGTGGCCTCGGCCCGGGCGGCCCTCGACAGCGCCGCCATCAACCTCGCCTACACCCGGGTCACCGCGCCGGTCTCCGGGCGCATCGGCAAGTCGGCGGTCACGCCGGGGGCGCTGGTCACCGCCGGCCAGGCCACCGCCCTGGCCACCGTGCAGCAGGTGGACCCGATCTACGTGGACCTCACCCAGTCCAGCGCCGACGCCCTGCGCCTCAAGCGCGCCTTCGAGGCCGGGCAGATCCGCCAGGCCGGGCGCAACCAGGCCGCCGTCACCCTGATCCTTGAGGACGGCAGCCGCTACGCCCGCGAAGGCCGCCTGCAATTCACCGACATCACGGTGAATGAGGGCACCGGCACCGTGGCCCTGCGCGCGGTGTTCCCCAACCCGAAGGGCGATCTGCTGCCCGGCATGTACGTGCGCGCCGTGCTGGAAGAAGGCGTGGCCGAGAAGGCCGTGCTGGTGCCCCAGCGCGGCGTGTCGCGCAACGTGAAGGGCGAGGCCACCGCGCTGGTGGTGGGCGCCGGCAACAAGGTGGAACAGCGGGTGCTTGCCGTCGGTCGCCCGGTCGGCGACAGCTGGCTGGTGAATGACGGCCTGGCCGCGGGCGAAAAAGTCATCGTCGAGGGCAGCCAGAAGGCCCGCCCCGACGCGGTGGTGACGCCGGTTTCGATTGACGCCAAGGTCGCCGCCCGCCCGGCCGTACCGGCCGGCAACACCAGGCCGGGAGCGTAAATCATGGCCCGCTTCTTCATTGACCGCCCGATCTTCGCCTGGGTCATCGCCATCGTGGTGATGCTGGCCGGTGCCCTGTCCATCAGCCGCCTGTCCCTGGAGCAATACCCCGACATCGCCCCGCCCAAGATCACCATCTCCGCCAACTACACCGGCGCCTCGGCCGAGACCATCGAGAACTCGGTGGTGCAGGTCATCGAGCAGCAGATGAAGGGCCTGGACCACCTGAGCTACATGTCGTCGAACAGCAGCTCGGCGGGCAGTGCCCAGATCACCCTGACCTTCGAGGCCGGCACCGACCCGGACGTGGCCCAGGTGCAGGTGCAGAACAAGCTCAAGCAAGCCGAGTCGCGCCTGCCCCAGATCGTGCAGAACCTGGGTGTGTCGGTGGCCAAGACCGGCACCGACTTCCTGATGATCGTGTCCATGGTGTCGGACAACCCGCGCACCACGGCCATCGACATCGGCGACTACATCGCCACCAGCCTGCTCGATCCGGTGAGCCGGGTCGAGGGCGTGGGCGACGTGCAGGCCCTGGGTTCCGGCTACGCCATGCGCATCTGGCTCGACCCGGCCCGGCTGCAGAAGTACGCCCTGATGCCCGCCGACGTGAAGAGCGCCATCCAGGCCCAGAACACCGAAGTCACCGCCGGCCAGATCGGCGGCCTGCCGGCCCGCGGCGGCCAGCAGATCAACGCCACCATCACCGCCCGCAGCAAACTGCAGACGCCCGAGCAGTTCGGCGCCATCGTCCTCAAGACCGGCACCGACGGCGCGGTGGTGCATCTCTCTGACGTGGCCCGCATCGAACTGGGCGGCGAGAGCTACGACGTCAGCGTGCAGTACAACGGCAAGCCCTCTGCCGCCATCGGCATCAAGCTGGCCGCCGGCGCCAACGCGCTGCAGACCGCCGACCGGGTGAAGACCAAGCTCGACGAGCTGTCGCGCTTCTTTCCGGCCGAGATGCAGATGAAGACCGTGGTGGCCTACGACACCACGCCCTTCGTGCGCATCTCCATCGAGGAGGTGGTCAAGACCCTGATCGAAGCCATCGTGCTGGTGGTGCTGATCATGTACCTCTTCCTGCAGAACCTGCGCGCCACGCTGATTCCGGCCATCGCCGTGCCGGTAGTGCTGCTGGGCACCTTCGGGGTGCTGGCGGCCTTCGGTTACTCCATCAACACGCTGACCATGTTCGGCATGGTGCTGGCCATCGGCCTGCTGGTGGATGACGCCATCGTGGTGGTCGAGAACGTCGAACGCATCATGAGCGAGGAGGGCCTGCCGCCCCGGGAGGCCACCCGCAAGTCCATGGGCGAGATCACCGGCGCGCTGGTGGGCATTGCCCTGGTGCTGTCGGCGGTGTTCGTGCCCATGGCCTTCTTCGGCGGCTCGACGGGGGTGATCTACCGTCAGTTCTCCATCACCATCGTGGCGGCCATGCTGCTGTCGGTGCTCGTGGCCCTGACCCTCACCCCGGCCCTGTGCGCCACCCTGCTCAAGCCCGGCCACGTGCATCGCACGGGCTTCTTTGCCTGGTTCAACCGCGGCTTCGACCGCAACAGCCGGCGCTACGAGGGCGGCGTGGGTGGCCTGCTGAAGCGCGGCGGCCGCGCGGCGGTGGTGTATGCCCTGCTGCTGGGCGCCCTTTCGGTACTGTTCATGCGCCTGCCCACCTCCTTCCTGCCGGAAGAGGACCAGGGCTTCGTGATCGCCATGGTCCAGCTGCCAGCCGGCGCCACCAAGGAGCGCACCACGGCAGCCGTCAGCGCCCTGGAGCAGTACATGCTGCAGCAGCCCGAGGTGGCCGGCCTGGTCAGCATCAACGGCATGGGCAACGGCGGCAACGCCCAGAACTCGGGCCGGGCCTTCATCAAGCTGAAGGACTGGAGCGAGCGCGAAGACCCGGCCAGCGCCGCGGCCGCCTTTACCCGCCGCGCCACCCGCGACCTGTCGGCGGTGCGCGATGCGCAGATCTTCGTGATCCTGCCGCCGGCCATCCGCGGCCTGGGCAGCAGCAGCGGCTTCGACGTGGAGCTGCAGGACCTGGGCGGCATCGGCCACGACAGGCTGGTGGAGGCCCGCGAGCAGTTCCTGGCCCTCGCCGCCAGGGACCCGGCCCTCAGCAAGGTGCGCAAGAACGGCCTCGACGACACGCCGCGCTTCCACCTCGCCATCGACGACCAGAAGGCCGGCGCCTTCGGCCTGGCCATGGCGGACATCAACGACACCCTCTCCACCGCCAGCGGCGGCACCTACGTGAATGACTTCATCAACAAGGGCCGCGTGAAGCGGGTGTATCTGCAGGGCGACGCCCCCGCCCGTGCCATGGGCGAGGACCTGGCCAGCTGGTACGTGCGCAACGGCGACGGCGGCATGGTGCCCTTCTCGGCCTTCTCGGCCACCCGCTGGACCATGGGCTCGCCCGTGCTTGAGCGCTACAACGGCATGTCGGCCTTCGAGATCGTCGGCGAGCCGGCCGAGGGCGTCAGCTCCGGCACTGCCATGGACGCCATCGAGAAGATCATCAAGCAACTGCCCGAGGGCATCGGCTTCGAATGGACGGGGCAATCCTTCCAGGAGCGCCTGTCCGGCGCCCAGGCCCCGCTGCTCTACGCCATCTCGGTGCTGGTGGTCTTCCTGTGCCTGGCGGCGCTGTACGAGAGCTGGTCCATCCCCTTCTCGGTGATGCTGGTGGTGCCCCTGGGCGTGCTCGGCGCGGTGCTGGCAGCCAGCCTGCGCGGCCTGTCCAACGACGTGTATTTCCAGGTCGGCCTGCTGACCACCGTGGGCCTGTCGGCCAAGAACGCGATCCTGATCGTGGAGTTTGCCAAGCAGCTGCAGGACGAGGGCGCCGGCCTCATCGACGCCACCCTGCAGGCCGTGCGCCTGCGCCTGCGCCCCATCCTGATGACCTCCCTGGCCTTCGCCCTGGGCGTGCTGCCCCTGGCCATCAGCACCGGCGCCGGTTCGGCGAGTCGTGTCGCCATCGGCACCGGCGTGCTCGGCGGCATGATCAGCGCCACCGTGCTCGGCCTCTTCTTCATCCCGCTGGCCTTCGTGGCGGTGCGCCGGCTGTTCGCCCGCCCGGCCCCCACTCCCACCACTCCCACCACGCCCGCCGTCACCTCCCAAGGAGCGCAATGATGAATCTGCGTACCCTCAGCCTCACCCTGCTGCTGGCCGGCCTGCTCGGCGGCTGCGCCACCCTCGCCCCCGACTACGCGCGCCCGGCCGCCCCGGTGGACAAGCGCTGGCCAACCACCACCGCCGCCGCCGACCAGCCGGGCGCGGCAGATATCGGCTGGCGTGACTTCTTCGTCGATACCCGCCTGCACCAGCTGATCGACATGGCTCTGGCCAACAACCGCGACCTGCGGGCCACCGCCCTGGCCATCGTCAAGGCCCGCGCCCAGTACCGCATCCAGCGCGCCGAGCTGTTTCCGGCGGTGAGCGCCGACGCGGGCACCACCGCCCGCCGCACGCCGGGCGAGCTGTCGGGCAGCGGCCAGGCCGTCACCAGCCGCAGCCACAGCGTGGACCTGGGCATCGCCAACTGGGAGATCGACCTTTTCGGGCGCCTCCAGAGCCTGCGCGACCAGGCCCTGGAAACCTACCTGGCCAGCGAGGAAACCCTGCGCAGCACGCGCATCAGCCTGGTCGCCGAAGTGGCCGGCGCCTACCTGACCCTGTCGGCCGACACGGCCCTGCTGCAGCTGGCACAGGAAACCCTGACCAGCCAGCAGCGCAGCTACAGCCTCACCCAGAAGCGCGTCGAGCTCGGCGTGGGCACCGAACTGGACCTGCGCCAGATCGAGACCAGCGTCGAGACCGCCCGCCGTGACGTGGCCGCCTACACCGCCCAGGTCGCCATCGACCGCAACGCGCTGGTGCTGCTGGTGGGCACTTCGGTGCCGGACACCCTGCTCCCGCCCGCCGTGCTGGACAGCGTGACGGCCCTGCGCGCCCTGCCCGCCGGCCTGCCCTCCGCCGTGCTGCAGGAACGCCCGGACGTGCTCGCCGCCGAACGCCAGCTGCGCGCCGCCAACGCCAGCATCGGCGCCGCCCGGGCGGCCTTTTTCCCGAGCATCAGCCTGACCGCCACCGCCGGCACCGCCAGTACCAGCCTGGGCGGGCTGTTTGCGGCGGGCTCGGGCGCCTGGACTTTCATCCCCCAGGTGAGCCTGCCCCTCTTCAACGCCGGCGCCAACCGCGCCAACCTGCAGGCCGCCGAGGCCGACCGGGACATCGCCCTGGCCAGCTACGAAAAGACCATCCAGAGCGCCTTCCGGGAGGTGGCCGACGCCCTCGCCCAGCGCGCCACCCTGGACGCCCGCCTGGACGCCCAGCAGAAGCTGGTGGACGCCAGCGCCGCCAGCTACCGCCTGTCGGAAGCCCGCTATCAGAAGGGCGTGGACAGCTACCTCAGCGCCCTCGACGCCCAGCGCAGCCTGTACGCGGCGCGCCAGGGCCTGGTCAGCCTGAAGCTGTCGGCCGCCGCCAGCGCCGTCACCCTCTACAAGGTGCTGGGCGGCGGCGACCTGGAGCGCAGCGCAGCCGCCGCCCTTTAACCGGATTGCCTCCGTCTGATGCATCGCCTGACGGTCGATGCAGTCTCTCCGCAGGGGGCGACTCGTAGGGGCGACTTGTAGGGGCTGACTTGTAGGGGCGACTTCAGTCGCCCACCACGCGTCGATCACAGGCATGCCGTCTGTCAAAGTCCGCGGGCGACTGAAGTCGCCCCCACAGTCCCTCCAGCCGCCCTCAGCGCCTCCAATAGACCCTGTCAGCTTCACCCAGTGGGCGATCCGGCCGAGGGAAACCAGGCCACCGCCAGCATCGGGTAAGCGACCGTTTCAGGGAGGACTTCAGCCCTCGCCGCAGACTCATGGACGCTGACTGCCTGGAATCCGGCCTGCCGCGCCCCCGTCTTAATCGGCGATTCCGTGAAGGGTCCGCTGCAAGCCCGACCGGCCTGGCTGGGTGCCGCGCTGGCCGACGGGGTGATGCTGCACCGGCGCATCGACAGCTTCGCCGACACCCACGCAGCCTTCCGGCGCAGCCGGGCACGGGTGAGCGAAGTGCGCCGGCGCTTCGGCGGAATCATGGTGGACATGTTCTACGACCACTTCCTGGCAGCGCATTGGCAGCGCTTCAGCGCCGAGCCGCTGGTCGCCTTCACCACCGAAACCTACCGCCTGATCAACGCTCACGACGCGCCCCTGCCGGCCAGCACCTGCTCGCCGACTTTGGTCGCACCGGCGAAGATCCCCACCCCTTCACCCTGGCCAGCGTCTGAAACCCCAGCGACGGCCGCCTGAACCGCATCTACGCCGAAGAAGACGGCCCCCTCACCCCGGAAGCCAAGCCCGCGTCCGCACCGGCGCCAGCCTGTGGTTCTGCGGCCCCATGGCATGGGGCGACGCCCCGGCCCGGGCGTTGGGCAAGGGCGCCGATGCTCCGGTCTTTCACCGGGAGCTGTTCGAGTTTCGCTGAGGGAAGGTTTCAGGGCGCGGCTTGTTCCGCGGCCGGACCTCCGCCCGCCGCCCCGGAGAGGGCAAGCCAGACGAGTGGTCGCAATCAACGCACCATGTCAGCACTGAATGCGTGAGAGAAACCCACCGCAAAAGCGTTGGCTGAACCGTTGCCACCCAGGGTCTGGGCGGCCTGATTGTCCCCACGGGAACTGGCATGGTCGAACAACGCATAGAGCTTGGTGTTCTTATAGAGCTGCCAGGTGGCGGCAAGACCGAGCGTATCCACACGGGGCTTGTTGCCGCTGGCAATGTCGTAACGCTTCACATAGTAAGCGGCGGTCACATCGACACTCGGGGTCACGGCATAGGTGGCGCCAACTCCCTTGACCGAGGCATCCGCCGCCGAATAGGCCACGTTGTTGTTGCCCGAGTCTTTCAGGGTGACGGCCGGCAGCGCCGTATGCCCCATCGCCGCGCGCACACTGAGCGGCCCGAAGCGGTAGCCCACGCCCAAATTGTGGAGCCGGTACTTCACGTCGCGACTGGTCACGACATCCATCGGGTTCCATTCGGTGTAAGAGCCGCCGATGCTGAAATTACCGTAGTCGTAGCTGGCCCCTACCGCAGCCTTCGTTCCCTGGGAATCGCCCCCGGCAACGCCTCCCGGGCTGTAGCCTGCCACGATGCGCGCACCGCCCAGGCTGGGGCTGACGTACTTGATCATCGCGTTGTCGCGGGAGTCGAGATTGCCCGACACCCCGGCGCTGTAACGCCCGGTGGCGGTATTCACCAAGGCCTGACCGTAGATCGCGTTGCCCAGGTTGTAGGCACCATAGACCGAAGACATGAAAAAGTTGGTGTAGTTGGAGGGCTCGACCTTGACCACCGCATCGACGGCCACCGTCTGCTGACGCCCGAGAGTGACCGTGCCATAACGACTGCCCAGTCCTACATAGGCGGCACGATTGAACAGCACGCTGTTGCCATTGGCACCGTTGTAGCTCGATGGTGCGATCTGCCCGCTGACCGGCAACATGTTGGCGCCGGATGAGGTCAGGAACTCGGTGTCCACCTTGAACAAGGCCGTTAGGCCTTCACCCAGCTCCGTCGACCCGGTCACAGCCAGATTGGTGGGCGCCATGCCGCCGTTGAAGAACTTGCTTGTTCCTCCCCGCGACGCGGCCGCCGCGCCGGCAACATTGCCCTGGTGCCCGACGGCGGCGTCGATGTTGCCGGAGAGGGTCAGTTTGAAGTTGCCTGGTCCGCTGCTGGCCGTGGTGGAGGCAGGGGCAGCCGGTGCCGCGGCCGCAGCCTTCTGCTCGGCCATCTGGCGTTGCAGGCTTTCGAGGCGGCGGGCGAGGTCTTCGATCTGCGCCTGCAGCTCCTTCTCGCCTGCGAGCACCGGGCTGGCGGCGAAGGCGGCGGTAACGGAGAGCGCGAGCAAGCGCGCACGATGGGCGTGATGGTGACGTGACATGGTTGTCTCCTGTTTATTGTGTGTGGTTTGCCCGCGGCAGGCGGCGGGCGGGGGGTGAGTCGGCCTGCCTGGTGAGGCTCAGCGGTCCTCGAAGCGGGCCTTGCGCTTCTCGGCGAAAGCCGCCATGCCTTCCTTCTGGTCGTGCAGCGCGAAGCTCGCGTGCAGGGTTCGGCGCTCGAACAGCAGCCCCTCGCCCAGGGGGCTCTCGAAGGCGCGATTGACGGACTCCTTGAGCATCATCAGCACCGGCAGCGAGTACTCGGCGATGCCTCGGGCCGCCGCCATGGCCTCGTCCAGCAAGGTGTCGGCGGGAACAACCTGCGAGACGAGCCCGCAGCGTTCGGCCTCGGCGGCATCCATCATGCGGCCCCTCAGCACCATGTCCATGGCCTTGGCCTTGCCCACCGCCCGGGGCAGCCGCTGGGTGCCGCCGGCGCCGGGTAGCGTGCCGATCTTCACCTCCGGCAGGGCGAAGCGGGCCGTATCGGCAGCGAAGACGATGTCGCACATCATCGCCACCTCGCAGCCACCGCCCAGGGCCACCCCCGACACGGCAGCAATCACCGGCTTGCGGAAAGTCTTCAGGCGTTCCCAGTTGCGGGTGATGAAGTCGCCCTTGTAGGCCTCCATAAAGTCCATCTGGCGGATGGCGACAATGTCGGCACCCGCGGCAAAGGCCTTGGCCGACCCGGTGATGACGACGCAGCGGATCCCGTCATCGGCCTCGAAGGTGTCCAGGGCCGCGGCCAGGGCATCCATGAGCGCGTCATTGAGGGCGTTGTAAACCTCGGGCCGATTGAGGCGGATCAGTCCGACCGCGTCATGGGTCTCGATCAGGATGGGCGGGTTCATGGGCTCGCCCTCACTCGGCATCGCCAAAGGACTTGGCAATGGCCCGCAGCTTGAACTTCTGCAATTTGCCGCTGGGGGTACGGGGGAGGTCGTCCACGATTTCCAGGCGCTCGGGCCAATACTGCTTGGCCACCTGGCGGCCTTCCAGGTAACTGACCATCTCCTGGAAGCTGAAGCTCGCCCCCTGCTTGACGGACACGAAGGCGCAGACGCGTTCGCCCAGGCGGCGATCCGGGTAGCCGACAATGGCCACCACGGCGATGGCCGGGTGCTGGTAGAGCAGGTTCTCGATCTCGACCACCGGGATGTTCTCGCCGCCGCGGATCACCACATCCTTGGTGCGGCCGGTGATGCGGATGTAGCCCTCGGCGTCGATGGTGGCCACATCGCCGGTGTCGAACCAGCCGTCGGCCGAGGTGGCGTTGAGCTGCGGACGCTTGAGGTAGCCGCCGAAGAGCGACGCACCACGCACCAGCAGCGAGCCGCTCTCGCCGGCCGGCAGGCTGTGGCCGTTGGCGTCCACCACCTTGAGCTCCATGCCCGGCAGGGGGCGGCCGTCGGATACGCCCGACTTGTCCATCGCCCGTGAGGGCTCGGTGACCGTGACGGCGCCGTTCTCGGTCATGCCCCAAGCGGAGCACAGGCGCATCCCGAGAATGCTGGCGGCGCGCTCGATGAGCACCGGCGGAATCGGCGCGCCGGCACAGCTGAACTTGTTGAAGCCCGGCGTGGTCGGCTCGCCGGCCTCAACGGCATTGCACAGATCGGCCACGAAGGGGGTTGAGGCCATGCTGAAGGTGACGCCTTCGGCGCAGGCGATCTGGAGTGCCCGGCGGGCTTCCCAGATATCCTGCAACACCGTGGTGGCGTTGAGGATCAGCGGCAGCATGGCCAGATACGCGTAGCCGGTGAGGTGCGCCATGGGCGAGGCCCCGAGGATGACATCGCCCTGCCCCAGCTCCATCGCCTTGCCGTAGGCCAGCAGATTGGAGAACAGGGTGTTGGACGTATGCATCACCCCCTTGGGCTCCCCCGTCGTGCCGGAGGTGTACATCAGCAGCAGCACGTCGTCGGGCGCCAGGCCCGGCCCCTCGACGGGCGGGGTATCGTCGCGCATCAGGGCGGACTCGAAGCTGTTCTCCCCTTCACCGCCCAGCACCACCAGGTGGCGCAGGTGGGGCAGGCCGTCCAGCATGCTCCGGGCCATGGCCTCGTAATCGAAGCCGCGGAACACCTTGGGCACGACGAAGACCTTGCTTTCGCCAAAGTTGAGCATGAAGCTGAGTTCGTGCTGGCGGAAGATCGGCATCACCGGATTGGCCACGGCACCGATGCGCACGCAGGCCAGCGACAGGGCGATGAACTCCCAGCAGTTGGGCAACTGGAAGGTGACCACGTCGCTGCGCCCGACGCCCAGGCTGACCAGGCCACGGGCAACGCGGTCGACCCGGGCATCGAGTTCCCGGTAACTGAGGCGTACCGGCGTCGCCTCACCGGCGATGTAGCTCACCACGGCGGTCTTGTCGGGGCACTTCTCGAGCGCACGGCGCAGCGGCTGTTCAATGGTCTCGTCCGGCCAGAAGCCAGCCGCCTTCATCGGCGCCATGCGGGGCGCGAGCAGGATGGGATCGAATTTCATGTCTATCTCCTGGGCCTGGCGGCGTTCAGCGCTGGACAACGAGCTTGCACTTGGATTCGCCCAGGGGCAGGGCGGCATCGGCCGCCGGGATCACACCGCGGACGTGGTAGTAATCCCAGGGCTCGGTGGATTCGCCGGGCTTCTTCACTTCGAGCAACAGCATGTCGTGGGCGAACTTGCCGTCGGCGCGGATGCGGCCCTTGAACAGGCCGTCGTCGATGTCGGCCGACTTGAGCTGCTGCATCACCGTCGTCGCGTCGTCGGTGCCGGTCTTTTCCACCGCCTTCAGGTAATTGAGGACGGACGAATACACGCCGGCGTGGGCCATGCTCGGCATTTTCTTGGCGCGCTCGAAGAAGCGGCGCGACCAGGCGCGGGTCTTGGCGTCACGGTTCCAGTAGAAGCCTTCGGTGAGGGTCAGGCCCTGGGCGGTCTTGAGACCGAGCGCATGCACGTCGTTGATGAACAGGACTATCGGCACCAGGCTCTGGCGTGAGCCGGTAATGCCGAACTCAGCCGCCTGCTTGATGGCGGTGATGGTGTCCTGACCACCGTTGGCCAGGGCGATCACGTCGGCCTTGGAGGCCTGGGCGCTCAGCAGGAAGGACGAGAAGTCGGCATTGGGGAAGGGATGCCGGGCGACGCCCACAACCTTGCCGCCCCCGGCCGTGACCACCTGGCTTGCATCCTTGGTCATGGCAGCGCCCGCGGCGTAGTCGGCGGCGATGAAGTACCAGTTCTTCTTGCCCTCCTTCATCACTGCCTTGGCGGTGCCGGAGGCGAGGCCGTAACTGTCGTACACCCAGTGCACGGTGTTGGCATTGCAGCGCTCGTTTGTGATGGCCAGGGATGCCGAGCCGGAGACCAACGCCAGCCGGTTCTTCTGCTGAGCCACATCCATCACCGCCAGGGCAACGTTGGTGGTCACCAGTTCGACGATGGTGTCCACCTTGTCCCGGTCGAACCAGTTGCGCGCCCTTTCGGCGCCAATATCCGCCTTGTTCTGGTGGTCGGCACTCACCACTTCGATCTTCCTGCCGGCAACCTGGCCGTTGCGGGCAAAGTCCTCCACCGCCATCTGGGCCGCAATCACCGCGCCGGTGCCGGTGAAATCCGAGTACGCCCCCGACATGTCGGTGAGGACACCGATCTTCACCACGTCATCGCTGATCTTCTGCTGGGCTGCTACCGGCCCCGCTGCCAGCAGGGTGGCCGCCAGGGCAGCACCCATCCAACGCCGGCCGGGGCGTGCCGCAGCGCCGCCCATGTGTTTGCTTGTTTTCTGCATGTCTCGCTCCTCTTGTGTGTCGTTCCCGCGTCCGGCGCGTCCTTCCACGCCGATGCGGAACGTATCGATTTGCGAAATATAAGTCAACATATTTACTCTTTTGCTCAATACATGGCGTCTCTTGAATTGTGCATCGCGCAATTTTTGATAAAATTCTTGTTATTATTTATATAGTTAATAAATGTTCTATCGCACATCAAGTTTCGATAGAAAAATACAACCGCCTATATGTGTAAATATATTGACAGATATCGGCGGCGATTCCTAAAATCCGCCGCACTTCCCAACCGAAAGGATCGACGATGGATTTCAGCCTGACCGACGAGCAGAAAGCACTCGTGGAATCGGCCAGCCGCTTTGCCAGGAATCGTCTGGCGCCGGGCTACCGGGCCCGGGAGAAGGCCGAGCGTGTGGAGCGGGAGCTGGTGATGGAGATGGGGGAGCTGGGCTTCCTAGGCCCGGAGCTGCCGGAGCAATTTGGTGGCCTGGGGGTGGATTGCGTGACCAGCGGCCTGCTGCTGGAACAGATCGCCTACGGAGACTTCAACGTCTCCTACATCAATCTGCTCACCTCCCTGTGCGGCCAGATCGTATCGAGCCACGCCCGGCCGGAGATCGCCCGGGAGTGGATGGATCAGGTGATCACCGGGCGAAAGCTGATCGCCATCGCCCTAACCGAGCCTTCGGCCGGCTCCGACGCGGCGCGCCTCAAGCTGAAGGCGGTGCGCGACGGCAAGGATTTCATCCTCTCCGGCGAGAAGACCTCGATCTCAATGGCAACCCAGGCCGACGTGGCGGTGGTGTTTGCCCGCACCGGGCTGGAGTCGGACGGCGCCCGGGGAATCAGCGCGTTTCTGGTGCCGATGGACCTGCCGGGCATCACCCGCACCGCCTTCGACGACGTCGGCACGCGGCCAGTGGGGCGCGGTTCGATCTTCTTCGACGGGGTGCGCGTGCCGGCCGAGATGATGCTCGGCGATGAAGGACAGGGTTTCATCCAGGTGATGCAGGGCTTCGACTACAGCCGCGCGCTGATCGGCCTGCAGTGCATGGGCGTGGCCAGGGCCAGCCTCGACGAGGCCTGGCGCTACGCCCAGGAGCGCGAAGCCTTCGGCAAGCCGATCGGTGAATTCCAGGGGGTGAGCTTTCCGCTGGCCGAGGCCGAGACGATGTACGAGGCCTGCCGCAACCTGTGTCTGAAGACCTTGTGGCTGAAGGACCAGCACCTTCCCCACACCGCCGAGGCGGCCATGTGCAAGTGGTGGGGACCGAAGCTGGCCTGCGAAATCATCCACCAATGCCTGCTCACCCACGGCCATGGCGGCTACGGCAGCGACTACCACTTCGGGCAGCGCTACCGGGACGTACTGGGCCTGCAGATCGGCGACGGCACCGCAAACATCATGAAGATGATCATCGCCCGCCAGAAGGTGGCCCAGTACCGGATCTGAACGGCCTTACAGCTGCGACATGTTGCGCTGAAGGAGGTTGATGTAGTGGATGAACGCCAGCCGGTCGTCGAAGGAAAAGCCCTTGAGGGCCGCGTCATAGAAGTTGTGGATGGGGTCGGCGAGGGATTGCCACAGGGCCACGCCCTTCTCGCTGAGGCGGACCTTGCGCTCGCGCCGGTCTTCCTCGCTGGTGGCCCGCTCGACGAGGCCGTCCCGTTCGAGGCGGTTGAGCAGACCGGTCAGGTTCTGGCGGCTCACCAGCAGGTAGCGCGACAGGTCATTGACGCTCATCCCGCCTTCCGCCTGGGGGCGCGACAGGGCGCCCAGCACCGACCACTGCTGGGTGGTGACGCCAAAGCCGTCGAGCGCCTGGGTGCCCTTGGTGTGCAGGGTGTTCGCGGCCTGGAAGAGGCGGAAGAACAGGCGGTTGTTGATCTCGATGGTGGCGAGGCTCTTCTCGGTGGTCAGGTCGGTCATCGCGAAATACGGATTGGCGGGTGAAGCCGCATTGAAGCGCAAAGCAAGACGAAAACGCAACGGGTGGCAGGGTTTCAAGCAAGCCCGAAGCCCAATCACATAAAAGGAGAACAGCATGCAAGGCATCAAAGGAAAAGTGACCATCGTCACCGGCGGCGCGGGTGGCATCGGGGCGGCGATCTGCCGCCGGTTTGCCGAGGCCGGCGCCATCGTTGCCGTCTTTGACATCAACCTGGAGGCCGCCCAGGCGGTGGTGGCCGGGATACGTGAGAAGGGCGGCAGCGCCGCCGCCTTCCAGGTGGATCTGACCAGCCAGGAATCAGTGCGGGCTGCCGTCAGCGCCGCCGAGACCCAGCTCGGCCCCACCTACATCCTGGTGAATAACGCCGGCTGGGATCACGCCGCGCCCTTCCTCAAGACCGACAAGCCCCTGTGGGACAAGATCGTCGCGGTCAATCTGTACGGCCCGCTCTACATGCACCAGGCGGTGCTCAAGGGCATGGCCGAGCGCGGCGCCGGCAAGGTGGTGAATGTGGCCTCCGACGCCGCCCGCGTGGGCTCGTCGGGCGAGGCGGTGTACGCCTTCTGCAAGGGCGGCCTGCTGTCCTTCTCCAAGACCATGGCCCGCGAACTGGCCCGCAAGCAGATCAACGTGAATGTGGTGTGCCCCGGCCCCACCGACACCGCGCTGTTCCGCGACTTCGCCGGTGAAGGCGAACAGGGCGAGAAGCTCAAGGGCGCGCTCACCAAGGCCATCCCCTTCGGCCGCCTCGGCCAGCCTGAAGACCTGCCCGGCGCCGTGCTCTTCCTGTCGAGCGAGGAAGCCTCCTTCATCACCGGCCAGGTCATCAGCGTGTCGGGCGGCCTGACCATGGCCGGCTAGGCGGGCGCGAATAAATCTACTGCGCGTCCCGATCTCGCGATTCCGGTACTCGACGTACGCCTGTACGTCTCCGTTCCTCGTCGCGACCTCGGGCCTGCTCGCGACGATTTCTTCGCACCCTCCACGCTGACGAAGAAACAGAAAGACAAAGCACAAACCCTCACCTGCAAGGAGACATCAAATGGAATACCGCGAAATCCTTTACACCAAGGTGGATGGCATCGCCACCATCACCATCAACCGGCCCAAGCAGTTCAACGCCTTCACCGCCAACACCTGCGAGGAGATGATCCACGCCCTCAAGGACGCCGACTATGACCGCAGCGTGGGCGTGGTGGTGCTCACCGGCGCGGGCGAGAAAGCCTTCTGCACCGGCGGCGATCAGGGCACCCAGGATGGCGGCTACGGCGGCCGCGGCACCATCGGCCTGCCCATCGAGGAAGTGCAGAGCGCCATCCGCGACATTTCCAAACCGGTCATCGCCCGGGTCAATGGCTACGCCATCGGTGGCGGCAATGTGCTGGTCACCATCTGTGACCTGGCCATCGCCTCCGACAACGCCCAACTCGGCCAGGCCGGACCCCGCGTCGGCTCGGTCGATCCGGGCTTCGGCACCGCACTGCTGGCCCGCGTGGTGGGCGAGAAGAAGGCCCGCGAGATCTGGTACCTGTGCCGCCGTTACACCGCCCAGCAGGCGCTGGAGATGGGCCTCGTGAATGCCGTCGTGCCCCAGGCCGAGCTCGACGCCGAAGTGAAGAAGTGGTGCGACGAGATCCTCGAGAAAAGCCCCACCGCGCTGGCCCTGGCCAAGAAGTCCTTCAACGTGGATACCGAGATGATCCGCGGCATGGGCGGCCTGGCGATGCACGCCCTCAAGCTCTACTACGAAACCCCCGAATCGGCCGAGGGCGGCAACGCCTTCCGCGAGAAGCGCAAGCCGGAATTCCGCAAGCACGTGAAATAAACGCCCAGTTGTAGGGGCGAATTCATTCGCCCGCACGCTTCGATCCCCTGCAGTCGGACGCGTTCGCCCCTACCGCCCCCCGTCCGTTCGAGGAAAGCCCACCATGATCAGAGATCAGGAAACCCTCAACCTGCTGCTCGACACGATCTCCCGCTTCGTGCGTGAACGCCTGGTTCCCGCCGAGCCCATCGTTGCCGAGACCGACCACATTCCCGACGACATCGTCGCCGGGATGAAGGAGCTCGGCCTGTTCGGCCTGTCCCTGCCCGAGGAGCACGGCGGCATGGGGCTGACGATGGAAGAGGAGGTACTTGCCACCTTCGAGATCGGCCACACCTCGCCATGCTTCCGCTCGCTGTTTGCCACCAACAACGGCATCGGCGGCCAGGGCATCGTGATCGACGGCACCCCGGCGCAGAAGGCCCATTACCTCCCGCGCCTCGCCACTGGCGAGCTCATCGGCTCCTTCGCCCTCACCGAGCCCGACAGCGGCTCCGACGCCGCCAGCCTGCGCACTACGGCCATTCTTGAACGAAGCGGCGACGGCGACTTTTACGTGCTCAACGGCACCAAGCGCTACATCACCAACGCACCGGAGGCCGGGATCTTTACCGTCATGGCCCGCACCGACCCGGCCAACAAGGGCGCCGACGGCATCTCCGCCTTCATCGTCGAGCGCGGCACGCCGGGGCTCTCCCTCGGCCTGCCCGACAGGAAGATGGGCCACCGCGGCGCCCACACCTGCGACGTGATCTTCGAGGACTGCCGCGTGCCCGCCGCCAACCTCATCGGCGGCAAGGAAGGCGTCGGCTTCAAGACCGCCATGAAGGTGCTCGACAAAGGCCGTATCGCCATCGCCGCCATCTCGGTGGGCGTGGCCGAACGCATGCTCGACGACGCCTTGCGCTACGCCTGCGAGCGCAAGCAGTTCGGCAAGCCCATCGCCGAATTCCAACTCGTCCAGGCCATGCTGGCCGACAGCAAGGCCGAGCTTTATGCCGCCCGCTGCATGGTGATCGACGCCGCGCGGCGCCGCGACGCCGGGCTGGACGTGGGCACCGAGGCCTCCTGCGCCAAGCTCTTCGCCTCCGAAATGTGCGGCCGCGTGGCCGACCGGGCCGTGCAGATCTTCGGCGGTGCCGGCTATCTCTCCGAATACGGCATCGAGCGCTTCTACCGCGACGTGCGCCTGTTCCGACTTTTCGAGGGCACCACCCAGATCCAGCAGTTGGTGATCGCCCGAAACATGATCCGCGCAGCCACCTGACCCCAACAATTCCAAGGACAACACCATGACCCACTTTCAATGGGACGACCCCCTGCTCCTCGACCTGCAGCTCACCGACGAAGAGCGGATGATCCGCGACACCGCCCACGCCTACTGCCAGGAGCGCCTCGCCCCCCGCGTGCTGGAGGCTTTCCGCAACGAACACACCGATCTCGCCATCTTCCGCGAGATGGGCGAGCTGGGCCTCCTCGGCCCGACCATCCCCGAGCAATACGGCGGCGCCGGCCTCAACTACGTGAGCTACGGCCTGATCGCCCGGGAAGTCGAACGCGTCGACTCCGGCTACCGCTCGATGATGAGTGTGCAGTCGTCCCTGGTGATGGTGCCGATCAATGAGTTCGGCACCGAAGCCACCAAACAGAAGTACCTGCCCAAGCTCGCCAGCGGTGAATGGATCGGCTGCTTCGGCCTCACCGAACCCAACCATGGCTCCGACCCGGGCAGCATGATCACCCGCGCCCGCAAGGTGGACGGCGGCTACAGCATTTCCGGCAGCAAGATGTGGATCACCAACAGCCCGGTGGCGGACGTTTTTGTGGTGTGGGCCAAGGACGACGACGGCAAGATCCGCGGCTTCGTGCTCGAGAAGGGATGGAAAGGCCTGTCGGCCCCGGCCATCCACGGCAAGGTCGGCCTGCGCGCCTCGATCACCGGCGAGATCGTAATGGACGAGGTGTTCTGCCCCGAGGAAAACGCCTTCCCGGACGTGCGCGGTCTGAAGGGCCCCTTCACCTGTCTCAACTCCGCCCGCTATGGCATCGCCTGGGGCGCCCTCGGCGCGGCGGAAGACTGCTGGCATCGCGCCCGCCAGTACGTGCTCGACCGCAAGCAGTTCGGCCGGCCGCTGGCCGCCAACCAGCTCATCCAGAAAAAGCTCGCCGACATGCAGACCGAAATCACCCTCGGCCTGCAAGGCTGCCTGCGCCTGGGTCGGATGAAGGACGAGCACATTGCCGCGGTGGAGATCACCTCCATCATGAAGCGCAATTCCTGCGGAAAATCGCTGGAGATCGCCCGCATGGCCCGCGACATGATGGGCGGCAACGGCATCTCCGACGAGTTCGGCGTGGCCCGCCATCTGGTGAACCTGGAGGTGGTCAATACCTACGAGGGCACCCACGACATCCACGCCCTGATCCTCGGCCGCGCCCAGACCGGCATCGCCGCGTTCGGCAACTGAGCCCGCCAACCGGAGCCCGCCGAATGACCGGAACAACCTCCAGCCCCCCAGCCTCCGACGCGGAGATCGTTCTAGAGACGCAAGGTCTCGCGAAGGACTTCCGCGGTTTCGTGGCCGTCAATGGCGTGGATCTGCAGATCCGCAAAGGCCACATCCACGCCCTGATCGGCCCCAACGGTGCCGGCAAGACCACCTGCTTCAACCTGCTCACCAAGTTCCTCGCCCCCAGCCGCGGCAGCATCCGCTTCAAGGGCCAGGACATCACCCGCAGCAGCCCCCAGCAGATCGCGCGGATGGGCCTGGTCCGGTCGTTCCAGATCTCGGCGGTGTTCCCCCACCTCAGCGTCCTGGAGAACGTGCGCATTCCCTTGCAGCGCGCGCTCGGCACCAGCTTCCACTTCTGGAAGAGCGCCCGCAGCCTCGACCGCCTCAACGACCGGGCGATGGAAATCCTGGCCCTCGTCGGCCTCGAAACCTACGCCCGGATGGTCGCAGTCGAACTGCCCTACGGCCGCAAGCGTGCGCTGGAGATCGCCACCACCCTGGCCCTGGAGCCGGAGATGCTGCTCCTCGACGAGCCCACCCAGGGCATGGGGCACGAGGACGTGGACAAGGTGATGCGACTCATCAAATCCGTCTCGGCCGGCCGCACGGTGCTGATGGTTGAGCACAACATGAAGGTCGTCTCCGGCATCTGTGACGCCATCACCGTGCTCGCTCGGGGCGCCGTGCTGGCCCAGGGCGACTACGCCAGCGTTTCGCGCAACCCGGCGGTGATCGAAGCCTACATGGGCAGCGAAGCCGCCCGGGCGGCAGGAGGGCACTGACATGAATCATTCCCCCACAAGCCCGTTCGCCACCACGGCACCCGACGTGCACCCCACCGAGTACCTGCGGGTGTCCAGCCTGCACGCCTTCTATGGTGAATCCCATGTGCTGCACGGCATGGACTTCAGCGTGCGGCGGGGCGAATGCGTGGCGCTCCTGGGCCGCAACGGCTCCGGGCGGACAACCACCCTGCGCGCCATCATGGGCCTCACCGGAAAGCGCACCGGCTCAATAATGATCAACGGCAGGGAGGCGGTGAATCTGCCGCCTCACAAGATCGCCCAGCTCGGCGTGGGCTACTGCCCCGAAGAGCGGGGCATCTACGCCGGCCTCAGTTGCGAGGAGAACCTCCTCCTGCCACCCCTGGTGGGCAGCGGCGGGATGAGCGTGGACGAGCTGTACGCGATGTTCCCCAACCTCTCGGAACGCCGCCACAGCCCCGGCACCAAGATGTCCGGCGGCGAACAGCAGATGCTGGCGATGGCGCGCATCCTGCGCACCGGGGCGCGGCTCCTGCTGCTCGACGAAATCTCCGAGGGTCTCGCCCCGGTGATCGTCCAGCGTCTGGCAGAGGTGATCACCACGCTCAAGGCGCGGGGCTTCACGATCCTGCTGGTGGAGCAGAACTTCCGCTTCGCCGCACCGCTCGCCGACCGCCTGTTCGTGGTCGAGCACGGCCAGGTGGTGGCCGAGATCGCGCAGCACGAACTCCAGGAAAAGCAGGCCTTCCTGCAAGAGGCATTGGGCGTATGACGCGGTCCTCCCCTCCCGCCGCCAGCGCCCGCCTCGGCCTGCATTCTCCACTCGGCCGCTGTTGGCCGTCCGGCGGGGCACCGGCCCTGCCGCCCTGCCTGCCCGGGATGTCGCCACGCGCGCGCCCGGTCGGAGGCGGATACCGGTGCCCCGCCCTCTTTTTCGGAGTCTCCCCCCATGCATGAGTTCTTTGGCGTACCCCTGCCGGCACTGCTCGGCCAGCTCACCCTCGGGCTGGTCAATGGATCGTTCTACGCCATGCTGAGCCTGGGCCTCGCGGTCATCTTCGGCATGCTCCATATCATCAACTTCTCCCATGGCGCCTGCTACATGATGGGCGCGATGTTCACCTGGATGGCCCTCGAATACCTTGGGCTGGGCTACTGGTGGGCACTGCTGCTGGTGCCGCTGGTCGTGGGCGGGATCGGGATCGTGCTCGAACGCTTGCTGCTCAGGCGTCTCTACCGCTTCGATTACCTCTACGCCCTGCTCCTCACCTTCGGCCTGGCGCTGATGATCGAAGGGGGCTTCCGCCAGGCCTTCGGCGTGGCCGGCCAGCCCTATGCGATCCCGGAAGCCCTGGCCGGTGCCTTCGACCTGGGTTTCATGATGCTGCCCCGCTACCGCGCCTGGGTCATCGTGGTGTCGCTGTCGGTGTGCCTCTTCACCTGGTACATGATCGAGAAGACCCGCCTGGGCGCCTATCTTCGCGCCGCCACGGAGAACCCGGGCCTCACCCAGGCCTTCGGCATCAATGTGCCCCTGATGGTCATGCTGACCTACGGCTTCGGCGTGGGGCTGGCCGGCCTGGCCGGCGTGCTCGCCGCGCCCACCGCCCAGGTCGGCCCACTGATGGGTTCGAACCTGATCATCGTCGTCTTTGCCGTGGTGGTGATTGGCGGCATGGGCTCCATCCTGGGATCGGTGATCACCGGATTGGGCCTCGGCGTCATCGAGGGGCTGACCAAGGTGATCTATCCCGAGGCCAGCGCCGTCGTCGTCTTCGTGATCATGGCCGTCGTCCTGTGGTTCCGACCGGCCGGGCTGTTTGGAAAGGGCGCCTGATGAATCCCCAACGCATGCCTTTTGGCTATCTGGTACTGCTCGCGCTGTTGCTCGTCGCCCCCGCGGTGATCTATCCCGTGCTCATCATGAAGGTGATGTGCTTCGCGGTCTTTGCCTGCGCCTTCAACCTACTGCTGGGCTACACCGGCCTGCTGTCCTTCGGCCACGCCGCCTTCCTGGGGGGGGCGGCCTACCTCACGGCCCACGCCCTCAAGGTGTGGGAGGTGCCGACGCTGCTGGGGTTGGCCCTCGGCACCCTTGGCGCAGCAGCCCTGGGTTGGGTGGTGGGCAGCCTCGCCATCCGCCGGCAGGGCATCTACTTCGCCATGAGCACCCTGGCGCTGTCCCAACTGATGTATTTCCTCTTTCTCAAGAGCCCCTTTACCGGTGGCGAGGACGGCCTTCAGGGCGTTCCCCGGGGCAGCCTGTTCGGCTTTGACCTGACGTCTGACACCCATTTGTATTACCTGGTGCTGGCTGTGGCGGTGGGCGCTTTCTGGCTGATCCACCGCACCATCAACTCGCCCTTCGGCCAGATCCTCAAGGCCATCCGCGAGAACGAGCCACGGGCCATCTCCCTCGGTTACGACGTGGATCGCTACAAGCTCCTCGCCTTTGTGCTGTCGGCGGGCGTGAGTGGGCTGGCCGGCGCGCTGAAGGCCCTGGTGTTCAGCTTCGCCACCCTGTCCGACGCCCACTGGCACACCTCCGGCGAGGTGGTGTTGATGACCTTACTCGGCGGCGTCGGCACGGTGCTGGGCCCGGTGGTTGGCGCGGCGGTGATCGTCATCCTGCAAAACGAGCTGGCGGACAAGGTGGGGTCACTGGTCACGGTGATCATGGGCTTCATCTTCGCCGCCTGCGTGATGGCCTTCCGCCGCGGCATGGTGGGCGAGCTGATTGCCCTGTACCGGCGGATGATCGGGGAGAAGGTGCAATGAGCGCGGCAGCCTTCGACGCCATCATCCACGCCCGCAAGTCGACCCGCGCATTTCTTCCTGTGCCGGTTCCCCGGGCCGTGATCGAGGACATCCTCAGCCTTGCCGCCCGCGCCCCGTCAGGTAACAACATCCAGCCATGGCGCGTCCATGTGGCCACCGGCCCGGTGCTGGGCCGGGTGGTGGACGAGGTGTGCACGGCCTTCGACACGGCCGACGGCAGCCATGTCGCGGAATACGCCTACTACCCGACGGAGTTCTTCGAACCCTACCTGTCACGGCGCCGCCGCATCGGTGGCGACCTTTACGGCGCGCTCGGCATTGCCAAGGGCGACAGAGAGCGGATGCGGTCCCAGCTACGCCGCAACTTCGAATTCTTCGGTGCCCCGGTTGCGCTGATCATCACCATCGACCGGCGTCTTGCCCAGGGCAGCTGGCTCGATTGCGGCATGTTCATCCAGAACCTGCTGCTGGCAGCCACATCCCGCGGCCTTGGCAGTTGTGCCCAGGCGGCGTGGATCGACTACCACCGCATCCTGGGCCGGCTGCTTGGCTTCGACCCCCAGGAGCAACTGGTGTGCGCCATCGCCCTCGGCCATGCCGACCCACAAGCCCCCGAGAACGCGCTGGAAACCGTGCGCGCGCCCCTCCACGAGTTCGTCCGCTTTCACCCAGACGCAGCCTGTGACTGAACCCTCATCCCGCCAAGGAACATCCCATGAAGATTCTCGTACCGATCAAGCGCGTCGTTGATTACAACGTCAAGATCCGCGTCAAGGCCGACCAGAGCGGCGTCGAGCTGGCCAACGTGAAGATGGCCATGAACCCCTTCGACGA
>Ga0075152_10000545_pt1 | contig 27821 bp, 20 predicted proteins | sample JI61114C2DNA_FD_70964 | JGI IMG/M metagenome (GOLD analysis project Ga0075152, IMG submission 70964) | Wastewater effluent complex algal communities from Wisconsin, to seasonally profile nutrient transformation and Carbon sequestration -... | ecosystem: Engineered > WWTP > Effluent > Algae...
TGGAACATGCAGAACCACTCCACCATCATCAAACGCCGCGAGCTGGGCACCGAGCTGAACCGCCTCCTCATCAGTGCAGGCCCGCTCGCCAGCGCCACCAGCGGCACCATCAGCGTCTGGCCCGCCCGCTGATCCCGAACTAAACGTGCAACCAGGCCCTGCGGTCAAAAGCCGCAGGGCTTTTCGCGTTTCAGTTCACTCCGCTCCAGCCGGTCGCAGAGTTGCCTGCATTCAGGATAACAAAATAATGCTCGCCTTGTCCAGGAAGCCCGGATTAAAACACCTTTCATGAAAACCCGGACGCTTCCGTTCCCTGGTCAAGTGGGGTGGAGGGAGTGCTTGTCAAAGAGCTTCCTTTCCCTGTCGGCGCTCATCGGCTCATTCTCAGCGGCGGCGCTCACAGACAAACAACCGGACGCTGGCAGCAGCAAGAGTGTGGACACCTTGGAAGGTGAGGCTCTGACAGTGAAGCCCAGCAGAGGCAGCACAGAAGTGCTCAACATGAAAAGTTTCGGCGCGGGACGCTGGAGTGGAGGCGCTCAGCTCCTCTGGCGCGGCGGTGATGTCGGTGACACGATGGATATTGAACTTCATGCCGCGATGGCAGGTGACTACTCCCTGGTCACCATCTTCACCACCACACCAGACTACGCCATCGTGCAGCTTTCGTTGGATGAGAAGCCTCTGGGCACACCCATTGACCTCTATCGCTTCGCCCAAATCTCCACCACGGGTCTGATCGAGCACCCACTTGGCAGCATCACTACAGGCCCGCACAAGCTTCGTATCCGCATCACCGGTGCCAATCCCTCTGCTGAACCGTCGATGTATGTGGGGCTCGATGCCGTTCACCTCGTGCGCCAAACCAGACCCAAGGGGCTCGCCCAGGCCACGGCGGCATCTCTGAAGACCTTGGAAGGTGAATCACTCGTGGTGAAACCCACCCGAGGCAGCGCTGGACCGCAGGACATGAAAAGCTTCGGCAAAGATCGCTGGAACGGAGACAGCCAGCTCTTCTGGCGCGGCGGCGATGTCGGTGACACCCTGGAAATCGAACTGCCGGTGACGACCGAGGGAGAATACGCCCTCGGCAGCATCTTCACCGTCGCGCCGGATTACGCCATCGTTCAGCTTTTGTTCGATGGGAAGCCGGTCGGAGCCCCGCTCGACCTCTTCGACATGACCAAAGTCTCCACCACGGGCGTGCTGGAGCACGAGCTTGGAAAGCTCAGCCCCGGCTCACACAAACTCGGCATCCGTATCGCCGGAGCCAATCCCGCCGCAATACCCTCCAAATATGTCGGGCTCGACGTGGTGCATCTCATGCGGCGCATGACCGCCAAAGAGAGGGAGAAGCTGCAGAAGTACGCCAACCTTTTTTTCCAATTCATTCAATGGGTTACACTGATCGATGACAGAGCCGGCTTCATTTATGACCACCGCCCGGAACCGCGCCGATTGAAGATCGAAGATCTCGAAAAGGCGGTGAAGACAAACCCCCGAAACCTGGCAGGCAGGCATCTGCTGGCAGAATTACTGCTGCTGGACGGCCAGGAGAAGAAAGGCAAAGAGATTCTTCAGGAGGTGGAGCAGCTCTACCGCAAACGTCTGGCCGCAGATCCGCAGGATACCCAAAGCCTGACCTGGCTGGCAATGCATCTGCGTGGAAAAGAGGAAGGCGGCAGATTCGCCGAACAAGTCGTGCGGCTGGCTCCCCGGGCATGGCAGTCCTGGCTCGCCCTCAGCAGTCATCAGTTTCAAAAAGTGCTGCTTAACATGATGGCGGGCCTTGAAGGCCTGCCGGAGTCAGGGGTTGACATAAGCCGCCTTGACGAGGGGTTGAAACTCCAGGCTTATTCGGCGGAGAACTCCAAAGCCATCTTTGCTTTGGCCGCCGAGGGCCTCGCCCAAATGCAAAAAGCCATGGATCTGGCACCTGTTGGCGAAACGGAGCCGATCCTTCGCCGCCTTGCCCTTCAGCTCTCTCTCATGCCAGCGCTGCGTCAGTTGCATCAACTGCGTGGCGACCCTCTTCAGCCCGAGAGCGAGCTTTTAGAGCAAACCCGGGAGTTGCTGGTCACTGGCGTCCGCCTCTGCCAGGATCAGCCGGAGGCACTGGGAGCACTGGGCCTTTTTCAGTTTTTAAACCTCCATGCCAGCCTGCCCAAGCAGGCCAGTGGCAAACCCGAGCCAGAGCTGCTGGAAAAGCGCCAGGCCGAAGTATTGAGCCCTGTCATGATCAGGCTCAGGGAACTTTGTGATCATGCCTCCCCTGCCATCGCCGCCGCCGCCTGTGAGGCCTACAGCGCCCTGGTCTATATGATCCCCATTTTTGGCGGTCATCCCCCGTCCACCTCAGATCTGCCCATGCTTCTCAAGAAAGCGGTCCGCCTTGAGCCCAGGCGCTGTCTCGCCTGGGATCTCCTGATCGGCATGCCCCTTGCGGACTCCACCCTGAGTTGGGAATCCCAAAGTGCAGCCGCCCACCTTGTCGCGATTGAGCGTCATCGAGCCCTTCCCACCAGCGGCAGCCTGGCACTCCTCGCCATCACCTCTTCCGTGCCGGAGGAAGCCGTTGTTCAATGGAGAGCGGCTCTGGCGGCCGAGCCCGGGAACATCATCTATCGTCTCCAGCTCACCGCGGCGATACTGCGCGGCAGTCAAAAGCCGGAAGACCTTGCCGCCGCACTCGTCGAGCTCAAAGCCGCCACTGAACTCGGCTATCAAGAAACCTTCTGGGAAAAATTCCCGCTTATGGACACCCATCGGCTGCGGCTGTTCGCCCTCTACCAGGGGTTGAAAGGAGATCTGACAGGCATGCGCGAAACCATGACCCATCTCACCACCCAATACCCCGAAGACAATATCGCCAGAGAGCTGCTCTTCACACTCGATCAGTTCAAATAAGAGCCATGAATAGGTGCCTGTTCATCACCTGCCTCTGTCTCCTAGCCCAATGTTCACATCGGCAGGAAACATCCAAGCCTGCGCCCACGGCCAAAGTCGAATGGTACATCGCCTCAAAGGAACCCGTGCTCACCTACTGTCCGGCCGGTCATCGACTTCCTGAAAAAGGCAGGGAGCCAGAGTGGGGCACGGAGTACATCCACCTCGCCGACCGGCGCACCTGCTTCTTCATTCCCCCGAGATGTCCCACCCACCGCCAGCAGGCCATGGACATGCGTCTGGCCTCCATCGACGCTGCAGAAACAGGCATGACCAAAACCAAAAAGTTTGTCATGAAAGCCAGCAGACCTGTCGTCGGCGTCTTGGCTTTTTATACCCTGGCGCTGCCCGATGCCATGGGCCTGACCGAATGGTCTGAGGAGGTCAGAGAGCCCTGATGCCTGCCTCCTCAGTCGCTGAAGGCCGTCGCATTCCCCTTTGTCTGAATCATCAACACCTCCAAAGTGATGATTATCAGGCGATTAAAAGGAAAAGAGTTTGCCGACGCATTTGACCATCAACGGCCTTTTTGCTTATAATAATCATAATTCGCTAATTCACCATGCTCCACCACCCACTCCAACGCGTCTCCTCCAGCATTGCCATCGCGGCATTTGCCCTCTCTCTCGGAAGTCTTGCCCAGGCGCAGACGAACCAGCGTGGCGAAGCCTTCCCCGAGCAGGCCTTCAACCGTGTCAGCCGTGGCCCGGAGATCCCCGCCGCACTCGGCTCACGCCTGCCTCAGGTCGCCGCCTGGTATGATCGCTCCGCCGAGCAGTTGCGCGAGATCTGCCAGCAGGACCGCCACCTGCGCATGGACCGCCAGGGCCGTCTCCACTACGTCTGCGAAGGTCTGCTGCCTCTGCAAAACAGAGTCGTCAGCGCCGAGACCACCAGCGGCGGCACCAGCAGCGGCACGCTTTCCGTCACCGATACCTTCCTGCTACACAGCAAGCCCGGTGCCTCCAAAGTCATCTACCTCGACTTCGACGGCCACACCACCACCGGCACCATCTGGAACACCAACTTCGCCGGCGGTGCCGACATCGTCACCCCGCCCTACAGCACGGATGCCACAGTCACCACGGCCTACTCCACCGTCGAGCTCGACAACATCTACTCCATCTGGCTGCGTGTCGTGGAGGACTTCGCGCCCTTCGATGTCGATGTCACCACCCAGGACCCCGGCCTTGAGGCCCTGCGCAAGTCCACCACCTCAGACACCCAGTTCGGCGTCCGCGTCTGCATCGGCGGCAGCAGCTACTCCTGGTATGGCGCCGGTGCGGGCGGTGTCGCCTACCTGAATTCCTTCACCTGGAACACCGACACCCCCTGCTTCGTCTTCACCGACCAGCTCGGCAGCGGCAATGCCAAGTACACCGCCGAGGCCACCAGCCACGAGGCCGGACACACCTTCAATCTCAGCCATGATGGCCAGGTCGCCCACGACACCGTCGCCGCCGTCGGCTACTACCAGGGTCATGCGAATTGGGCACCCATCATGGGCGTCGGCTATTACAAGGAAGTCTCCCAGTGGAGCAAAGGCGAGTATCCTTATGCCAACAACCTCCAGGACGACACCGCCATCATCTCTAATATCGTTGGTTACCGCACCGACGCCCATGGCGACAGCATCACCACGGCCACCGCCCTGACTGGCAGCAGCCCCACCGCCACCGGCATCATCGAGCGCCGTGCCGATGCCGACCTCTTCGCCTTCACCACCGGAGCCGGCCCCGTCAGCTTCACCGCCACACCCGCCGCCCCTTCGCCAAATCTCGACATCCAGCTCGCCCTCTATGACGGCCTCGGAGACCTCGTCACCTTCGTCAATCCCACCACCCTCGGTGCCACGCTCAGCACCACCCTCGGCCAGGGCACCTACTACCTCGCCGTCGATGGCATCGGCACTGGCGATCCCCTCACCGCTTACAACGACTACGGCAGCCTCGGCCAATACAGCCTCACCGGCAGCATCGTGCCTGCCACAGGTGCCGTCCCCATCGCCGTCGCGGACAATACCGCGCCCACCACCGGCACCGCCCCGCTCGCCGTCACCTTCTCCAGCGATGGCAGCTACGACTCCGATGGCAGCATCACCAGCTACAGCTGGGACTTCGGCAATGGCGTGACCTCCACCGCCGCGAACCCCGTCTATACCTACACCACCCCCGGCACCTACACCGCCTCCCTCGTCGTCGTGGACAACAGCGGCCTCTCCTCCACCGCCGACACCGTCACCATCACCGTGCAAAGCAACAACTACGTCTATGTGGCGAACATCGCCATGAGCCGCAGCACCAGCAAGCAGGGCACCCAGGCCACCGCCACCGTCACCGTGCGCAATCAAAGCGGCGCCCTCGTCTCCGGGGCCACCGTCACCGGCCAGTGGAGCGGCCTCACCAGCAGCACCGTCTCCAAAAACACCGGCCGCCAGGGCACCGCCGCCCTCACCTCCGCCCGAACCAAGAGCAGCGGCACCTTCACCTTCACCGTCACCGGCATCACCATCTCCGGCTCCACCTACTCCCCCGCGAACAACACCGAGACCAGCGACTCCATCAGCACGCCTTGATGAGGATGCAGCCTCCCCCTCGTAGCGGCGGGCGTCAGCCAGCCGCCAGAACCCAGCCTACGTCCAAGCCCCCCCGCGAACCAAGAACCAAGAACGCTCCCGCGCTTCCTCGTCGCTTCGTCATTCGCCCGACATCCTCCGCAGCGCGTTGATCAGCTCATCCACCTTGTTGATCAGGTTCTGCATCTGCGGCTGGTTGTAGGAGCTGTCCGCCGTCTCCCCCAGCGTGGCCACGGTGTTGCTGTTGCTGCTCGTGGTCTGGACCGCATCATTCAGGGCCGCCGCCGTCACCTCGCCGGGCGGGCCGGCAGGACCCGGCGGCCCCTGAGCCCCCTCGGGGCCTTCCGGTCCAGCAGGCACCGCGTCGATGAGGTCTTTCAGACCGTTGAATTGGTTGCGCAGAGGCGCGGACTCGATGTCCGCATTCAGAGGTGGGTAGGTGGGGTCGAACATGGCAGAAGACTTGGAGATTTTGAGAGGGGGAGATCGGCTGCGCCGCGAGACGCGCTTGGCGCGGAGACCTTGAGACTTTGAGAAGGGGAGACCGGGAGTTCAGAGTCTCCGGCGAAGACATCTCCGCGCGCTTCATCCTTCGCAGTAAAGCTACGGAGAACGGAAGCGCGTCTCCCAGTCTGTGTCGCCTCAGGGCGCGCGTTTGACCGCTTCATCACTCCAGGGACCGTTGCCCGTGGCACCGATGCCGCGGGCACGGAAGGCATAGAGAGCGCCGGGAGTCAGGCCCGTCACCGTGATGCTGCTCGCCGTCGAGCTTTTCACCGGCTGCCAGTTCCCCGGTTCCGAGTGCAGGCGGCACTGCCACTCGTAGCTGCGTGCACCGTTCACCGGATCACAGCTCAGATCCGCCTCGCCCTCATTGTCACCCGCCGTGGCGACCAAATTGGCTGGTGCCGCCAGGTCGCCCACAGGCACGGGCACACCGCGCAGGGGCAGACCCGCGCTGGCCAGAGCCGCGTCATCATTCGGCTGCGCCGCCTCGCAGTAATTGGCGCGGCTGGTGATGGCCACATCAAAGGCACCCTCCTTGGTGTCACGCGTTTCCAGCGCCTGCTTCAGCGCCACCTTTTTGAGGTTCACGTCCGCCTCCGCGCTTACCAGTTCCGCGAGGATGGCCTGGTAGGCGGCATCCGCCGGGATGCGCGTAGCCGTGGGAAAGGCGGCGTTGCCAGTCATGGCCGCATCATGAGTCTCACCGAGGGTGATCTTCTGCGCGGGTGTTTTCTTGCCTAATTCGAGTTTGATTTTGTTCATCGGTCGTTTGGATTTGAGGTTCAGGCTCGGAGCCGGCACCGGGCTTGCGTCAAATCGATGACCCGCATCCATGCGGAGGTTGGGGGTGTCGAATTTGAGGGCCATGGCGTCTGCTCCAGTCACCAAACATTGAATCACAAAACCTGCCCGAAGTGGGAGGTCGTTGTTCAGGTCCAAGACCGCATCGTTCAGTAGGCCACTTCTTCCGTCTCCACGAGCACCAGCACCGGGCGTCTGCCCAGCGGCACGCAGATGCGCTCAAAAGTGTCCAGGTAGATGCGCTGCTTCCCGCGCTCAAAGAGGCTGATGTCCGAGCGTGCGATGCCCGAAAGACGGGCCACCATGCGTTGTGACAGACGCAGGGCCTGACGCAGGCGGCGGAATACGGCACCGAGGTGGGCCGAGAGCGGCATCAGCTCGTTTTTATTCGTTAAAACAGGCAGTTTCATAGGAGTTGAAGGCTGAAGGTTTATCGGAACAGGCGCTGGACCGCTCTGGCGGACCAGCGGGCGGGAAGTCTGCCGCAACCGTCCCTGAAGGGAAAGAATAAAACAATAATTCGGGAGGCGACGCCCGCGCTTCCTTCAGCCCCTTCCGCACTTCTTTCAGAAGTGCCCCCACCTCTGAAAGAGCCATGCCCCATGCCGCCGGAAGAGCGTCTGCTTCCGACAGCGCACCTCCCGCCTCTTACAGAGTCCCTGTTGCTTCTGACAACTCCCCGCGCCCTTCTGAAAGAACGGCTGCCACCTCCGAAAGAACCCCTCATGGCCCTGACAGAACTGCCCGCCCTTCCGCCAGAACCACGCGTGATTCCGGCGGAAGTGCCCGTGATACCGGCGAAACCATGCGTGGTTCCGACAGAATTTCCCGAATCTGAGGTCACTTTTGGGAAAAGTGACCCCTTCATTCTCAAGTGTGACCTGGAAAAGGGCTGAAACGGCCTCTTCTTGAGACTGTCCTGCTCGCAGTCTCCCAGTCTCCGGCGCAGCCGTCTCAAAGTCTGAGCCCCAGCGCCCGGCGCAGGCGATTCAGCGTCGCGGGCTGGCGTTTCACGGTCAGCGCGCACTCCCAGATCCGCAGTACCTTCCAGCCCGCCTTCCGCAGGCCCCGGCTCACCCGCGCATCCCGCGCCTTGTTCCCCGCGATCTTGGCGTCCCAGAACGTCCGGTTCTGCTTCGGCCTCGTGGCATGGCGCGGGCAGCCGTGCCAGAAGCACCCGTCCACCAGCACCACCACCCGCTCCCGCCGGAACACAAAATCCGGCCGCACCTTCCCCCGCGAACGAGGAACCGAGAACTCAGAACCCGGAACCTTCAACGAAAGCTCCACCTGCCTCCGCCACCCCGTGATGCCCGCGCCCTTCATCAGCGCCACCAGCCGCCCCTCCGTGCTGCGATTCCCCCACGAGCGTATGCGCGACATCACCTCGCTCCGCTTGGCTGGGGTGAAGACGTCTGGCATGGCGGATCAATCGAGTTCTTGTACAACATCACCGACTCCTACACCTGCACGCCAGCGACTCTTGAAGGCCTCCATCTCGCACCGCGACTCCGCTTCATTCAAAGTGCGCCCTGCTTCCAGATCACGCAGCCCTTCCTCGATTTTGGCGGAAGCCGCCCGCTGCCAGCGCTCCTGATGCTTGAGCAGGTCGAGTGACTCCGCGACCACCTCCTCCGCACTGGCGTAGCATCCCGAGGCGACCTTCTGGCTGATGAAGGACTCGAAAGCGGCGGGCAGGGTGACGGTCATGGTTAGATAGGTCTTCACCGGCCCATGGCTGTCAATCTTGATTCAGGGCACCTGCGAGGGAAGCATCGACTCAAGTGGCCAGCGGCATGGCAGCATCTCGGAGCGAGACCGCACAGCAGAAGATGGCAGCAGGATCGAGGGCAGAATTGTCACTCATGGCTTCCCTGCAACGGGAAGGGCCGCTAGTTTCCTGGAATGGCTCTTCGGAAAAATTGGACGCGGGATGAACTGCTCATCGTCTTGAACATCTATCACAAGCTGACCTTCGGGCAGCTTCATGCGCGGCAGCCGGTGATCATGCAGTTGGCGGAGAAGCTGGGGCGCGGGGCGAACAGTGTGGCGATGAAGCTGTGCAATCTGGCCTCTCTCGATCCGGCGCTAAAGCTGCGCGGACTCAAAGGACTGCCGGGAGCGAGCAAGCTGGATGAAACGATGTGGCAGGAGTTTCATGCGGATCTCAATGAAGCGGTGCCTGCGAGTGAGGAGGCTTTGAGGAAGATCTTTGCCGCTGCTGAAAACAATGAGCTGGAGGTGCTGCCAAAGGAAGGTGTGAAGGTGCGCAAGAAGATGCCCACGGGACCAACGGAAACGCTCGTGGCCGTGAAGCAGCGGCGCGGGCAGGAGTACTTCCGCGATGCGGTGCTGAACAACTTCGGCGGGCGCTGCGGGGTGACTCAGCTCGGTGTGCGTGAGCTGCTGATCGCCTCTCACATCCTGCCCTGGGGCACGCATGAGAAGCAGCGGCTGAATGTGCAGAACGGGCTGTGTTTATCGCGCCTGCATGATGCGGCCTTTGATCGTGGCTTGATCGCGTTTGATGAAGAGCTGCGGCTGTTGCTCTCGAAGCGTCTAACGAAAGAGCTGCCTCAACGGGCAGTGGCGGAGAGCTTTGCCGCGTATGCGGGAGAGCGGCTGATATTGCCTGATGATGCGGCGTGGCCTGACCTCGCCTTCATCGCGGAGCATCGGGCGAAGGTGTTTCGGTGAAGGGATAAAATGTGTTTTCACGAATAAGCGATTTACGGCCTCACCGAGGCGTGGGTTATTTCCGACAACATCTGCTATGAATCCCTTCGACCAAGACTCACTGAACTACACGAATGCCATCTGGGATGACGGGGAGTGGGTGAGCTGGGATGTGATCAATCAATATGCTGAACAAGGTGATGAGGGCGGCTCAATTGAGTGTAATGAGAGTGAGTCTGACGAAGATGAACTCACGCTGTCTGACTTGGATGATTTTGACTCACGCGATCTTTCGCTTCTGGATATTAAGTTCCATCCAGGCAAGACCTGCATGGAGAAGCTTGAGTGGCTTGGAGCTTACTCATCGATCGTGGAACGCATGCGTGACGAAGGTAAAGATATAGGCGCGCTCATCGGCAAATTGGGGGAATTCTTTGCTTCGGCGAGATTTGGAATGATTCCCCATTTGAAGGGAAATGCTCAAGGTTCCGATGGCAAAATTGGCGATGACTTCGTCGAAGTGAAAACCATCAGTCCGTGGAAAATTAACCCAGTAGTTTATGTCAAAAGAAGTGGGCACTTTAACAAGCTGATCGTCGTGAAGATCAATGAGCAATGGATCTTTGATGCTCGGATAGTTGATCGGACCATGTTGCCCAAAGGCAGAGTCGCCAAGAAAATCCAAGTGCATTGGGATTCCAAAGCCCTCTCTCAATCAATATGATGTGACTTGGCGCTGCCGCTGAACCTCACTCACCCACGGTAAGGCTTGCCCTCCAGGAGGACGGGGGCGTGTTCGAGGATGAAGGCGACGGTGTTTTCGACGCGGGGGACGGGATCGCGGAGGGCGTGGGCTTTTAAGACGCGGCTGAGGGTGCGGCGGCTGGGCGGATCGAGCAGGCGGACACCACGGTCGCCACGGTCCTCCTCATCCCATTCATCCGGGTCACGAAGAGAGATGAGGGCGCTGAGGGCATCCAGTGCGGCATGGCTGAGGGGGCGGCCCTGCTGGATCCAGCGGAGCGCCCTGCCCCAACTGAAGCTGGAGGTGGCGGCGAGACCTCCCCATTTTCCAGTGAGGGGCGGCTGGATGTGGGTCTCGATCCAGTCAAGGACGCGGGGATCGTGGAGGGGGGAGAACCATCGCGTGTGACCGCTGCGCTCGACCTCGACGACGGCGAGCTGGTAGGCTTCCTCATGGGGTAGGCAGCGGGCGGAGACGGAGGGAAGGTAGCCGTGCCACTCGAAATGGCGGACGTGGACTTCAACACGGCGGTTCGGCGTGCGCTTCAGAGCGGGGCTACTATCACGATCATCGTCGTAGTCGGCGTCGTCGTAAGCTTCGAGGTTATCTTCGAGGAGCTTGCTGAAGTCCATCGTGTCGTCATAGTACTCGACTTCCTCTGTGACCAAGGGCGGGAACTGAAGGTAGTGGTGGTAGTCTTTCCAGGCGCGGCGGGCGAGCTCGGCACCGGCTCTGCCAAGAATGTCGCGGCAGAGGGTGAGCAGAGTTTCACGCGCATGGTCCTCCTGCCGGCTCTCCCAGATCTGGATGAGATGGGCGGCGACGGCTGCCTTGGGGTGCCGACGCCAGGCAGCGAGGAGCTTGGGCTTGAGCTGGCGGCGGGTAAGGGTGTGGTCCCAGAGGAGGGGGAGGTCATGGGCGACGTCCTGAAGAATGGGGGCGGGAAGGAGATGTGGCTCTTCCTCCAGTTCATCTCTGCCCATGAGGGCGATGCCGCCGGGACTGTAATACTCGCGACCGAGAAGTTCACCGTGCGGGCCGTGCCGTTTGGCGAGGTTGTACCATTCCAAGGGGCGGAGGGAGAGGCGCTCCGCACGATCTGAACAGATGCGGCATAACTGGAATTGATCCTTTGGAATACGCTCGGGCTGCGGGCGCAGGGCGCGGCGGGTTTCACAGGCTTCACAAACGACGGGGGTGGTGGTGCGGCGCGTTTTCATGGTGTGCAGCGAGATACGGGCAGACTACCTGAAGTGCGGGGGTGATGTCACGAACCAAAAGAGGGGCAGCTCCTCTCCCGTCACTCCTGGCCACAGGCTTCATCTCTGAAGGCCCGGGGTGCCGCGCCTAACCTGTCTTTCACTTTTGAGCGGGTGAGTTTGATCTTGAAAAGGCGGGGTGTTTTTGCCAGCCTTCTGATTAATCGCCAATATTGCCATGAAAGCATTCTTCGTTTTTCTCCTGGTCGGACTCCTGACAGCGGCCGTGGAGCTGAGGGCCCAGTATGAGAGCCCGGGGCTGGGGCCGGACATCCGTCTGCGGTCGATGGCGGCGGTGGAGAGGCCCTGGAAGCTGTGGGTGCGGGCGTTTGCGGGCCATGATGACAATGTGGCGCAGATCGGCGAGGCGACGACGTTCAGCGGGGAGAGGGGGAGTGACTTCATCGGCATGACGGTGGAGGGGAGCGCCTGGGTGGTGAAGGAGGCGTGGATCGCGGGTGTGGCGCTGCGTTTTGACCAGATGATCTATACGGAGGAGAAGCAGTCTGCGGCTCCTCCGGGGCGGTATGCCACGGATGCGAATGACTTTAACTTCACGGTGTGGAATCCGGCGGTGTTCATCGGCTACCAGTTCAAGAATGCGCCGCTGCCGCTGCTGGCGAAGGTGGTCTATGATTACCGGTCTGAGGCGGCGGAGACGGAGGGGGGCTGGTTTCAAACGCTGGCGGCGGGCCTGGAGGCGCAACTGGCACCGGGCTGGACGGCGGAGCTGATCTATGCCCACGGCTGGGATGACCACGGGGTGACGTATGCCTTTAACCCGGGCCTGAATGACCGCGACGGGCAGAGGGACGGGGTGACGCTGCGGACGGCCTATCTGTTTAATCAGAAGCGGTCGCGGGTGAGCCTGGGATACGGGGTGCTGAAGAATGACTCGGACGGGCCGAACTTCGCGTATGAGGGGCAGTCGGTGAACCTGCGGGTGGAGTCGGTGCTGGTGGGGCCGTTGTTTGGGGCGGTGGAGTTTGGTTACGGGAAGAGGGACTACATCAACGGCTTTTCGTCGCCGAGTCCGCTGATCCCGCCGCCGGGCCGGACGAAGATGGACCTGTATTCGTTCGGGCTGCAACTGCTGTGGAAGCTGAGCCGGCAGTGGTCGGTGGACACGTTTTGGAACTACACGTCCTACGAGGCGGACTCGTCTGTCTTTGATTCTGACCGCCACATCGTGGGCACGGGCATCCGCTTTGATTTTTAACGCCAATCGAACCCTGAGCACTCTCATGAAAACGAAGATCCTCCCAACACTGCGCCGCCTGACGCTGCTGGCGGCGGCCCCGATCCTGACGGCAGGTGGACTCACGGGCTGTCAAAGCAAGCTGCCCCCGCCCCCATCCCCGGCGTACGATCTGGAGGACACGAGTTTCTCACAGCAGCCGGGGATCGGCTCCAACACGAACAATGAGGTGAAGTCCTGAGGGGTGCATGACGGGACTGGGAGGGGCTTTCCTCTTTCAGCACCACCTGGGTCACGATGCGGAACTCCGTCGGAGTCAGAGCTGAACGGGGGCGTCTGGGTGCGTGAGCCAGGGAGGGCTGTTGAAGGTTAGGTCGCGTCAATCTTGAGCCGGATGTTTGTCATCCTGTGGTTTGAGCGCCTTTCTTTCACGCGCCCTTCCTGGGCGGGGCATCACTGCTGCGTCTGACGACGCGCTCGGACTTCATGGGGATGACGGTGTAGCGGGGTGACTCGATGGCGACGATGCGCGGGGGGCGCAGGGCTGGGGCGGGGCTGGCAGGTGGCGGGGCGTCTGCTGGGGCGGGCTTTGAGGGGACGGGGGCGGGCTCGGTGCGCTGCTGGGTGGCGAGGGTGTGGCACTGCTTTTCGAGCTCGGTGCGGCGGCGCTGGGTCTCCTCCAGGAGGTGGGTCTCGGTGGCGAGCTCGCGGCGGCGGGCGGTGAGCTGGCTCTCGGTGGAGTGGAGGTCGGTGTGGAGCTGGCTGAGTCGGGACTCACGCTGCTGCTGGTCCTGGGTGAGGTGGGCGATGGCGGTGGTGAGGGCGCTGTGCCGGGTCTCGGTGTCCTGGAGCTGGGTCTGGGCCTGGGCGAGCTTGGCCTCGCTCTCGCTGAGGGTCTGGAGGCTGGTTTTGAGCTGGCTGCGGCGCTGCTCCAGGCGGGTGAGGGTGTGCTCGGCGGCACTGATGTCTTCGTTTTGGGTGGCGAGGCGGGCGTGGCCGTCCTGGAGGCGCTGGTCGAGATCGGCGATCTGCTGGCGGAGGGCGCTGAGGCGGGTCTCTGCCTGGGCGCTGTCCCGCTGGAGCTGGGCGAGGCGGGAGGTTTCGCTTTGCTGCTGGGTGGTGAGGGGGCTGAGCTTTTCCTGGGCGGCGGTGATGTCGGCGCGGAGCTGCTGGAGGGCGGCGGTTTTTTCGTCGTGCTGGTTTGTCAGCTCGGCGATGGCGGTGAGCCACTGCTCATGGGCGGCCTCGGACTGGCGGGCGGCGGCCTGCCAGTGGGTGAGGCGCTTTTCGGCAGCGGCGATGTCTTCGGCAGTGGGGGCGGCTTTGCCAGAGGTGCTGGCAGAAGCGGGGGCTTCGAGATCGAGCACGGCGGTGAGGGGGCCGAAGGCGAGGCGGTCTGCCTGCATGAGGCGGCAGGTGTGGACGCGCTGGTCATTGACGAAGGTGCCGGTGGTGGAGGCGAGATCACGGACCTCAAAGCCGCCGCTGGGGTGGGGGAGGATTTCGGCATGCTGGGGGGAGAGGCGGTCGTCGTTGACGACGATGTCGTTATCCTCGTCACGGCCGAGGGTGAGTCGTTCCGTGAGGGGAACGATCACTTCCTGTCCGTCTTCGAGTGCAAAGGTGAGTTTGGCCATGGTGGGTGCTTACGCGCTGGAGTCGTGCCATGTTCCATGCCCGCTGCCGAGAGGGATGCAAATAGGCAATGATCAGCGGTGAGCGCGGCTCTTGGGCATTCGGGTGAATGCGCCTGCTATGGGTGTGATGGCAGGGGGGCCTTTTAGATGTTCACGGCGGTGACGGTGCCGATGAGGTTGGCTCCGGGCGTATAGGTGTCAACGCCAGCTCCGCCATCGACGGTGGAGGCGACTTTGAACTGGGCGGTGCGGGCGGCATCGCTATTGGCGATGGCGATGGAGTCCACATCATCTCCGGTGGCGATGGTGACGGCTTTGTGGAAGACGGAACGGCCGCCGAAGCCGGCGTTGGTTTCGATGAAGGCGAAGTCATTGCCAGCGCCGGTGAGGATGCTGACGGTGCCGAGGGCGGTGACGTCGTCCAAGAAGATGAAGTCTCCGCCTGCGCCGGTGCTGATGGCAGCATTACCACGGAAGACGTTGGACAGGATATTGAGTGTGTCGGCACCTGCGGCACCGGTGTAGCCATAAGCCCCCTGGAAGACGGCACCTCTGACGGTCTGGGTCACGGCTCCAGTGACGCCGGAGACATTGATGCTGGCGGCCCCGGCGATGTCGAGGCTGCGGAGGCCGGAGCTATTGATGATTTCCACGGCACCAGCGCTGCCGGCGCCCATGTTGAGACTGACAGCACCGCCGATGCGGCCGGCACCCAAGATGCGCCAGGTGTCGCTGCCGGAGAGGGCATTGAAGCTGACGCCGCCTTTGATGGAGGCGACGCCACTGGTGATGAGGCTCGCGATGGAGTCCCCATCACCAAAGGAGAGATTGGCTCCGCCGAGGACGAGGCTGCTGCCCCCCTGCATCACGAAAGTGTCGTTCTGGCTGGCCGAGGTGGCGGCGACGACTCCGGCGATGTTGATGTGGTTGGCGCTGATGTTGGTGGCCGTAGCTCCGCCGAGTGACTTGACGGTGAGACCGCCCCCAACGCTCAGGGTGCTGCCAATGTTCAAGCTGAGACTGGTGGTGCCGGTGGACTGGCTGCCGCTGTTGACGGAGAAGGCCCCGCCGATGAAGACAGAGCCGGCAATGATGCTCTGGCTGTAGATGCCGTTTCCATTGGCGATGCTGAACCCGCCCCCGATGCGGATGGAATTGGAGGCGTTGAAGATGGTGTTGGTGGTGTTCGCCCCGCCGTTTCCATTGGTGATGGAGAGGCCACCTTTGATGTTGATATCCGAGGTGCCGAAACTGTTATTGACGGTGCCACCGAGGTTTTTGATGGTCACACCGCCTTTAACCTCAAGCAGGCCGTTATTAAAACTGTTGGAGGTGTTGGCCACCGAGGTGCCGTTGCTGATGCTGATATTGCCACCGACGAGCGTGGCGTTTCCAAGGATGCTGTTGCTGAAGTCTCCGTCGCCATTGTCGATGATGATGTTCCCGGTGACCAAGGGGGCGGCGATCTGATTCAAGACGACTCCGGTGGCGTCGTCCGTGGTGATGGAGATGTTTCCAGCGATGCGTCCGCCCTGTCCGGTCATGATTTCGTTCCTGAATTGACCATCACCGTTTTTGATGGTGACGCCTGTGGCATTCAGCACGCCGGGGATGGAAACGCTGTTGATGGTCAGGCCGGCATTGGAGTCCAGATTGGTGATGGAGATGGCACCACCTGCGTTCAACAGGCTGGGGTTGACGCTGTTATTGAAGGTGCCGTTGCCATTGCTGATGCTGATGCCGCCAAGGAGGCGGAAGACGTTGCCGGCGATACCGTTGGAGGTGGTGCCGACGGAGTTGCCATTGGTGATGCTGATGCCGCCGTGGATGTCCACCTGGCCGCCCGCGATGAGGTTGTTGAAGGCTCCGTTGCCATTCTTGATGGTGATGCCGCCTTCGACGGAGAGGAGGTTGCTGGTGATACTCACCGAGGAACTGGTGCTGGCGACGCCGTTGGTGATGGAGACGGCTCCCTCAATGAGAAGGGAGTCTCCCGCTGTGAGGATGAGCCCGTTGTTGCCGAGACCATTTTTGACGGTCAGGGGGCCTCCGATGATGAGGCGATCACCAGCGGAGAGGATGGTGTTAAAGTTGACGCTGGCGTGATCCAGGGTGGTGATGTTCACGGGACCGCCGATGAGGAAATCGCTGGCACCCATGGAGAGGGTGCCATCTCCAGAGCCTGCGGCGACGGTGAGGGAGCCGAGGTTGATGAAGCCGTTGGAGAGGGAGATGTTGTCCGAGGAATTCCCACCCGTGTAGCTGAGCCCACCCTGGACGAGGAGGTGGGAGATGTTGCTGCTGAAGTTGTTGACGCCGTCGCCGAGATTGAGGACCATTTTGCCGCCGACTTCGAGGAAGGCACCCAGGCCAACTGTGTCGGCATTGGCTTCGCCCAGAATGGTGACATTGCCACCAACGAAGAGGCCGCTGAGGTTGGTGGTGTTATTGCCGATGCCCTGGCTGACGACGAGGTCCTTGCCGAGGTCGATGTTGTTCAGGGCGAGGGTGTCATTGCCTTCCTTGAGGTCGGCTTTGATGGTGTGGACGGGGGCGCTGAAGGTGACGCTGGCGGCAGGGGCATCGGTGCCGAGCTTGATGAGGGTGCCACCCGCTCCGACGATGGTGAACTGATCGGGTGCGACCTCGGTGATGGTGAGGCTGTTGTCATCCAGGGTGCCGGTGAGAGTGAGCACGCCACCTGAAAAAACGGCGGCGACAGTGCCTGCGGGGGCGAGCTTGGACTCCAGAGACTCAATGATCAGGTGGGAGGGCTTTTTCATGGGGCGGCGGTGTTTGGAAAAGAAGCTGAGTAAAGGGCGCGGTGATTCTCTGGAGCAGGGCTGCGCCCAGATTTCGCCGCGCTCTATAGAGAGGCCCTGAAATCAAAACAGCACCTTTTTCAACAAATGTGAGATGGGTGGCTGGAGGTCTGACACACCAGCCATGTCAGATCGGCTGGTCTGTGATTAGCGACCAGCAGGCTGCGCGGTGACCTTTGGGACCAGCGCGCTCAACCTGTTCGTTTTCAAAAACTTATGGCTCTGCCGATTAGATATTCACCTGGGTGACGGTGCCGAGGATGCCCGCATTTGGGGTGAAGGTGTCTGCCCCTGCTCCGCCATCGATGGTGACGCCGAGTTTGAACTCGGCGATGCGTGCGGCGACGGCGTTGGCCGCGATGACGATGGTGTCGGCATCGTCCCCGGTGGAGATGGTCACGGCTTTGTGGAAGATGGAGCGACCTGCCTGTCCACCATCATTCTCGATGTTCACGGTATCCGTGCCGACGCCAGTCTGGATGCCGAGGGTGCCGAGGAAGCTGGTGTCGTTGATGGACAGGGTGTCATTGCCAAGGCCGGTGCTGAAGGTGGCAGTGCCACGGAACATGGACTGGTTGACGACGATGGTATCGGCGAGACCCGCCCCGGTGTAGGCAAAGGCTCCCTGGAAGGCGGTGCGGACGATATTGAGGGTCGCAGCTCCGGTCACGCCGGAGAGATTGAGGCTGGCGGCTCCAGCGACATCCAGGCTGCCGACACTGCCAGCATTGATCTGGAAACTGGCATTGGTGCTGACGCCGAAATTGACGCTGAGGTTCCCACCGATACGGCCAGGCCCACCCATGATGATGGAGTCATTGCCCGTGAGAGAGGAGATGCTGACCGCGCCTTTGATGGTGGTGCCAACATTGCCCCCCATGATGACGGACGCATCACCATTGCCTAAGGCAATGCTGACCGAGCCTGCCGCAAAAGTGGTGGTTTGGATGAAGTTCACCGCGTCATTCTGGTCTCCCGAGGTGAGGCTGAGGGCACCGCCAATGAAGGTGTTGGCAGCATTGATGAAGGAAGACGTGGCTCCACCGAGAGATTTGAAGGTGACGCCGCCGTTGACACGAAGGGTGCCGGAGGCAGCAAGGGCGAAGTTCGACGTGCCGAGGGACTGGCTGCCATTGAGGATGGAGACACTGCCACCCACATGAATCAGGCCGGCATTCAGAATGCTGTTGTAGATGGCATTGCTGCCATTCTTCACCATCAGACTGCCGCCGATGCGGAACTCGTTGGAAGCATTGAAGGAGGTGTTGATCGTGCCGCTGCCGTTGCCATTGGTCACGGTCACGCTGCCTTTGATGTTGAAGTCCGAAGCGCCAATGTTGTTGGTGACGCCTCCCCCAAGGTTGGTGATGGTCAGACCTCCGTCGATATCGAGCAGGCTGTGGGAGAAGCTGTTGGTGATCATGGCGGAGGCGGTGCCATTGGCGATGGAGACGCTGCCACCTACAAGCAGAGCGCTGCCAGTGAACTGGTTGTTGAAATCACCGTTGCCGTTCTTGAGGCTGATATTGCCAGTCACCAGCGGCAGGGCGATGGCATTGGTGACCGGGGCCGTGGCATCACCGGTGGTGATGGAGACACTGCCGGCGATGCGTCCACCACCGCTGCCGAGGGTATTGGAGAAACGTCCGTCACCATTGAGGATGGTGATGCCCGTGGTGTTGAGCCCCGAGGCGGTGATGTTGTTGGAAGTCGTGCTGGCATTGGAATCCTTATTGGTGATGGAAATGCCCCCGCCCAGATTCGCCTGAACTCCAGAGATGACGTTGGCGAAGGTGCCATTGCCATTGAGGATGGTGATACCAGCACCGATATCAATGTTGCTGCCAGACACGCTATTGATCGTGGTGCCGCCAGTGTTGCCGTTGGTGATACTCAAACCACCTGCGATCTCGAGATTGCTGGCACCGATGGTATTGGAGAAGACGCCGTTGCCATTCTTGATGGCCAGCCCGCCTTCCACGGAAAGAGTGGGGGTGGAGAAGACAATCCCGGAAGAAGTGCTGGCATTGCCATTGGTGATGGAGACCGCGCCGCCGATCAGGATGCCGTCTGACGCACTGAAAACGACGGTGTTGTCACCGACGCCATTTTTAATGGTGAGAGCCCCGCCGATGACGAGATGATTCGACGAGGAGAAAACAATGGTGGTGGCGACGCCGGGATGATCCAGGGTGGTCACGCTGGCTGCCCCCGCGATGAGAATATCGGAGCTGGCCGATAAAGACACGGTGCCAGTCCCCGCCCCGGCGAGGACGGAGAGAGAACCGAGATTGAGGAAGGCAGAGGCTCCAAGACTGAGCACATCAGCCGCATTGCCGCCCGTGTAGTTCAGCGCTCCCTGAACGATGATGTTGTTGGATGTTTCCAATAAGCTGTTGTTGCCATCGCCAAGCGTGAAGACGGCGTTGCCGCCGACCTGGAAGTTGGTGGCCAGATTGATGCTGTCCGAGCCGCTGCCGCCCTGGACGCTGAGATTGCCGCCGAGGATTAGGTTGTCGAGTGTGGTGGTGTTGTTGCCGATGCCCTGGGTGATCACGAGATCCTTGATCAGATCGACATTGACGAGAGTGAGTGTGTCATTGCCTTCCTTGAGGTCGGATTTGATCGTGTGCAGCGCGGCCTGGAAGCTGACAGAGGCGGCGGCAGGGTCACCTCCCAGCTTGATCAGGGTGCCGCCTGCACCGGTGATGCTGAACTGGTCCGGCAGGGTCTCCGTGATGGTGATGAGATTGTCATCAATGCCGCCAGTGAGGGTGAGCACGCCTCCTGCAATGACGGCGGTGACGGTGCCTGCCGGAGCGAGCTTGGATTCGAGGGCTTCAATGACAGGAGGGCGTGATGTTTTCATGGGTTTGAACGCGTTGGGATTCAATGACTGATCTGAGGAAAGGCGGCGGACAAGCTGTGGCTGTAGAGATGACGGCTTTTCATAGAACTAAGTTCGTGAGTGACGCTGCCTGCGGATGAATTCGGCATTTATATCGAAACGTCAGACTGAAGAACACTCAATTTACGTTGCTGACACAATTCTTACGATGCCTTGCGGCGGGCGGTGGATGCGGGCAGCTATGGCACCGGTCCTTTTTCACCCATGCACTCTGAAGCAGAAGCTCACCTCTCCAAACGCTGCGCGCTGATGCGGCGGCTGATCAAGACCCACGGCCCCTGCGTGCTCGCGCCCGAGAAGAGGTCGCCCTATGAGGCGCTGGTGAGTGCGGTGGCGCACCAGCAACTGCACGCGAACGCGGCGGAGGCGATCCTGAGAAGATTCAAGGCGCTCTTCCCCGGCACTCGCTTCCCGAAGCCTGCGCAGGTGCTGGAGGCGGACGAGGCGGCGCTGCGTGGCTGCGGCTTTTCCATGGGGAAGCTGCTGGCGCTGCGTGACATCGCAGCGAAGACGCTGAGCGGGCAGATCCCCACACGCGCGGCGGCGCTGAAGCTGCCGGACGAGGAGCTGATCGAGCGGCTGGTGGAGGTGCGCGGGGTGGGACGCTGGACGGTGCAGATGCTGCTCATTTTTACGTTAGGCCGCAGGGATGTGTTCCCGAGCGATGACTTCGGCGTGCGCAATGGGTGGAGGATCGCCAAGAGGCTGGAGGAGATGCCCAAGCCGAAGGAACTGCTGGCCCACGCGGAACGCTGGGCACCGCACCGGACGCTGGCGGCGTGGTATCTCTGGCGCGCTGCGGATGCGGGGAAGAAGTGAGTGTGAGGGCTTGGCAGGCTGGCTGCGACCTGTGTAGGATGCGGATATGTTCCGTCCTCTCTGCTTTCTTTTCCTGAGCGTCACCCTGACCGCGCAGCCAGCCTTTCATGCCGACGGGCTGAAGGCGCTGGACCAAGTGGTGGAGAAAGCCCTAGCCAAGAAAAACCCTGCGGGTGCGGTGGTGTGGCTGGAGCATCGGGGACAGACTCACACGCTCGTCAAAGGCGCGCGTGAGCTGGTGCCTGTGCGGGAGGAGATGACGGCGGACACGATCTTTGATGCAGCCTCACTGACGAAGGTGATCGCCACGACGCCGTCCATCATGATCCTGGTGGATCAGGGGAAGATCGATCTCGAGGCACCGGTGAGCCGGTATCTGCCGGAGTTTGTCGGCGAAGGACGTGAGCTGATCACAGTGCGGCATCTGCTGACCCACACGTCGGGTTTGAAGCCGGGCATCCCGAGGGAGCCGACGTGGACGGGCTATGTGGAGGGCATCCGCCGCGCAACGAGCAGCATCCCGGATGCGCCACCGGAGAGCTTTTTCAGATACAGTGACATCAACTTTATTTTGTTGGGTGAGATCGTGCAGCGGGTGAGCAAAATGAAGCTGGATGTGTTTGCCGCAGATCATGTCTTCAAGCCGCTGAAGATGACTTCGACACGCTTCGTGCCGCCGGCGGACTGGCGGGCACGCATCGCGCCGACGGAGCGTGATGAACTCGGGAAGATGCTGAATGGTGTGGTGCATGATCCGACCTCCCGGCGCATGGGCGGGGTGACGGGACATGCGGGGCTCTTCACCACGGCGGCGGATCTGGCACGCTATGCGCGGATGATCCTGGGCGGCGGTCAGCTCGATGGCACACGTGTTTTGAAAGCGGAGACCATCGCGCAAATGCAGGGCGTGCAGACGGCGGCGACGGTGTATGAGCGGCGCGGCCTCGGGTGGGACATCGACTCTCTCTACAGCCGGCCACGCGGCGAGGTGTTTCCCATTGGCTCCTTTGGCCACACGGGCTTCACCGGCACGAGCATCTGGATCGAGCCTGCGTCTCAGAGCTTCGTGATCTTTCTCAGCTCGCGGCTGCATCCTGAAGGCGGCGGCAGCGTGCGTGATCTCTATGAACTCGTCGGTACGGCGGCGGCGAAGTGCATTGATGGTTTTGATTTCAAAAGTGTGACGAATGCACTGCCGAAACGTGGCGAGAATGAGGTGCCCACCGTGATGAATGGCATCGATGTGCTGCAGATGGATGGCTTTGCCGCTCTCAAAGGAATGCGCGTGGGACTGATCACGAATCACACGGGGATCAATGCACGGCGTGAGACGACCATCGACCTGCTGCATGAGTCGAAGGAGGTGAAGTTGCGCGCTCTTTTCAGCCCTGAGCATGGCATCCGTGGTGAGCTGGATCAGGAGAAGATCACCGACTCGAAGGACAAGAAGACGGGGCTGCCAGTCTTCAGCCTTTATGGCGAGAATCGCGCGCCGAAGGCCGAGCAACTCGCGGAACTCGACGTGCTGGTCTTTGACATCCAGGACATCGGCTGTCGCTTCTACACTTACATTTCGACCCTGCGTCTGAGCCTGGAGGCAGCGGCAAAGGCGGGGAAGGAATTCATCGTGCTGGATCGCGTGAATCCCATCGGCGGCATCGAGATGGAAGGCTCGCCGCTGGTGGACGAAGAGAAGTTTACGGCGACTCATGCGATCCCGATCCGTCATGGCATGACGGTGGGGGAGCTGGCGCAGATGATGAATGTGGAGAGGAAGATCGGTGCGGACCTGCAGGTGATCCGTGCCGAAGGCTGGAGGCGTGAGCTAACCTTTGATGAAACTGGCCTGCCATGGCAGAGTCCATCGCCAAACATGCGCTCGCTGGAGGCGGCGCTGCTGTATCCGGGCGTGGGTTTGCTGGAGTTCAGCGTCAGCGTGGGGCGCGGCACGGACACGCCTTTTCAGGTGCTCGGCGCGCCGTATGTGAATGATCTGCGGCTGGCGCATGAGCTGAACAAGCTGGGGCTGCCGGGGCTGCGCTTCGTGCCGGTGCGCTTCAAGCCGACGACGAGTGTTTTCAAAGATGAGTCCTGCGGCGGCGTGCGGCTTGTCATCACGGATCGTGAGGCGCTGAAGCCCGTGGCGGCTGGCATCGCCATCGCGGTGACTTTGCAGAAGCTGTATCCAAAGGAGTTCGCGCTCACGAAGGTGAACACGCTGCTGAATCACGCGAAACTGCTGGAGCAGATCCGCGTCGGCAAGGACTGGCGGAGCATCGTGGAATCATGGACGGCGGACGCAGCATCCTTTGCCACGCGGCGTGAGGCGGTGCTGATGTATTGATTCAAGGGGTGACATCCAAGGGCACCACCTTGATGCTTTTCCGGGCAGCTCTGCGATAGGCCGCCAGCGTGATGAAGACATATGCCAGCAGGGATTTTGACCCGAAGAAGATCGTCGTAAGTCCAGTGGCTGGGACGATTTTCATCCTGCCGTCTGATGTTTGCCGTGCAGGCATGAACCGCTGCCAGACGTCACTCATCGTAAGCCCGGCCACTTTGGCAGCGGTCTCCCCCGTGCCGACTTTTGTCATCTCCTCTTCCTCGGGTTCGCTGACTTTGGGACTCACAGTGGCTGCTGGCCCGGGCACGGTGATGACTTCATACATGTGCAACACACCGCCATGCGTGAGCAGGTTCACGATCAGGACTCCGCTCAGTGTGGCCACCGCGGCAAGCAGGCCGAGACGCCGATCATGCTCGTTGCCGATCACTTTGACCAGCCAGCCAGCGAGGTGTCCGGTGAGGCAGGCACCGATGATCAGGAGCACCCAGCCGAGATTGCAGACGAAGCTGTAGGCGAAAGCAGTGAAGGCTGTGGCGATGAAGGCCGCGAGGACACGCGAGGCGCGCTGATCTTCCTCAACGGCTGCCGTGAGGGGCGGTTTTGACTGTGCCACGGCAAATGGGGAGGGTGGGTCGGGCACCTTGCTGCAATAGATGAGCGTCGTGACACCGGCAGTGACGACATAGCCATCCTGGAGCTGGGCGTCATTGACGGGCTTGTCATTGACCAGGAGCCGCGAATCGGCATCGAGCTTGTAGATCGCGTGCCCTTCTCCACTGCTGACGATCTCGTAATGGAAGCGGGAGAGGCGGAGATCTTCAGTGAACGCCAGCTCGGCGGAGGCATCACTGCCCACGCGCACCGTCCCCTTGTGAAGAGGAGTGGCGACACCGCTTTCGGCGAGGAGGTAGGCAGTCATGCCCCAATGTGAGATGGGTTCCAAACATCAGCCACTCTGATTTCCATCAGAGTGGAAGCATGTGCTCGAGTTTTCAGTCCGGACTAGGTGCAGGCCGCTCAAACTCGATGGAGGTCGAGGTGGTGCCTGCCGTCTGGCCCGTGAGCTGAGGGACGATGCCAAAGCCAGCTCCGATGAGTTCAGGAGACGCCTCCGTACTTGGTGGCTGGCGCATGACACCAGTGAAGTTCACGGTCACAGACTTCGTGCCGTCCAGTGCAGTATGGCTGCCGGTGAAGGCACCCGTGGCGGGAGTGATGGTGACTTTCCACGCGCGCGGATTGACCGGGTTCGTGACGAGGACGTTGACTTTGCCAGCGGCATCCATGCGCACGAGGGCTGGCAGCCCTGTGAGGTCGAGCGAGCCGGGCAATCCCTCGTAGAATACGTTCATATCACCGGTGCCATTGAGGACAAGGCGCTGGGCCAGAGTGACAGCAGGATTTGGGGTCTTTGCCGCGAGTGGTGGCAGCCAGGGATCGAGGGTGATGCTGCCGGAGGTTTCGGGGAACCCGCCACGATAATTGGCGTCCTTGCTATTGGCTGCCTTGGCCCAGTAGAAGGCCTGCGTCTGTTCCGGGATGTGGCCACGCCCCGGGAGATCGGGGTGGGGCATGAGGTCCAGCCAAGCGGCGGCGTAGCTGTCGAGGCGGGTGCCGTATGGCAGCGCATAGAGCCGGTAGCCCCTGATGTAGTCGGGGAAGAGGGAAGCGGTGATCTTTGTGCCATCGGCCAGCACGCCCGCGAGTGTCATCTTGCCCTTGGCATCAATGAGAGCGGTGGCGTGGCTGCTGCCGTCTGGCAGAGGCAGCGCGCTGCCGGTAAGGTGGACGGGCTTGGTGATGGTGATTGTGTGCGCGCCCGCATAGGACTCAGGCGGTTTGCCTGTGGGCAGGTGGATCTTCTGGCCGATGCTGGTATCGCCAAACGGAACAGCGGCTCCAGCAGGCGTGCCTGTGGCGCGGGTCACCGAAGCAGTGAAATCACCCATCAGCGGCAGACCAAACGTGAAACCATAGGTCACAGCCGCGGCTCCAGCTCCGACGACTCCTGTGGTGGTGCTGGTGGCTTGTTCAGTCCCCAAATTGAGAGCCAGGGTGCCCTTGAAGGAGGCTGCCGCGCCTTTTGCCGTGGTGAGTTTGCCGGTGTAGGCCGTACTGTTGGCCAGCACGGTGATCTCCAGCTTGCCGACCGGCAGATCGCCGTCTGAAATCTCGATCAGCGCCTCGTATTGACCGCCCCAGCTTTCGATCTTCATGTTTCCGTTCACATAGACGAAGGCGTAGTTATTCGATGCTCCGCCAGCAGGAGTGATGGGGTAATTGCCACCGGGGCTGGTCGGCGTGGCTTTGGTGCTGACAGTGGGCACCTTGCTGAGAGAATTGACGGCATTGTCGGAGCCGAAGAAGCCGGAGTAGGCAAAGGTCAGCACCGGATTCGGCTGGCCGACGAAGCGGCGCTCATCATCCGCGACAGCAAGGAGTGGAGCTTTGTTGATGACGAGGGTGCCGGTCTTTTTCAGGGTGCCGGAAACGGCCTCGACCGCATAGCTGCCAGCCGCTGTGGGTGGCGTGGTGCCTTTGACCTTGTTGACGGTGTAGTAAATCGTGTCCGCCGTACCGCCGACGACGCCGATGGACCTCGGCGTGCCATTGTACGTTTGAATGAGATTCGTGAGGGTGAGTGCGGTGGCGGCGGCATTCACCTTGAAGGTCTGCGTCACGGCCTTGGCAGAGAGGAAATTAGCATTTCCAGTCTGCGTGGCGGTGATGGTCACATTTCCTGTCAGACCTGACAGGGTGACCAGATTTCCCGCGATGCTGGCGATGTTTCCACCGACGGTCACGGCGAGGGTCACCGGCAGGCCGGAGGTGGAAGAAGCGCTGACCAGGAAAGGCAGCTCATTGGCCGCACGAGGCGGCAGAGGATTGAAAACGATGGTCTGGGGCAGCGGAGCCGCCGTGCCAGCAAACACCTGGAAGCTGCGCGAAATATCAGGGGAAGCGGGCAGGAAGTCGGCATTGCCAGGATGTGAAGCCTGAATGCTAACGAAACCTGTGGCACCCGTGAGAGTGAGCACGTTGCCATTCACTGTGGCCGGGCCATTGACGATGCTATAGACGACCGGCAGCCCGGAACTAAGAGATGCGGTCAAAAGGAAAGGCGCGCTGCCAGCGGGGCGATCAGACATCGGCTCGAAAGTCAGAGTTTGGGAGGCTTTCGAGACCTGGAAGATCTCGGCGATGGAGGCGGCGCTGAAGTCATCATTGCCCGCCTGGGTGGCGGTGAGAATCACGGTGCCTGCGCCAGTGATGGTGAGCTTGTTCCCCATGAGCGTGGCGGGTCCGCTGGTGACGACGGTGGTCACCGGAAGCCCGGAGGACGAGGTCGGCAGGGTGATGGTAACAGTGTTCGCCGTCACATTCCCCGGCACAAAGGCGCGGTCGGCGATGTCCGGGAAGGTGATGGTCTGGCCGGGCTTCGGCTGGCTGCGCGAGTCGAGATCACCACCATTGAGGATGACAAAACGGTTGCAGGGCTGCCCGTTGAAGTTGCCGAACTCCCCACCAACGAAGATGCGGCCTGCGGAGTCGGTAGTGATGGCGCGGATGTAGTTATCAAAGCCGCCGCCGATGTCGAACCCGGCATCGGGGACGAGGCTGGTATCCGTTCTCTTGAGGACGCTATGGGAGCCTGAAAGCAGCTTTCCATCCTTCTGCTGATGAAGGGCAAACGTTTGAATGAAGTGTCCTGGCAGAGTCAGACCGAGATCCGCTCCGCTGGTGCCATTGAAGCGTTTCAGAGTCGCCAGAGGATTCCCACCCGCAAACAACGAGCCATCACTCAACCTAATCACCGCATTGATCGAAGCACCAAAGAAGCCGCTGGCAAAAGGGAATGGGTTGAAGGCACTGACACGGCTGCCGTTGGCAGAGAGCTTGACTAAAGAACTCAAATTGAACCCTGGCATGACCGAACTGCTCCAGTTGCTCACGTTGCTTCCGACATAGAGCGTGCCATCCGTGTGCCGGAAAATGGAGCGCACATATTTATTGGTCTCATTGGCTGGGATGGTATTGCTGAAGCCTCCATCACGCGCGCCTGATGTATTCAGCTTGGCGATGTAGCGGATGGCGGTGGTGCCGATGTTGAGGAACTCACCGCCGATATAGACGGAGCCGTCTCCAGATGTGGCCAGTGCATTCACAATCTTGTCAGGGCCGACGGTGCTGGTGTTAAAAGCGGTGTCGAGCGCGAAGACGGGAGTCAGACGAGCCACACGCAGTCTGGGAGTCTCCGTCACACCCACCACCACGCTGGTGAAGTCACCGCCGATGAAGATGCGTCCAGCGTCATCCTTGACGATGGCCTCCACCGATGGACGGTTGGTGCTGTTCACGGTGGGGAAAGTCATGTCGAGCGTACCGTCCGCCTTGATGCGAGCGAGACCCTTTCGATTCGTGTCCACGCCATTGATGGTCACCCGGCTGAAGTTACCTCCGACAATGTAGGAACCATCAGACAAGGGCAGGATGGAGCTGACATAGCCGCCGTAGCCGACACCGACAAAAGTGGGCAGGTTTCCGCCGACCTTGGCACCGGGCCGTTTCTGCACCGTCAGT
>Ga0075152_10000548_pt1 | contig 27743 bp, 20 predicted proteins | sample JI61114C2DNA_FD_70964 | JGI IMG/M metagenome (GOLD analysis project Ga0075152, IMG submission 70964) | Wastewater effluent complex algal communities from Wisconsin, to seasonally profile nutrient transformation and Carbon sequestration -... | ecosystem: Engineered > WWTP > Effluent > Algae...
CTCCACCACGGCCACGCGCCACCGGGCAGTTGCATATCACGCAGCTTTTTCAACGCGACGGCTTCCTCCGTGCTCATCCGCTGAAGGTCGAAGAGCAGTGCGATGCGCTCCTTGCTCTCCCGCTCGCTGCGTGCGTTCACCACCCATGGCGTTTCGGCCAGCAACACGTTCTTGAGTTCGACATTCTTCTCCAGCTTGCTGGCGAACGCGTCAGGCCCGGCTTGCTTCCATTGCTCGAAGACCTTCTTGATCGCGGGCCGCTGTTCGACGATGTGCGTCGCCAAGCGGTTCGCGTAGTAGCGACTGAACACCTGCTCCGCGCACTCATGCGGGAACTCCATCAGGTATGGCAACGCTTGTACGGTATACCACGCGGGGTTCGGCGTGTACTCCAACTTCAGCGACTGGTGCCTCAGCGTGGTTGAACCTCCAGCCGTCAGCAGGTTCGGAAGTTTGAAGGTTCGGGTGCCTGCCTTGCTCGACCACAACGGGACACTCTCCGTGACGAGCACCTTGTCCGTGAGCACGGGCAAGGCACGCTCCTCACCATCCGATGCGACGATGCCGCCGCGCGGGCCGCCCTTGCTCTGTGCGGTGAGGCGGATACCGCACACGTCCACGCCTTCGGGAACAACGATGCTCCACTCCACCACTGCGCTTTCGCCTATCGCCGCCACGAAGGAGTGTTCCTTTAGCCGCAGGCCGAACGACTTGCTGAGCGACGCGTTCGTGTACGGATCGAAGAGTTCCAATGAGGCAAGCCCTTCAGCCCGGCCCTGCTCGATCACGTTGATCTTCGCGGTCAACGTGATCTTGTCCCCAGCACGCAGGAAGCGCGGCAGGTTCGGAACGATCATCAACGGCTTTTGCGTGACGGTCTCGCGCGTGAACCGGGCCAGTTGCAGGTCCTTCGTATGCGCCAAGCCCATGACTTTCCAGCGCGTGAGCGCATCCGGCGTCTTGAAGCGCAATACGATGCTGCCATCGCGGTCCGTGAGCAGGTCGGGGAAGAAGAAGGCGGTTTCGCGGAAGTCGCTGCGGAGCGGTTGCTCCCCGGCCAACGAGCCGGGGTTGTCGGTTGTCGGTTGTCCGGCTTCCGACGCATAGTTGCCCATGCCCTCTTCCTTGTCCTGAGCTGAAGCATCATCCGTCGCAGCGGCCATACCAAGGCCCTTGAAGGACCCTTCTCCCATCCCGGCCGCATCGCCGTCCATACTCGCATAGGCCATCCGGAAACGCCGCCGCTTCATATGCTCGCGCAGGTCGAACCCGAAATTGCCCAGCTCCGGATACTCACGTGCGGGCAGGTAAAGAGTTCCGTAAGGACTGTAAGGCCTGTTCCGCCGGATCGACTGCCCGCCCGCCGCTCCGAACGGTTCCTGCCGCTGCCAGCCGAGCTGCGCGTAATTGTCCTGCCAGATGCTCATGTCCCACGCATGCGGCACGAAGTGGTCGAGCGAGGCATCGTACATCGCGCCAAGCAGCTGCGCGGCCACCTTCTCTCCCTTCGAGCCTGTGATCTTCAGTCGCCATTCCTCCTCGATTCCCGGTAGCAGCCTGTCGCGGAAGCTCATCCACTCCACCTTCAGCTCCTTGTTCGTCCACGGCACATCGATGAACACGCTCTTGCTGTGAACCAGCCCGCGTTCCACGCAGAACAGATGAACCGTGAAGCCCCCTCGATCGCCCTCCATCACCGGCAGCTCCACCAGTTGCTGCGTGTTCTTCAGGCTGAACCAGCGGCTCACGGCGATCTTGCCCGCGCGCTCCACTTCCATGAGCACGTGCCCTTCCCGCAAGGCGCTGCTCAGCAATAGTTCCGCCTTGCCGCCGGGCTCAACGCGTGGCTCCAGCAGCTCGGCGTGGAACGCATCACCTGTGAAGCCCGTGTTCTGGATCTCCGGATCGAAAAGGGTGAAGTGCTTGGCGACCTTCACCTCCTCGCCACCGGCATCCTTCGCGATCACCTCGACCAAGTAGCTGCCGACCTCCCAAGCGCCCGCCGCGCGAATGCCCAACCGGTGCGTACCGACGTAACCGCGCTCCTGCAGGACCTCTGTGCCGCGCGTCCAAGTGAGCGGGTCGTTCTCAGTGCTGTACACGTCCTGCGGGAACTTGGACGTGTGCTCCTCCCGCGTGAGCGTGAAGCGGTCAGGCCGTTCCCACAAGCGATCGCGCAACGGCGAGGGCGGCGCTTGCAGCTTGAAGACGCGGATGTCCATCGGCACATCCACGCGTTGGCCATTCAGGTTGGCGACATGCACGTCGATGCTGTCCGCCTTGGAGCGGTCGAGACTTCCACCCAAGCCCAGCTCGATGCTGATGCTCTTGTAGCCCAGGCTGAGCCCTGTGTTTCCGCTCTGTGTCTCCCCGCTGATGTCCGTGATGCTCGCGTCCACCGTGAAGTTGAAGATGGGCTCCGCATCGCGCGGGAACTCGTCGTCCGCTTCCGCGATGAACTTCACCGTGAACTTCCCTTGCGCATCGCATACGGCCTCGCCCTGCGCCACCTGCGTACTGCGCCCCCACGGCAACCATCCGCGATATCCCCAGCCGCACCACCACGGCATGCGCGCGCTGCGCTTCACCGTCCACTGCACCTTCGCGCCATCGAGCGGGACACCCGCGTAGCTCTTCGCCTGACCGGTCACTAGCGCCTCTTCGCCGAGCTTCGGCTGCCCGGCGATCGGATCGAACACCACTTCGAACGTGGGCCGTTTGTACTCTTCCACCTGGATCTGCTGTGAGCCGTGCTGCGTCTGCAACGACATGCTGCCGGTGAGCGTGCCCTGCGGTGCAGTGAAGGTTCCGTGGAACGCACCGTACGCATCGCTCGTAGCGGAAAGTGAATCGACCTTCTCGCCGTTGACATCGAAGAACTCCACGATCGCTTGGAATCCGGGCACGACTTCGGTGGTCTTCCCGCTCTTGCGCGTGACGATGCCTTTGAACATCACCGGTTGGCCAGGACGGTAGATCGCGCGATCGGTGAAGAGGAAGGTGCGGATCTCCTGCTCTGGCTGCCCGCTGTAGTCGTTCGGGATCCAGGTCTGCGAGCTGATGAAGCGGTCTTCGCCATCGAGCAACTCCCAACCGATAGTGCCTTCCGCACCGCGCAACCGCGTGCGCATGAAGCCGTCCGCACCGGTCACGAGTGTCTCCGCTGAGCGTTTGAAATCGTTGCCGTCCCGGTAGTTCCGCGACCACGACACGACATTGACACCTGCTTTCGGCGCACCCGTGCCTCGATCGACCACCAGCAGGTCCAATTCGCTATGGTGCCACCGCTGCGTCATCGACAGCCTTGTGACCCAGAACCGCCCGAAGGCGATGGCATCCACCTTCGGGGTGAACGAGCTGGTGTTGCTGATGAGCAATGCGTAGTGTCCGAAAGGCAGTCCATCGATCGCGACTTCCGTCAGGTGTTGGTTCAGGTCGCCATCATCGGGCAGGTCGATACTCCATTCAAGCAGCGCCTTCCGCTCCACGAGCTTCTCGCCGTCGGAGTTCCCGTTGTTCTGCAAGTACTCGTCGGTGCTCCAGTCATCCTTCACGAGGCGCAACCACAACTTCGGCACGTTGCGGTAGGTGATACCCGCTTTGAACGGCACGTTCGGCAACACGCCTTCTTCCACATTTACCGAGAGCGACGCATCTACCAACGATGCCCGGAGGTTGGACGCATGCGATGCCGCGAACGACGCGGGATAGCGAGCGAGCACGGTATCACACAGAGTGAGCGCTCGTTTGTTCTCCCACTTCCACGGCGGTGCGGTGGGCTGCCCTTCGGTGAGGCGCTGGTACTTGCCGCCCATCTCCTGGTGCCAGCGCGCTTGCGCAAGGAGCACATCGCTCAAGCAGGAGTCGTTGGGAAGTCGCGACGCCAATGTGGTCAGCGCCTTCAAGTAGAGCGAGTCCTTGCCTGGAAGTGTGCCGCGCTCGCGAACGAAGGCCAAGCGGGCGAGCGCGTTGTCCACCATCGCATCGGGTGTGGCCGCGTTCAGGTGCGTGCGCTCCAGTTCCCTGTAGAGCTTCAAGGTCTGCAGCTCCCAACTCGTGCTATCGGCGTTCGGTAGGCGCAGTGACGTGAAGTCATCGAAAAGCGAGAAGTACCTGGCGTCGTTCGGCCTGAAGCGCGATGGTGGTTCCGCTATGCGCGTTTCGGTATTTCGGAAAACAGCGAGGGCGCGATGGGCCAACAGGTCGAAAAGAGTGGGTCTGTACCCCATCCCGTCCCTCCCCGATGGGGCGGAGGTACTCCCCTCGTGCGCAAGAAGTGGTGCAAGCGTGCCGACAGGTATGACCTTCAAACTGTCAACATCCACGAGTGAAGCTCGGTACTCTTCGATCACCTTGCGCATGAACACCGGCTGGCTCCATGTGGACATGTCCGCTGGATCATCTTGTGTGGCGGTGCGCTCCATGATCTCCCAGCGGTTGTCCCGGTAGTAGCTCCAGTACTGCTCGCCGATCACGCTGTGCAGCAATGCGTTCAGCGGGAACGCGGCCGATCCCGCCCGCGTCTCGAACGCGCTGATGATGACCGGATCCTCCACACCGGTCTCCTGTTGGAAGCGCGCGGCGGTCATCATCGCGCGGAACTCCAGCTGCCAGTCGCCGTTGGCACGCGCTTCAGCGAGCAATGCGTTCGTCATGGGCAGAGCGCTCGCGTACTGGCCATTCACGGCCAGCGAGTCGATCGGTGCCCACCGCGGGTCTTGGGGGAGGGAGGTGTCGATGGCGGTGCGCTTGGTTGAACAGCCGTGAACGAGAACGATCGCGGCGATCAGTAGGACGAGGGGCTGACGCATGGTTGAATAGCGGCCACAAAGGTGGGCGGGTCTGCCTATCAACCGGTCGGAAAATGGAAGGCACCGCTCTATCCGAACCGGCGCACGTCCACTTCGGGATCCAGCGGTGCATCATCGAACAAGTGGGCAGCGAGATGCAGTGCGCTCCACGGTGCCAGCAGAACCCCGCGCGCGCCGAGCCCGTTCAGTATGGCCTCCTGAGCGCCGAGCCGGCCCAACACGGGGCGACGATCGCGCGAGGCCGGACGCACCCCTGCCCAATGCTCCTCGACCACGACGGGTCGAGAAACGATGCGCTCCAATTTGTCCAGCAACCAGCGGCGGGCTTCTTCTGTAGGGCCGCTCCACACGTTGTCCCATGCGAAGGTGGAGCCTACACGATAGCGATCATCTCCGACCGGAAGTATGAAGACGCCTCGATGCACGACATGCTTCAACCGCAAACCCGGTATGCGCACGGTCAGTCCTTCACCGCGCACGGGCACCAGGAACCCGCCTTCCGCTCGCGGGCCTTCGCAACGCACCAGCATCGGGGCGGTGCTCCCATGCACGCGCACGCCACCCCCGATCCCGTTCACATCGGTCGTGGTGACCTCGCGCTCGATGAGGTGGCCAGCGTCCAGCCATCGTTGACGATGCGCCTGGAGCAGCCGCGGAACGTCCAACCATGCACAGCGCTTCACCACCCCGTAGCCGTAAGGCTTGGGCAATTCTTCCAAACCGGGGTCGGATACAGGGCCTTCACCGAGCATGCGCGCGGTTTCCGGTTCTTTCATCCGCAGCCGCCAGATGCCCGCCTCTTTGGCCGTGGGGAACAGGGCGATCAGCTCGGTCGGGTTCCAGAATCGCGCGTCATAGCGCTGTTCGAGCTCCCGATAGAACGCACCGGCAACGGCCAGCATCTCCGACGCGCGCCAACTGGGGATGGTGCGGCGCATCACGATCGGGTTCACCAGCCCCGCGGCCACATGGGAGGCGCGGCCTTCCTTCGGCACATCATGGATCACCACACGCAGACCTCTGGCGGCGAGCACTTCGGACAGCACGGTGCCGGCCAAGCCTTGGCCTACGATGATCACGTCATGGGTGAAAGGCACGGCGTGAATATCGGCGTGATCGCGCTGGCGCGAACGACAGGCCATCGGATACGTGATGGAAGAGCGTCACAGGTCCGTCAGTATGCGCACCATACGGAAAGGAATGCCCGGATGCGCGGTCTGGGACTCAAGCGGCGAGCAATCGCTGCATCCGCTCGATCAGTTCGTCCTGGTCGAACGGCTTCTGCAACAGGTCGTCCGCTCCGCTGTTCTTGGCGGTCTCATGCAAGTGCGGGAGCTCGTACGCGCTGATCACCAGCACGGGCGTGCGAACGCCGCTCGCCCGCAAGGCCTCCACCAAGGCGAAACCGTCCACATACGGTAAGCCGAGATCGACAACGAGGAGATCGGGCTTTTCATCCGAAACGACCTTCTCCAGGTCCCGCCCGTCGCGCAGTGCGGTCACGCTCCAACCGGCCGCCAGCATCCGGCGCATCAGCAGTGTGCGTACCAGGGCATCGTCTTCGATCAGGATCACGCGTGGCATGGGCGAACGGTTCGATCGCCCATTCCTACGTTGCTTCGCGGAAAGATGTTCAGATGGCTGACGCGATGACTGTCCGACGTGCGCTGACGCTGTGACTGTCCGAGGTCCGCTGACGATGTGACTGTCTTATGTCTCATGTCCTATGCCCGAGCCGCATGGGACATGAGACATTGGACAGCAACAGAAGATCCGCTCGCTCCCTCAGAGCTGCCCCGTGATCATCTTGAAGATGTCGTGGCCGTTCACCGCCACGATCACCGTGAGCAGGAACACCATGCCCGCCATCTGCGCGTATTCCAGCACCTTGGGATTGGCCGGGCGGCGCGCGACCCACTCATAAAGCAGGAAGACCACGTGCCCGCCATCGAGCGCGGGGATCGGCAGGATGTTCAGGAAGGCCAGCGCCATGCTCAGGAAGGCCGTCATTTCCCAGAAGCGGGACCAGACCCACTTCGAGCCGTAGGCCTTGGCCATGCTGCCCAAGCCGCCCATCTGTTTGATGCCGCTCTTGGTGCCGAGGAGTTTGAACGAGGAGACGTTGTCCCTCATCCGCTGCCAGCCGAACTTGATGCCAGCCGGGATACTCGCCAGCAATCCGTAGCTCTTCGTCTCCGTCTTCAGGTACTCGTCGGCCGGCCTGCGGTACAGACCCGCGGTACCCTCCGCGCTCAGCTTCACCGGCACCACCACCAAGTGTCCCTCGCGCTGGACGGTCACTTCCACGAATTTCCCTTCCTTGCCCTGTATGGCCTGCTGGAAATCCGTGAAGTAGCTCGCCTGCTCGCCGTCAACGGCCATCACGCGATCGCCAGGGCGGAAGCTGCCGATGTCCTCGGCCCCGCTGCCGGCCATCACGCTGTCCACAATGAACGGAAAGCGCGGCACGAAAAGGGACCGCTCCTTCGCATCGAGGATCCGCTCCGCGACATCATCGCTGAGCACGATCTCCTTCTCCACACCATCGCGTTCCACCGTTACCGACTGCGCACCCTTGATCAAAATGGCGAGGGAAACATCCTCCAGTGTTTCCACCTCACTCCCCTCCACGCGCAGGATCCGGTCTCCGTTGGCGAAGCCCTGTTCCTGCATGAGCACACTGGCCGTTACGCCATAGGGCATGTTCGCCAAGGGCAGGTATTCCCGGCCCCACACGTACAGCACCATACTGTAGATCGCGAAGCCCAACAGCACGTTCACCGTTACGCCGCCGATCATCACGATCAGGCGCTGCCATACGGGTTTGGAGCGGAACTCCCATGGTTCGGGGGCCTTGGCCATCTGCTCCTTGTCCATGCTCTCGTCGATCATGCCACTGATCTTCACGTAGCCGCCGAAAGGCAGGGTGCCGATACCATAGACCGTATCGCCGATCTTCTTCTTGAAGAGCGAATAGGGCGCATCGAAGAAGAGGAAGAACTTCTCCACCCGCATGCCGAAGAGCTTGGCCGGCAGGAAGTGCCCGAACTCGTGCAACGCTACCAGGATGGACAGGCCAAGCAGAAGCTGGCCTACAGTGATCAGGATGTCCATTCAGTGGCGGCGGGTTTCCAATTTTCAGCCAAGCGACGCGTTTCCGCATCGCTGGTCTCGAGGTCTTCTAACGTGGGATGGGGCACAAAGGTGGCCTTTGCCAGCCGTTCGGCGATGAGGTCACTCATTTGCATGAATCCGATCGCCCCCTTCAGGAACAATGCCACGGCCACTTCATTGGCAGCGTTCAGCACACATGGCAGGTTCCCGCCACGTTCCATGGCTTCCAACGCCAAACGCAGATTCTGGAATGTCCCCAGGTCCGGCGCCTCGAAGGTGAGCGCCGGGTACTTCGTGAAATCGAACCGGGGCCAATCCGTGGACAACCGGTTCGGATAGGCCAAGGCATACTGGATCGGCAACTTCATGTCCGGCAGGCCCATCTGGGCCTTCATGCTGCCATCGCGGAACTGCACCAGGCTGTGGATGATGCTCTGCGGATGCACGACGATCTCCACCTGTTCGGGCTTGAGATGGAAGAGCCATTTCGCCTCGATGGCTTCCAGCCCTTTGTTCATCAGGCTCGCACTATCGATGGTCACTTTGGCACCCATATCCCAGTTCGGATGCTTGAGCGCCTGCGCGGCTGTCACCTTCTCCAGTTCGGTGCGGGTCTTCCCCCGGAAGGGACCGCCGCTCGCCGTGAGGACGACTTTCTCTATCGGGTTCTCCCAGTCCCCTGCCAAGCACTGGAAGATGGCGCTGTGCTCGCTGTCCACCGGGTATATGTTCACCTGCTTCTCCTGCGCCAGCCGTGTGATGATCTCCCCGGCCACCACCAGCGTTTCCTTGTTCGCCAAGGCGATGGTCTTCCCCGCGTTGATCGCAGCGATCGTAGGGCGTAAGCCAGCGTAGCCCACCATGGCGGTAAGCACGGTGTCAATGCTCTCCATCGTTACCACCTGTTCGATGCTCTCCGGCCCCGCGAACACTTTGATGTCCAGAGGCTGGAGAGCGTCCCGCACCTCGGCGTACTTGCTCTTGTCACCGATCACCACCGCGTTCGGGCTGAACTCCTTCGCTTGGGCGATGAGCAGGTCCGCGTTGCTTCCGGCCACGAGCAGTTCCACTTCGAAGTGCTCCTTCTGCTCGCGCACCACTTGCAGGGCCTGCGTGCCGATGGAGCCGGTGGAACCGAGGAGGGCGAGGCGTTTCATTGATGGGATGATGTGATGACCGGTTGATCAGACGATCATCGGGCCGCCAAATTGTTCCGCTGCGAAGATGGCCGTTGCGGGGCGAACCGATCTAACACGCCTTAACAAGGACGCGCAGCACCACCGTTCAACTTCGCCAACAACGCCTGTGCATGGACTTCCGCATCCAAGTACCCGAGCCCTGTAACGAGGACTGGAGCGCCATGGACGAGCGTGAGGCAGGGCGCTATTGCGGCAAGTGTGACACAGTGGTCCCTGATCTCAGCCGCACCAGCGATGAGGCGCTGATCGACCTGGTACACAGCAAAGCGCTACCCCATTGCGCACGCTTCTCCCAAGGGCAACTTGACCGGGTGATGCGGCCCCAACCAGACCCGGTGGCGCGTTTGCAAGCGCTTGTGTTGGCGGCGGCCGTTGTGACAGCCCCTGCGACTGCCGATGCCCAAACGCCGAACGGGGACGATACGGCGCAGAAAAAAGAAACGGCGAGGAAGCCGAAGAAGCTCCGCTTCAAGATCAAGTCGTTCGAGACGAACGCCGAATACCAGGTCCGGCCGTCCTTCAACGACAGTTCTTTCGCCACGCTCGGTTTCTCGGTGATACGAACCGATGGACCCATGCCGGTGCCGGACATTCCATCGATCGCTTTCGCGGACCTTCCAGTGAAGATGGTCACCGGCACATTCACGCCGATCGAAGAGCCCACCTTCTACGGGTTCGCTCGTGTGGAGGAGATGAGGCGAACACCGGGCGGGAGATACCTCGACCCTGTGCTCTGCGACTACCTTCCTTCGCAGGACCCGGCCGAGTTCACACCCGGTCCCGTGCCTGACCCAACAAGCCCGACCGAGCCAGAGAAGCCGGAGGAACAGGCGCGACCGGCCTTGCTGGCCGTCTTCTTCCGTCATCAACGCCTTGCTGCATCATTGCGCAGACTTATGGCGTCGGTCTCTGGGTCCCGTACAGACGACTAGTCACTAGGACCGGTCGGACACGTGATCTGAAGTGAACGCATGGCGGGAAGGTGTGTACCGATCATGCATTCGCGCACGTTCACGCATCCTGAACTCAGCCACCAATCCCCGCGGCGGGCCATACCGCGATTCCAGATGGCCGCGTCGCTGACTCCTCGCCATTGTCATGAAGATCACCATCAGCGTACCCACCCCCTGCCACGAAGACTGGAACGCCATGTCCCCTCGCCAACAGGGACGCCACTGCGCGCAATGCGACCATGTGGTAGCCGACCTCACCACCGCCACGGATGCGCAACTGGTCGCGCTCTTCACCAGTGATGCGAAACCGAAGTGCGCGCGCTTCGACCCGAGGCAACTGGACCGTGCCTTGGGCGCGGCGGAACCACGTACAGCCCATACGTTACCCATGGCCGCGTTCTCTTCACTCGTTGCCGTTGCCGCCGGAAATGAGGCGATGGCCCAAGGCGGTCCTGTCACGAAACCCGTGATGCTGGGTGAACCCGCGATCACTCGACCCGCACCGCCACCGCCATTGGTAACAGGCAAAATGATGTTCGTGCCAGAGCCGAAGGATAGCGTTCCGAAGTGCTCCACGATCACCGGCGATACCATCGCTGCGGTCATCCAGGAGCCCGACCCGATCATTCAGCGCATTGAATTGGGGAACGTTTCCATTCGCATAGACGAGTTGGTGAAAGGCGAGGTTGATCATGTGGATGACCACACCAGGGTCGATAGTGCGGCAGTAGCTGCCGACCTGCCAAGGGACCACCAAGAGAACGTTCCGACCACTGACCCCCAGGACGGCGAGGGCCCGCTCGGGATCGCTGGCTTCGTGGAAGATGTACGCACGGGCAGGATGCTCCCCGGAGCGATCGTCGAATTGCGCGGAACGGAAGTTCGCGTGCGCTGCAACGACCGCGGCTATTTCGGGCTGCGTGTCCCGGAGGAAATGGTGGGCAAAGAGCTGATCCCGGATATCCATGTGCCCGGTTCCGGTGAAATGGCCTTGCCCCTGCCACCGAAAGGCACACCGTTCTATGCACCGATCAAGTTCCGACCGGAGGACCCTATCTCAACGATGGACCTGTCGCCCTTCGTGATCGAACGGGAGCGGCAGACCGCAACACTTGGTGGGATCTGTGTGGTCCGCTACGAAGTGCCCCCGACCTTCTGGCAGCGCATCACCGCACCGATAAAACGCGGCTGGAACAACGTGCGGCATTGACCAATGGCTTTTGGTGCCGACCTTGGCACCAATGACCCCGCCCACCGACGCCGAGTTCGCCACCATCCTGGCCAACGTCAGCAAGCACATCTCGCTCACGGACGAAGAACAGAAGTTCTGGCGCGGCCTGTTGCGCTCCAAGCATGTGGCCAAGAACGAATGCCTCCTGCAGGTCGGCGACGTGAGCCGCTACCAGCATTTCGTGGTGAGCGGCTGCCTCCGTACTTACCTGGTTGCTGAGGACGGCAAGGAGCACATCCTGCAGTTCGCGCCGGAGGACTGGTGGACCGGCAACATGAGCAGCATGCTGAAGAACGCGCCCAGCCAGCTCATCATCGAAGCGCTGGAGGACACCGCGGTGCTCCAGATCGACAAGCCCGGACAGGACCAGTTGTTCGAGCGCGTTCCGAAGTTCGAGCGCTTCTTCCGCATCCTCATCACAAACGCCTTCATGGCGCAACAGCGGCGCACGCTGAGCTCGTTGAGCAAGACCGCCGAGGAACGCTACGCCGAGTTCCGCAAGCTCTATCCCTCACTGGACGGTCGCGTGGCACAAAAACACATCGCGAGCTACCTCGGTATGACACCGGAGTTCTTGAGCACGGTGAGGAAGAGGGTGCTGGCGAAAGGGTGACTTCGCCGGTCACTTGGGGTATCGAACCCGCAGCTCCTGATAGAGCACATCCAACCCTTCATCCGCCGCAACCGTCTGCGCATTGGACAACAGGATAAAGGCTCTATCCTTTCCCGGAAACATGTACACCTTGGAAAGAAAAGTACCCGGATTACCTACGCTGTAGACGACCACCTCCCCGGCGGGTTCCTTCTCCCAGAACCAGCCCACAGCGAACCGCTCGCGCCCTTGATGCAGAAAATGGAATTCCTTGGATGAGAGCAGCGGTGAGCGCCCAGCGGCTCCGGCCATTTGCATTTGTATGAACTTGGTATAGTCCGGCAGGCTCAATTGGATGTTGCCTGCAGCGAGGAGCCAGTTGAGCTTCCTGTTCTCCTTTGGCGGCTCGGGCTCCAGGTCCTGATCGTGCCCCCAAGGCTGGTCCTTGTCCGTTGCGTTCGGTGCACCGAACGCGAAGTGGATACCGAGCTCCTTGCCCAGGTCAGCAACAAGTTCGGCGTACGCGCGACCGGTTGCTCTCTCCAGCATGAGCCCGGCAGCCACGTATGCCGGATTGCTGAACGAGGGTCCGCTCGTCTTCGGAAGCGGCGGCTGCCGCAGGCACCACGCCATGAACGTATAACGCTGCGCACTCTCCTCACCGGTGATCTCTTCGGGCGTCGGTGCAGTATCGGTGTACGTCCATTTCACCAAGCGCGTGCGAAAGGTGAGCAGGTCCAACAACGTGAGGTCGTGGTACGCGCGAAGGCTTTGTTCCTTCAACTCCGGGTACAGGTCGAAGAAGCGTGTATCCCAGGAAAGTTCGCCTTTCTTGACCAGTCGCGCGGCGATGAAGCCTGTGATCGCCTTGGTATTCGACCCGATACGGAAGCGGTCCTCCGGACCGGCCGTATAGTCCGCTCCCCACCTCCGGTAGCCGAGCACATGCATCTCCAGCACACTGTCCGACGAAACCACCGCGTACGCCATTTCCGGTATCTCGTACAGGCGTCTGATGCTGTCCGCGCGGATCTCCGTTTGTGCGCTTGCCGTCTGTGAACCACACGTCAGCATGATGGCCAACACCGCATGAGCAGAGCGCATCGATGCCCTCATCGCTTCGCTGCGGCCCTGCGCAACCGGTCGTTGATCGCCCGGCCCAACCCTTGGTCCGGGAAGACCTCGGTGAGGATGACATCCGGATCGCTCGCATCGCATGTGCGGATGGCCGCGAACAGGTTGCGGGCGGCTTCGTTGAGGTCATTGGAAGGTGAAAGCGTTTCGCAGCGCCATGCGTCATAGTGCGCGGTGAAGGAGATCACCGAACAGCGCTTTTCCGCGTGTTCCATCAACAGCGCAGACACGTTGCCGACCAGGAGCGGCTTGCGCGGCGCGTAGTGGCTCTCGATCATGCCGGGCGCAGCAGGAAGCACTCCGCCTTGTGCCGATCCAAGCCGACCGATCACCGCCTCGATGTCCTCCACGGGAATGCCACCCGCCCGATAGAGCACGCATTGCCCGTTCTCCCAACCGATGATCGTGCTTTCCACGCCCACAGCGCACGGCCCACCATCCAAGATATAAGGGATCTTTTCGCCGAGCTGGTCGGCCACATGCTGCGCGGAGGTAGGGCTCACATAACCGAACGGGTTCGCGCTGGGTGCGGCGAGCGGGAAGTCGAGCGACCGCAGGAGTTCCAGCGCCATCGGGTGCGCGGGCATGCGCACGCCCACCGTATCCAACCCGCTGGTGACGATGTCCGGCACGCGCGCGGACTTGGGCATCACCAAGGTGAGCGGCCCCGGCCAGAAGCGCTCCATCAATGCTTCGGCTCCAGGAGGTGCTTGCGATACCAGCTGTTCGACTTGCGAGCGATGATGCACGTGCACGATGAGCGGATCGAAGGCGGGGCGTTGCTTGACCTGGAAGATGCGCAGCACCGCATCGGTATCAAAGGCGTTGGCAGCAAGACCGTAGACCGTCTCGGTCGGAATGGCAACAAGTTCTCCATCGCTCAGGAGCAGCGCTGCGCGGGCCAGGTCGGTTCCGATCATCACTGACATGGCGCGAAGGTCAGGCGTTCCGCGAAACCGCCCGACAGTATCTTGACCGCCATGAACCACCCGCTGCGACCGTTGCTGCTGCTGTTGACCCTGTTGCCGATACTCCTCCCGGCCCAACGCAGTCCCGCGAAACCCGCGCTCGACACGCTGAAAGCCGACCTGCTCAGCGGCCTCAAGTTCCGCTCCATCGGCCCGGCCTTCATGAGCGGCCGCATCGCGGACGCGGTGATCCACCCTTCCCGAACCAACACCTGGTATGTGGCCGCGGGCTCCGGCGGTGTGTGGAAGACCGTGAACGCTGGCACCACCTGGAACCCGGTCTTCGACGCACAGGGCAGCTACTCCATCGGTTGCATCACGCTCGATCCGCAGGACCCCGAGGTCCTCTGGGTGGGCACCGGCGAGAACGTGGGAGGCCGGCACGTGGGCTTCGGCGATGGCATTTACCGTAGCGCCGACGGGGGCAAGACCTGGAAGAACATGGGACTGAAGGCGAGCGAGCACATCAGTCGCATCATCGTGCACCCGACCGACCCCAATTCGGTGTGGGTGGCCGCGCAGGGACCGCTGTGGAGCAGGGGCGGAGAGCGTGGCGTGTTCAAGACCACCGACGGCGGCACGACCTGGAAGCGCACGTTGGGCGATGACGCTTGGGTGGGCGCCACCGACCTGCAGATCGACCCGCGAGACCCGAAGCGGCTGTACGCCGCTACGTGGCAGCGACACCGCACCGTAGCCGGCTATATGGGTGGCGGGCCAGGCTCCGCCATCCACCGCAGCGCTGATGGCGGTGAGACCTGGACCAAGCTCGAGGGCGGACTGCCCACCGGCAGTCTCGGCAAGATCGGGCTCGCCATATCCCCGCAGAAACCCGATGTGCTCTACGCCGCGATCGAGTCGGACCGACGCACGGGTGCCGTGTATCGCAGCGCTGACCGTGGCGCCAGTTGGACGAAGATGTCCGATGCGGTGAGCGGCGGCACCGGCCCGCACTACTACCAGGAACTCTATGCCTGCCCTCACCAGTTCGACCGGCTTTACCTGGTGAGCAACAACACGCAGACTTCCGATGATGGCGGGAAGACCTTCCGGCACCTGAACGTGGAGACGCGGCATGTGGACGATCACGTGGTGGTATTCCGCAAGGACGACCCCGAATACCTGCTGTTCGGCTGTGATGGCGGGCTATACGAGACCTTCGACCGCGGCGGTACCTGGCGCCATATCGGCAACCTGCCGGTCACACAGTTTTACAAAGTGGCGGTGGACGACGACCTGCCCTTCTACAACGTTTACGGCGGCACGCAGGACAACAACACGCAAGGCGGACCCTCGCGCACGGACAACGAGCACGGAATCCGCAATTGCGACTGGAGCGCGGTGATCGGTGGCGATGGCCACCAGCCCGCCACGGAGCCCGGCAACCCGGACATCGTCTACGGCCAATGGCAACAAGGCAACCTGATGCGTCACGACCGGCGCACCGGCGAGAACGTCTACATCCGTCCACAAGCGGCACCCGGTGAGCCTTGGGAGCGCAGCAATTGGGACGCGCCCATCGTGGTGAGCCCGCACGATCCCGCCACGCTCTATTTCGGTACGTACCGCGTGTGGCGCAGCAAGGACCGCGGCGATAGCTGGACCGCCCTGTCCGGAGACCTCACCAGTGGCGTCGAGCGCACACGCACGAACTTCTTCGGAACCACACAGGGCTGGGACAATCCGTGGGACCTGTACGCCATGTCCGAATACGCCACCATCACCTCGCTGGCGGTATCGCCCGTGCAGAAAGGCCTGATCTATGCGGGCACCGATGATGGCGCGATCCAAGTGACAGAGAATGAGGGCGGGAACTGGCGGCGCGTGCCGTTGAGCGCTTTGCCAGGCCTTCCTGCCACCGCGTTCGTCAACGACATCAAAGCGGACCTGTTCGTGGCCGGCACCGTTTACGCGGCCTTCGACGACCACAAGAACGGCGTGTTCAAGCCGTTCCTGTACCGCAGCACGGACAAGGGCCGCACCTGGTCAAGCATCACCGGTGACCTGCCGAAACGCACGCTCGTATGGCGCGTGGTGCAGGACGATGTGAAGTCCGACCTGCTCTTCGCGGGCACGGAGTTCGGCGTTTTCGTCACCACGGACGGCGGAAAGCACTGGCTGCAATTGAAAGGCGGGTTGCCCACGATCCCCGTCCGCGACCTGGCGATCCAGCGGCGGGAGCATGACCTGGTGGCCGCCACCTTCGGCCGTGGCTTCTATATCCTGGACGATTACCGGGCCTTGCGTGAACTGAACGACAGTATGCGCACCGCGGAGGCCACGCTCTTCACACCGCGCACCGCGTTATGGTACAACCAACGTTCTCCCCTCGGCGGGGGCAGGGCAGGCTCCATGGGCGATGCGTATTTCACCGCGCCGAACCCACCCTTCGGGGCGGAGATCACCTATCACTTGAAGGAAGCCTACAAGAGCCTGAAGGACCAGCGCAAGGAGCGCGAAAAGGAGCGCACCAAGGCGAAACAGCCGCTCACCGTCCCGGCGTGGGATTCGTTGGAGACCGAGCTGCGCGCGCTCGACCCCAAGGTGTGGCTGGTGGTCACCGATGCCAATGCGGAGGTACTGCGGCGTGTGGAGGCCACCAACGCCAAGGGGTTACAGCGCGTTGTCTGGGACCTGAAAGCCGGTGCACGCGCACCGGTGACACCCGGCAACGCGGACGGCTCGCCCGCAGGCAGCGTGGTGACACCCGGCACTTACGGCGCACAACTGTTCAAGGAACTGGACGGTGTGATCACGGCGATAACAGCACGTGTGGAGGTGCGCGTTGAGCCGCTCATGAAGGGTACGTTGCCGGGATCCGCTCCTGACGACATAGTGCAGTACGCCCGTCAGCAGGAGGAATTGAACGCTCGTGCCGAACGCATGGAACAGCGCTTCGATGCCGCGCAGGAACGCAGCCGCCTGTTGCTCGCCGCTTACACGCGCGCTCCCCGGACGGATGAGGTGTTGCACCGGGAGCTGCTCGCACTGCGCGACAGCCTGCAAGCCATCGACATCGTTCTGAACGGCAGCAGGGCGCGCGGCCAAGTGGGCGAAGAGCGCACGGGGCCCGGGTTGAAGGACTTCTTGGGGAACGCGGGCGGTGGCGCATCAACGCTCACATACGGGCCAACGGCCACGCACCGGGCCAGCCGCGCACATGCGGAGAAACTGCTCCCCGACCTTGAACGACGCGTGAACGAGGCCTACGCGAAGGCCGACGCCTATGAGGAGCGAATGCGGGCGCTAGGCGCTCCGGCGCTGAAGGAGCGGTAGGTTCAGACGAGCCCCTCCACGTAATTCCGGTCATTGGCCAGTCGAGGCACTTTGCTCTGCGCGTCGTTCATGCCCCGCGCCTTCATCCAGCGCGTGAAACCACCGCGCGGTACCACGGTGATCACCAAGGGACGGAGCACTTGGCCGGCGATGAGGTCCTTGTAGTAGACGTTGCGCTTCACCATGGCCGCATCGAGCAGCGCGGTGAAACGCGGAAGGTCCCTTGGCGGAGCGGCGAACTCGATGAACCACTCGTGATACGGCAGTCCTTCCCCCGGGGTGGTCTGTGGCGCTACCGTGAACTCGCTCACCTCGCAAGGCACCGCTGCCATCGTTTCCTTCAATGCGCCTTCCACCTCTTCGGCGATCACATGCTCACCGAACGCGCTGGTGAAGTGCTTGGTACGGCCGGTGACCACGATGCGCGGTGGTGAGAGCGATACAAACCGAACGGTATCACCGATCTCATACCCCCACAGTCCCGCATTGGTGTGCAGGACCAGTGCGTAGTTGATGCCCAGTCGCACATCGCGCAGCGGGATCCGGACCGGGCCGGAGCCCGGGGGTCCACCTTGGGGGATGAACTCGTAGTAGATGCCATTGTCCACGACCAGCAACAGGCCCTCTTCATCATGGCGGTCCTGGTAGGCGATGAAACCCTCGCTGGCCGGGAACAGCTCGATGCTGTCGACCTCGCCGCCGATGAGCGTCCGCATGCGGTCGCGATAGGGAGCGTAGTTCACACCCCCGTAGACGAACAGCGAGAAATGGGGGAAGACCTCTTTCACGTTGCGCTTTCCGGTACGCGCCAGCAGCCGTTCGAAGTACATCTGCGTCCACGCGGGGATGCCGCTGATCAGACGCAGGTCCTCCGCCATCGTTTCCGTGACAATGGCCTCCACCTTCGTTTCCCAATCCCCGATGGTGTTGGTGGCGTAGCTCGGCAACCGGTTGCGTCGCAGATAGCCGGGCACGTGGTTCGCCACGATGCCGCTCAACCGGCCCGTCGGTATCGCTCCCTTGCGGTCCAGCACCGGACTGCCCTGCAGGAAGATCATCCTGCCATCAACGAATGCCGTGTTGCCGGTATGTGCGATATAGCTGAGCAACGCGTTGCGCGCGCTGTTGATGTGGTTCGGCAAACTCTGCCGCGTGATGGGGATGTATTTCGCGCCACTGGTGGTGCCGCTCGTCTTGCACAGGTACAGCGGCCGCCCCGGCCACAGCACGTCGCGCTCACCCGCGACGATGCGATCGATGTAAGGTCGGAAGCCCTCGTAATCACGAAGTGGCACCAGGACCGCGAGCGACGCGTGGTCGGTTATCTGGCCGAACCGATGCTCCTTCCCGAAGGCCGTGGCCTCCGCCGAGCGCACCAGCATGCGCAGCACCTTCTCCTGCGCCCCCACAGCGTCCATCGCATGCCGCATCGCACGCTTGGTGGCCCACTGCGCGTAAGGTCTGCTGAGGGTGGCTTTGAGGCTCATCGCGCGGTTGTCGGTTGTCGGTTGTCAGTTGTCGGCCTACCGTGCACAACGCCGGGCAACCAGCCACCGAGAACTGACAACACCTGGATCATTTGAACACCATGTACGCCTGCGGGTCCACCGGCTCGCCGCGGTGCCAGAGTTCGAAGTGAAGGTGGGGACCCGTGGTGAGCTCTCCGCTGTTGCCCACGATCGCGATGGCCTCGCCGGCCTTCACCCGGTCGCCCTGCTCGCGCAGCAGAACGGAGTTGTGCTTGTACACGCTCACCAGGTTGCCGGCATGCTGTACGTGCATCACATAGCCCCCATCGCTGGTCCAGCTCGCGAGGATCACGGTCCCTTCCAGGCATGCTTTCACCGCATCGTCCGCCTTGGTCACGATATCGATGCCGAAATGGCCCTTCGCCTTATCGAACACGTCCGTAACCACTCCACGCAACGGTGGGAAGAAAAAGACCCCCGAAAGTCCCGCATGTTCGGATACGGCACTGGAACGGGCTTCCACGTTGTACGCCTCATCACGCCGCACCCGTTCGCGCAAGAGGCTGTCGGCCAAGCCCGGTTTCAAGTCTTCGGGGCGCGGGGGTGCAGCGATGGGCCGGAAAAGCGTGGCGCTGTCCGCAGGGGCATCTCCGCTCAACACGTTCCGGAGGTTGGTGATGTACAGGTCCCGCACCAACAATGCCCCCTGTAGTGAATCCGCCAGCATGGTGGCGCGGTAGGCGTTCAGCTTGGTCTTCTGGTCGGAATAGCCCGGGATCCACCGTTTCACGGGGGTGAACACGATGAATGAGGTGACCAGCGCGGCGCAGCCCAGGAAAGCCACCGTGCCCAGCAGGATGACGTTTATGCGCGACAACCGGAAGCTCAGCCGCTCCTCAAAGGAAGTCTCGTTCACCAGCGACAGCCGGTACTTGTCCTTCAACCGGCCCAAGAATGTGCGCTTGCGCTGGGGTCTGCGTTCGGGCATGGCGGACGAATGTAGGGGTGCATGAATGCGCCCATGGCCGTTGGCAGCTGGCTCTTGGGCCCCGGGATCCGGCGTCGGGCCACCATCGCTCCGCTTGGCCGGTGCCGGGAATGGCGCGACGGTCGCGTCCCGCGCCGATCAGCCGGGGGCAAGCGGCCAAATGCCAAGGCGCGCTCCCCGCAATGAAATAACTTGGCGGCCTTTCTGTTGTAGACGCAGGTCCTCTTTTCCGTGAACCGCACCGCCCATCTCCGATCCGCCCTGTTGGGCCTTTCCGTACTCCTCATCGCGGGGTGCTCCACTGAGAAGGACGCCTTCATCAACCGCACCTACCACCGCCTCACCGCGCGGGACAACGGCTGGTTCAACGCCAATGAGAAGCTGAAGGAGACCGTGGCCGCAATGGAAAAAGCCTATGTCGACGATTACGACGAAGTGCTCCCGATATTCATCTACGGCACGGAGGAACAGGCCAAAGCCTTGGTGCCGGACATGGAGAAGTGCATCGAGAAGTGCAGCACGGTGATCGAACGCCACTCGATGGACAATGGCAAGGGCGAGTCCAATACGTGGATCGACGACGCCTATTTCGTCATCGGCAAGAGCCACTTCTACAAGCGCGCCTATTTCGACGCGGAGCGCACCTTCGACTACGCGGGCCGCAGGTTCAAGGGGCAGGACAAACAGTTGGAAAGCAAGCTCTGGTATGCCCGCACGGCCATCCAGAACGAACAATACGCCAAGGCCCAGAGCACCCTCGATGAGGTGAAGAACCAGAAGGAACTGCCCAAGAGGTTCCCGCACGACCAGCTCAGCGCCATACAGGCCGAGGTGAACCTGAAGCGCGGCAAGGTGGATGACGCCATCGTGGATCTGGAGCACGCCGTGGAGATCGCCACCAACCGCACCCAACGGGTCCGCTGGATGTTCATCCTCGCCCAGCTCTACCAAGCCAAAGGCATGGAGGAGAAGGCCATTGCCCAGTTCACCAAAGTAGCCCGGAGCCATCCTCCCTACGAACTCGGCTTCCATGCCCAGATCTTCCAAGCCCTCTCCTTCGACCGCGGCAACAGTGCCCAACTGCGCAAAAAGCTCAAGCGCATGCGCAAGGACGAGAAGAACAAGGACCACTATGACATGATCGAGTACGCCATGGCGGACATCGACCTGAAGGAGAACAAGGATAGCAGCGCCATTGCGCACCTGAAGACGAGTACGCGTGTGAGCACCACGGACACCAAGCAGAAAGCAAAGGGCTTCCTCAAGCTCGCGGACCTCTACTTCGACGACAAGAAGTATCCACCCGCGCAGCAGTACTACGACAGCACCCGCACCCTGTTGGCGGAAACGCACAAGCGCTTCGAAGAGGTGAACACCCGCGCCGACGTGTTGGGTGAACTGGTGGAACAGCTGAACATCATCGCTTTCGAGGACAGTGTGCAGGCTTTCGCCAAACTGCCCAAGGAAGAACAGGACCGGTTGATCAAGCAGCGCATCAAGGACCGCCAGCGTGAAGAGGACGAGAAAGAAGCCGAAGAGGCCGCCGCTCGTGAAGTCCAAGCGGAGAATCCCGATAAGCCCAAGCCGCCGACCGGTGGTGGGGACGCCAGTGCTTGGTACTTCTACAACCCGACGCAGATCGCCCGTGGCACCGCCGAGTTCAAGAAGAAGTGGGGCAACCGGCCGAACGAGGACAATTGGCGCCGCAAGGACAAAGCCGGTTCAGCCTTCGTGCAGGAACCCGAAGAAGCCGAGAACGACAGTACGGAAACCGCCAAGGAAGGCAAGGACGGTGAACCCGCTTGGAAAGACCCGGAGAGCTACCTGAAGGATGTTCCGATGGATTCCGTGGCCCTCGAAGCCAGCAACGTGAAGGTCTGCTCCGCGCTCTACATCGCGGGTACCATCTACAAGGAGAAGCTGAAGGACGTCGACAACGCCATCGAGAGCTTCGAGGTGCTGAATAACAGGTTCGATGAGTGCCGCTATACCCCGGAGAGCTTCTATCAGCTTTACCGCATCTATCTAGCCAAGGAGAAGAGCGGCTCGTTCTTCCGTGTGGACGGCAGTGGTTCAGCGGACTACGCCCGCATCATCACTGAACGTTGGCCGGACAGTGAGTTCGCGCGGCTAGTGAAGGATCCGAACCAGTTGATGGCCGACGAGGAACGTTCGAAAAAGGAAGAGAGCGACTACGTGGAAGTGTACCGCCAGTACCGCGAAGGCTCCTACCTGCCCGTGATCGCCACCTGCAACTTCGTCATTACCGAAACCCCGAAGAACCACCTGCTGCCCAAGTACCACCTGCTGAAGGCGCTGGCCATCGGCGGAACCCGCGAAGTGCAAGCGTTCCGCAACGCGCTCACGGACGTGGTGGCCAAGTTCCCCGGAAGCGATGAGGCCAAGGCCGCGAGCGACATCCTGGCCAACCTGGACAAGAGCTCCAATACCACACCCACCGGTACCGCACCGCCGGAAGTCGTAGCCGCCCCGCAGTACGTGGCCGCCGACGGGCCGCATTCCGTAGCCCTTATCTTCCCGAATGCTGATGGGGCCATCGACCCGCAAAAAGCCCGCATCAGTGATTTCAACCAGGCCAACTTCACCAGTCAGCCCATGCAGGTGGATGCCAGCTTGCTGGACGGCAATTTCCAAGTGATCAAGGTCGGGCCCTTCGCGAACAAAGCCAAGGCCATGGAGTACTACAACCTCTTCATGGCCACCCCCACCCTGAGCGGCCTGAACGACGCGGGCTATCCCACGTTCGCCATCTCCACGGCCAACTTCGCCGTGTTCTACAAGGACAAGGATATCGATGCCTACGCTTCGTTCTTCTCGGAGAATTACCTCCAAGGGCAATAGGCACGCGTGGTACGGTGCCAAGAGGGCGTCATCGACACGGTTGCCGCTCTCGGAGAAACTCCTCTCTCCACAGCTCCCAAGTCCCTGAGGCTGTTACATTTGTACCGTTCAAGAACCCGCACCGGACAAAAACCGCAACCACATGTTCCGGAACGATAAACACGCAGAGCCCGTGAGCAAGCCCATGGAACCCGTGAACAACGGCAAGATCAACAGCATCATGGAGGGTACCTCCATCGAAGGCGAGATCAAGAGCGATAGCAACATCCGCATCGATGGCCGAGTGAAGGGCACCATCAACGTGCGCGGGCGCCTGATCGTGGGTGCCAGCGGCGTGGTGGAGGGCGATGTGACCTGTCAGAGCAGCGACATCGAGGGAACCGTCAACGGCAAGATCACCTGCGCGGACCTGCTCAGTCTGAAGGCCACGGCCAAGCTCACCGGCGACATCAATACCAAGAAACTGGCCATCGAACCCGGCGCCATCTTCACCGGCAATTGCAGCATGGGTGGCGGTGTAGTGAAGGAGATGCAGCCGAACCTGCGCAACGAACCAGCCCAGCGTGCGGAAGCACCGGCGCAGGCGGTCCGTTGACCCTGAGCGGGACAGAACCCGCCCCGATACACGCTTGCTGGCGGCGCAACACAGCCGCTGAACGCCCCATGTCCCGATCATCCGTATACGTTCAGGTGCTGCTCTTCAGTACGGTGATCGGTGCCCTCGCCTATGGCGGGCTGTATCTTACAGGCCATGCCTTCGATTGGCGCTTCGGCCTCTTGCTGGGCTACTTCACCGGCGTTACCGCACTGTTGCTCGCTTGGCAGGAGAGCAGTGCAGGAACGACCAACATCTTCATCCGCCGCTTCATGGCCGGCCTGGTGATGAAGCTCATGGGTTCGCTGATCCTCTTGGCGTTGCTGTTGAAGACCGCGCCGAAGGAGCTGACCGCCCCCTTGGCGGTGGTGTTCTCCTTGATGTATCTGGGCTACCTCGGCTTCAGTGTGGTCAGGCTCTCCGGAGCGGTGAAAGCCACGCGACGATCACCATGAAGATCGACGACGGTATCGACAAGGACGAGTTGCGGGAGATCACCGGCCCGGCCAAGAGCTACGCGCGTTTCGGGGCCCTGGGCGTGCAGATGATGGCCGCCATCGTCCTGTTCCTGCTGGGTGGCCGCTGGCTGGACGGTCGGCTTGGGCTTGGAACTCCGTGGTTCACCGTGCTCGGCGTGTTCCTGGGGATCACCGGGGCCCTTTGGTTCCTCTTCAAAGAGACCCGAGGCCCCGGGAAATGAGGACTTCTTGACCCCGCGTTTGGCCGTTCGCCCACCCTGTCTACTTTCGCGGCCGCAATGAAAGGGGACACAGCCGCGACATTTCTCCGGAAATCCTTTATGGGCGCGGCTTTCGCGCTGTTCGGAGCGGCGATGCCGGGGCCGCTCGTGGCACAGGAGCATGACCATGCGGCTCCCACCACTGATCCGCACGGTGATGTCCCCGGGAAAAAAGAATTCAACGCCGGCGAGCTCATCATGGAGCATATCGGCGACAGCCATGATTGGCACCTCTGGGGCCACACGCACCTTCCGTTGCCCGTTATCCTGAAGACACCTGGCGGCTGGGAGTTCTTCAGCAGCGGTCATCTCATGCATGGGCACGCCTACCAGGGCATGCATGGCACCTACGCGCTGGACCACAAGAACAAGATGACGGTGGTGGGCGTGAACGGGGAGAAGGACGAGGCGGCAACCCAGGCCATCACGGACCTCAGCATCACCAAGAACGCCGCCACCCTGATCCTGTGCGTGATGCTCATGTGCGTGATCTTCATCGGCATGGCACGCGGCTATGCCAAGCGCGGAGCAGCGGCCCCGACCGGTCTCGCCAGTTTCCTCGAGCCGGTGATCCTCTTCGTGCGTGACGACATCGCCAAGAACACCATCGGTCCGAAGCACTACATGCGCTTCACGCCTTACCTGCTCACGCTGTTCTTCTTCATCTGGTTCCTGAACATCATCGGCCTCATCCCCATCTTTCCGTTCGGAGCCAACGTCACCGGGAACATCGTTACGCCGCTGGTGCTCGCTACGGCTACCTTCCTGATCGTCACGTTCGTTGCGAAATGGCCTTACTGGCAGCACATGTTGGCCATGCCGGGCATCCCCAAGCCGGTGCTGGTGATCCTTACGCCGATCGAGATCATGGGGCACTTCATCCGTCCGTTCACCCTGCTCATCCGATTGTTCGCCAACATCATGGCGGGTCATATCGTGTTGCTGGTGTTCTTCTGCCTCATCTTCATCTTCAGCAAGAACGGGGAGTCCTTGGTGGGCGGCTTTGCCACCAGTCCGTTCGTAGCGGCCTTCACCGTGTTCATCAACTGTTTGGAGCTGCTGGTAGCAGCGCTCCAAGCCTATGTGTTCACCCTGCTTACCAGCATCTACATCGGTAATGCGGTGGCTGAACCCCATCACGATCATCACTGAGATCCGGACCGCGAAGCATCGTCCGGCGCAAGACCAAACCAACAGAACACTCAACCTTCCATTCCGATGACCCTTCTGAACATCCTTCTCCAAGCCGCTCCTGATGCCAGCATGGCCGTAGCCAAGGCCGGTGCCGTACTCGGCGCAGGTCTCGCCGCCGTAGGTGCCGGTATCGGCGTAGGTCGCATCGGCGGCAGCGCGCTGGAGAGCATCGCTCGCCAACCCGAGGCGAAAGCCGACATCGCCAGCAACATGATCCTGGCGGCCGCGCTCGTTGAAGGCGTGGCGCTGGGCGCAGTGGCGCTGGGCTTCATCGTAGGCCTCTAAGCGCAGACGGCGCGGAACCGCGCTACCCGCTGCTCGCACCGGTGATCCGCCCGTGCGGTGGCGGCCAACGCATCAACCTCATTCGCTTACACCCATGAGCCTCGTCACTCCCGATATCGGCCTCCTGTTCTGGATGTGCCTGTCCTTCGGCATCGTTGTTTGGCTGCTGAGCAAGTACGCTTGGAAGCCGATCCTCAATGCCGTGCAGCAGCGCGAATCGACCATCGACAGCGCGTTGAACGAAGCGAAGAAGATGCGTGACGACATGGCCAAGATGTCAGCCAGCAATGAAGAGGTCATGCGCCAAGCCCGCGCCGAGCGTGAAGTCCTGCTGAAGGACGCGCGCGACATCCGCGACAAGGAGATCAGCGAAGCGAAGGTCAGGGCCAAGGCGGAAGCCGACGCTATGCTCGGTCGTGCCCGCGAGGACATCCGCAACGAGAAGAACGCGGCCATCGTTGAGCTGCGCAATCAGGTCGCGGAATTGAGCCTGCAAGTGGCCGAGCGCATCCTGAAGGAAAAGCTCGGTGACGCCGCGGCACAGAAGGCCCTCGTGGATAAAGTAATGAGCGAAGTCGACCTGCGGAAGTCATGAACATCGCACCGGTCGCTTACCGCTATGCGCGCTCGCTGATGCAATTGGCCATTGAGCAGAACCAGCTCGTGGCCGTGCAAGAGGACATGCGCCTGGTGGCCAATACCTGCGCAGGCAGCCGTGATCTGGTCCTGCTGCTCAAAAGCCCGGTGGTGAAAGGCGACAAGAAGGACAAGATCCTCGACGCCATCTTCGCCGGGAAGATCGGCACCATGACCAGCTCGTTCATGGGGATCCTGGTACGCAAAGGCCGCGAGGCCATGCTGCCGGAGATCGCCGAAGCATTCGAGGAGATCCGCAAGGACCACGACGGCGTGGTAACCTGTGTGGTGACCAGCGCCGCACCGCTCGATGACAGTGCCCGCAAGAACGTGACCCGACTCGCCGCGGAGAAATTCCCCGGCAAAACGATCAGCCTTACGGAGAAGGTGGACCCCGCCCTGATCGGCGGGGTGATCGTGCGCATCGGCGATGAGCAGTACGACGGCAGCGTGAGCCGCCGCCTCAGCGACCTGCGCCGCAAGTTCTCCGACAACCCGTACATCCCCGAGATCTAAGCCTTCCCAGCCATGGCACAAGTGCAACCCGCCGAAGTCACGGCGATCCTGAAACAAGAACTCGCCGGTTTCCGCACGGAAGCCGAACTGGAGGAAGTAGGTACCGTTCTCCAAGTAGGTGACGGCATCGCCCGCATCTATGGCCTGAAAGGCGTGCAGAGCGGTGAGCTCATCGAGTTCAACAGCGGCCTGCGCGGCATCGTGTTGAACCTCGAGGAGGACAACGTGGGGGCCGTATTGCTCGGCCCTTCCGTGGGCATCAAAGAAGGCGACACGGTGAAGCGCACCAAGCGCATCGCCAGCATCAAGACCGGCGAAGGCATCGTAGGTCGCGTGGTGAACACGCTCGGCGAACCGATCGACGGCAAAGGCCCGATCACCGGTGAGCTGTTCGAGATGCCCTTGGAGCGCAAAGCCCCGGGTGTGATCTTCCGCCAGCCGGTGGAAGAGCCCCTGCAAACGGGTATCAAAGCCATCGACGCCATGATCCCCGTGGGCCGCGGCCAGCGCGAGCTCATCATCGGTGACCGCCAGACCGGCAAGAGCACGGTGGCCATCGACACCATCATCAACCAGAAGGAGTTCTACGAGGCCGGCAAGCCCGTGTACTGCATCTACGTGGCCATCGGCCAGAAGGGCTCCACGGTAGCGGGCACGGTGAAGACGCTGGAAGAGAACGGTGCCATGCCTTACACGGTGGTGGTGGCCGCCAACGCGAGCGACCCCGCGCCGATGCAGTTCTACGCTCCCTTCACCGGGGCGGCCATCGGTGAGTTCTTCCGCGATACCGGCCGTCCCGCGTTGATCATCTATGATGATCTCTCGAAGCAAGCTGTTGCTTACCGCGAGGTGTCGCTGCTGTTGCGCCGTCCTCCCGGACGTGAGGCGTACCCCGGTGACGTGTTCTACCTGCACAGCCGCCTGCTCGAGCGCGCAGCGAAGATCACCGAGGACAACACGGTGGCCAGCCAGATGAACGACCTGCCCGCTTCACTGAAAGGCAAGGTGAAAGGCGGAGGAAGCCTCACCGCGCTGCCGATCATCGAAACACAGGCCGGTGACGTTTCCGCGTACATCCCCACGAACGTGATCTCGATCACCGACGGGCAGATCTTCCTGGAAAGCAACCTCTTCCTGAGCGGCGTACGCCCAGCCATCAACGTGGGTATCAGCGTGAGCCG
>Ga0075152_10000549_pt1 | contig 27739 bp, 20 predicted proteins | sample JI61114C2DNA_FD_70964 | JGI IMG/M metagenome (GOLD analysis project Ga0075152, IMG submission 70964) | Wastewater effluent complex algal communities from Wisconsin, to seasonally profile nutrient transformation and Carbon sequestration -... | ecosystem: Engineered > WWTP > Effluent > Algae...
TCCGAAGGCAAGAAAGCCGGGCCGAATGGTCTGGAGGTCAACATCCCAGGTCGGGACAGCCCCCTGCTGGTGCCACCGGGGAACTTCGCCGCCAAGGCCGTGTCCTGGCACATCATGGCTGCCGCCGCGCAGGCCAATCTGGACCGGCAAAACCTGCCCGGAGCGAAGCGGGACGACATGACGAACAGCGGCACGTTCATTCTCAAAGACCCAGGGAACAACGTCTATGACTTCCTCAATGCCAATCCCATGGTCGCGGAGCGCATGTCCTCCCACTACGAGGAGCGGCTTGACCATGACAAAAAGGTGCCCGTGCTCGGCAAGACCCTCCAAAAGGGCTGCGACGACTACCAGAACAAATTCCCCGGCGGCGGTGGAGCCCTGCTTTTCGACAAACTGAAGGGCGGTGAGATCTTCGTAAAGTTCGAGCACGCCGGCACGCCGAACCCCGTGGCGAAAGAAGGCCACGACTCGAAAAAGCACACGGCCATGCGCGCCGTGCTGGCTGCCAACCGCTGGGTCGAGCACTCCTTCAGCTTCCTGGAAAGCCTCAAAGCCGGCGCTGGCGACCCCAACAAGGTCGTGCGCCAGGAAGACATCCACAAAGGTGAGATGAAGGCTGCCGTGTATGAGCCTTACCTCGCCACGCTGAAGGCCGCCACCGAGGCGGGCATCATCACCAAGCGCGAGGCCGAGGCCATGAAGTCCCATGCCCGCAGCAACGGCCTGCCCTCCGTCCAGGGCGGGCTGGACATCCTCAAAGAGCGCCAGCAAAACACACCGGGCCTGGACCCGGCCAAGAGCGCCAGCTTCACCCTCGCCGCCCAGGTCCTGGAGAAAAATATCGACTACAAGCTGCAAAGCATGGGCCAGGGGAATAACGACCTCGGCATCCAGCGGCGGGGCGGGGAGGTGCATCTGTCCGCTGATCCGAACAAATACCTGCCCGCCCAGGGGCCAGCGCAGCAAGTGGACGCCTTTGATCCGCCCGCCGTCATGAGCGCGGGCTTCACTCTGCACGAGAACACGGACAAGACCAACGCCCAAGCCAGCGAGAGCTACTCCATGCGCTCCGACGAAGGCCAGGTGCTCGGTGCCAAGGGGGAGACTCGCGCCTTTGCCAAGCCGCAGCTCGATGCTTCTGCCTTCCCCGGCCTCAAAGCGCAGGAGGAGTCCATCACGCAGGACATGAAGGCACTCGCCAAGGACTCCGACGGCCTCAGCCAGTGGAGCCAGAAAAAGAACCAGATCGAAGGCATCGATGGCGAGATAGTTCAGGCGGAGAAAGACCTGGCCAACTCCGTGGTAGGACTGGCCAGGGCGAATGCGTCCGGTAACGAACAGCAGAAGGCCACTTGGCAGAACAACGTCGATGTGGACCAGGCCAAGCTTGATAAGTTGCTCGACCTGAAAAGCCGCCCGGATGAGCTGGCCGCTGAGCTGGACCAACTGTCAAAGCACCCCGACGTGGTTAGCTTCAAGCAGATGTCTGACCAGCTCGACGAGGTCAAACGCCAGCTCGCCCCGATGGAGTCCGTGGCCAAAGCCAGCTCGGCCTTGTACAAAAACATGATGGACATGAACGAGGACGCCAGCCTCGGGGGTGATCGCGCCCTGCTGGCCCGTTCCGTGGCCACTTACCAGGTGGACCAGCTCTTGGGCACGAATGTCATCGCCGAGGAAAAAATGGCTGTCACACCGGAAGGCCGTCTGATGGGCGTCAGCGTCCAGGCGGACGGCGCGCAGGTCACCGGCAAGCACGAGGAGAAGGACTGCTTCCTCAAGACGGACTACTCCGACCCGCGCATCCAGAAGGGCATGGCTGACCTGGAGGCCGTGGACTACATCACCGGCCAGATCGACCGCCACAACGGCAACATCTTTGTCCATCCTGAAAGCGGCAAAGTCACCGGCATCGACAATGACCTGGCCTTTCCTGAGCATAAGCGCGCCGACGTGCTCGCCAGTGACCCTGGGCTGGGGGAAAAAGCGGTGAAGACCATGCCCCGCCTCATGTCCCAGGAGACGGCGGACAAGATACTCGCCACCAAGCCCGAGCAGCTCGCTGACCTACTCAAAGGCATGCAAAACCCCGACGGGGCCGGTGGCCTCTCACCCGCCGAGATTCAGGGCGCGGTGGACCGGCTTCAAGAGCTGCAAAACGCCATCAAAGCCCCCGCCTCCGGTGTCCAGGTCGTCAAAGAATTCAACCAGCAGACCTACGAGACCAGCATCCAGCAGCAGCGTGACCTACTGGCAGAGCAGACCGGGCTGGACGACTTCAAACAGCCCGCCGCCGACTTCAAAGACGTTGATAATGCTTCTCTCATGGCCGGCGCGCACAAGGCCTCCTACCTCGGAGCCGCTGTCATGGTCGGCCAGAAGTATGAGCTGCTCCAGGGGCAGTCCGCTGACGGCGTCGAATTTGGCATCCGCGATGGCAAGACAGCGAACGTCGCCGCCCGTGTCGATCCCGAGTTCGCCGAATACAAGAAGCAGGAGCATGCCGCCCGCCAAAGCCTGGCCGCCAACCCGAACCAGATCGAAAATCCCAACGTCAAACGTGACGTCATCAAGCTCCAGACCCAAGTCGGAGAGCTCCAGCAGCAGATCGATGCCTGCCAGAAGCAGATCGACAAGCTCGATGCTGGCCCGCAAAATCTACGCGAGCGCGCCAAAGCCGCCCTCCACATCGGCCGTGGCACAGATGAAAAGCGGCAGGACTTGGCCGGGCAAAAGCAGGAGATCCTTCAGAACCTCAAACAGGCCCAGGCCGGGCTGGACAAGGCGCTCGACAAAGCCGTGCAGCCTCTCCAGGCCGAGCTGCGCATGGATGCGCGGGAAAAAATCGCCGAAAAGGGTGCGATCGCCCAGCAGAATGTGGATGACCGCGCGGTGAAACTAGAAGCCCTGCGTGAGTTGGCGAAACAAAATGGCATCGACCCCAAGATGGTCGAACTCGGCGGCCTGGGCGAGCGCGAGCCTTCCCTCAAGAAGATGCTCGACGTGGCCGTGAACAAGGACATCAACGCCGCCAGCTTCCGCGAGCGCGCCGGGGAGATAAAGGTCAAATCACCCGCCGAGGCTGTGCTGGCCAACCTCAAGGGCGACCGTGACGAATCCATCGGCAAGGCCATCCGTGAAGCCGTCGCCGCCCTTAAAGAAGGCGGCCCCGAACTCAGCGCCTCCCAGAAGGCCCTGCTCATGAACACCTTTGATGCCGCCAGGCAGCAGTGTGACATCCATGACCAGGAGGAGAAGGTCCAGAACGGCCAGCGGCTGGAGCTTTACCAAAAAGAGGTCACCGACACACTCAGCCCTCTATTACAGGCTCAGAAGTTCACTCCGCAGGAAATCGCCGTCTTCGCCGAAGCCGCCGTGAAACTCGGCCTGGAGGCCGAGTCCGCCGCGCTGAAAAACAATGCGGCCCACGCCAAGATGTATGCCGACCAGCTCAAGGACGGCCTGCAAAACAGCCCCTTCAAATACAGCGACCACAACCCCGAGGCCAGCAAGCTGCACGACGCCCTCTACCGCGCCAACAACGCCAACGCCCACGTCCACGCCGACGGTGATGTGGAGATCAAACGCGGCCATGCCTCCTTCCAGGAAAAAACCGCCAACCGCATTCTCGCGGACGTCGCAGCCCTGAAAGGCGTCGTCCTTGATCCCGTCAAAGCGGCCCAGATGCTGGAGGTGCATGCGCCCAAAGCGGAAAACTCCGTCGCAGGAATGCTTGGACGCCACCGCCCCAACGCCCCACTGCCCGCGCCGGGTGCCCTCAAGGCTGCCGAAGGCCTGGAAGGAGGCAAGGCGGACGTGCGCGCCAGCCTGGGCATCCAGCGCGCTCCGAAGCCGCCTGGCGTCGGCAAGCCGGAAGTCGAGAAGCCGGATGTCGGCAAGGTCGGTGCCAAATGGCAGCCCGCCAAACCCAAGGAAGGACAGGGCGGCCCCGCTGCCAAACCTCTTGGCAAAACCGTCTAATGCCCGAAAGCCCTTCATCCACCCCTTTTACAAACTCGTAAACCTCTTCCAACCATGGCCTCTCTCACCCCTCTTCTCGCCAATTTCGGCGCCAACGAACTCCAGCTCCTCTCCAGCTACGGTGACAGCCGCACCTATGAGACGGATGAAATCCTCATCAAGCAGGGGGACGAAAACGAATATCTCTGCCTCGTCCTGCGTGGCCAGATCGAGATCCTCCAGGACCTCGAAGATGGCCAGAAGCGTGTCGCCCTCCTGGAGAGTGGGGACTCCATCGGCGAGGTCAGCGTCTTTGACCCCGGACCCGCCAGTGCCACCGTGCGTGCCGTGAATCATACCGAAGTCTGGCTGATCTCCAAAGACAGCCTCGACCGCCTGCACAATGCCAACCCCAAGGTGGCTTACAAGCTCCTCACCCGTATCGCCACCTGCCTCTCCCAGCGCCTGCGCAGCATGAACGACAAGTTCGTGGATCTCGCGAACCGTTGATCTGAACTAGACCTGCCAGACCCGCTTTGGCGCGCAGACCCAGGTGCCCACTCGCTCATGCGTGGATTCATACCTGCCACCCGCCGCCCAAGGCGAAAAGGCAGGTAAAATCCAGCGTTGGGTGTGTGTCGAGGTCCGCTCCTGCACCAGGGCAGGCAGCCGCAGTTCCAACCCGGCACCGTCTTTAAAGCGCACCGTCGGATGCTCGTGCCCTGTGATAATCACTCCCTCGTGGCCGGAGATTGGCAGATGGCCGTGTTCGAAGAGAAACTCACCTTCGCGGTGTGATTTCACAAAAGTCCGCCCGCGTCGCAGTCCGGCACGGTCATGGTTTCCCTCCACACAGACGAGCGGCACCTTCGCACGCAGTTTGTCCAGCAGCGCCAGAGTCTCCACAGCCGAAGCTCCACCGTCCATGATATCTCCCACCAGGATCAGCCTACGAGGCTGGTGATCCCGCAAAAGCCCCAGCAGGGTTGCCTCGCATTGCGGCATGCCCCAGTCTGGCAGGATTGCTCCTGCACGGCGGCGGCGCACCTCATAACCGAAGTGGACATCCGCCACCGCCATCCAGCCCTGCTCCTCATGCACCAGCGCCCGGCGTGCATCCAACACCACCCCGGGATAGACCAGCGTGGTGACGGGAGGCGGTCTTTTTGCCGAAGGTTCGAGTGCGGTAGAAGTCATGTCACATGGCATGAGCCAGCTTTTCCACTCCACTCAAGCGAAGAATGCAGCATCTTCACCCATATGAACCTGCTTTTTCTCTGTTCACGCAATCAATGGCGCAGCCCCACGGCGGAAGAAATTTACCGCCAGGACACACGCGTCCAAGCCCAGAGCGCTGGACTGAGCGCCACGGCGCGCCGTCGGGTCACGGAAAAGCTCCTCCTGTGGGCGGACCTGATCCTCGTCATGGAGCACTCTCACAAGCGTCGGCTGCGGGAGGACTTCCCACATGTATTCGATGGCCTTCAAGTCGGAGTGCTGGACATCCCTGATGACTATCCATTCATGTCTCCAGAACTGATCGACCTCCTGCACGAACGGGTGGAGCCTTGGCTGGAAGGCTGATTTTCGGCTCAAAACAGGGGCGAATGGGCGCCAATTGAAAATATTTTAACTTTTTGCGTAACGCTTTGAGAGCTTTCCGGTATCCCAATTGTGTCCACGGGTCATTATCCTCCCAAACACGGCTTTCACGGTGTTCGTGGAGAGGGGGGGAATGGCCCGTGGGCGTCATTTTCATCCCCCTAACATGTCGTCTCCCCTGCACACCTCACCAGTCGCTTTTTACCAAGCGGCCCCGAGTTCTGTGTTTTTGGCCCAGAGTTCGGTGGAGTATGCACACATCAAAGAGATCGAGCGCCTGCGCAATGGCGGAAGGCATGAGGATCACTCGGGCGACTTTGCCCTCTTCGTCGTCCTGCCACTATGCATTCTCCTGGGCATTGTCGTGCTCGGGCGTCGCATGATGTCCTGACTTCCTGCTTGCCTCCTTGCCCAGCAGCGGCAAAGACGGCGCATCATGGAAAAACTCATCGTTCACGGCGGCGCACCGCTGAAAGGCCGCGTCAACATCAGCGGCAGCAAAAACTCCTCCCTGCCCATCCTCGCCGCCACGCTCCTCACGAAGGACACCTGCACCATCCGCCGCGTGCCGGATCTCAGCGACACCAACTACATGGTCCGCATCCTCGGCGAACTCGGAGCCGAGGTGGAGCGCGCCAGCGGCGTCGTCGTCGTGAAGGCGGAAAAGATCAAATCCGTCGCCCCTTACGACCTCGTCCGCAAAATGCGCGCCTCCATCTGCGTGCTCGGCCCGCTCACCGGTCGCCTGCGGAAATGCACTGTCTCCCTCCCCGGCGGCTGCGTCATTGGCGACCGCCCCGTGGATCTCCACCTCAAAGGTCTCGAAGCTCTCGGAGCCGAGATCCAGGTCGAAGGCGGTGACATCCGCGTCAATGCACCGAAGAAATCATTCAAAGGCAGCACCATGAACCTCATGGGCAAACACGGCTCCACCGTGCTCGGCACCGACAATATCATGATGGCCGCTGTGCTCGCCAAAGGCACCACCATCATCGAAGGCGCTGCCGCCGAGCCAGAAGTTGAAGACCTCGCCAACTTCCTCATCAAGATGGGAGCCAAGATCGAAGGCGCAGGCACGAACCGCATCACCATCGAAGGCGTCAAAGAACTGCACGGCGCCGAGCACACCGTCATCCCTGACCGAATCGAGGCCGGCACCTTCCTCTGCGCCGGAGCCATGATCGGCGAAGGCATCACCATCAAGCGTGTCATGCCCGAGCATCTGAAAACCGTTACTGACGTGCTGAAAAAGTGCGGCTTCCCCATCGAGATCACCAAGGACAGCATCACCATCGCCCCGAATCCAAACGCCAAGGGATTCGACCTCACCACCCTCTGTTATCCAGGCTTCCCCACAGACATGCAGGCGCAGTTCTGCGCGCTTGCCTGCGTCATCAATGACGTCTCCACCATCACCGAGACCATCTTCCCGCAGCGCTTCATGCATGTGGCTGAGATGAAGCGCATGGGGGCCGACATCGACCTCCAGGGTGCCACCGCCCGCATCCGTGGCGGAGCCAGCATGAAAGGCGCGCCCGTCATGGCCAGCGACCTCCGCGCCTCCGCCGCACTCGTGCTCGCCGGGCTCGTCACCTCTGGCCGCACCGATGTGAACCGCCTCTACCACATCGACCGCGGCTACGAGCACCTCGACGACAAGCTTTCCAGCCTCGGCGCTCAGCTAGAGCGCGTGAAGGAATAGATCAAAGCTCACCCATCCCGCCACTCATGATCCATGCCTTCAGCGGCATGAACTGCGTGGCATCAATGGGAATGGCACAACCAAAAGGTGCGGCATTCACGGAGGTAAGATCAAGCATCCCATCCTGCACATCCAGCGTCGGGAAACCCAGCTCGTGACGGCGATAGTAGCCCGGATGGCACCGCAGCGCCTCCGCCTGAAACTCCGCCGAATACATGCTCAGTCCCCGGAAGTAGTGGTGCCCATTTCGCTCCACATGCGGGATGCCCAGAGCAGACATCATCGCCAGATCCTGGAGCACGGAAACCGGGCCGACATTGGCGAGGTCTTCGCCACTGAGGATCGGCGGTCGTTTCATCTTTGGGGCGCGGACCTTCAGCAGCGCCGCATTCGCCAGACCTTTGACGATACCTTTGCAGCTCTTGTGACTCGTGCCGCTGTAACCGAGGTCCAAAGCACGCGGCAGATCGGCCAGCGAGCCGTCCGATTCATCAATGATCATCCCCGGCCCATCGCTCCAGCCTTGCAGAGCCGAGGCCACATCATCCTTCAGCGCATGATCACGATGCAGCGGCTGCTCGATCAGCAGCAGGCTTTCAAACAAAGGCGCGAGCGCTGCATCTGCCTTCAGTGCTTCATAAAACTCACGGAATACCGCGAGATCGGTGAACTGTTCATTGCCATCCAGCGTGGCTTTGAATCCCTGCGGACAGCCCGCCGTGAGCACCTCGTTTATCACCCGCAGCCGTGGCAAATCCACCTCCATCTGACCACAGACCTTGATCTTAAAAAAGCGCAGCCCATAGGCGCGAATGGAGTCCGCCAACGTGTCCGGCAGACCATCATTAAGGTTTGGCGACTCCTCCGCACGCAGCGGGTCACCGAGCCCGATCGTGTGCCTCACCGCCACTCGATCCAAAGGCTGCTCCGGGAGCATCTGTGCCAGTGTGATGCCCGCCAACTCCTCACGCACCGCCCCTAGCTCGATGCCCAGCGCCTCAGACTTCAGCAGCCGATGCAGCGGAGTCGCCGCCGCCTTGCACAGCCCATCCAGCACGGCCCTTTCCATGAGGCTCACGCCCAAATTCGCCAGCAGCGGTGGCTGCTCCCGCAGTCCAGCCCAGCGCGACTGCTCATCGTAAAGATCCCGCCACCACGCAAAGTAACCCACCGGCTTCTGCGCCGCGTTTTCAGCGATGCGTGCCGCGTTCTGGATCACCGCCAGCATCTCCGCCACATCCTGCTCACAGGAGGTCTCGGGATGCTTCGTGAACCACTTCGGTGCCAACCCCTCCGAGGCCAGCCCACGCACCGGCCTGCCATCCACCACCATCTCCGCCGTCACGAAGAGATGCGGCAGCCTGATCATGCTGGCGATTCCATATCTGAAGGGGAACCGGGTCTGCATCGGCAGGACGTGAAAATGGATGTCGGGGATCGTGAAGGTCACGCTCACGAAATGCCGCATGATCTCAGCCCTGCCCACGGATTTTTGCTTTCATGCAAAAGCGGCTGACAGCTCCACTCCGGGCCACGATGCTCGGCAAACTGTCGCATCGATGCCCTCCGCCACCATCTCACAAGTCATGCCATGCTCGTCAGAGAAGGTGTTTGAGCTGCTTCACGACTATTCGCGTCGGCTCGAATGGGATACCCTGCTGCGTGAGGCACGCCTCACGAGAGGTCACTTGGTTTCCGCCAAAGGCGCGACATCGCTCTGTGTCGGGAAACCCTTCTTCGGACTCATCGGTGTCGAAACTGAGTATGTCACCTTCACTCCCGGCTCCATCGCCGCCGTGGAGATGATCAACAAGCCTCCGTTCTTCGATCACTTCGCCGCCAGCATTCGTCATCAGGACAGAGCGGAAGGCGGCTCGGTGGCCACCTATAAATTCCAATTCCGGGCTCGGCCCGCTAGGTTGAGGTGGTTGCTGCATCCCCTCATGCTTTTGACTCTCCGCCATGAGACCACCAAGCGACTGAAAGCCCTGGCCGAGTTTCTGAGCCACGAGACGAAAAGGTGATTGGGAAGGGAAAGTTGCATCCCCGCCGCAGCCGGGTAGATAGCCCGCCCCATGTCCGCCTCCGCCAACCGCATCGACGCCCATTTTGCCCACCTCCGTGCTTCTGGGAAGCGCGCCTTTGTGGCCTACGTCTGCGCGGGTGATCCGACATTGGACGCCACCATCGACGTCGTCCTCGCCCTGGAAAAGGCTGGCGTGGACATCGTGGAGCTAGGCGTACCTTTCTCTGATCCGCTGGCCGATGGCGTGGTGAATCAGATGGCCGCTGACCGTGCTCTGAAAGCCGGGGCCTCCATGCCCAAAGTGCTGGAGATGATCCGCCAGCTCCGCACGAAGAGCCAGATCCCGCTCGTGCTCTTCACCTACTTGAACCCCGTGTACACCTACGGCTACGAGCGCTTCCACACAGATGCCGCTGCTGCGGGTGCCGATGGCGTGCTCGTCCTCGATCTCCCGCCAGATGAAGTCGCGCAAAACACTGAGCTAAAGCCCACGCCTGAGCTGCGCCACATCCAACTCATCGCCCCCACGAGCCCGCCGGACCGCATCGCCAGCATCGCGAAGTGCGCGGAGGGTTTTGTTTATTACGTCAGCCGCCTCGGCGTCACGGGCGCGCAGGTGGAGATCGCCAGCGGCATTGCCGAGCAGGTCGCGGTGATCAAAGCCAGCACGCAGGTGCCGGTCTGTGTCGGCTTCGGCGTCTCGAACCCCGAGCAAGCCGCTAAAGTCGCCAGCATGGCTGACGGCGTCGTCGTCGGCAGCGCCATCGTCAAACTCATCGAAAAGAACGGCACCTCCCCCGATCTCGCCGCGCAGGTGGAAGCCTTCGTGAAACCGCTCGTCGATGCCGTCCACGCCCTTGCTTGACCTTGCTTGACCTTGTTGACCCTTTTGACCTCCCCATGACCCTACACTTCACCAAAATGAACGGTGCCGGCAATGACTTCGTCATGCTGGACAATCGCGATCTCTCCCTCGCCCTGACCAAGGACCAGATCGAGAAGCTCTGTGACCGCCATCGCGGCATCGGTGCCGATGGCCTGCTCTGCGTCGAACCCGCCACGGACGGCGGCGACTTCAAGATGCGCTACTACAACGCCGACGGCGGCGAAGCCGAGATGTGCGGCAATGGCGCGCGCTGCTTTGGCCGCTTCGTGAATCTTTTGCATGATGGCAAGCTCACCAAGATCGCCTTCGAGACACTCGCGGGCATGATCTCCGCCGAGTTCGAGGCCGACCAAGTGCGCATCAACATGAGCGCTCCCCACAGCCTCAAGCTCGCTCAAGAGCTGCCCGTTTCACAGACAACACTCACCGTCCACAGCGTGAACACCGGCGTGCCTCATGCCGTGGTCTATGTCGATGATCTGGAAAACGTGCCCGTGATGGAATGGGGCGCGGCCCTGCGCTACCACGAAGCCTTCAAGCCCAAAGGCACGAACGCCAACTTCGCCAAAGTGCTCGCCCCCGGCAGCATCGCCATCCGCACCTACGAGCGCGGCGTCGAAGGCGAGACCCTCGCCTGCGGCACCGGCATGGTCGCATGCGCCCTCATCCATCATGAACTCACCGGCGCTGCCAGCCCCGTGAGCGTCCTCGTCAAAGGCGGCGACACCCTCCGCATCGGCTTCACCGAATCCGCTCCGCATGAATACACCGACGTGACCTTGTTTGGTCCGGCGGATGTGGTGTTTAATGGGACGGTTTCGATCTGAGTTGGGCGGGCGTTTCCAAGCCACTGAAAACTGAAAACTGAAAACTGAAAACTGAAAACTGAGAACTGAGAACTGAGAACTGAGAACTGAGAACTGAAAATTGAAAACTGCAAAGTTCCAGACGGCACTTCAACAACTCCGCGCAACATGACTCCGCAGAAAGGCTCCCTCGCACTGGCTGAAGAAATGGAAGAGCGTTTCCTGGATTTCGCTGCGCGCATCTGTGCCGTGGTGGAGGCGCTGCCGGATTCTAAAACCGGACGACACATCTCCGGTCAGATGATCCGCTGTGGGACATCACCCGCCCCGAACTACGCGGAGGCATGCGCAGCCGAAAGCAGGAATGATTTTACCCACAAGCTGGGCATCGTCCTCAAAGAGCTTCGCGAAACGCGCATCTGGCTCAAGCTGACCCTGAAAACTGGCTCCATGAAAGCGAGCCGCCTTGATCCTCTGATCGACGAATGCGGTGAGTTGATGAACATCGTTGGCAAATCCATCGTGACAGCCAAAGCCAATGCTCCCCTAAAAAGCCGCCGTTAATCCCAAAAGCCATTCTCACCCACGATTACCGAGAACCCATCCCCAATTTAAAATTTTCAGTTTTCAGTTCTCAGTTTTCAGTATTGCCCGACACTCCCACTCCATTCCCCATCCATGTTCGCAGGAACCCACACCGCCATTGTCACCCCCTTCCGTAACGGTCAGATCGACGAGGAAGCCCTCCAGAAGCTGGTCGATTTCCAGTTCACCAATGGCGTGACTGGTGTCGTGCCCTGCGGCACCACGGGTGAATCACCGACCCTTGATTACGATGAGCATGAGCGCGTGGTGAAACTCACCGCCGAGTTTGCCAAAGGTCGCGGTATTGTCATGGCGGGCACGGGCTCCAACAGCACGCGTGAAGCCGTGGAGATGACGCAGGAAGCGGAGGCCGTCGGTGCCACCGCGATCCTGCAAGTGGCTCCCTATTACAACAAGCCCACGCCCGAAGGTCTCTTCCAGCACTTCAAAGCCGTCGCGCAGAGCACGAAGCTCCCGATCATGCTCTACAGCATCCCCGGCCGCTGCGGCATCGAGATCGGTCTCGATGTGCTTGTGCGTCTCGCCGAGACCTGCCCGAACATCTGCGCCATCAAGGAAGCCGGTGGCAATCCCGAGCGTGTGAATCAGATGAAGCAGGTGCTGCCCGCCAGCTTCGAGATCCTCTCCGGCGATGACAGCCTGACGCTGCCCTTCATGGCCGTCGGTGGCGTCGGCGTGGTCAGCGTGGCCTCGAACCTTATTCCAAAACAGATCAGTGACATGGTGAAGCTCGCGCTCGCTGGCGACTACGCCGGAGCCGGGAAGCTGCACCATCAATACTACCCGCTGCTCGCCGCCTTCCTGAAGCTCTCCACGAACCCCATCCCGATCAAAGCGGCAATGGCTCTCGCCGGTCATTGCACCCGCGAGATCCGCCTGCCCATGGTCGAGCTGGAAGAAGCCAAAGTCGCCGAACTCAAGGCCACCATGGTGAAACTGGGTTTGCTTTGATCCGCAGATTCTGAATCCATCAGCGGCAAAGTCTGAATGACTCGTGCCGCTGTCACGCGTATCAGGCTGGGTCCATACAACCCACATTTGACCATGCCTGAAGCCAAAGTCCTCCTCATCGTCGGTGACGCCACCGAGACCGTTGATACTCTTTATCCTTTTTACCGTCTGATCGAAGGCGGCTACAAGCCCGTCGTCGCCGCGCCGGAAAAGCGGAAGTATCAGATGGTGCTGCATGAAGTGAAGCCCGGCTGGACCATCACCAAGGAATGGGAGGGCTACAGCATCGACGCCGACATCGCCTTCAAGGACATCAACCCCGAGGAATACGTCGGCATCTTCTTCAGCGGCGGTCGCGCCCCCGAGTACATCCGCGAAGACGCCGATCTCCTCCGCATCACCAAGTGGTTCTGGGAAGCCAAAAAACCCTGCGCCAGCGTCTGCCACGGTGTAGAGATCCCAGCCCGTGCTGACATCGTCAAAGGCCTGCGCATGGCCACCGTGGCGAAGTGCAAATTCGACCTCGAAATCTGCGGCGGCATCTATGTGAACGAGCCCTGCGTGATCGACCAACACATGTACTCCGGTCGCACCTATCACGACAGCGGCCACTTCATTGGGCCATGGATCAAGGCTCTCGATGCCGAGCGCACGAAGATGGGCCTGTGAGAATGACGAATACCGAATTCCCGAATGACGAAAGATTCCTGAACACTTCCGACGCCTCATGCTCAAGCTTCGTCATTCGTCATCCGTCATTCGTCATTGCGCGCTGCCGATGGCTCTATTTTCACTCGTCGGCTCGCCAGCGCGCGCCCACCCTCTCCAGGCAGAGCCAATCAATCACGCCTACGTTTTCAACTTCGACCAGTTTAACCTGCCTGAAGATCCTGACGAGCATGTGATCGACGGTGGATACCTGCTGCTGGCTGAACTGAACTGCACCGCCTGTCATATTGCGCCGAAGGCATGGCAGGAACGTCTGGCTCCGAAGCAGGGGCCGATACTCAGCGGAGTTGGCTCCCGGCTTGATGAAGATCAGCTCTGGCTTTTCATCCGCAGCCCTCAGTATCGGAAAAAAGGCACCCAGATGCCAGGCATGTTCGCTGGTGAAGAAGGGGATGCCGCGAAGGTCGAAGCGCTGGTCGAGTATCTCAGCTCACTCAAACAAGACCTGCCGAAGATGCCTGCGGGCGATGGCGCGCATGGCAAGGAGCTGTATCACAAAGTCGGCTGCGTGGCCTGTCATGAGCCGGGCACGGATTTCCGCCCTGAAAAGGTTCCCGCTGAGATGGAAGTCGAGAAGCCCGGCAATGCCTCGGTGCCCATCGCTTTCGCGGATGTGTACGATGTGAACTCGCTCGCGCATTTCCTGAAGAATCCGCTCGCTCATCGTCCCTCAGGTCGGATGCCCGACATGCGCCTCACGGATCAGGATGCGGCTGACATCGCCGCTTATCTGCACGTCGGTCGTCAGCAAGAAAAGGCCACCGAACGTGCCGCGTTGAAGATTCCAAAACAGGGCATCGAAAAAGGCAGGCAGACCTTCCAGGCCATGGGCTGCACAAGCTGCCACCAGAGCGAAGTTCAGTTGGAGGGCCGTTCCCATTCTATGCTGGCTTCTTTGAACCCTAGCAAAGGCTGCCTCTCCTCCAATCAACCCACCGGCATTCCACGCTTTGACCTCAACGACCTCCAAAAGCGCGCCATCAAACTCGCTCTCGCGGCCATTCAAAAAAGTGAAGCTCCTCAACTCACCGCCGTGCAAAAGATCGACTGGCAGATGTCGCGCCTGAATTGCTACGCCTGCCATGATCGGAATGGCAAAGGCGGTCCTGAAGACCCGCGCGCGCAGTATTTCACCAGCAACGATGCGACGGCGGAATCGCTCGGCGAACTCGCCCACATGCCGCCGAACCTCGACAACACGGGCCGCAAGCTCACACGAGGCTGGCTTGAAAAAATCCTCTTCGGCGAAGGTGGCAGCGTGCGCCCCTACATGAACACACGGATGCCAAACTTCGGCAAAGCACAGACGGAGATGCTGCTGGATCTCCTGCCCGAAGCCGACAAGCGCGAGAAGCCCGTCGAGATCGATGTCAGTGGCCTTGGCAAACATCACCGCGCCGAACTCGGGCGAAAGCTCATCGGCATGACCGGACTGGCCTGCGTTGGTTGCCATGGCTTGAAGGATCGCAAGTCCCTCGGACCGCCCGTCGCCAGGCTAACGAATACCGTGGAGCGACTCCAGCCTGAGTATTTCAAAGAGCTGCTGCTCAACCCGCAGCTCACCCAGCCGGGCACGATGATGCCGCCGATGTTCATGGGGCGAAAAACAGCCGACAAGGATGTGGAATCCATCTGGACTTATCTCAAAGAGATCGACGGGCAGCCACTGCCAGATGGTTTGATCTCCACGGAAGACTTCGAGTTGAAGCCCGCGAAAGCAGGCAAGCCCATCATCTTCCGCAGCTTCATCGAAGGAGCAGGCAGCCACGCCATCGCCGTTGGTTTCCCAGAAGGTGTGAATGCCGCCTTTGACTCCGTGCAGGTGCGCTGGGCGGTGATTTGGAAAGGCAAATACCTCGATGCCATGAGCAACTGGCAGAGCCGCGAGATGGCCGCCATCGAACCGCTCGGCACGGAGGTGAAGGCACTCCCCGCCGCCACCGGCACACGCGAATTCACAGGCTATCGCCTCGGCAAAGACGGCGTGCCCACGATGCTTTACACGCTGGATGGACAGTCCGTGGAAGACACGCTGCGGCCCACGAATGGCGGCTTTGAACGTGTGGTAAAAATCAACGGTAAGGAAACCAAGGAGGTGCTGTCATGGTAAGGCCAGTTTTCAGTTTTCAGTTCTCAGTTCTCAGTTTCTGTCTCTCCGCCCTCTGCTCTTCGCTCTCGGCCCAGGACCAGTCCGACTACTACCGCACGGTCACACTGGAAACACCGCCCGGTGTAAACATGGAGGCCAGCGGGCTCGCCACGCTGCCAGATGGCAAACTCGCGGTCTCCATCCGCAAAGGCGAAGTCTGGATCATCGAGAAACCAAGCGCCGAACCACCCACGGTCGCCAATCTCGGCTACAAACTCTTCGCCAGCGGCATGCACGAGATCCTGGGACTCGCGTATCACGAAGGCGATCTCTACGTCACCCAGCGCAGCGAGGTCACGCGTCTTCGCGATACCGACAAAGACGGTGTCGCCGATGAATACATGGCCGCGAGCAAGGGCTGGGGCGTCTCGGGTGCCTACCATGAGTATGCTTATGGCCCCGTGTTTGATCGCGAGGGCAACATGCACAACACGCTGAACTGCTCCATGGGCAAAGTGTGGGATGGTGCTGGCGATGAGGCGAAGCATCCACTCTGGCGCGGCTGGAGCATCATTACAAAAAAGGGCAGCACCACAGCCACGGGTTTCTCCGCAGGCTTCCGCAGCCCTTGCGGCATCGGATTAAATGCTGAGGGCGATATCTTTGGCACCGATCAACAAGGCAACTGGACGCCCACGAGCCCGATCATGCATATTCGCCAAGGCGCTTACTTCGGCCACGCCGATGCCCTCAAAGATGCGAAGCGCCCTGACTCACCCGTGAAGCCACCTGCAAAAATCCTCGATGGCATCACTGTCGCCGAGGCGGTGACGCAGGTGCCCGGCTACTGCCTGCCTGCCGTGTGGTTGCCGTATGTGAAGTTCGGCCAGAGCACCACCGGCCTGCGCTGTGATCTTACGGGCGGGAAGTTCGGCCCCTTTGAGAAGCAGATGTTTGTCGGCGAGTTCGTGCTCTCAGGCGTGAATCGCGTCTTCCTCGAAAAAGTAGGCGGCGAGTATCAGGGAGCGTGCTTTCCCTTCGTCAGCGGCCTGCAAAGCGCCGTGCTCACGCTGAACTTCCTCGCCGATGGCAGCATGATCGTCGGTCAGTCGAATCGCGGATGGAACAGCTACGGCAGTCGCCCGTATGGCCTCCAACGCCTCGTACCGACAGGCAAGGTGCCGTTGGAAATCCAGAAGCTCGAAGCCATTGCTGGCGGCTTCCGCTTCACCTTCACCGAACCCGTCAAAGCCGCCGACTGGTCACAAACAAAGGCACAGAGCTACACTTACCTGCACACTGCGAAATACGGCAGCCCCGAAGTCGAAGCCCAGCCGCTGGAACTGAGTGACTGGCAGCTCTCCGACGACGCCCTGAGTCTCACGGTAAAGTGCGCCAACCTGCGCGCCGGATATGTGCATGAGTTTGAGCTGCCCGAAGTCACGGCCAAAGATGGCAAGGCCCTCTGGCACCGCCTTTGTGCCTACACGCTGAACAAGCTGCCTTAAATTACTCCGCTTTCTTGGTAGCGGCCCGGGCGATCACGAGGTTTCGCACGATGAGCGCTGGCTTGTCTGCGCTACCGGCAGTGAGGACGAGAGGTGAGCCTGAGACATCTTGATCAAGTTTAAGCTGGCCGAGGCGGAGGAGACGAAAGGTCTTCGCATCTTTGGTGGCTTTCTTGGCATCGAGTGTGTTCGTCAGCTTTTGGCTGGCGAGTTCGAGAGTGATGGGCACCTCTGCTTCCTCCGTGAGACTGGCGTAGTGCAAAACAAGATCGTAGGTGCCTGCGGGCAACGAATCGATCTGCCAGGTTAGTTGTCCGATCGTGGCAGAGACAGGACTGGCGCTGCTTTCCGGCACGGGTTGGATGCTCTGCGCGAGTGATGGTGTAAGTGTGATGAGCGCGCGTTTACGCTCGGGTTCTGGCATCGGGGCCGCAGGTGTGGGCGTGGTGGGATTCAGCTCCTGCGCAGCAGCGGTGAGATCGACGATACCACCCGCAGTGATCATCGCCTGCACGCGCTGGATCTCGGTCTGCAAAGCGGGTGAATCCGCCACGCGTGCCTGCTGCTGGAGATCGGTGAGATACTTCCCGAGCATGGGGATGTGTCGCGCACGGAGCTGCTGCTGGTAGATGGTCTCGATCTGGCGCAGGCGCGAGTCTGGAGCGCTGGCCTCCACGGCGGGTGTGGGCATGAGCAGAGTGGTCTGCGCGTGGAGGGTGCAGATGGCGAGTGCAAAGATGGCGAACTGGAGCTTCATGGCTTGTCCTCCGTGGCGAGTGCCCAGGCGCCGTTCTTCAGTCGTTTGGCGGTGGCTTCATGCTCCAGCAGTGTGTCAAAGAGTCCGCGCTCCATCATGCCGGGTCTTACGGCTTTGGGCGGAGGCTCCACGGCTGCGAGCCCCTGATCGACGAGCACGTTTTGATACAGGCCCACCTCGGGAAGAAAGACGAGAGCTGGCTGGATGCCGTCTTTATCCTTCATCGGGCGCAGCAGCAGGCGCAGAGATTTTCCACCGAGATAACCAAGAGTAAACTCTCGCGCCGCATGGGCCAGGGCGCTTGTGTCATCTGCCTCAATGCCAAAATGCTTCGCGAAGCTCTGCCCGTTATTCTTGCCATCCATCGACGCACAGCGCACCCAGAGCAGGCGAACAGGGATTTGTTTTCCCTGATGCTCGATGGTAAAATGGTCTCCGCTGGATGTCTCGGTGGGCACGAGCTCGGCGTCCTGGATGTCTTCAAATCCGCCCACACCGCCGAGCTGGCGCATCATGGTGCTGAGCGCAGATTCGGGATTGGTCACGGTCGTCTGCTGGAGCTGCACCAGCCGCTTCGTCTCGGCTTCGAGTGCTTCCTTCATCCCAGGCGCAGCGGTTTCGAGCTTCTTCAAAACATCCGAGTAGTCATGAATGACGGGCTTTTGTGCCTGAGCCAGCTCACGCAGGAGCTTCACACGTGCTGTGGCGAGCGGATCACCTTCGGGCAAGGCTGGCGCGCTTTGGATGATCTCCGCCGTCACTGGCACGAGGCGTAGCTGGCGCAGTGCAATGGCATTTGCCGGGTAGCCCATGGCCGGGGCGATGCGCAGGGTCACGGCGCTGCGGGTGAAGTTCAGCGGGCCGATGCGCAGTGGAGTATAGGAATCTCTGTTCGAGCTCATCCCGATCTCGAAGTTCCGCCGGTTTTCCTGAGCGCCGGGCAGTAGGGAGACCTCATAAAAAACGAAGGATGCCTTCTCCTGAGGCTGCGAGCGCGATGGCATGATGCCGCCAGTCGTCGGGGGTAATTCGGTAATGTTCGCCTCCAGCTCCAGATAGTAGGTGCCTGGGATGACCTTCACGCCTGACCACTCCACCAGACTGCTCGCGCTGCGCCAGCCAGTGAGCATGGTGCCGCGCGCCTCCACAGCGCCTGCGAGCCGTGCCTTATCCAGAGCCAGAGGTATGGCGGTGGAGGTGATGTTGCCGCTGTAACTGTAGATGGCTTTCAGCTCCTCGCGCCGCTGCTGCACGAGCCGCGCCTCTTCGTAGTCGGAGCTGGCTGCCAGTTCGGATTCCAGCTTGGCGAGTGCGCGTTCATATTGATCCGTGAGCACCTGCGAGTCTGCGAGTACAAGCCTGAGCATCTCAGCACGCATCTGCGCGGGTTCCTGCGCCACGACCATGCCGCCCAGGCACAGGCCAGCCATGATGTGGCGGCGGGCATTCAGTAAATGATGATGGATGGGCATGGTTCCAATCAAACGCAGGCTGAGGCGCGGCGCAAAGATAAGCTACGGCTCCAGCACGACACGGAAGCCGGCGCTGTCGAGCCGACAGTCAGGGGGATCAGGTCCACGATAGCTGCTCCAGATACGCTCGGGATTACCCGTGCGCCACGAGGCTCCGCGCAGGACTTTGAGGGTGTTCTGCGGCAGATCATACCAGTCCTCACACCATTCCCAGACATTGCCGCCGAGATCGTACAGGCCGTGATGATCGGCTTTAAAAGAGCCGACGGGTGATGTCGCGGCGTAGCCGTCGTCATGGGCTTTCAGCCATTGCGCTGCGTAGCCTTCACCGAAGTCACTGCGGCCAAAGGCGGCATCGCAGTAGTTGCCATCGCCCTGGGCCATAGGGCGGTGACCCCAAGGGTGATGACCAGGAAGAGGTGGCTGTGCCTTCGGCACGATGCCGCGCGGCTCCAGGTGTCGGACGCCAGCGAGGATGCTCCATTCGGCATCGGTGGGTAGGCGGTAGCGGCAGCCTTCGCGCTGGCTGAGCCAGGCACAAAAGGCTTTGGCATCCAGCCAACTGACATTCACGGCGGGGTGCTTCCCTGTTTGGCGGAACCCTGCTTCCGGCCACTCGCACCCTGTTTCACGGATGAAGACAGCGTAGTCACTCACACGGGTTTCGTGGCGGCAGACGTGGAGATTGAGTGCTGGCACATGGACGAACTCCATGCCGAGAGAGTTCCGTGTAGTGGATGTCTGTGTCTGCACACAGCCTGCCAAGGCGAGGGCGATAATAGCGAGAGCACGCGCCATATCTCAGCGTGTCACCATCTCGTCGAGGTTTAGCAGGAGGTTCGTCACCATCGTCCAGGCGGCAAGTTCGGTGGGGTCGAGCTTCTCGTTAGCCTTAGATTCGCCGTAGGTGATGGCTTGTTTGGCGGAGTCGGGCTTGGCTTTATAGGCGGTGAGGTGCTGGTCGAGGGTGCTGCGGATGAGTTCCGCCTCCTGGGCGCTGGGGTAGCGGCTGGCGACGGCGCGGAAGGCGGCGGTGATGCGGCTGTCGGTGCTCGTGTGCTGGGTGATCAGGTTCTGGGCGAAGTTCCGCGCGGCTTCGAAGAACTGGACGTCATTCATGAGGTTCAGCGCCTGGAGCGGGGTATTGCTGCGCTCGCGGCGTAGGCAGTAGGACTCTCGGTTCGGCGCATCGAAGGTAGTCATGGAGGGCGGCGGGGCGGTGCGTTTCCAGAAGGTGTAGAGGCTGCGGCGGTAGAGGGACTCGCCTTTGTCCTGGACGTAGTTGCGCGTGTTGCTGCCGCCGAAGCCGACGGGCTCCCAGATGTTCTCCGGCTGATAAGGGCGCACACCTTTGCCGCCGATCTTCGGACTCAGCAGTCCGCTGACGAAGAGCGCACTGTCACGCACGACCTCGCCATCGAGACGGAAGCGAGGGCCACGCGCCAAAAGACGATTTTCCGGGTCCAACTGGGAACTGTGAACTGAGAACTGAGCACTTTGACGATATGTGTGTGACGTGACGAGCATCTTCACAAAGGCCTTCATGTCCCAGCCGCTCTCGCGGAAGGTGACGGCGAGCCAGTCGAGCAGTTCGGGATGGCTCGGAGGTTCGCCCTGCGAGCCGAAGTCGTTGCTGGTCTTCACCAAACCGGTGCCGAAGAACTGCTGCCAGAGTCGGTTCACCTGGACGCGTGCGGTGAGCGGATGCTCGGGGGAAAGCAGCCAGTCGGCGAGGTCGAGTCGGGTGGGCTGTTCCTTCTTGGCCAAGGCGGGGAATACGGCAGGCGTGCCGCGTGCGACCTTCTCGCCCGGCTTGTCATACTGGCCGCGCGACATGACGAAGCTCTCCCTCGGCTGCGGCATATCCGCCATGATGAAGGTGGCGGGGATGACGTCCTCCAGCGTCTTGCGTTTGGCCTCCAACGCGAGCTTCTCAGCACGCGCGCCATGCACGATCTCGCGGGCACCCTGGAACTCGTTTTCATACCACCATTCCTTCACGCGCTTGGTTTCCGCCTCGGTCCACTCGATGGCTTTTTTGCCGCGCACGAGGGTTTGCAGATCGTAGGGCAACTCAGCCACGCGTTTGCCCTGATTTTTCTCCGTCCAGACCTTCCAGGACCACTGCGGATCTTTGGCGGGATCGACGCGTGAGCTGACGGCGAGACGGTCCCAGGTGACGGTGCCGTTGAACTGAGTGAAGGCGAAGCCGGTGACCTTCATGCCGGGCTTGATGCCGAGCTTTTCGACCGGCACTTCGAGCTTCGTCCAGGCTCCGAGTTCGGGCAGCTTGCCCAGGAGCACGCGCTCTGGCGTGCGGACTTTGCCAAAGGGGATCGCGCCTTCCTCACCCCACACGGCGCGGTGATTCCAGCCACCAACATGGAACTGCACCATCACGGCTTTGGGCGGATCTTTGGGATCGAGGAAGCACTGAACGCTGAGCTTGCCATTCGCGGGGATGTCAAAGCTCGCCCCCTTGGTGAAGAAGTCCTGAGCAACGCCTTTGGCCGTGCGGCGAAGCGCGGCGCTGCCGCTGAAGACGGGGCCTTTGTCCTTGCCGATGATCTCCGTGGGCGCGCCGGCGACTCCGACATCGGCCCCGGCGGGGAAGGCATCCTCAAACCAGACGACTTCACTCGTCTGAACTGGCGGCGGAGGGGTGAGCGAGGCGGGGTCGGTGTACGCCAGCTTCGAGATGGCCTCGCGGATCTTGGCCTGCGTGGCGGCGATCTTTTGATCGTAGTCGGCGAGCTGCTTTTTTTGCTCCTCGTTGGAGAGACGCAGGATCGGTGGAGTCAGCAGGATGTTGCCATCCATGGCTGGATCGGCGGCGCTGTTGAAGAAGGCGTAGAGGGAATAGAACTCCTTCTGCGTGATGGGATCGAACTTGTGATCGTGACACACGGCGCAGCCTGCGGTGAGGCCCATCCACACAGCGACGGTGGTGTCAGTGCGATCCACGGCATAACGAAAGACGAATTCTTCAGCGATGCTGCCGCCCTCGCTGGTGGTGACGTTGCAGCGATTGAAGCCCGAGGCGATCTGCTGATCCAGCGTGGCATTGGGAAGGAGATCACCCGCGAGCTGCCAGCGCGTGAATTGATCATACGGAAGGTTGTCATTGAAGGCGCGCACCACCCAGTCGCGGTAGGGCCACATGCTGCGTTCGTTGTCGAGGTGCAGCCCGTGCGTGTCGGCATAGCGCGCGACATCGAGCCAGTAGCGGCCCATGTGCTCGCCGTAGCGTTCGGACTTCAGAAGGCGGCTGACGACTTTCTCATAGGCATCCGGGCTGGAGTCGGCGAGGAAGGCGTCCACCTCGGCAGCCGTCGGCGGCAGGCCGGTGAGGTCGAGCGTCACGCGGCGGATCAGCGTTTCCTTCGAGGCTTCGGGCGCAGGAGTGAGACCTTCTTCAGCGAGCCGGGCTTGGATGAATGCATCGACACCATTCTTGACCGTTCCCTTGACCGTCGGCGGAGCCGCCTTGACCGGTTTTTCAAATGCCCAGTGCTTCTTGTATTCCGCGCCCTGGCTGATCCAGAGCTTCAGCGTTTCGAGCTGCTTCGCCGTGATCTTTTTATGCGACTCCGGCGGTGGCATCACTTCATCTGGATCGGTGCTGACGATGCGCTCGATGACGCTGCTGGACTTCACATCGCCGGGCTTGATGGGAAAACTGCCCTCGATGGCTTTGTAGGCACCCTCGGGCGTGTCGAGACGGAGGTCGGCCTTACGCTTCTTGGCATCGAAGCCATGGCAGGCGAAGCAGTTGTCACTGAGGATCGGGCGGATGTCGCGATTGAAGTCGAGCTTCGTCGCAGCCTGAGATGAGGCAGCGAGGCAGAACAGGAATGTAAATGGGCGCAACATGGGCCATGGGATACGAAGGCGGACCCGGCTTCTTGCCCGAGCCTCAGCGCTTGTAACTGAGCACGGCTCCGGCTCCGGCGGAAAAGGCACCGCCTAGACGTGGTTGAGCCTCGACCTCGGGCAGCATCCAGACTTGTCCCGTGGTCGTGGGTTGCGTGCGGCGCATCACCAGATGTCTCATCGACAGCCAGAGGATCAAAAGGGTGGCGCTGCATCCCAGCAGGAGCTTTGACCAAAGGGGCAGCAGCAAGGCAGTCTTCGGCGCTGCATCTGCCGAGGTGATCTCCCTCAAGGAAGGGCTGACTCCGACATGAGCCACGGGCTTTTCTGGCATCGACTTCTGAAGCCAGAAGAGTCGTGTCGAAAGGCGCACGGCATAGCGGTGGAGTTGCTCGTCGGCATCATCAGCCTGCTGCGCATCGCGGATACAGTCCGCAGCCATTTCCAGCAGAGTCTCATGGCTCGCGGTGTCATGGACTGAGGGCGAAAGCAGCACGCGGGCGCGCCAGGGCTCACCCGAAGGATAGATGGCGAGGCACGATGGATATCGAGTGAGGGCACCAAAGGCGATCAGCGCAGGATCGATGGTATCGGGCAGCTTTTGATCCGCATCGAGGACGAGAAGATAGAAGCGGATGCGTGCATCGCCTGCATGGAAATCGAGCAGCCGCTCCAGATCTCCACGTGCGACCTCGGGCAGCAGACTCTGCGGGTCGATCAGGTAGGTGTTGGCGGGCGACTCGGTGAGTGCCTTGGTGAGATCCGCAGGCAGGTCACGCAGTGCCATCACGGGCGTCGGCACGCGTGGTGCCTGAGCCGGTTTCGCCTGCTGGAGCAGGCTGCCGTGGAGGAAGAGGGAGAGATCCGTGGGACCAATCTGCGGCGAGAGGGAGGTCGGCGTGTCGTTGAGCCGAGGCCCGAAGCGCAGCATCCCTGGCTCCTCTGGCAAAGCCGGCACCAGCGTCTCACCCGGCAGCAGTGAATTGAAGGCATTGCCTGGATCAGAGGCATCCACGCGCGGGGCCTCGCGCTCCCAGCGCGGCAGGGGCAGTTCTTCGTCGATGCTCTGCGCCATGGCACAGCAAACCATCGCGAAGAAGGCCGCGATGACAGCTTTCGCAGGATCAATGCGCGCGTGGAGTGACATGGGGGCGGGTGATCGGGCGGGGCGCAGGTCGCAGACTCTGGAGACCGAGATCAGAGGCATCTCCCACCATAGAAGGAGCGCTTTCGCGGAGCCGTGGCTCCTGCCGTGCCGAGCGTCTCAGCGCTTGGTCGATCAGCGCACAACCTTCCTCGATGCCCGCCGCGATGGAACCGCCTTTCAGCTTGCGGCTTAGTTTGCTCAAAATCTTCACCAGCACCGGTTCCGTCAGTATCCTCTCCAAAGCGTAACCCACGATGAAGGCCGCCTCTTCCCGCAACGGGTCCATCAGCATCACGATGGCGAAGTCATTGCGCCGGGAGATCTGATGAGTCTGGAAAGCCCCGTGATTGATGAGCCAGAAGCCGAGGTCCGGCAGCGTGAGCGTGTCTGGCAGGACACCGATATAGGCCGCCATGAAGCACTGCGGGAAGCGCCGCTCGAACTCATCCAGCACCACTTCCAGATGCCGCGTCTCACGCAGATTCAGCCGCCCGGCCACATCGGTCAGCCTCTCCAGCCGCACCCAATCCGCCCCGAGATACGCACGGATCGCCGACGCCGAGAACCCGCACTGGGTGCAGGAAGCCTGGCTCGGAGAGAGCGGCGAGGAGCAATGAGGGCACTTCATCTTTTAATTAATGTCTCTTAACTTCCCCATGGCCGCAAGACAAAAGCCATTCTCGACGACTCGTGCGTAAGTGCTGGATGGACAAACTCAGCGTGTCTCCGTTATATAGTCTCAAATCCCCCCGCCATGGTCCAAGATCTCTCCACCCTCACTGCATTCATCGACGGCGAACCGCTCCGTTTCGAGTCCGGCGAAACCTTGCTCAACTTCATCGACCGTCACAAAGGCCGCGGCTTTGTACCGACGCTTTGTGATGCGCCGCAGCTCGAGCCGTATGGCGCGTGCCGTGTCTGCTCGGTGGAGGTCGCGTTGCAGGAACATGGGCCGCGTCGTGTCGTCGCGTCATGCCACACGCCCATCTCGCCGGGGATGCATATCTATACCGAGAGCCCGAAGGTGCGTCGTTTGCGCAAAAACATCGTCGAGCTCGTGCTCACGGACCATCCGCTGGACTGCCTGACCTGCGAGGTGAGCGGCAATTGCGAACTCCAGACCGTGGCGGCGAAGGTGGGCATTCGCGGCGTGCGTTATCCCGCTGGAGCGAACCATCTGGATCGGGCGAAGGACCACTCTCATGCCTACATGACTTCGGAACTCGCGAAGTGCATCAACTGCTCCCGCTGCGTGCGTGCCTGCGATGAAATCCAGGGCCAGCATGTGCTCTCGATGCATGGTCGCGGTTTCAACGCGAAGATCATCAAGGGCCTCGACCAGTCCTTCGCGGACTCGGAGTGCGTGAGTTGCGGTGCCTGTGCGCAGGCCTGCCCGACCTCGGCGATCAGCGACGTATTCTTCTCCAAATCCATCGAGGCCACGAAGAAGACGCGCACGGTTTGCACTTACTGCGGCGTCGGCTGCAATCTCAATGTCGCGACGAAAGGCGATCAGGTGCTTAGCATTCAGGCTCCCGTCGATGCGGAAGTGAATCATGCGCATACCTGCCTCAAAGGCCGCTTTGCCTTCAAGTTCTACAATCACCGCGACCGTCTGCGCAAGCCGCTCATCAAGCAGGCCGACGGCTCCTTCAAGGAATCGACGTGGGACGAGGCTTACGACCACATCTTCGCCAATCTCACGCGCATCAAAAACGAGCATGGTGGCAATGCGGTGGCGGGCATCTCGTCCGCACGCTGCACGAATGAGGAAAACTACCTCATGCAGAAGTTCATCCGCCATGTGATGGGCACGAACAACATCGACTGCTGCGCCCGCGTCTGCCATTCGCCGACCGCCTGGGGCATGCAGAAGTCTTTTGGCACCGGCGCGGCCACGAACAGCTACGAGGACATCGAGCACACGCGCTGCATCATGGTCATCGGCGCAAATCCGACCGAAGGCCACCCCGTCACCGGCGCACGCTTGAAGCAGCACATCATGAAGGGCACGCCGCTCATCGTGATCGATCCGCGCAAGATCGAGCTCGTGCCGTATGCCAAACATCACCTGCAGCTCCGCCCCGGCACGAACGTCGCGCTGCTGAACATGTTCGCCCGCTGCATCCTCGATGCGGGCCTCGTGAAGACCGAGTTCGTCCGCAAGCGCTGCGAAAACTGGGAGGAGTTCGAGACCGGCCTGCGCGCACTCGATTTGAATGAACTGGCGAAGATCACCGGCGTTGACACAGAACTCGTTCGCGCCGCCGCGATCGAATACGCCAGCGCGGAGGCCGCGATGAGCTTCCACGGCCTCGGCGTCACCGAACACGAGCAGGGAGCCAAAACGGTCATGCTCATCTCGAACATCGCCATGATGACCGGCAATATCGGTCGTCCCGGCGTCGGCGTGAACCCGCTACGCGGCCAAAACAATGTCCAAGGTGCCGCCGACATGGGCTGCCAGCCGCATCAAGGCGCGGGCTACTTTGAGATGGTCGATCTCGACGTGCAGAAGCGCTACACCGAGTTCTACGGCACACCCGCCCCCACCGAACCCGGCTGGAAAATCCCGCAGATGTTCGACGCGGCCATCGAAGGCAAATTGAAGGCCCTCTGGCTCATGGGCGAGGACGTCGTGCAGACCGACCCCGATGCGCATCACGTCCGCCACGCGATGGAAAGCCTCGAATTCCTCGTCGTGCAGGAGATTTTCATGACCGAGACGGCCAAGTATGCGCACGTCATCCTCCCCGCGTCCTCCTTCCTCGAAAAGAGCGGCACCTTCACCAACGCCGAGCGTCGCGTGCAGCGCGTGAACGCCACTGTGAAGCCCCTCGAAGGCACCAAGCCCGACGGCCAGATCATGTGCGAAGTCTTGCAGCGCTTCGGCTTCCCGCAGGCCGACTACACGCCCGATGGCGTGCTCGCGGAGATCGCGAAGATCGTTCCCTTCTTCAAAGGCATCACCTGGGCGAATCTCGACATCAACGGCAAGCAGTGGCCCGTCAAAGAAGGCGGCGTGGACACGCAGATCATGCACCAGGAGCAGTTCGCGCGTGGCAAAGGCCACTTCCATTACTTCGACTGGAAGGAATCCACCGAGCTCAAGACCAACGGAGCCGAGTTCCCCTTCATCCTCACCACCGGCCGCATCCTCGAGCACTACAACTGCGGCACCATGACCCGCCGCACCGGCAACAGCGAGATCGTCGTGCAGGACTACCTCTCCCTCAATCCCGCCGACGCCCAGCGCAAATCCATCCGCAGCGGCGACCGCGTCCGCCTCTCCAGTGCGCGAGGCGAAGTGGAGCTCGAAGCCCGCGTCACCGATGAAGTGAAGCCCGGCATCCTCTACACCACCTTCCACTTCCCCGACGCCATGGTGAACAACGTCACCGGCCAGGGCTGCGACGCCGACACGATGTGCCCCGAGTACAAAGTCATCGCCGCAGATGTCGAATTTGTTAGCCCAGGCAAGCCCAAGAAGAAGCGGATGATGGAGATGGCGTGAGACTCACCATCCCAAAGGGCTTGCGTCAGGCTGCCCTGGTGGGGGAGCTACCGGACATCTGGCTTCTGGCTTCTGGCTTGCCGCGTAGCGGCGTCACGACAGTAGCCG
>Ga0075152_10000550_pt1 | contig 27649 bp, 39 predicted proteins | sample JI61114C2DNA_FD_70964 | JGI IMG/M metagenome (GOLD analysis project Ga0075152, IMG submission 70964) | Wastewater effluent complex algal communities from Wisconsin, to seasonally profile nutrient transformation and Carbon sequestration -... | ecosystem: Engineered > WWTP > Effluent > Algae...
TCTAATTTCAGATGTCCCGAAAAGACTCCGATTAAACTCAAAATGCCGACAATAAAACCGATAATTGCGGTAATTTGCATCAGCCTTCCTTTTTTCAAAAGCAGAATTGACCACAAAATAAAAGCAACCGCGACCGCAACGACATAAACTTTAGTAAAACCCTGATTCATTTGAAAGTTATTCATCAAAATGGCGTATAAAATCTTTTGTGTTGCTTCATCCGATTCCAAAATTTTTCGGGTCAGAATTGGTCCGACTAACCCGCTTAAAACGGCTGCCGACATGACGGCTAACTCGCCGAACCCGTAAACGACCAAGCCCAAAGTAACTAAAGGATTTTCTAAATCCAGTCGGCGGCAAAAGCCCAATAAGCCGAAGAATGCAAGCGGCAAACTGATAATCGCTAAAATATGCACCGCAACGGCAATCATTTCATTACGCCGGGCGATCTCATCCGGCTGATTCAGCAAATCGTGTCCCGTCGGATGAAATATCATCGTGATTATTCCGCCCAAAGTCCCGATAATTAAGGCAATTCCGTAAATTTTTGAATGTTTCATATAATTTTATTTCGAGTTGTGAGTTTATTTGAAGAGAAAAGTGCAGGCAATAGATAGTGATACCCGAATTGTCTGATAATGGACACTTTGACCGGAGTTGTTCAATAATTAAGGCGATGAATACGAAATCTCAAACCGAAGACCGCCGCGTTCAGCGCACACAAAAATCTCTGCGTGATGCGCTCATCGCGCTTATTCTGGAAAAACATTACGACACTATCTCGGTTCAAGACATCATTGACCGTGCCAATGTCGGACGCTCGACTTTTTATCTCCATTTTCGGGATAAAGAAGATCTGTTTCGCGGCGATTGGCAGAGAATGCTTGAGTATTTCATTGGGCAAATTACGCCCGAAAATTTGCAAGCGGGCAGAATCTTTCCGATTCGGGAATTGTTTGAACACTTGAAAGATTTTCATCATCTTTACCGAGCTTTGGTCAAATCGGGAAAAATTGATCGACTTTTCGGTTACGGGCAAAAATATCTCGCGGAGAAAATTGAGATCAGGTTAAATTCCGTTTTGAATCTCCAGGAGCAGACGACAATCCCGATTCCGATTATGGCGAATTATTTAGCGAGCGAAGTTTTTGCTCAGCTAAAATGGTGGCTGGATAATGATATGCCTTACCTGCCCGAACAAATGGACGAGATTGTTCATCGCTTGCTGTTGACCGGAGTTAATTCGGTAATCAATCAAACTGGAAGTTGATAAAAAATTCACATCATCGAACCTTTTTTAATTTTGCGTCTTGACCTTGGAATCCGTTCCAACCTTTATACTGTTATTTGTGAGTTACTCGAAAGCCGAAAAAGATTTTTTGTTGATTGGCGAATTAGCTGAAGTTACTGGAGTTAGCCGAGATACTTTGCGTCATTATGAACGAAAAGGCGTTTTATCACGTCCGGTTCGCTCTCCGAAAGGTTATCGGCATTACTCTGCTGATTTGATTGAACGGGTGAAGATGATTCGCCGCGCTTTGGCGGTTGGTTTTACGCTCGATGAAATTGCCCGGATTTTTGCCGAACGGAGTCGCGGAAACGCCCCGTGCCGCGAAGTTTATGCGCTTGCCTTAACCAAACTCGAAAATGTCAGAGAACGGATTTCCGAAATGGAAGTTCTGCGCGGTGAACTCGAAAATTTAGTTTTGGAATGGGACGGTAAACTCGAAGGTGTTTCCGAAACCGAGCCTGTTCATCTGCTTAAAACTTTGGCTATTTCATCAAAAAACGCTTTGGAAAATCGAAAAAGACCGGCTTCGGAGAATCTTCGCCGAAAAAGTAATAAAAGTAACAAAGGAAAGAAATAAAATAATGAATAAATATTTTTGGTTGATATTAATAATAACAGTGTATTCCGCAACAGCTTGTAACAAAGTTTCCGAACAGAAGCCGATGGATCACGATTCGCATACGAAGATGGTCAATGAACAAGGCGACAAAGCGATGGGTTTTTCCCACGAAAAAACGACGCATCATTTTCGGCTGTTTAGCGATGGCGGCGCAATCGAAGTAACGGCAAACAGCCCACAAGATACGGAAAGCCGCGACCAGATTCGCAAGCATCTCGGTCATATCGCACAGATGTTTTCAAACGGCAATTTCGATGCGCCGATGCTCACCCACGGTAAAACTCCGCCCGGAGTGCCTGTGTTGCAAAAGCTAAAGTCTGATATTAGCTACACTTTTGCTGAAATTGAAAACGGCGGACAGGTTCGCATCAAAACAAATAACGCGGAAGCATTAACGGCAGTTTATGAATTTTTGCGTTTTCAGATTTCCGATCATCAAACAGGTGATTCAACCGAAATTACAAAAGAGTGAAAAAATGTTCGATTTGCGTATAATAGTCGTTAATGAAACGCTTTTTGCCGCAATTAACTATCGGGATTGTTATTGTTCTCATTACAGTCCTGCATTTTCTGACACCGCTTGATCAGATTGTTTGGCACGAAATATATCAAAGGCTTTATTACATTCCGATAATCGCCGCTGCTCTACTCTACGGGCTGCGCGGCGGACTTGCCGCTTCGATTTTTACCACAGTCGTTTATTCACCGCATATTTTCCTTCACTGGCAACACGGGCATTTCGATTATTCAATCAACCAATACGCCGAAATCGTGATTTTTAATCTCGTTGGCGGCGTGATGGGCGCACTCGGCGACCGTCTCAAACAAGCCCGTGAGCGTGCTGAGAAAAATGCCGAAGAACGTCAAAAAGCCTATGACGAACTGCAAAAGACCTTTGAACAACTTCTCCAAGCCGAAAAACTTTCTTCGCTGGGTGAGCTTTCCGCCGGCATCGTTCACGAAGTCAGAAATCCGTTGGCGGCAATTAAAGGTGCAGTCGAAATTCTTGAAGATGAGCTTGCCGAAGATAGTCCGCGCCGTGAATTTGCCGATCTAGCTAAAAAGGAAGTTGAAAGATTGGATAAACTCGTTGGTGAGTTTTTACGATTTGCGCGTCCGGCAACACTTTCAGTTGGAGAGAATGATTTGAATAAAATAGTAGAGTCCGTTGCTTCTCTCGTAGAAAATCAGGCGGTTTCGCAATCTGTAATAATCGAAAAGAATTTGCAGAAAGATTTGCCCGAAATTTTGGTTGATGGCGAACAAATCAAACAGGTTTTGCTGAATTTGGCGATAAATTCCCTTCAAGCGGTGCCAAGTGGCGGAGAGCTTCTGTTCTGCACATTTAAAAAGGATGATTTCTGCATAGTTGAGGTTGAAGATACGGGTGGCGGTATTGATGAGAAAATTTTGCCGAAAATTTTTGATCCGTTTTTTACAACTAAAGAGAAGGGAGTTGGACTCGGACTTTCAGTTGCTCATAAAATTGTTGTTCAGCACAATGGAAATATATCAGCCATGAGTCGAAACGGAAAAACTGTATTTTCTCTTTCGCTGCCACTAAGTCACGGACATTTGCGACTAGCCGAAAGTGTATAAACTGTCCGTAAAATTATGGTCGAAACTATCGAAGCAATAGCCAAACCGCTGACTTGTCAGTTAAAGTTCTTTTGATATACTTTTTTTGGTTAATTATTTAAGCAAAAGTTGGAAATTGTTGGTTGGAATTTGAGGGAGAAAGTAATTGTGGCTAAAAAATTTGAATTAATTAAACAGACAAAGCCGATTCAATTATCATTGTTTGAGATTTTGACTGAAACTGATGTTTTGACCGAAGATGGAAATAAGCAGTTACAAAAAGGAAAGAACTATTCTCAGACGATTGAATTATACGATTTTATGCCGCGTTTCGTTTTTGGTCATCAGGCGGATCTGCGGCGAAATTTCAATGGTCTTTTGCCGGCGATGGTGCGTGATTTTGAATGTCGCGGGATTCCGTTCAAATTGACGCTGACACCTGCTACGCTTGTTCAGCCTAATGGTGAATCATTAGCTTAGCATCCGGGAGCGGATGAGGACATACTCGAAGTTGTTTTACGTAAAATGTATCTTGAATAGGACTTTCGCTTATCTAAAATTACAAAGCTGGAATCGTTGAATTCTTTAGTTGTAATTTTAGAAATTCAGCAAATAAATTGTTCCTCACTTGATAGACTGTCGTTTTCATTTCACAGGCTTTAACTTTGATCACCACCCACGTCGCATAACAACAAGCTAGATAATTTCTTTGTGAACGCTCTTTTCGACATTGGCATTTTTCGCTTCCGGTCAATTGTTTGAAACTGCGATGAAATTCTTCCACTTGCCATCTTACTTGCGTCGCTTGAATTGCCCGCAGTCGCGTAAAATCTTCCGCTAATTTATTGGTGATAACCCATTCAATGTTGCCGTCTCGGTCAACCAACTTGAATAATTTTAACCAAAATGGCACTTCTTTGAGTCTCACCAATTTGCCGCTGATCAACTCTTCCCGACTCCACTCAATCTCCTCTAAATGCTGATAACCTGTTTCCTTAGTTAGACTTACTTTGCGATTGCTTTTCAGGTTTGTGTAAAATGTCCAACCGCTTCGATGCACTAATTTTAAGTTGTCAACGCTTGCATACCAACTGTCAAAAGCGATATTTCGCGCCTTTATTTCTTGATTCACATTCGCTTGCCGAAACATCTCGGCAAAATGGTCATTCTTCGTTTTCCCATCCGAATCAGGATTGTAAATCCGATAATTAATCGGATAAAATTCGCCCATTGCTCCGTTCGTATGAACCAAATTGACCAACCCAATTCCTTTCACCAAGCCGTGTTCGTTGCCGCTATATTGCACCTTCACCGTTTCAATAGATTGTGCATATTGCTTGTTTTGGACTGAATCATCCACCAACAAAAACGCTTCCGCGCTATCATCAATTCGATTTCTCACCAATTCCCACAACTCTTTTGGCGTGAACTTGGATTTTTGTAAAAAATCCGTCACCGAATCGTGGCTGACCTTCTCCAAATGTTCCGCTAAATTGGAACAAGTGTAATTAATTGCTGTATTTAACAGATATTCAATATACTGGCTTTGTGTTATCATCAGAACATCTGTTTAATCATATTTTTTCAATAAGCGAAAGTCCTATAATTATTAGTTCAACTGCATAACTCCTAAATTTGTAAAATTAAAAAATCAATTCGAGCCGATGCTAATATAAAAGATTTTAAAGTAGGGGTAAAAAACTATCCAACCGATAATGACCGCGCCGACGGCTGTTATTAAAACTGCTCCTGCCGCCATATCTTTGGCTTTTTCAATCAGCGGGTGAAAGTCGGAAATCGCGGCATCGGCTAATAACTCAATTGCCGTATTGATTAGCTCCGCCATCCAGACCAACGTAATAGTTATGGCAACCCAGCACCAATCCGATGATGAAATATGAAAAAAAATGCCGAGAATAACAACTAAAACCGTCGCTAATAAATGAATCCGAGCATTATGCTGTGAAACTAAAAAATATTTACACCCGCAAAAAGCATATTTAAAACTTCTGATTCTGGCTGTAAACTCGAAAGGATGATTCATAATTCGGCAAGCTGATAACTTTAAACTTGCAAGCTACCGACTGTTTAGCATTTTAATGCTAAAACTACCGCATTTTGTAATTACATTTTATTTAGACCGGCTTTAGTTTAGGTATTAATGCGTTTCTTCATCATCCACGCAATAATAATTGATGGAATGATAAAGAATACTATTCCAAAGATAGAACCGGCATAAATGAATCTCGGATACAGAACACCGATTAAAAAAAATGTCACTGATGCCAAATAAAGAATTACCGTAACATAACCAATCGAAAACATATCCAATCTTCTCAAGTCATTGAAGAAACTCATAATTTTTAACCTCACAATTATATTTTTCTACTTTAATATCCAAACATCCATTAATATTATATGTCGTATTACGACATAATTCAATCGGCTATGATAAAATTATTTCAGAAAATTATTTGGAGTTAAGATTGTGACTGACAAAAATACCAAGGACAAAGAGTTTCTCAGTAAAAAGGAATACGAATTGCTTTCCGCTTTCCGCTACAGCATCCGGCAATTTTTGAAATTCAGTGAATCTGCCGCGGAAGCCGAAGGGCTGACACCGAATCAACATCAGGCACTTCTGGCAATCAAAGGTTTTCCCGGTCGTAATAGTGTGACGAATGGTGAACTAGCCGAGCAGCTTCAAATTAGACATCACAGTGCAGTCGGATTACTCAACCGACTCGAAGCTTTGAGCCTTGTTTATAGAGAGCAAAACAGCCGCGACCGTCGTGAGGTATCTGTCTTCTTAACGAATCGGGGTGAGAAATTGCTTGAAAAATTAACCGATGTGCATCGTGAAGAATTAAAAACTCTTGCGCCGCAATTGATTGCTATTTTTGAAGGTTTGAAACAATCGCCGCAATCATAAGATAAAGTCCTTATTGCTGTAGTGAACGCTTAGGAAATGAAACCTTTTACTAATCCACTATTCGCAATAATTTTTTAGATACGCACGCGTAAATCAATTTTTATAAGCACAAGCCTTCAGCCCTTCTTCACTTAAGATTATTATGTGCCGATTCTCAAGCGAAATAAATCCGTCGGTTTGAAGCCGTGACATGGCACGGGAAACCACTTCGCGCACTGTTCCGATGCGGGCGGCAACCTGCCCGTGGGTCATCGTAAGTTCAAAGGAATTGCCTGTATCCGATCTCGCGCCGCACCTTTTCGCTTCATTTAGCAGAAAACGCGAAAGCCTTTGTTTTACTTCGCGTAGTGATAGGGCTTCGATGAGTTCCGCGTGCCGCCGCAAGCGTCCCGCCAGCAATTTCAGGGCAGTGAGCGCAATTTGAGGATGCCGCAGACAAACGGCGCGAACATCCTCTTTTGAAATAAATAACACTACCGAATCTTCATCTGCCACGGCAGTTGCCGGATATGTTCCATCATCAAAAACCGGCACTTCGCCGAGCGTTGCTCCGGCGCGTTCGGTGTGCAAAACCTGCTCGCGTCCGTCGGCTCCGGCGCGAAATGCTCGAACTGCACCGCTGACAATGATAAAAAGCCCGTGCGCTTCCTCGCCAACCATAAAGAGCATTTCTTCCCGCACTAGTCGGCGTTCGACCGTGTGCGCGGCTAATGCGCTTAGTTCTTCTTCCGCCAAACTGCCGAAAAGAACTGTCTGCCGGAGCGCAGCGATTTTATCGGTTTTCATAGATTCTATAATAGGCTTATGCGAAGCTATTTTCCAACTTTCGCACGGAAGCCGCGCTGCCTTTATCGATTCAGGTGCGGCAGACAAGACAAATTTGATTCATCAATTTAAGAGCGAATTTTAATTACAAATCATAATCGCCCGACGATTCCGGTTGATATAAAATTTCTTCGATCTTCAGTCTCCGCAGACGTGACGGGGCTTGAACCTCGACCGTATCGCCGCACTTATAACCGAGCAATGCAGTAGCGAGCGGCGCGAGAATCGAGATTTTCCCTTCAGCGTGATTGGCTTCCATCGGAAAGACTATTGAATAGGCTAGTTTTTCGCCCGTCTCCAAATCCTTTAAACTTACCTTGGAGCGCATTGTGACGACATCCGGCGGAACATCTTGCGGTGCAACTGATTCGGCGAATTCCAGTTTTTCCTCCAATTGCTTGATGTATAAAAAATTTTCCTGTTCGCCCTGATTGCGAACGCGCTCAATAAGATGTCCGAGACGCTTCCGGTCAATTTCGGTAGTATAAATCGTCATTTCCTTAATCATATTTTTTACTCCTGAATTTATTCTTAAATATCTGTAATTTTGAAAAAACTTCGAGAAAACAGTCGCTGGAAAAGTCTTTCGTCCGCATTTTATATAAAATGCGGGTTGAAAAAAATACTCCGGCTAAAGTGCTTTTTGCTTGAATTTTGAATAACAAGAAATTTTACTATTTTAATAAAAATCTTAACCCGACGCCGATACTTGGACAGCGACATTTCTTATTTCAGTCGGCGGTTTGCACCGATGGTGCAGCATAATTTTCGGAATTTGTTCACTTTTTTGGGTTAATCTAATTACCTCGTCCGAACACGTCACTTGTCGCATCAATATCCCGGCAATATCATCTGAGTTTTTCAGCCGCTCTGATATTTGCTTTCCGCCCAAACTTTCTTTATCTTCAATAAAAATGCAATTCGATTTTACTGCGGATTTCACACGACTGGCATTACACGCGAGCCGCACCGAACATTCGGCTTCCAAAGCGACACGCCAAAGACCAGATTTGTAACCGTTTTTTGTTGCGTCAAGTCCGCCTTCTAGCGAGCCGAGAATAATCAAGTCGGCTTGCCATCGCGCGGCTTTTCCCAAAACTTCGCTTGACACGAGACTCAAACCCGGCAATGTTTTGATTTGAATATTCTGCGCCGGAAAAAAAGATAATAGGCAATGGCGGATTTCACGCGCAAGGAATCTTTCTTCTTCAAGTCGTCTTCGTGCCGGACTGTAAGAACAAGTTCCCGATTTTTCCAAATTTAAAAGTCGTTCTTTTTTGGCTTTTAAAAATTCTTCCGCTGATTCAGGCAGAAAAACATCCGTGATGACGATCAAAATTTCGTCATCCTGCCGAAACTCGACGTTTTTCAGTTCGAGCAGGGCGTTTTCAGCATTTTTTGTGCCGTCGTATGGAATTAAAATTCTCATTTCTCTTGAAAATACATCATTAATGAAAGCCAATTGGCGCGACCGGCTCGGGCTTATCCAGTTTATCCAGCCTTTGCCGGTCGCTTTGCGGGAGAGATTATTTACTTCGCTCCCCATGATTAAGTTAAATTTAGACGAAAAGTGAGGTCGGAGATAGCGAGTTTTCGCCTAAAAAAGACAAGTGTTTCCACCCGTTTTGCGCCACTCGGAAACAATCATTTTTCCAGAAATTGTTCATTGCGTTTCCTGACTTCGGAAAACTTTATTTCTCCGTTGTTCTTCGACGAATTCTCCGAATTACTTCTCCGGGAATGAATCGCCATCCATACAATAAAACCGAAAAACGATCCACCTAATAAAACCACGACGATAATTGCGCTCAAATCCATAATAAATTTCTCCTGCTTTTCTTTTTTTTAATTACCGTTTTTTGTTGCCCCCGAATCGGTTCGCCGTCGGGCGTCAGCCGCCGCAGGGCGAAGTAAATTGATTTTGCGGTTAGTGAAACGTCATCAATCCGGCGTTCGCCCTCGTGCGTCAATGCGGCTTCTATTTGCGAGTCATTCATATCGTCGAGCGGGTATCCGCAACTAGCGAATTTGCGCCGAATCCGAACCATTTGCCGCCGCCGATCCCATTCGGCAATTTTGCGGTTGAATTTTTCTAAAATTCTCATTTCACTTCCGTTCAATATTCTTCCGAAATTAAATTCTGTATCTCAAAAATGCGCCGAAACCGCCGACGTTTGCGAGCGAATTCCGGTCTTCGATAAAAGTTGATCGCCGCGTGGGTCGGCTTCCGCGTGTTGAGTTAAAGGAAATTGTTCTCGTTGTGCTCGAAAGCCACCAAATCATTCAGATGTTCGGTTATCATATCGTTTGATAAATCTTTCATAATTGCTCGTCTCCGTTGGCAAAGTGCTTCGGTTTGTCTTTATTAACACAATCGGGGTTGCCGATTTATAACGCTTGTTCATTAAATGCTTAAACACAGTTGCCAAACCCACAAAAAAAAGTGCCGAACCGAGAAATCCGAATAAAATCAACTTAAGCGGGCTAAAAGAATCGGTCGTGTAAGCAGACAGTATTGCCGCCGCCAATATTATCCAGATAAAAGCGTAAAGTTTTGCTGTCTTCATAATGTTTCCTCGTTTCTAAAAATTAATCGTTTAGTGCCGAATTAATGGAGTCGTTCCTTAATGTTGCCTCCGATTGTTCAAAGTGTTGGCGCGTAAATCGGTCCCAAGGCGATCAGGCTGAAAACAACAAGGTTTTCTTCTCAAATACGCTGCTCAATACTTCCACGAGTAATGCTCGTCCATCCAGAACGGAAGCACTGCGACAATACCCACAAAGAACAGCGTCGAAAAAATAAAACCGAAAATCTTCAGCGTCATCTCGCCCAAATTGCCGGTCAAATAAACCGCACCAGCGGCTGCCAATACTAAAAACCAGGTCAATGCGTAAATTATTAAAGCCTTCATAACTTCCTCCTTTCGCTAATTGAATTTGCAGTTTCCGTCAAACTGACCGGGGTTTCTAAATTCCGCGTGTTGACGACGACCGTCCACAGCATCAGCGCAAATACCAGCACTAACGCAACGAGGCTGAAAGCAAGTAGCGCGAGCGGATTAAAAGAGCCGGTCAAAAACGCAATAAAAGCCGCCGCCGCCAATAAAATCCAGGCTGAAATGTAAAAATCTTTCATCATAATCGCTCCTTTATTAAAATTAAATTTATTTCCGACAATTTAATTTGTCGTTATATCAAATTTAGCCGAATTGAGAAGTGCGTGAAACGGTGTAAACACCCGAAAATGGCGGGTGTTTACACTTGAAGCGAGGATAAACGAAGGCGCGGGAAGATTTTACGCCGCCTCTCGAATGTTGAACGAGTGATAACACGCGGCGGATTAGCGTGAAAACTCTCTATTTTTAATAGATTTTTGAAGCGAAAATTAAAATGTAAAGAACACGAATCTGCGGGAACATTCAACGCCGATAAATTTGCGGTTCGTAAAATTATAAAAAGCGAGGTAAGAAAAAAATGAAAGGTTTAATTGGTTACGATGGTTCGGAAAGTGCCGATGCGATTGTAGATGATTTGCACTAATTGTTTCGGGCTATACATCGGCACACTCTGCACGAGAAAATGAACGTGGTCGTCATACGAACCAATTTCCAAAAACTCGATTTCATATCGCTTTTGGATTTCTGAGCATATTTCTTTGAGTTTCATCTCGACCTCATTTGAAAATACTGTCCGCCGATATTTCGCCGGACACACGATGTGATACATCAAAACTGAAACATTGTGATTTTTATGGATGAACTTGCTCATTCATCCATTATAAAGCCGCAGCAAACTGACGGGGTATTAAACCCAAAGCGAATAAATAAAAGGAGAAAAGAAAAATGCCTGATTATATTTCGAGAAAGAAGCTAAAGAAAAAAGTTATAGACAGATGGGAAAACGAAGGCGGAAATCTCTCCGCCAACGTGAAAAAATCTGCGGAAAGCATTTTACCGCCAAAGCGCAAACGCAAGAAAGATCGCTTAGGCAAATCATCGGACGCAGTTTCGGTGTAAAGCGAAATTGCCGAAATGTCGGAAATGAATTGCGGAAATTAATGATTAGCAATTTAATTTGTTTCGGCGTAACTTTTTAAGTATGAAACGGATTGATTGGGAAAAATTGACAAAACGCCGCGCACTCGGAATCGGCGTAATGGCTTTGGGAGCGATTGTGACGTTCGCTCCCGTTTTTTTTGGCGGATGGATTATTGCACTTTTGGGAATCGCACTCGTTGCCGCTGGATTGTTGCAATTTATCGGAACTTTTCGCTCCGATGACGAAGCCAAATCCTTGCTGTCTTATGTCGCCGGCTCGAAAGTAAATTTTTGCAATCGCTGAATGATGTCAACAAATTTGAAATCGAAGGCGACACTTTGCGGCTTTTCGTCAAAAATAAACCGAACCTCATATTTCGGGCAAACACCGAAAATGTCGGAAGCAAAACCGCCAGCGTAACGGGAAAAGTTTTATATCTGCCGCGAATCGCTCTTGCACCGAACGCCGTCATCAAAGTCAGGTTGCTCGACATCTCAAAGGCTGACGCAAAATCACCAATCATCGCCGAGCAGACGATCAACGCCGAAAATCGTCAAGTGCCGTTTGATTTTGAATTGAAATATAATCCGAATGAAATAAATCAACGCAGCCGTTACGCAGTGAGGGCGGAGATTTACGAAAACGGCAAACTGCGTTTCACAAGCACGCGAAACTATTCGGTGATTACAAACGGCAATCCCGACAAAGTTGAATTTATTGTTGATTTGGTTAAATAAAAGCTGGAATCGCCTGCATTTGCGGGCGTTTCTTCGCTAAAGATTTAAAATTGAATTTAAAAAGATAAAGGATGAAGTTTCGGCTTCGTCCTCTTTAGCTTTTATGGTTTTATCCAATTCATTTCCCATCGCTGATTCAAAATGCTGATTTCTACAACCGTGAGGCTTGAATTCATTCTAATTATCGGCAGTAATCTTGATTTACTGCCGTAATATAGTTATTGTATAATTGCTTGGGGGGCGAAAAGCGATGGCAAACGACACACTAAAAATTGAAGAATTCCGAAACCGATTTAAGGATGAATCTCTGTTTGGAAATCAGGACATAGCCGAGTTTTACAAACAATTTGAAACGAATGTAAAACCGAAGACTGTGAATTGGCGGATTTATACTTTGATGCAGACCGGAGTTTTGCAGAGAATCGGCAGAGGCAGGTTTAAGTTGGGGGAAGGAAAAAACTATTTGCCGGAAGTTTCGTCCAAAATGAAGTCAATTTATAACAAAGTCAGACAAAATTTTCCTTATCTGAACATTTGCATTTGGAACACTTCATCGCTTAATGAATTTATGATTCACCAGCCGAATAGATTTTATTACTTGCTCGAAGTGGAAAAGGCGGCGGCGGAATCCGTGTTTTATTTTTTGAGAGACGCGAAATTTGCGGTTTTTCTCGAACCGAAAAAGGATATTTTGGAAAAATACCTGCCGGAAGAAAAAGAAGTAATTATCGTAAAATCTCTGGTTTCCGAAGCACCTTTATTGTCGGTTGAAAAAATCAACACGGTTTCGATTGAAAAAATGTTGGTTGATATTTTTTGCGACGATGTAATTTTTTCCGCTCAACAAGGCTCTGAAATGCGAACGATTTTTGAGTCGGCATCGGCAACATACACCGTAAATCAAAGCAAAATGCTTCGTTACGCAGACAGAAGAGGGAAAAAGGACGGCTTGGACGAGTTTATAAAAACTCTAAATGATTCACGGCAAAAAACAAGTGTTCGTTACCAAAATTTAGGAAATGATAAATCAGAAAGAAATATCAATAGAATGGCTTGAAAAAGTTTCAAAAGAGAACGGCAAAGCGGATAAAATTATCGTCGAAAAAGTAATCCGTGCATTGCTTCTGCTTGAGGGATTGGTAAAGCGGAAAGTGCCGTTTGTGTTTAAAGGCGGCACGTCTTTGATGCTGCATTTTGATTCAACGAAGCGTTTATCAATTGATATTGACATCATTTTGCCGAACGAGATTGATGATTTAGAAGAAATACTCGATGCGGTTGCTGCTGAACAAGGATTTTTGAGGCAAGAATTGCAGCATCGAAATACACATTCAAAAATCAAAAAGGAGCATTACAAATTTTTTTACAATCCGCTTCACAAAACAAATAAAGATGAAGAATATGTGCTGTTGGACATTTTGTTTGAGAAAGTAAATTATTCCAAAACCGTTTCCTTACCGATTCAATCTGTTTTTGTTCCGATTGCCGGCGAACCGCTAAATGTTGAAATTCCGAGTTTAGAAGATATTTTGGGCGATAAATTAACCGCTTTTGCTCCGAACACGACGGGAATTCCATACTTCAAGAATGAAGACAGTATGAGTATGGAAATCATCAAACAGCTTTATGACATTGGAAATCTTTTGGATGTCGCAGATGCCGCCGACATTATCAGAGATACGTTTTACCGATTTGCCAAAACGGAATTAACCTACCGAAATATAAGCGAAATGGACGAAACCGACGTTTTGGAAGATATTTACCAAACGGCACTTTGCATCGCCACCAGAGGAGCGGACGGCGAAGGCAAATTTGATGAGCTGCAAGAAGGTATTCAAAGAATCGGCAGTTTCATTTTTTCGGAAAAATACCATTTGGAAAAAGCGATCACTCACGCTTCAAAAGCGGCGTATTTATCGGCTTTGATAAAATACGATGCGGAGACTATTGAAAAATTCGATAATCCGTTGGAAATTAAAGATTGGCTGATTGCTCAACCGATGAATACCAAATTGAATAAGTTGAAGAAATCGAATCCCGAAGCGTTTTTCTATTGGTATAAAGTTTATGAACTTTCTATGACGGATGTATAAAACGACGCACTCGCTGCCGGATGTCGAAGGCGGTTTAATCAAAAAAGCGGCTTTGCATTAGTGAGTTATTCTTCCCTTTTACGTTCGGCGATTTGCAGGGCGAGTTCGACGCGGTTGTTTAAACTTTTTTTGTCAAGAATTCGACTGATGTGTCCTTCAATAGTTCTGAGACTCAAGTTTAATTCGGCGGCGATTTCCTTATTGCTTGCGCCTTTGGCGACTTCTTCGGCGACGCGCCATTCGGCATCGGTTAATTCTTCGTCGCGGATAAAATCCCTTTCATCCGGTTCCGCTTCGCCGAACATTCTGGCTAAATCCGAATGAGTCCGCTCGATGCGATTTAAGATTGCCTGAACGATGGCTGTCAGCTCATCCGGTTCGAACGGCTTGGTTAAATATGCGTCAACTCCGGTGCGAAAGCCAGTGATGCGGTCGGCGATTTCGTCCTTGGCACTTAGAAAAACAATCGGCACAAGGCGTGTGCGCGGATTCGAGCGTAAATTTCGCACGAGTTGATAGCCGTCCATTCCCGGCATCCGAATATCGCTGATGATTAAATCGGGCAAACTTTCGGCGATGCGCGTCAATGCTTCCGCGCCGCGCCGCGCCGTTTTTACTTCGTAGCCTTCCGCCCGCAGAGTTTCCGACACCGCCAATAATAATCCAGGATCGTCGTCAACGACTAATAATCGTTTCGCCATAATTTTCTTCTTCCTCGCTTGTATTTTTTCCGCAATTGGATTCTTTCCAAACCGGCAGATGAAGATCGAAACGACTTCCCTTTCCGACTTCGGTTTCGACCGTGATACGTCCGCCCATTTGTTCGATCACATATTTGCCCATATAAAGTCCTAACCCAACGCCGGAAACATCCGCGTCTTCTAAAAAATCTTCGTTGGTTGTCGAGTCTGCTGCGACGGGTTTCCCGCGATGAAATTTATTAAACAGCACGGGCAAATCTTCGGGCGGAATCCCGCGCCCGTTATCCGTAACGCTGATGCGGACAAAATCATCTTCACCAACCTGAGCGGAAAGCATAATCATACCGCCGTCGGGCGTATATTTTATCGAATTTTCAATTAGATTGCTGAGGACGCGCCGCAAAGCCTTCGGATCGGCACAAACGGGCGGAACTTCCGCGAAAGGTTCGACGCGCAAAGTATGGCGGCGTTTTTCGGCGGCGGTCATCTCGGATTTAACGCACGATTTGATAGCTTCGAGCGGCTCGACGCGCTCGAAGTTGAGGCGGTAAACACCGCCTTCGATGCGCGACAAATCGAGCAGATTCAATACCAGATCAATTTGCCTGTCGCATTCAACCGAAATCGTTTCGAGATATTCGCGCCGCTTTTCTTCCGTTATCTCGCCGCGCATCAAAAGTCTGGTCAGAGCCTTGATGGTCGTCAGAGGCGTGCGAAACTCGTGCGACACGCTGCTCACAAAATCCGATTTTACGCGGTCAATTTCCTGAAACCGCATCGCCCGTTTTTCCAGACGCTCCGCCATTTGATTGAAACTCGCTTCGACCCCCCCGAGTTCGTCCGCTTCATCGACCTCGATGCGGGCGGAAAAATCTCTCTCGCCGAAATCATCGGCGGCTGATTTTAACCGGCGCAAACGCTCATTTGTATTTTTGGACATTATCTAAATCCCGCTAAACGCTTTCTTTCAATCTGATTATAGCAAACCGGAAAGTTTCAATCACAGGAGTAAACACCTGTATTTTCCGAGTGTTAATACTCTCGCACAGCGGACGGCGTTTTTACTAAAATAGAGATTGATTACGGAAACATTAAATTCTTCCGGTTAATCAAATAATAAGAAATCTGAGATTCTAAAACTATGAATTTTAACACTAAAAAATCGTTGCTCGCATCTGCAAAGTCGAATGATGCTTCGGGAAGGCAAAACACGGAAAATTCTCTGGCAATTATTTTAGCCGGAGGAAGCGGCTTGCTGGACAGTGGATTAATTCCGGCGAATCTTCGCGGTCAGCGTCCGGTGCATTTTTCCAGAGCGGCGGGCAGTGAAATCGTGATAAATAAGACGAGAAAGTTGATCGCGAATGTCTTTCAGTCACAGGATACGACGTTTGTCGTAAGCGAGCAGCACGAGCGTTATTACGAGGAAGTTTTGGCGGAAGTGCCGCACGAAAATATAATCGTTCAACCGCAAGACGATGGAACGACAATGGCGATTTTATACGCCGCGCTGCGAATGGCGATAAAGAATCCGTCGGCAGTTCTGACATTTTTCCCGGCGGATTTTTACACGCCGAACGCTGAAGAATTTCTGCGGCGTGTTCAATCAGCCTGCGCTTTTGCCCGCTGCGATCCGAATTTGATTCTGCTCGGCATCAAGCCGGACGACTCGAACAACAAAGGTGAATGGATCGAACTCGATTCGTCCGCGCCGGTTGATAAAAACTTCGGCGTTTGGCGTGTGCGCCGGTTTTTAACAAACACGACACCGAGGCGGGAATTAATCAATAACGGCGCGCTCTTGAACAGTTCGGTAATGGTCGGAACGGCGGCGACTTTCCTGAGAAAAATCAGCCGCGCCGCGCCCGAAATTTACGAAAGATTCAGCATTGCCGCAGAACGAATCGGAACGGTGAGCGAGCAGAGAGCGGTGCGAGCCGCATATTATTCGCAGTATTCTTACACCGATTTTTCGCGGGACGTTCTGGAGAAAAGTGCCGAAAAACTGATGGTCGTTCCCGTTCCCGCATCGCTCAAAAGCGCGGTCGGCATCAAGCCGCAGGCAGTTGCGCCGATACCGGATGCGGTTGTAAATTCCGTGCCGAAGTTTTACACGGCACAGGTCGGCGCATAAAAGCCGACGGTTAAATATCAATAAATTCCAAAGAAGGTGGAAAATGATTTTAATGATTTTTCAGACGAAAAACAAAAATTATCGCGGCAAAACCGCAGTCGAAATTGTAAGAGCGATGGAATTCGACGCTGAGGACTATCCGCATCGAGGGCAGTCAATCCGGCAGTTTCTTTACTGGTCGCTTCGTCGTTCCGGCAATCGTCTGCCGCCGCGCGATACGGATTTGAGCGACCGGATGGAAGATGAAGAACTCGCGCTTCATTATTTGTATCTGCGCGACGAATACGGCGCGGGGAAACTTTTGACGGACACTGAGATTCGAGTGGCTGAAAATTCCGCCGGACTTTAATAGACGATTTCGACAATTTCAAACGTCCTGTCTCCGTTTGAATGTTTTAAGACTGCTTCGTCGCCAACTTTTTTGCTTAATAATAATTTAGCAATCGGGGAAATAAATGAGATTTTTCCTTTGGAAACATCAGCTTCATCCACACCCACAATTTGATATTGCTGAAGTTTTGCTTCATTATCCTCTTTCAGCGTGACCGTTGCGCCGAACCATACTTCGTCCTGTGATTGTTTGTCCAAATCTATTATTTTCGCAGTGAGTATCCGCTCATTCAGCAACTGCAATTTTGCGTTTACATAATTCAAGGCAATTCGTCTTTCATTTTCATTTGTATCGTCCAGATGATCTCTTTCATTGATGAGCATCTGTTTTTCGTCCAAAAGTTCATCCATCCCGACTTGAGTAACGTAGTTGGTTACACCATCAGGCAAATAAGCTCTCGGCGTTAAAACAGGAATTTCTTCCTGATCGCCTTCTTTTATAAATCCTCTGCTCATGACTTAATTTTTATCATTATAATTTTTTTCTTTATGTCCGGTTGGAGTTTCACAATTAGGCAATGAACACACAACCAAAAGCCGCTTTTTGTTCTTGCAAACCAGCCCGCAAATAATAAAGTCGTAATTTCCAATAATACTATTACATTTATTTAGCGGATTGTTACTGCCTGAATCTGCGGTTTAATCGGTGCTTTTTTCAGATATTCCCCGACCGGAACTGCCGGGTAAATTTCGCTGTATTTCATTACCTGAGTCGCTCCGATTCGCCTGTTAATGTGTTCACGGCTTAATTCATCGGCGGTCAGAACTCCCGAGGCAGCCATTAATTCGATGAAACTTTCAATTGTTGCTTCGTGTAAATTGGCAACTCTCTGTGCTTTGTCTTCAACGACCAAACCCTTCATCAATGCTTTATCCTGCGTCGCCACACCGGTCGGGCAAGTGTTCGTATGACATTGCAACGCCTGAATACATCCGGTTGCGAGCATCATCGCCCGCGCCATACTGACCATATCGGCACCGATCGCGATCAGCCGGGCGATATGAAATCCGTTAAAAACTTTTCCGGTGGCAATTACTTTGATGTCCTTTTTCAAGTCGTATCCATTCAATGTATCGATAGCAAACGAAAGTCCGTCGCGCAGAGGCATTCCGATCGAATCTGCAAATTCGATCGGTGCCGCGCCTGTTCCGCCTTCGCCGCCGTCGATACTGATAAAATCGGGCTTTATTCCGGTGTTTATCATCGCTTCGCAAAGCTCTGCAAATTCGGCTTTTTTACCGATACAGATCTTAAAACCGATCGGTTTGCCGCCGGACAGATCTCTCAATTGTTTGACAAAGTGCATTAAACCTTCCGCACTGATAAAAGCCGTATGAGCCGGCGGAGAATTGACCGTCGTATGCGGTTTGACGTGCCGAATAACGGCGATTTCTTCAGTATTTTTGGCAGCCGGAAGAATTCCTCCGTGTCCCGGTTTTGCTCCTTGCGAGAGTTTTATTTCGATCATTTTCACATTATCGAGCGCGGCTTTTGTTTGAAAAAGTTCGGGATTGAATTCTCCGTTTTCGGTGCGACAGCCGAAATAAGCCGTCCCGATCTGCCAGATCAGATCGCCGCCGTGATGCAAATGATAAGGGCTGAGTCCGCCTTCTCCGGTATTTTGAGCAAAACCACCGATCTTTGCACCCGAATTCATTGCCAAAACGGCATTTTTGCTCAAAGATCCGAAACTCATCGCGGAAATGTTCAGACGGCTTGCGGAATATGGTTTCAGACAGTCTTTTCCGCCGACCGTCACACGTTGTTCGCTTTCCAGATCGTGCGGATTTGCGGCATAAATTGAATGATCTATCCACTCGTAACCTTGCCGATACACGTCCCATTGAGTTCCGAACGGACTTGTCGAATTTTCACTTTTCGCCCGTTGATAAATGACGGAACGATACCGACGGTTTATCGGCTGTCCTTCGGTATCGGTTTCGACAAAATACTGCATTATCTCCGGTCGAATCGTCTCCAGCATATAGCGAAAGTTTCCGATAATCGGAAAGTTTCGGCGAATCGTCTGCCTCTTTTGTGTAATGTCCAACACGCCGATGACGATTATCGGCGCGATTATTATAAAAATCAACAAAAAATACGGACTGATTAAACTAAGCAGTAAAATTACCGCGATCGAAACTATCGACGATATTATAAAAATTTGTCTTCCGCTCATATCTTTAATTTTCAGTAGGCTTTTCGCTTTCTGATTTTTGCCCCAAATTAAGTCTAAAAACTATCTTTACATATTTAAAGAGTGAAAACACTTGTAAAATCAGGTGTTTCTACGCTTATTTTGTGAGCTGCTAAAGTTATAAAATAATATTAACGAAAAGCGTTTTAGGAGAAAAGATTTGAAATGACACAAAACACACGAACAAAAATGACTGATGAATCTCCGATTGCTGATGAATCTCTGGTTTGCCTTGATGAAGTTGATATTCTTCAACCGATTGAAGATGAAACGGCGCGTTTGCGCGAAGAGTTGGATGTCGAACGCGACAAACGTCTGCGGCTCGCAGCAGAATATGAAAATTACCGCCGCCGCACCAAACGCGAGCAAGCGACCGCCGCCGATAAAGGCAAACGCGAACTGCTCTTGAGGCTTATCTCGCTCGCTGACGATTTCGAACTCGCGCTCGCCAATGTAGATAATGCCTCGGATGAAAGAATGATCGAAGGCTTACAGTTAATCGAGCGGCGTTTAAAAGCCGTGCTTGAAGCGAACGATGTTGTGCCTTTCAACAGTGCGGGCGAAATCTTTAATCCCGAACTGCACGAAGCGTTCGATGTTATTTCTGACACGGGCGGTGAATCAGGCAGAACTCACAGCGAAATGCGGCGCGGATATTTCTGGAGTGATAAACTGCTTCGTCCGGCACTAGTCGTCGTTACCCGATAAAAAACTTGCAAATTCCAATCAGAAATGGATAAAAACGCAGAATAATGAATAAACGCTGAAAGCTGTCATTCATAATTCTGCGTTTTTATTTTTTGCTCGTTTATTCATCCAACTTTCCGGCACAAAACGCAAAATATTGTAAAATTGAAAAATGAAACTATTCGCCTTCCGATCAAGCGACTATGGGCAATCTTTAATAACAGTGCAAAAGCGAAGGAAAACTTTCCGGAATATAAGCCATATATCAGCCAACGGATTTTCTAAAGCCTTGTTTATAATGAGTTTTCGGCATTCGGAGTTTAATTTGAAATTTGCCTTGTTGTTGAGTAATAAAATGGTTGGGGAAAATTGTTAATGATTTCTAAGTTTAATGATCCGGCTTTGAACAGCTCTTTGCCGCTTTCAAGAGTGCGCGATATTCTTTTGATTTACGGCTGGAATTCGACTTCGTATCAAATTATAAATCCGGGTATCGGCTATTGGTTTGCCGCCCGAAATGATGCCGTTGTCGGGTTTGTCAGCTGCGCGGGCGTGCGGGTGGTCGTCGGCGCGCCGGTGTGCGCCGAAAGTCGTCTGGCGGAAGTCGCCGCCGAATTTGAAGCGGATGCGGCGCGGATGAACGAAAACGTCTGTTATCTGGCTGCCGAATCCCGGCTCGAATCAATTTATAAAACGCATCCGAACTACACGGCGGTCTTGCTCGGAGCGCAACCCGTTTGGCAGCCGTCGGAATGGCGAAAGATTATCGCCGAAAATAAAACTTTGCGCGCTCAACTAAATCGGGCGCGAAATAAAGGCGTAAAAGTTTCGGAATGGTCAACCGAAAAAGCGCGGAACAATCCGCTTTTAACCGATTGTTTGGAAAAATGGCTTGAAACGAAAGGCTTGCCGCCGCTCGGATTTATGGTCGAACCGCACATTTTGTCGCGTCTTTTTGACAGACGGGTCTTTGTCGCCGAACGCAATACGAAAGTAATCGGATTCGTGCTGCTCTCGCCCATCGCGCAGCGCAGCGGATGGCTGTTTGAACAATTCGTTCATTGTCCCGGCGCGCCGAACGGAACAGTCGAATTGATGATTGACTTTACTATGCGTGATCTTGATAAAGACGGATTCGATTATGCCACGCTCGGACTCGCACCGCTTTCGACGAACGCGGAAGCCGCGCCGTTTTGCAATCCGCTCTGGCTCAGATTTCTGCTCAAGTGGGCGCGGCTGCACGGCAAACGGTTTTACAATTTTGACGGACTCGATACCTTCAAAGCCAAACTGAAACCGCAAAGATGGGAGCCGGTCTTCGCCTTAACCAACGAGCGGCATTTATCGCCCCGAACAATCTACGCCATCGCCGCCGCCTTCAGCGCAAACAAACCTTTCAAATTAATCTTCGGCGGTTTGCGGCGCGCTCTTGTGACCGAGTTAAATAATTTCAAACGAAAGTTTAAAAGAGATGTGATCTAAATAATAAATGGTTGCCTGTTATGAGTAATCAAGAAATGAAACTATACGCCTTCCAGCCGAACGGTTACGGTCAATACTCTTTTTTCGTGATGGCGGAAAATGAGACGGAAGCGATTGCGGCGGTCGAACGACATATCGAAGAAACCTTCGATTCGACCTGCAATCTGCCGTATGCGGGTTTCGGAACCAACGTTTATAAATTAACCGTTCTGACCTGCGGAGAAGTTATCGCTAATGCCAACGATTAAATCGGCGCAATTTCTTCCCGCCGCCGCTCTTCAGACGTTTCCGATAAGCCGTTGTTCTCGCTGTAATCGTATGCTTCCCAAGTCACAAACGGTGTTTTCTCAAAGTTTTTAGTCGGCGGCGGTAACTCGTCAATCGTAATTTCTCGCGGCATATTTTATTTCTGACATTTTAGATTCATTAAAGAAATTCTTTTGAAATTAAGTGCAAAACAGCAAAAATTTTTACATTCAATAATCGTAAAAGAAATTTCCTGAGAATTTAATTCCACTTCTCCAGCGGTCAATACAAACCCGGAACGCGGCGGAAATATTTCGCCGGAAACTGATTTTCCTCTGATTGTTCAGACGGTGTCTGATTTGATTTTCCTTCTAAAGATGTCGCCTCGCAGTCTGAATCTGTTTCCGTTTCGGTTTCGACTTTTTGCATCTCGCCGCTTTTAATTTTAGACGGTTTGGTGACCTGCATTTCTCGCTCGTTCATAATATTCCTTTCGTAATTCGATAAAATTTTCCCTCCGCTCGCGTTTAACCGATGTCGCGCTTTCTAATTCGGACAATGCGGATAAAACCCGGTGCGGGTTTCCGAGATCGCTCCACTTTGAACCCGTTACCGGAATGACAGCCAAATCTTTCGCGCTTTTCTCTAAAACTTCGGTTGAAAAGTTTGTTTCGGGCAGATTTTTGTAGAGCATTCTGATTGCCATCTCTTCTTCTAACGTGTGTAATTTTGATTTTACCCGGTCAAACTTTTCGTAAAGCTCACTGGCGGAATTTTGGATCATTTTCAAGAATGCCGAAACTTGTCCGACCATCACAAAACTGTTCCACAAACAGCCGCGACTAAGCAGTTCCTGTGCCATAGCGGGCGCGGGTTTCTCCCAGAAACGTCGAACATTCCATAAATTTTGTATCGCGGTTTTTTCCGGTTCGATCCAGCCGTATTCTTCGTCCGGGTTTTCGGGTTTGATTCCCAAAAGAATGACCGATTCCGGTTGCAGTCGAACGGCATCAAAAGCAATTTCGATGTATGAAATAAAGATTTTATTATCGGAAAAGTAATGATCTGACGGGAAAAATGCCACCGAAGCCGCCGGATTACTTTTCTTCAACCGCAAAAGACTATACAAAATCGCCGGTGCGGTTCCGATATTTTTCGGCTGGACGATTAAATTTTGCGGCGGCACATCGCGCAGTAAATCGTTGTAATAGCACTCGTGTTTTTCAGTTAGGCTGAAAATTGTTTTGATGGGCGGAAAGCCGAGTTCGACGCGCCCCCTAGTTTCATCGAGCAGTGTTCCGGTGCCTAAGAATGAACAAAATTGTTTAGGTCGCTCATCGCCGGTTATTTTTCTGGTCAGCGGGAGTAATCTCGAACCGTCGCCGCCAGCTAAAATTACCGCCCATCGGTCTTGTTTAGTAAGCCCGTTTGTGTATGCCGGAATGGACAAATTAGCAAAAGATGAAAGCAAATCCCTATTCAAATCATTCATAATTAAAACCTCATAATTTAGCGTTCAAAACCGTTCTCTTTAATCTCTAAAGTTTAAGTAATTCAATGCCTGTTCTGACAGAGTGTTTCCACCCGAAATTCACGGGTGTTTACTCTCTAAGTTCCGGCATATTCCCGAACATTTTTACTTAACAAGCCGATCCGTGTAAACTGCCGATAATTTATGATAAATCGTTTAGAAAACCGCCGCCGTGACTTAAGTTATAGCTGCGAAATTAAAATTATTTTTATGTTCTTATTTTTCGACTTTTAAAAAAAATCTGTTAGTTCACATTCCTCGAATTTCTGCGGCAAACTTATCAAATATACGTAAATAAATCAGGCAAAAGTAAGGGAAATCAATTCAGAATTCGCCCGTCTTATTGTTGCGCTTTTGAGATTATCAACGATAATTAAGATATGAAACCACTTCTCGAAATCGGAAGCCTTGAGTTGATCGAGTCATTAAAAAAAGCGGGACGAACCAAAATCTTTAAGGCGGGCGCGGAACTTTTCAGAGAGAGCGAAACTGCTGATTTTTTGCCGATAATTCTTGCAGGCAAAGTAAAGATGATTCATTTTCTCGAACCCGGAAAGGAAGTCATCATCGGTATTTTCGGCGCGGGCGAGATGTTTGCCGTGCCGCCTGTATTTGACGGCGAACCGTATCCGGCAACCGCCGTGGCGATGGAAAAATCTAAAATAATTTTACTTTCACGGAAAGATTTTTTGCGGCTTTTGGAAGAATCAAGCGAATTTTCGTTTATCGTCATCAGTTGGATGTGCGAGATGCTGAGGGAAAAAACAGCAGCGATTCAAAATTTGGCGACCGCTTCGCCGGAACACCGCGCCGGAAATGTAATTGTGCGGCTGTCTAAAAATGAAACCGCTCAAACCGCTCCCGTTACAATCAAAGTGCGTCGCCAGGACATTGCGGAAATGGCGGGTTTGACGACGGAAACGACAATTCGCGCCGTCCGCAAATTAGCCGACAAAAATCTGATAAAAATCGAGCGCGGCAAAATCATTATTGACGACATCGAATCGTTACGCGAATTTTTAGCGAACTGAAAAATTAAAACAAATTAGCTACGAACAGACACGAAAGACCACGAAATAAGTAAGAAAATAAATTCTTGTTTTTTATTACATTAAGTGTCTGTTCGTGTCTGTTCGTGGCTAAATCTCTTAAAATAATCCCATCGGCGCACGGCTGACATATTCGAGCATTCGATTGGCGATGGCGTTTGCCCGCGTTTTCAGATAATCGGTTGTTTCGCCGGTGAAGGTTTCGTCAATCGTTTCGTAAAAAATTTCCAGCCAGCGTTCAAAATGTTCAAAAGTGAGCCGCGTTTTTTGGTTTAATTCGCCGTGAACCTGCATCGGATTGCGTCCGTGTATTTGATAATCACCGGTGCCGAAAAGCATTGTTTCCCAAAAATCGCCGATGATCGGCAGATGATGATCTAAATCCAGTTTCGCCACATCGGTAAAAATATAACCGATTGTTTCGTCGTTCATTGCTCTGGCGTAAAAACGATTCATCAAATCATCAATGTCTGCTCTCGTTTCAATATCTTTCATTATTCAAACCTCAAATTATCTTTCAATAAACTCCCACCCAAAACGAAAAGAAGAATAAATTTTACAACTTCAAACCCGATAAAAATCAAGTGATTATACGAAAACGGCGCGATTACTCCATTGATGACCTGTTCGGCGCGAATATTTAAAAGCGGCAAAAGCCAGACGGTTTGCAGCAATAACAAAACGAAAATCGCGCCGAAAATATACAGAGCGAAATTCGTCGCCGGTCGCGCGAAAAATAAGGAAACGATCATCAAGACGGCGAAGACGATTTCGATCCGGTTGAGCATTTGAAAAACGATTTTCCCGATACCCAGACCGAGTGCGAGCGTCACGTTCGGAGCGCGGAATTTAAGCGGAGCTTCCATAAAAGAAATCGCGCCGACCATCCCGAACCAGATAAAAGGAATCGCAATTTGTAAGATTTTTAAGAACATATCAAAATACGAGTCTAAAATTACGCGAAAGTTTTCTCATCAAAACGCGGCGGCAGATTTGTGATTTCTCTTTGCATTCGCCCGCCTAAAGCGGCGCGTTCCGGTTGATCGAGAAGCGCGTCAGCCCACAAAATACTTTAGTTTCTTCTGTTTCATTGTGTTTTTCCAGACGATGTTTAACGGAAACAATTGACTCGCGCACATCCGAAATTTCTTTGGAAAAATCAACGATTATTTTGTTTTCCAGCAGTTCGCGCAGTCTTTTGATCGCCGCTAAAAGCTCGCGCATAAAAAAATTATGATCGTTTTGCAAATCTTTTATCGCCTTTTGCGCTTCGTCGAAAGATGGAACCGAACCGTTATTTTCCGTCGTTTGCGTTTCAATCGCGTTTGTTATCGCGGGAAAAAGATGCAGATGCTCGGCGCGGATGTGCATTGCCAGCCGCGCCCAGAAAAAATCGAGCGATTTGTAAATCGTTTCGACATTTTCTTTGTCGAGCGCGGCGAAGACTTTGTTGAGCAGCGCGTCAATTTCCGTGTGATCGTCGGCAAGTGGAAAATGATTCATCTTTTAATGTGAATGTGCGCGCTCGTGCAAGCCGCATTTTACATCGTCCATACGACTTTCATCCGCCGGTTTACCGCTTTCTTCCATCTCGATTGCCTTCGGAAAAAGAATATTATTTTCCAGATGAATATGCCGGTGCAAGTCCTTTTCGATATTTTCGAGCGCGCTGTAAAGCGTCTGATATGTGATGCAGGCATCGTCGGGAACAGCGAATTGATTGCTGTATCTGCGGATTTCGCGCAGATGTTCGCCCGCCGCGTCGTGTTCGGCGACCATTACTTTTACCGGATTTTTTGTCGAACCGAACGGCGCGGGTGGAACGGGCTGTCCGAAATTGAGCGAGCTTTCCATCAAAGCGATATACGGGAAAAGCATCCGTTCTTCCTTCAACATATGGTTTTCGAGTTCGAGCCGCAGCATACCGAAAATTTTCTGGATTTCGAAAAGTTCGACGTGATTTCCCCCGTGAACCGAGCAGACTTTTTCGAGCAGCGCGGTAATTCGCTCATTTTCATTGCGCGTAAATTCGTGATGTTTCCGCACGATATAATCGGCGAGCGAGGCGAGCGACATTTTTGTAAAATCCGTGTCCGACATATTATTTGTGGACGAATCGTTCGCCGCATTTTCAAGCATTTCCGAAACTTGCTTCATTTCAACTCCGGCATTTTGACACGCTTCTTCAAACGAAATGTGTCCGCCGCAGCAGTAATCAATATTAAAGTTTTCAAATACGCGCGTCGCTGCGGGATTTTCGACCGCTAAATCGCGCACCGTTTTTGTTTTATCAATTAACATAATTTGAATTACTCCTAAAATTTCTTTTATTCCGCTTCTGTCGCGGCTTGTTCTTCTAAATTAGGGATGATTTCGCCTTTGGGATTTTTTTGCAGGAAAATCAAATCGAGCGCGAAATACACAAAGACAACTGCGCCGATGGCGAAGATCGTATCGCCGACTATTCGCAACCAACGCAAAGTTTGCATCAATTCCGTCTGCATAAATTCGGGGCTTCGCGCCGACCAATAACCGACCGAAACCGATTGATAAGTCTGCATCAATCCGACCGGCAAAAGGCTCAGCAGAAGTTCCAAAAGCATTCCGATATTGATTGCCCAAAACGCAAACCAGATCGTTTTTTCCTTCCATTTTGTCAGCGGTTTCATTGCCCGCAGACAAAACAGCATCAAGCCCAAACCGAGCGTTCCATATACGCCGTAAAGTGCGCCGTGCGCGTGAACCGCTGTCGTGTTCAAACCCTGCATATAATAGAGTGCAATCGGCGGATTAACCATAAAACCGAAAACACCCGCGCCGAGCAAGTTCCAAAAAGCAACGGCGACAAAGAAATAAACAACCCATTTATATTTTTCGAGCCACGGACGTGCCTTCGCGTGCCGCAGATTGTCGGTAGCTTCGTAGCCGACGAGTAAAAGCGGAACGATTTCGAGTGCCGAAAAAACCGAGCCGAAAGCGAGCGCGATGGTCGGAGTTCCAGCAAAATAGAGATGATGAAGAGTTCCGACGATTCCGCCCGAAAGATAAATCGCACCGGCGAGAAGTGCCGCCAGAGCCGCTCGTTCCGGGCGAATCACGCCGAGTTTGGAAAAAAGAA
>Ga0075152_10000551_pt1 | contig 27637 bp, 22 predicted proteins | sample JI61114C2DNA_FD_70964 | JGI IMG/M metagenome (GOLD analysis project Ga0075152, IMG submission 70964) | Wastewater effluent complex algal communities from Wisconsin, to seasonally profile nutrient transformation and Carbon sequestration -... | ecosystem: Engineered > WWTP > Effluent > Algae...
AGAAGAAGTTTTGGCATATCTAACGACGTTGACTATAAATATAATAAATTATATCAGAATTCGTCAAACGCTGATTGCTAATAAATTGATTCAATTCACTCAATCATGAGAAGCTCGCCATTTCCGCATCTCAAACATGTCCACTAACTCGCATAGACATACTGGAGTCATTGAATTCACACAGCTTCTCGGCCTTCGTTATTTTCAGCACGACAATCAGGACGGTCTTCGCAATCATCGGGAAGGTCTTTTCTCTGTCTTTCGAAGACCCACCAAACCTCAAAGCTCCACCATGAAACTCCGAACTCTCATCACAGCCCTCATCACGCTGCCCCTTCTCCCTGCCATCGCTCAAGATGGATTCACGCCGCTCTTTGACGGCAAAACCATGACCGGCTGGAAGAACGCCTACGACTGGGGCAAGATCGAGGTGAAGGACGGTGAAATCCACCTCACGGGGGAGAAGAAATTCTTCGTCATCACCGAGAAAACCTACAGCGACTTCATCTTCGAAGGCGACATCTTCCTACCCGAAGGTCAGGCAAACAGCGGCTTCATGTTCCGCGCCCATGTGCAGCCCAACAAAGTCTTTGGTTATCAGGCCGAGGTCGATGGCGATCCGAAGCGCAAGTGGTCCGGCGGGCTCTACGATGAAGGCCGCCGCATGTGGTTCATCAGCCCCATCAAAGGCAACAAAGAGAGCGAAGATGCCTTCCGCGCCCGCGCCGGTGACTGCTTCAAGCGCAATGACTGGAACACCTACCGCATCACCTGCCAGGGCAAGAAGCTCAAGATCGAAGTGAATGGCGTGGTTACCACCGACGTGGAGGATGACATGGACGCCAGTGGAGTGATCGCCATCCAGCATCACGGTGAAAAAGGGGCGACCTACAAGTTCCGCAACCTGCGCATCAAGGAGCTGAAGTAAGCTTTCGCCCTCCATTCGATGGCTGAATCCTTCGCCGCCTTCATGGCTCGTGCGCTGCATAATCCGCAGCGCGGGTATTATGCGCGGAGGATTCAGGGCATCGGTGGTCAGCGTGGCGACTTCGCCACTGCGGCCACCCTTTCACCTCTGCTCGGACAGGGCATCGCAGCTTGGATTCGTGAAAGCCGACGCGTGATGCCCGAGGTGCGGCATGTGATCGAGATCGGTGCGGGCAATGGTGCGCTGATGGAGACGGTGCGGAAGTCGCTCGGTTGGTGGCAGCGGCGGAAGTTCGAGTGGCACATCGTCGAGACTTCGGTGACTTTGCGCGAGCAGCAAAAGCTGCGGCTGGGTGCGGCAGTGAAGTGGCATTCCCGTCTCGAGTCTGGTCTCGATGCTAGCGGTGGCTCAGCCTTCATCTACCACAATGAACTGCTCGATGCCTTTCCCGTGCGACTCGTGCAAAGTCATGAAGGCGTATGGCAGGAGGTTTTCGTGGTGTTTGAAAATGGACGCGCTCGAGAGCTGCTCCAGCCGCTCGAGATCAAGCCTGGATTCTCCGCCTTGTCTCACCCGCCGCCACATCCCCAGCAGCGCTGCGAGCTTCATGACTCCGTGCGCGATTGGCTGCACGGCTGGATACCATACTGGCAGCGCGGAGCCATGCTGACGGTGGATTATGGAGACACCTTCCCTGCCCTGTATCATCGGCGACCTCGCGGCACACTGCGGGCTTATTTGATGCATCAGCGGCTGGAGGGCATGTCGATCTACGAGAATGCGGGAAGGCAGGACATCACGGCGGATGTGAACTTCACCGACTACCGCGCCTGGACTGCTGCACTCGGGCTCACGGAGCAGGCTTGGCTGACGCAGAGCGAGTTCATCCGGTCATACTTCCCTCAGGCAAGTGGACCGCTGCTCGACACCGAAGGCGCTGGAGGTGCCTTCAAGGTGCTGGTGCATCGACGAAAGGCAGTAGATTGATCTTTTCCCCCGTCTTCCCGATCGACGCCGTCATCTGCTCATAGCTCCAGACACTATCGACCGATGTGCCGATCACGCGGACGCTGGCCTTTCCCTTCGGACCTTCGATCAGGATGTTCATGTTGGCTTTGCCGCTGCCATTGATGCTGTTGATCGTGCCCGTGATCACCCAGCCAAGTTCCAGCGGCTCACCCAGCTTTTCCCGCATCTCATCGGAGGCCTTGGCCGCACTCAGCGCCGCCACACAGGGGCCCGAGCCACGAAACATCTTCAACCCAATGGCTCCCACACCGAGGATAATGACGACAACGATGGCAAAGAGAGTGAGGCAGCCGCCGCAGCCAAAGGCCACCCCCTTGCCGACAGCAGAAGCATTTTCGCGGCGAATGTTTGTGGGATCGCCAAAAGGGCGTTCGGTGCTCATGACCTTGGGTGGAGAGAGAAGTTAGTGGCACCCGCAGCCCGTGCCGCATGATCCGCGAGATGGCGGAGCACTGGCCGCTGAGCTGCCTCCACCCATGATCCCCGTGCCGCCGATGGGCACGCGCCGCACGGGCTGGCCGCTGTCGGGATGCTGGGTGAGAGCCGAGTCATTCATGCTCTGGCGGATCTCGAAGCGCTTCGGCGGATCGCCTTCAAACTGGGGGATGGTTTCGTAAACGTAGGTGGGCATGATGGGGAATGGAAATGACGAAGCACGAATGACGAATGCCGAGCTGGAAAGCAAGCCTGGAAACAAAAACGGCGTCCCGGGATGACCGGGACGCCGTGTGTGGAGAGTTGGGAGATTATGCCGACTGTTCGTCAATGCGGACAGCTTTGTAACCGCCGATGCCCTTGAAGTAGAGCAGGAGCAGGAGGTAGATCGCTGCCATGGTGGCAGGGATGTAAGAGTCAGCTTTCAGAGTGGCGCGGTCGCCCTTCTGGTCAGCGGTGACGACGGCCTGCTGCTTCGGAGTCTTCTCCTTGGCATCCTTGGCTTCGCCGAGCTTCTTGCCATCAAGGCCATAAGCTTCGGTGGAGGCGAGATTGAGGAAGGTGGAAGGCTTCTCGGCTTTGTATTCCGCGTAGATGGCGGAGTCAGCCTTGTTCAGCTCTTCACCAGCGAAACGGTCTTTGCAGTAGCCAAGACCAGGGCCGCCGATGAGACCGGCGGAGAGCATGCCAATGCCGCCCATGATGGACATGGCGACAGCACCCGTCTGCGGATAGCGGTCACCCACGACGGCAAGCATGGTGGGCCAGAAGAAGGTCTTGCCGACGGCATAGATGCCAAGTGCGACGAGAGCCATCGTGAAGGATTCCATGGTGCTGGCGAGGTTCAGACCGACGCAGGCGATGATGGAGCAAACCAGGAGCAGACCGATGGGGGAGAGCTTGAGGGTTTTCTCGATCCAATGAGCGCAGAAACGCAGACCGAACATGATGGCAGAGGTCCAGATGAAGAGGTACTTGCCCTGTTCAGAGGTGAAAAGGTTGCCAGTGATGTTCTGAATCCAACCATCCGTGCCGAGCTCCACAGCACCGACCATGGCGTGGGTGACAAAGAGCACGAAGAGGATGAAGGAGCCGATGGACCCCTTGGTGATCACCGTGACGGCGATGAGAAGAATGCCGCCGATGGCGTAGCCGATGACCTTGGCGTTGTCTGGGGAGAGAGCCTTGCTGATGTCGCCGAAGAACAGGGAGAGCAGGTAGCAAACCACGACTGCGCCGAGGATGCCGACGGGCTTGAACATCTGCACGAAGCTCGCGCCTTTTTCGGCAGCTTCGGATTTCGGGAACTTCTGACCCAGGAACATGATCGCGTAGAGCACGGTCGGAACGAGATACAGGGCGAGCTGCATTTTCCAGCCGAGCTGCATTTTGTCATCAAGGACCCAGCCGGCGACGGAGCCGAGCACCATCCCGGCAGGCCAGGAGGCGTGCAGGATGTTGAGGTAATGCGTGCGGTTCTCAGGGAAGAGAGTGGCGACGAGCGGGTTCGCCACAGCTTCGAGGGTGCCGTTCGCATAAGCGAAGATGAACATGCCCCAGAAGAGGAAATTGTAGGCGTTCTCAGGCGTGCTGGCACCGAAGGTGACGAAGGCGGAGAGGACGTGGCAAAGCAGCGCGAGGGCCACCAGCTTGCCGTAGCCGATCTTGTCCACGATCACACCGCCGAGGATGATGCCGAAGCAGAAGCCGGAGAAACCAGCGCCGCCGATGGCACCGAGCTGGGCTCCTGTGAAGCCGTACTCCTTGCCCCAGTTGTCAAAGATACCGCCACGGATGGCAAAGCCGACGCCGGCTGCCAGGATGGCCATGAAGCCAGCCCAGAGGAGGCGCATACGATTGTTTTCGCTCATAGAAGATTAGATAAGGTTGGTGGGATGATGAGGTGATGATGTAACCGCCCATCGGGACCAACGAATAAAGCTGGGTGACGGGCGGGGGTCGTTTTAGTGGGCGAGCCGGGGGGTGACAAGATAAAAAATGGGCGGCCCCAAAGGACCGCCCATTCTGGAAAAGTCTGAAAGAAAACCCAGTCAATGCCCGCCGATGGCGACGGGCTTGTAACCACCCTTGGCCCGGAACCACAGGAACATGCCGAGATAGCAGACGAGCATGAAGCCTGGGAGCACGGCGATGTTCGTGAAAGCTCCGCGCTTGCTGTCGGCCTGGACAGTGTTGAGTTCCTTGGCTGATGCTTCATCCAGAGCTTTGATTTTCTCCTGATCGAGGCTGGGCGTTTCACCGAAGATGCTGGGCTTCGCAGGTCCCTCGACTTTGGCGAGCAGGGCACCGTGATCTTTGGTCAGGCGCTCATGCATGTCCTGATCCTGCTGGTAGCCGATGAAGGGACTGCCGAGCACGCCAAGGAAGAGCACGCCGACGGCGGAGACGCCGTTCAGGGTGAGCGCGCCGCCTTTCGGGAACTGCTCGGAGGTCAGGCCAAGCGTGGTGCTCCAGAGGAAGGTTTTGCCAAAGGCATAGATCGTGGAGGCGGCGACGATGGTCCAGCCGACGCTCTTTGATAGAAGCATCAAGCCGACGATGGCGATTCCTGAGCCGAGAACGAGAAGGCCGATGGGCGAGAAACGATGCACGATGGGGCCGGCGTAAAAACGCAGGATGGTCATGATGGCGGAGACATAGACGAAGACCCAGGCGGCGAAGTTGGGCGAGTCAGCGGGACCATTGAGCTTCAGCAACTCAGGCATCCAGCCATCGGTGCCGAGCTCGGTGGTGGCCAGGGGGCCGATGATGATGAGCACGACGAGGAAGAGCCAGTTGCCAAGAGACTGTGTGTAGAGGCCGATGGCGACCGCGACGACTCCTGCGATGGCGAGGTCGTAGGTCCAGTTCACTTCCTTGCCCGCCATCTGATACACAGCGGCGACGATGAGGGCGGTGATCATGAAGAAGCCGACCGCGCCGACTTCCTTCAGCATGTCGCGGTAGCTCACACCGGCAGCGACGCGCTCATTGACGGGGAATTTGCAGGGCAGGATCAGCAGCGCATACAGGACAACGGGCACGAAGCAGAGGGCGAAGCGGAACTTCCAAACGGCATCGAAACCGAGCGTGGTGTTTGGGAAAAGCGCACAGAACAGCGCTCCAAGCGCGAGACCTGCGGGCCAGCCTGCATGCAGGATGTTCAGCCACTTCGATTTCTCTTTGCTGAACACCGTAGCGACGACGGGGTTGATGAAGGATTCAACGGTGCCATTCGCCACGGCGACGAGCAATGTGCTCCAATAGAAAGAGGTGAAGCCATCTGCATTCAAGGTCAGCACCAGCGAGACGAGGTGACAGACGATGGCAAAGAGAGCCACTGTCTTGTAGCCGATCCAGTCGATGATCAGGCTGAAGAAAATGATGCTCAGTGCGAAGGGCCACATGCCCGCGCCATTGATCGCCCCCTTCTCGTTTTCAGAGAGGTTAAAGCCGTCCTGAAGCAATCCGATGGTGTTGGCGCGCACGCCAAACACAAAGGACGTGGCGACGAGAGCGATGAAGCAGGCCCAGAACAATTTCATGTCGGGCCGGGAATCGGAGGAGGTATGGGAGCTCATGGTTGGGGGAAGAAAGCGGCGGGATTACAGGGGAAACCCTGCAAGGCGGCAATCCTTTTTTACCAGTCACGCCCGACTGAAAGGAGAATGCATTCACAGGCCGCCGAATCTGGGCGGTGAGATTTTTCCACCTTTTGCGCAAGTTCGTTGAGCGGGGCGCATCGGGAGGATGAGCAACACGGAACCTTCTGTTCTGACCTCATCGAAAAACACATATCTCCAAACACCATGAAAACATCCATCATCCTCGCCAAAGCCGCCCAAACCTTCTACAAACTGGGCCAGACAGCCCTGCTCGTGGCCCTGATTTCCACTCAGGCCCGGGCCGCCGGCGGACTCGACCTGACACCCCCCCTCCCTGGTCTGGGCGGCAATAACCAAGGCGCGCCTGCCCCTGGTTTCCAGCTCACCGCAGGCCAGATCGCCGCGATCCGGCAGCGTGCAGACTTCATGCCGAACTTCAGCCCCGCAGCGCGTGCTTCCCGCCCGACTCTGGTGATGCTCATCCACGGCCGCTCGTCCCGTCCGGGGGATGAGCCCAGCGCTTTCGACCACCCAATGCCTGGGACGGGCTTCACGAACCGTCCGGGCAGCATCGGCTTCTCCCGCTTTTACTGGGACTTCCCCTTTGTCTCCGCCATGCTGGGTGGTGCTCCGGCTCTCTTCACGATGAATGGCGGTGGCACAAACCGCCTGATGGGGCCGGTGGCATGGAAGCTGGCGCGCATCGAAAACGGCAGGCCCGGTGAGGCGGTGAACTCGAACATCTCCAACCAGTTCGCCTTCGGAGTCGATCCAGCGCCCCTGCGGGGTCGGTTCACCGGCACAGCGGCAGCCCTGGTGCGGGCGGATGGCTCACTGCCCCTGGGGCAGATGGCAGGCCAGGTGCTGAAAGAGATCAAAGACCTGCGGAGCGCCTTCACAGCCTATGCCGGGCGTGAGCCGTATGTGGTGCTCATGGGGCACAGCAAGGGCGGGCTGGTCATCCGCTACCTTTTGAGCAGTCCGACAGACCAGGTGGCCAACTACCAGCTCAGTGGTGAAGAGCGGCTTTTCATCGAAGAGCTGCGCAACGACATCCGCTATGCCATGACCATCAGCACGCCCCATACCGGCAGCCCGGTGGCAGATACCTTCCAAGAAGTCCGTGCGGCGATCGACGACACCCAGGGCGTCATCAATCAGATGATCGAAGCCTGGAACCGGACCCGTGCTGTCGCGCAATTGCTGGGCATCACTCTGCCAGCAGCCACTCCGGTGGACTTCAGCAGCGCCAAGGACGCCATCAGCAATGGCGACGAAGACCTGGGCCATCTGAGCACCGCCTTTGTGAACCAGATGAACAACGGGCCGCTGCATCCCCGGAACATGACCCGCACAGACGGCACCCGCATCCCCTTCTACCTGTATGGTGGCCGCACTCCAGGAGGTGCCTTCTTCCAACTCGGCCGCACCGATGGCATAGACACCCAGGATTTTGTCAACCGTGTCCAGAGCACCAATCCTGAGAGCCGTGTCCCGGCAGCCTCTGCGGGCGGACTGATGGCGCTGGACATCCTGCTTCACAACGCGGTGGGCATGGACTGGGGCCGCATCACGAACGCCGGCAGCACCGCCAAGCCACTGGACCTCGTGCGTCGTTCCTTCGTCGTTTACCTCCCCGGCCTCCGCCCGCGCATGTCTCAGCCAGGTGAGCGCTCGCTCTTCGGCCTGGAAGGTCTCCCCTGCTACTACCTCCGCAACACGCGGGACAGCGAGACAGACAATGACGGTATGGTCGGTATTGATTCGGCGCTAGGCATCGGTCTTTTCTCCGGCCCCGTGGCGATCGAAGATCGTCAGGCCCGCCGCCAGGTGGTGAATGCGGAGATGATGGAGCCCTTTGACCACACCAGCATGCGGGATGAAAACGGGCGCATCGATCTCCGCGGTGGCTGGTATCGGATGTATTCCGGCCCATGGAATTTCACGAACCACTTCGACATCATGAAACGCCCTGAACTCGGTGTCGAAGCCCGTCGCCTGCTGAGCGGTGCAGGCCCTCATGTTAGCTCGGGAGCCATGAGCGTCTGGCCCATCCGCTAATCTACAGAGAGGAATCAGAAGCCCTGCGGTCCAGACACCGCAGGGCTTTTTATTGGGCGCGAACTTTCCGCATCATACCAAGGTCCGCAGCGAGCTTGACCTCAATCCCGGCAAGGACTTCCGGGGAAAAGATCAGAGATGACCATGAGAAAAAAGGGCCATTTGAAATGATCATTAAATGGAAGGCCTTTTCAGGATGCCAAGGATGCTCTTTAGCCCCGTTTCATCACCCGCTTGTAGATCACGAGCACCAGCACGGAGCCGAGGGCGGCGATGCCGATGCTGCGGATGTTGATGCCATCCGTCGCGCCCCAGCCGAGGAGATTGGTGGCGATGAGGTTGCCCACGATGCCTCCGATGATGCCTAGGATAATGGTGCGGAAGACGCCATTCGAGTCGTTGCCCGGATGGATGAATTTGCCGAGAATGCCGCCAATGAGGCCGACGATGATCCAAGAGAAGATGCCCATAGGAGACTGATGCTAGCGGGAAGACGGCACGGCGGTCAATCTCCATTTCCGTCACTTCGCCCTAGGCTGCATGTAATAGGTGCCATTGGTCATGGTGTAGGCGTTGGCGATGGGCATGCGCTTCAGGGCGTGCTCGGCACCCCAGGAGTCAGAGTAGAGCAGCTCGCTGGTCTTTGTGTTGTAGCCGATGATGAGACGCATGTGGCCACCATTCGCCTGAGGGATTTCTTTTTCCGGCAGGAGCCCGAGGGAGACGCTCCACATGATGGGGATGCCCTGATCGATGAGGGTGGCGACGGTGCGCTGGAATTTGCCGAAGCCGGAGCGGTCGCGCTCGGTGCGGGCCACTTTCAGCACCTCGCCATCCATCGCGCCGATGATGTCATTGATATAGATCGTGCCGCCGCGCGGGCTGGCATCGACCTCGGGCTTTTTGGCTTTTTTGGCCTCCTTATTGTAGTCGGCCACCTTGTCCATAAACTTCTTGAACTCCCAGTCCTCGATCACCCGCACACTGACGCCCATGCGGCCTTCGAGCTTGTTCAGCGCGGCGAACATCTTGTCCGGGCTCGTGCCGCCGCCGTCGGTGGTGTCGGCGATCTGCGCCATCTCGTGCTGATCGACGGGGATGCCGTAGTATTTAAAGACGCGCTCGGCGGTGGCGACGGCGCAGTAGCCTTTCGGGCCTTGATCCACCATGGGCACGTTGGCGATGACGACGTCGCCATTTTCCTCGCGCTTCACATTGCCAACGAGGCTGCTGCGGCCGACAGCGGCGGTGGAACCAGCCGTGCTGGTGACGGCGACTGCATTACGCGCTCCGGCTCCGACATTCGCGATGCGCAGGCGGATAAACTCGGCGCGGAAGGGAATGTCGCGGCTCTTCATTTCCCGCTGGTAGCTGTATTCGAGGAGGTAGGCGCTTGGGGCCTTCATCCAGACGAGGCCCTCGGCTGCCACGGCGCTGGATTTGTCCTTTCCACGCTCGGTGGGGCTGACGGCGAGCCGTTTGGAGATAGCTTCACTCAGTTCTTTGACACGTGCCTCAAACTGATCGCGAGTGCTGATGAGAGTCTCGGCATCGCCACGATTGTAGATGGAAAAGGTGAATTTGGCCGGATTGCCCTCCGCGGAGAACTCGATGATGGCCTCATTCAGCCTGATGCTGCCGTCCCAAAGGCTGAGGCCGGGGCCGAAGAAGCGGGCCTGGTCTTTTTTTTCGGACAACCAGTCGAAGCGTGCCGGGCCAAACTGCTGCTCGAACTGCGCGGTGGTCATCTGCCAGGCGCTTTCGCCAGAGAGAAGGGCATCCAGGGGCCGCGTCGATGGGGCGCTGCTCTGCTGGCCGGAAGCGGAGATGAAAGAGATGAGGAGCGCTGCGGAGAGCGTGGGGAGGATTTTCATGACGTCAGAATGAACTGAAAGCGGATGCTAACGGGAGTGCCTGGAAAATGTCCAGACTGCTTTTTTTGCCCTGACGGCTTACCACTGCAAAATGAGAGATGAACGCTCCACTGCGATTCTGGAAATAATAAAATCAGAGACTGGCCCGATCTTTGCTTGATACTGCTTTGTCTCAGTGAAAAAGGGTAGTGGCCAACACACTGAGGCACCAACCCAACCATGGCTGATCAAGGACTTTACCAGACCCAGACGCAGAAACTCGCCATCGGTCCGCAGATGCAGCAGAGCCTGCAGATTCTCCAGGCACCGACGCTGGAACTGCGGCAGATCATCCAACAGGAGATCGAGATCAATCCAGTGCTGGAACTTGAAAACCCAGACGTGTCGATCGACGACGCGGTGCCCGAAGATCCCGACAACCGTGAGGAGCGCGACGAGCTGGATGTGATCTCCCAAATGGATGACGAGTGGCGTGAATACTGGGCGCAAAGCCGTGCGCAGACGAGCAGCCGCACCTCGGAAGACCAGGAGAGATGGCAGTTCCTCATGGACAGCATCGTGGCTCCCACGACTCTGCAGGAGCACCTCGTCTCCCAGCTCCGCACGGCGGAGAAGCAGGACGAAGGTGTCGTGAAGCTCACGGAGTTTTTGATCGGCAGTCTGGATGACCGGGGCTTCCTGCAAACTCCCGTGGAGGATCTCAGCCTCCAGCACGGCATCCCGCTGGAAGGTTTGCAAAAAGCGAAGGATCTGCTGACAACCTTTGATCCCGTCGGCATCGGTGCCGACGACCTCCGTGAGTGCCTGCTCATCCAGCTCGACCGCTTGGGCAAGCGACAGAGCCTCGCCTATCGCCTCGTGGACATCCATCTCGATGATCTGGCGAACAAGCGCTACCCTATCCTCGCCCGCAAAATCAGCGTGCCAGTGGAGCAGATCTCGCGTGCGGCGGACTTCATCAGCACGCTCGATCCGCGCCCCGCGTCGCGCTTTACCGCCAGCTCAAACAACTACGTCACGCCAGACATCATTGTCGAGCGGCAGGGCGGCGAATGGGTGCCCGTCATGAACAATGACGACCTCCCGCATCTGCGACTGAGCAATGCCTACAAGGACATGATCAGCCAGCCCGGCAGCAGCGCGGAGGTGCGCAATTACATCCGCGACAAGCTCCGCAGCGGCAAGTTTCTCATCCGCAGCATCCAGCAGCGCCAGCAGACGATCTACAAAATCTCGGTGCAGATCCTGGCGCATCAGCAGGAGTTTTTAAACAAGGGCACCAGCCTGCTCCGCCCGCTGAACATGGCCCAGGTGGCTGATGAAGTCGGCGTGCATGAGACCACCGTCAGCCGTGCCATCGCCGGCAAATACATGGCCACTCCGCATGGCGTCTTCGAGCTGAAGTTCTTCTTCAGTCACGGCGTAAAGACTGACTCTGGGGAAGACCTGAGCAATACCAGCGTGAAAAACGCTATTGCCGACCTCATCAAGAACGAACCCAAATCCAAGCCCCTGAGCGACGACAAACTCGCCAAAGTGCTCGACCAGCAAGGCATCAAAGTCGCCCGCCGCACCGTAGCCAAGTATCGCGAGGCACTGGGCATCTTGCCGAGCCATCTGAGAAAGTCGTTCTCCTAAATCGCGCCAAAATTAGGGCTTGAATCGCGCCATAAGCGCTACATTATCGCGCCATGAATAACATCATTCGCGCCATCAACCTCGCCAAGACCAGCCTCGGAACTGATCCAAGCATCGAAGCCATCTGCAAACATTGCAGCATCCCTCGCCGCACCATCCAGCGCCGACTTGAGGAAATGCGCCAAGCTGGGCTCATCGAGCGCGTTGGCAAAGCGCGGGCAGCGGTTTATCAAATCGCGCCAACTAGCGAGCCTGAGTCCACAGAGCCCATTTTCGCGCCAAAGACTGGCGTCACCTACCCGAAGCCCAAAATGAAGTTGAAGCGCTTCATGGAGGATGATTATGCCCACGATGGCGTGCTCCGGGAAGACTTCCTGGAGAGCAGCCGCATTCCCAAATTCGATGGTGAAATCCAACTCGGTCCCGATGCGCTCGAGCTGCGGGACAACATCCGCCGTCCGCAGCATCTGCGGAAGTCGGTGGGGTATCGTCGTGAGTTTTTGGAGGCTTACATTCCGAATGAAACCGCCTACCTGCCGCATCCGCTGCGGGAGGAACTGCGTGCTGTGGGGCAGTCGGCCCAGATGGCGGACATGCCGCCGGGCACTTATGCCAAACAGGTGCTCAGCCGCCTGCTCATCGACTTGTCGTGGAACTCCAGCCGCCTGGAAGGAAACACCTACTCCCTGCTGGAGACGGAGCATTTGCTCAGCCTCGGCAAGTCGGATGATCCGCGCCGCGCGCGGGAGTCTCAGATGATCCTGAATCACAAGGACGCCATCGAGTTCCTCGTCGATGCGCCGAGCGAGCTGGGCTACAACCGCTACACCTTTCTGAACCTGCACGCGATCCTCGCGCAGGGGCTGCTGGACAGCCCTGCGGCGGAGGGTCGGCTGCGCAGCACCATGGTCGGTGTCTCGGGCACCGTTTTCCACCCGCTCAATGTGCCACAGCAGATCGAGGAGCACTTTGACACCATCCTGACGAAGGTCGCCGCCATCAGCGATCCGCTGGAGCAGAGCTTCTTCCTCATGGTGCATCTGCCGTATTTGCAGCCCTTTGTGGATGGCAATAAACGCACCTCGCGCCTCGCCGCGAACCTGCCGCTGATTCAGCAAAACATGTCGCCGCTGTCCTTCGTGGATGTACCCGTCAGGGACTACACGGATGGCATTCTCAGCGTGTATGAACTGAATCGCGTCGAGCTGCTGCGGGATGTCTTCGCTTGGGCATACCACCGCTCATCCGTGCGGTATGCGGCCATCTGCCAGGAGATCGGTGATCCTGATGCCATCCGCGCGGGGTATCGCGGTGAGATCAAAGAGCTGATCAGCCACATCGTCACGCAATGCATGACGAAGCCTGAGGCCGTGCGCCACATCCAGCAATGGTCGGCGCGCCACATCGGCAGCGGAGATCGTGCGCGCTTCATGCAGACGGTGGAGGAGCTGCTCATCGACCTGAATGAGCGGAACAGTGCGCGTTTCCGCGTGCGGCCTTCGGAGTTCACGGCATGGTGGCAGGCTTGGACAGGCCGCCCGGGTTGATTTCAGCCCGGGCGTCCCGTTTTCTCCCAACCCCTTTCTCTCTCTTCGCGCCCCCTTATGCCCCGGTGGGAAACCCTCCTCTGGCTCGCCAGCTACATCATTCTTTGCCTCGGATTGTCCGCCTTTGGTGCACACAAAATCAAGGTGCTCTACGGCTACTTGCGTCACCGCAAGCAGCGTCCCGTGGCCTTGAGCGAATTCGCGGAGCTGCCCGTCGTCACGGTGCAACTCCCTATTTATAATGAGGCCGACGTGCTGGATCAGCTCGTCGGCTACATCAGCGCGCTGGACTACCCAAAGGATCGCCTCCAGATCCAGTTCCTCGACGACTCCACGGATGAAACCGTCGCTCTCGGCGAGGCTCACGCGCAGGCGCTCCGTGAAAAGGGCTTCGATGTCGAGTATCGCCATCGCCAAAATCGCCAGGGCTACAAAGCGGGCGCTCTCGATGAAGGCATGGCCACGGTGAAGGGCCAGTTCATCGCCATCTTCGATGCCGACTTCGCCCCAGCACCGGACTTCCTGCTCAAGACGATCCATCACTTCACCGATCCAAAGGTCGGCATCGTCCAGGCGCGCTGGGTGCATCGGAACCGCGATTTCTCCCTGCTCACGCGGCTCCAGGGTATCCTGCTCGATGGCCACCTCATGCTGGAGCAGACCTCGCGCAGCCGCTGGGGTGAGTTTTGTAACTTCAACGGCACCGCTGGACTCTGGCGGCGCAGCACCATCGACGACGCAGGCGGCTGGCGTGCCGACACTCTCACGGAGGACCTCGATCTCACCTACCGCGCTATGTTTAAAGGCTGGCGCTTCGTGTATCTCAATGACGTCCTCGTGCCCGCCGAACTGCCGCCGGACATGGACGGCTACAAATCCCAGCAGCACCGCTGGGTCAAAGGCTCCATCCAAGTCTGCAAAAAGATGCTCGGCGATGTCTGGCGCAGCAAAGCACCGCTGCACACGAAGTTCGAAGCCACCGCCCACCTCGGCGCGAACTTCGCTAATCTGCTCACGCTCGTCTCGCTCGTGCTCGTCTATCCCGTGGACTTCCTGCCGCAGAACTCCTGGCAAAAAATGGTCTTCCTCGACCTACCCGTCTTCTTTTTTGCCACCATCGCCGTTATCGCCTTTTACCTCACTGCCCAGGGCGCGCAGAGCCGCTGGGGCTGGCTGAAAACGCTGCCCTTCATCCCCTTCTTCATGGCACTGGGCATCGGCATGACCATCAACAATGCCAAGGCCGTGATCGAAGCCCTGCTCGGCCAGCAGTCCGAGTTTGTCCGCACGCCGAAGTATGGCGTGAACAACAAGGCCGAGGCCTCAAAGAAGTCCTTCCATTACAAAGCCGGCAAGTCCGTCGGCCTCTGGATCGAACTGCTGCTCGCGGGCTACTTTGGCTGGCTCATCTGGCTCGCCATCGAGATGCAGGACTGGGGTGCCATCCCCTTCCGTGGGTTGTTCATGTTTGGTTTCCTGTATGTGGCCGCCAGCTCTCTCTTCCAAAGATTCTCCATGGCGCTCTTCGTGCCTTCATCTGACAAGAAAGCATGAAGGCCAAATGTCTTCATTTGCCATCACGTCCTGGGCGATGAGGTTGATTGCCTCTGCGCCTCACAAGCCTTCTTCGACATCGGATATTTCCCGCTGCTTACCTGACTCCGAGGTTGCAGGGCGTTCGAAAGCATCGGCATCATCTGGCGAATCATCAAAGACCCCCATATCGACGGTTTCCTGCTGAGCCACGAGGCGCTGCATGATCTCCCAGGCAGTTCGCATGTCTCCGAGTTCGACGAGCACGGCGACCAGCTCCCGGGACAGGAACTCGGGGCTTTTCGGCAGGGACATGACTTTCTCCAGAGTGCGACGAGCAGACTTGAGATCACCTGCGGCGCGCTGAGCGTAATACAGCTCCACGCCGGGGAGTGGATCGATGGGATTGAGGAGAAAGGAACGCTCCAAACGAGGCACATCTGCAGCCGTCAGAGTGGCCGAGCGCGCAGGAGACGGGATGAAGCGTGCAGCCAGCCGACAGGCCTCCTCAAACTTGCCTGAGCTGGCAAGGTTCTGCGCGAGGATCTGCCAGCCAAACTCTTGAAGCTGGGGATGCTTCTCGAGGTATTCGATCAACTGCTTCCTGTCACCTTTGTGCTGCCAGAGGTGGAAGAAATAGCGAATCTGAGGCTTGCTCAGCCCAGTCATGGCAGGATGCTCGCCGAGAAACTCCTGCTGGCAGCGCCGCCAGACTTCCGGCTGATACATCTGGGCGAGGAAGACGAGCTTCAAAGAAGGCCGGTCTGCCACTTTCCACAACTGCGCTGCGATTTCAGGGAAAGGAGCCGAATCGATCATGATGGACTGATAAAGAGGGATGGCATTACTGAACTCAGCCGGATAACGTCTCATGCCCTCCTGCCAGGCAATCAGGGCCATGGGCGGATCAAAGTGCAGCCAGTAGCGACCCTCCTCAAAGCAGACGGGTCCGAAGTGCGGCTCCAAGGCACGCACACGCCCAAAGTCCTGAAGCGCTGCGGCACTGCCGTGACGCATCGTGAGATGCAGTTGGGCACGCAGAAAGTACCAGCGGTACTCCAGAGGCGTCAGCTCGATCGCACGATTGACCAGTTGCAAAGCCTCCGCACGCCCGCCTGCCGCAGCTTTTTCTACCGCCCGATCATGGAAAAGTGTGGCTGCAGACGCTGTGCTGAACTCCGTCACACCAGCCACCAAGGCGAGCCATAGCCCCCCCCAAACAGCCACCGCGACGCCCACACCGCGGAAGAGCCAGATGATGAGAGGAGAGATGCGCTCGGCCAGATAGCGCCCACGCACCGCCTGTGCCGTGACCACGGCAAACAACACGAAATACCCTAGGCCATGCAGTGGCACATCGAAGATGGAATGCGCCAGCGCCAGAGCTGAAGCGATGCCGAAGGCACGTCGCACCCGCCGCGCCGCACGGCTGTCGCGGCTGCGTTTCTTTTTACTGCTGGAGGCAAACCACGGCCCGGTCGTGCGGAACAACCAGCCCACCAGCACGAGACAGGGCAGCAGGAAAAGCAGCCCGCCCTCGAACAAAACCCACAACACATCACTGTCGGGATGAGTGGTGCGGGCATCGGGATAGTAGTCCACCCGCACCTGTGGGAAGACATGATCAAAAGTGCCGAGGCCCCTCCCCGTCCAGGGTGCCTGGGTGGAGGCATTCAAGGTTTCCCTGGCCAGCCAGAGACGGAGGTCCTGGCCGACTGCCTCGGACACTGGCCGTTCTTTCAAGCGCTCTCCCACCCTGCCCCCGGAAACCATGACCACTGAAATGATGGCAAGCACCATGGCGCTGATGACGATCAACTTGCGGAAAAAGCCGCGCTTCATCGCTGCTGTAGCCAGCCAGAGAGTCATACCGAGGAAGAAGAGCAGCAGCCCGGCACGCGAGGAATTCAACAAGATGCATCCCAGCAGCAAAAGGACGCCCGCTCCTAGCAGCACCCAGAGACGAGAGCCACGCTTAAAGGCATCCACCGCCGCCGCCGCACACAGCACACTGGCCCAGGCGAAGAGGCTGGAGCTGTGATTTTGATTCGCGAAAGGGCCGAATCCAGAGTCATCGAACGAACCCGCACCTCCATCCCCGCGCGACCACCAGGGGATGTCGAGCCATGCAGCATTGTCCAGCAAGGTCATCACTCCGATCAGCAGCGCCGCCAGAGAGACGATCCACAGCACCAGCAGACGACCGCCATCACTGAAATTTTGCCCCAGGCAGGACCAGAACCAGGCGACACCCACCACCGTCACGAGCCAGGCCTCCAAAGTCAGCCTCCACTCAGGCGACAGAGTGGCAGGCATGGAGATGCCCCATTCGCTGGACAACGCCTGCCGCCACTCCTCCGCGCCGCCAAAAGCAGACACAGGCAACAGCCCCACCCCAGGAGCGAGAGCGAGCAGGAACAGCGCCAGCGCCGGCAGAAGCGGCAGCTTGATTCTGGGTGGCGCGATCACCATAGCGGTGCCCATCAACAACAATGCCAGGCCTCGCGCCCAGGGCTCACGCCCCGTGCCGAACATGACGATGAGAACTGATACCAGCCCATACACCCAGGCACGCCAGTGCAGTCGCCTGTTTTTCACCAAATCCTCCGCATCCATTTCAGCATGCCCATCACTATCCAGCACGTCTGTCTCAGGAAGTGAGTCGTCCAGCATTTCTGATTCAGGAGATGGCACACTCATGAGATGGCAGAGGACTGGTTGGGGACTGTCAACGATTGCGTCGAACTGCCATCTTTCTCGGATGGAATGACAAAGGCTGGCAGCTCGCCCCACAGCTCGATGCAGCGTTCGAAGAGACTCGTGAAGGCGTCTGCGCGATTGAACCAATCCGCCTGCAACCCATCATCCACCGGACAGTGCAGCACCACCTGCGCTCCGCTTTTCATGGGCAGCAGGACAGGGTGCGTTTGATCGGATGCAGCAGTCCTGAACCCGATCCATTCGAAGCGGTGGCCCAGCAGTTTCGTGAACGCCTCCAGGCTCTCACATTTCTCGATGTCAAACTCCAGCACGCGCGCATGAACGCGGATGTGCTCCAGCCGCTTTCTCCGCTCCATCGCTTCCATGACCTGCTCGCGCAGCCGCGTCCAGCTCTTCACATACCCCAGGTACCGCGCCGCGCCGATGGCGAGCAAAAACAGCACCGCTCCGGCCACAGGCAGCGCCACGCCTTTCGTCAGCAGGATGCTGATACCCACGAGACTGAGCACCGCGCAGACCGAATACATGGCCACGAGCGCCCGGCCTTTGCTGTAGCCCAAAAGGATAAGCCGGTGATGGATGTGCTCCGCATCCGCACTGAAGATCGGCACCCCGCGGATGCTCCGCCGCAGGATGGCGAAAAGGGTGTCCAGGATCGGCACGCCCAGCGCGATAATCACAACGAGCAAAGCGGCGATCACCGAGCCCTTCTGTGAACTCTTCAGCGACACCGACGCCACAAAGAAGCCGATGAGATATGCCCCGCCATCTCCGAGGAAGATGCGCGCCGGAGGGAAGTTGAAGAAAAGAAAACCCGTCAAGGCACCAGCCATCAGCATCGACACCAGGATCACCTCGGGATGCCCGCCGATAAAGCCCACAAAGGCCAGTGTAAGCGCGAGGAAGAGCCCGAAGCCACCTGCCAGACCATCCATGCCATCGATCAGATTGATGATGTTTGGGATGGCCACCAGCCAGAAGATGGTGAGTGGCAGACTCCACCAGCCGAGATCCAGAGAGCCAGCGCCGAAAGGATTGCTCAACACATCGATCGAGACACCGAGTGAATACAGGATCAACGCCACGCCGATCTGACCGACCAGCTTCACCCGCGCACCGAGCGCCTTCAGGTCATCAAAGAAACCCACACTGAAGATCAGCGCATTGCACAGCAAGATGGGTGCATACTCAGCCCAGCGCACACGGCCAAAAAACAACAGGAACAACACCCCAATCATCAGCGCGGCAAAGATCGGAGCCCCGCCGAGACGTGAGATCGGCTTATCATGATGCTTCCGCCGGGTGTCCGGTTCATCCAGTCCCGCCACACCCTTGCGATTCAGAATGTAGATCGTCGCCGCCACACTCACCAACAAGGCCAGCAAATAATAGACCACCAGCTCTTGAAGGAGCGGCATGGCAGGCGCGGGTGGCCCCATGAGAGCTTCAGGATTGGCGGCTTCGGTCATGCAGTGGTGATAAAATCAGAATCAGTCGGGCAACCCCTGCCCTGCGGCAGCAATCACGTCGATCAAGCGCGGGCGCAAGCGGCTCTGTGAGAACTCCGCCGCCAGCGCACGACTTGACTCGGATGGCGGCAGCGGCCCCGCAGTCGCCGCATCCCGCAACACTTGCACGAGGCCCGCCACATCACCGTGCCTGCCGATGCGCGCATAGCGCTGGTCTGGCAAACGTGCCGCCAGATCCGCGAGATGGCATTCCTCGGGCCCAATGCCCAGAAAGGGCAGCCCGAGAGCGAGTATGTTGTAGATCTTGCATGGATGCACGATCCCGACAAATGGCGTCCCCATCACCACAAGATGCAGATCCGCCGATGAAAGTGAGTCCGAGAGCTGATCCTTCGGCTGATACGGCAGGCAGGTGATATTTTTCAAACCGTACCTCTCCGCGAAAGCCTTTACCTTCCCATGTTCGCTGCCACCGCCAACGAAGAGAAAGTGCAGCGACTCATGTCCCGCCAGCTCACGCGCCGCCTCCAGCACCGAATCCAGCGGGTGGCAGGGGCTGTGATTACCCGAATACATCACCACAAACTTCCCCGCCAGCCCATGAGCCGCACGGAAAGTCTCACGCCCCGGAATGTCCCACTTCACCGCATCATCGTGAGACCAGGGCGCATCTACATGGATCACCTCCGCACCCACTCCTTTGGCCCGCAGACGATCCGCCATGAAGCGGTCCAGCGCCACAATTCGCGCCGCCCGGCAGAAGCTCCACTTTTGCAGCGCGGTCATGATCCGCTCCGGCAGCCCGCCAGCCTTCAGCCAGCCCGCAGCCACCGCCTCATCAGGGTTCAAATCCATCACCCACGGCACCACCGCTCCGCCTTTGATCAAAGCCATGATTGTGCCCAGCGAGGAAATTAACGGCGGCGAAGTCAGACACACCGTCACATCAAAGCGCCGCAGCCTCAGCAGGATCAGCGTCGCATTGATCCAGAACGTGGCGAAGTCCACATAGCGCCGCCACCTCGCCTTCTTACCCAGGCCCGGAGTCCAGATCCGGTGAATCTCCACGCCATTCCAAGTTTCCCGCACCGGGAAGCGCCGCTCGGGATTGTCATAGCCTCGGCTCGAAGCCACCGCCACGACCTCATGTCCCGCCTCCACCAGCCCCACAGCAAGATCCGTCAGATGCTGCGCCGACGACACATGGTCCGGGTAGAAACACTGGTTCAGCAGCAGAACTCTCATGCAGCCAATCAGAGCGATTTGTTACCCTTAACGATCTCATCGTAGATCCAGGCATAAGTCTTCTCCATGCCGTCGCGCAGACGCACATTCGGCTCCCAGTCGAAGACCTCTTTAATGAGCGCGTTGTCACTGCTGCGGCCATTCACACCCTTCGGCGCATCGAGCTTGTAGCTGCGCTGGAGCTTCACTCCGGCGATGTCTTCCACAATATCGACGAGCTGATTGATGCTCACCATCTCGGCGCTGCCGATGTTGATGGGCTCGATGAAGTCACTGTTCGTCAGCATCTGCGTGCCATGCACACAGTCGGTGATGTACATGAAGCTGCGGGTCTGTTCGCCCGTGCCCCAGATATCGATCTCGAGTTTCCCGCTCAGCTTTGCCAGAGCGACCTTGCGGCAGACGGCAGCAGGTGCTTTTTCGCGGCCACCATCCCAGGTACCAAAGGGGCCATAGACATTGTGATAGCGTGCCACGCGGGCTTTGAGCCCGAAGTCCTCTCGGAAGTGGCGGCACATGCGTTCACTGAAAAGCTTTTCCCAGCCATAGCCGTCCTCCGGCAATGCAGGGTACGCATCGGCTTCCTTCAGCGCAGGGACATCGAAGGTCTTCTGCTTGTCGCCATTGTAAACACAGGCACTGGAGGCGTAGAAGAAGCGCTCCACTCCGCAGTCACGCGCGGCCATGCAGAGGTGGGTATTGATGAGCACGCTGAGCATGCAGAGGGCTTTGTTGTTCTCGATGAAGCCCATGCCGCCCATGTCAGCAGCGAGATTGTAGAGCGTGTGCGCACCTTTCGCCGCGGTGTAGCAGGCGGCTTTTTCCTGGAGATCGAGCACGAGATTCTCCACATCCTCGAAGCGCTGATACCATTGGTCGAAGGGCTTTTGATCGACAGCACGGATGCGTGTGTAGCCCTGAGCGCGCAGATCCGCCACGAGTGCGCCGCCGATGAAACCGCCCGCCCCGCAGACGCTGATGAGTTGGTCTTTAGCCATGAAATGGAAAACTTGGGAATAAACAAAAAGAGGCGCGATTATTGAAATCCCGCCTCCGAACACAAGCTGCGATTGCTGAGTCAATCAACCACTTGCAGAGCCCCAGACAGCACGCCGGGCCCGAATGCGCCAGACATCCCGCGCCATGCGCCAGGAATCCCGCAGCAGACTCACCTTCCCACCGGGAACCTCATGCCAGTCAATGGGCACCTCCTGAATGGCGCAGCCCGTATCCAGCAGCGCCACCATCAGCTCCACATCAAAGGCAAAACCCCGCACCTCCAACCGGTCTGCCACACGCTCGAAAGCCGCCCGCGGCACCAGCTTCAGCCCGCACTGCGAATCATAGACCGGCACCGCCAGCAGCTCAGACACCAGCGTGGCATACACACGCCCGAGCAGATGACGCTTCAGCAGCCGGTCCACCCTCCGCCCGAGGATCTTGATCCGCGATGCAAACAAAGCTGGCCTGGCATTCGTCATTCGGAATTCGGAATTCGTCATCCCCACCAGCCTCGCCACTTCCACCGCCGGGCAGGCTCCATCCGCATCCACAAACGCCAGCCACTCGGCACCGCCATGCTCGCGCCATCCCGCATACACTGCACCGCCCTTGCCGAGGTTCTCAGGCATCGACATCAGCGGCAGCAGGCAGGGGAACTCAGTGCGCAGATCATTCACGATCCGCTGCATCCGCGCCACTTCATCAGCATCGGAACCATCCTCCACCACCAGCACCCGCACTCCGCTGAGCGTTGTCATTTCGCGGCAAAGATCAGGCAGTAAACAGCCAATGCGCGCGCTCTCGCGATAGCAGGGCACGACGAGATGCACGCTGGGGGCTTCACTTGTCATGGCTTGAACCTTCTCTCGATCAGTCGAAGCGCCAGCAGCATTTCCGCCAGCACGCGCTGCAGCACATAATACCAGCCACGCCAGCCATCCCAGATCGTGCCTTTGACAAAAAGCGTGAAAACCAGACTCGCCGGCACAGCAGCCCAGCAGGTGAGACGCAGCTTGTCCTGAAGCCGAAGTTTCGCAGGATCAGCGGCGGCGAGCTTCTCAGCCTCCAGCAGCGCATACTTGTCCTGCGAGGAAAGCCAGCGCGTCAGCGGCTTGCGGTCATCGTGATCAATCTTCGACTGCATGTGCCCGAGCACCCCCGGAACGTGGAGGAGCTGCGTATGACCGTCCTTCACATAACGGCAGCGGCTTCGGGCAAACAGCACTGCACGCGGAGGATACAGTGATCCACGCAATGCCTGCCCAAAGATGAGGTAACGGAACGCGGCATCATAAGCATCTGCGGAGCCATCGAGCTGCTTCATCTCCTCTTCAAAACCTGGGCTGAGGACATAGTCAGCATCCAGCGCCAGCACCCATTCCGTGCGGCAGGCATCCACGCCGAAGTTCCACTGCGTCGTATGATCATCGAAGGCGCGCAGCTCGAAGCGCACATTCGGAAACTGCGCGGCGATCTCGCGGGTGGCATCCGTGCTGCCACTGTCCAGCACCACCACCTCACGAGCCCAGGTCAGCCGCGCCAGGACTCGGGCAAGATTGGGCTCCTCATTGTAAGCGAGGACGAGTGGCGTGATGTCTTCGAGCTTCATGAAGAAACTTTTTGGGTGATACCATTCAGCCAGTCCGTGCGCAGCGCCAGCAGCGCGAAGGTATCAGCCTTGGCAGGCTCAAGCGTCCTTCCATCTCGAAATTCAAAGCCATACCCCTTCAGGAAAGCAAACACGTCGTCGCGAAACTCGAACCCATCAAGATAGACAGCCACACAACGTCTCTCATCAAACCATCGACTCGCACCTTGAAGGACTTTCAGCTCCTGCCCTTCCACATCAATCTTTATCAGGATCTTTCCCCCGGTAACATCAAATGAATCAAGTCTTCGACACTCCACTTCAAATTCATCACCCAGCGAATAGGCATTCGCCTGATCTTGTGTTGTGGTGACATGCGACACAGCGCCGCGAATAAAACTCAGCCGACCGGCTTCGTTGGACAGGGCAACGTTGTAGGCTTTTTGATTCACTTGATTCAAGTTCAACTGAAGCCGTTTGAAGGTTTCAGGATCGGCCTCAAACGCGGAGATGGTGAGTGTCGGGAACAATCGTCGAAACTTGCTCAGGGCACAGGAAAAGAGGCCCACATTGGCACCGGCATCAACGATTGAATCAAGGTGCGGCAACAAAGAAGCCAGCGACAAAAGGACTGGAGCCTCATCACCAAAGACCGATGACCAACCAGCAACTCTGGATGCACGCAAATAGCCGTGCTCACGAACAGAGTTGATCGTCATCCGAGCACCAAAAAGACTGATCTCTTTATTATCATCGCCCTCAATCATGCGTGTCACCCGTTTCCTGAGCGCAGGATTTTTGATAAAGTAGCGGTCAACGAGATGGCGGAGATTCATGCTGGCAAAGAGGTCAATGAAAGTGCGGTGATAGTCAGATGGAGTTCATTCGCGAGTAAAGCTCAATCAGCCGCCCAGCCATTTGATCGAGTGAGTAATGAGATGCGGCTAGTCGTGCGCGCTTGGAATAATTTTGGCGCAAGTCTTCGCTCTTTAAAATATGCAATTGTTCACCGGCAAGAGCCTCTGCATCATCAACAGGAACTCGAATTACAGCATCCAAACAATCAGAGTTACATGCCAGCGCAACTCCGGGCGTCGTCACGCAGGCAAGACCGGAAGCCATGGCCTCAAGAAGAGCGATGCCGAAATTCTCCGAGCGTGATGGCAGAACAAAGACATCGGCTCCTGCCAAGGCCGCACGCTTCCTCTCGCCCGCCACATGCCCGGCCCAAAGCATGGCCGATTCGATGCCGAGCTGTTTGGATTGCTGCTGCAAGCTTTTCAGGAGAACCGGATCACCATCACCAGCCACGATGAGAAAAGCCTGCTGGCATTCGCGATGCACTTTGGCAAAAGCCTCCAGCAGCACGGGAAGGCCCTTCTTTTCATCAAGGCGCGAGAGGAAGAGAATCACCTTCTTTCCCGCAGCCTGCGGCCACTCACGAGCCAATGCATCGCGTGGTGGCAGTGACGCAAAGCCGGAGAGATCAATGCCGAGCGGCAGCACGACAGGCGGTGGAATGAGCCCGAGCGGCGCAGCCTCGGCGGCTTCCTGATCACTCGTGTAGTGGATGGCCGACGCACGGTTCAGCGCAGGCTTGTCGAGCAGGCCAAAGGACAGCGCCTTCACCCAGCGGCGACGGTTTTTCATCCCCCAGGCATTCAGCACGCCAAGCGGACGCACAATATAAGGCACGCCCGCAAGCCTTGCCGCCAGCGCTCCGGCCAGTGTGGCAAACGAGAAGACCGTGTGAATGTGGATCACGTCATACTCCTGCGCATGACGACAAAGCCAGCGCAGCAGTGGCAGCGAGACTTTATAAAACTCCGTCTGCTTCGGGAAGTAGAAGACGCGGAAGCCATCCGCATGAATCACCGGCACGCCATGACTGACATCTCTCAAGCGAAGGCCCGTGCCATCATCATCCGTGCAGGCCACATCAACACTGACTCCAGCCTGAACCAACGCACGCGCCATCTCGGGCAGAGCCTTGCTAGGCCCGCCTTGTGTTGGCGAAAGCGAGGGAATGACATGCAGCACTTTCATCAGCGAAGTCCCAGGCTGTTGAGGCAGTGGCGCAGCACGAAGACACTCCATTTCTGATACCAGTTTGGCATCGCGACCGGCGCACCTTCGGTGGCTTCGGCAAAGGCGCTTCCCCATTCACTCCCGAGCCACTTTTGATAGGGAAATAGAAAGCCGCGCTTCTTCTGATTCACCACCCACTCCGGCACCTCGGGCACGGCATCAGTGAGCAATGACTTATGACCGCGCAACCGCTCGGCGGCCGGGATCATGCTGGTCTGCTCACACAACACCCGATCCACGAAAGGCACGCGCAACTCCAAACCATGGGCCATGCTCATCACGTCGCTGTCACGCAGAAGCTGATTGCGCATGTAGCGGGTGAGTTCGAGCTCGCTGATAGCATCTGCGATGTCCTGACCTGTTTGAACTGTTTGCCCACTCGCATCAGCGTGACTTCCTGTGATCCACCGCGTCAGCGCCGCAGTCTCATCTTTTGAAAAGATCCCCCGCAGCGCAGCATAGGCATCCTCCACAGTCCCGGCAGAACGCAGAAAGTCAGCCATGCGTCGATGCTGCGGCTTACCACGATGCAGCAGAGCGGCAAGACCAGGCAAACGGCTGAGCACAGGATGCAGACGGAGCATCTTCGGAATCTTGGTGAAGCTGGAGTAGCCGCCGAAAAGTTCATCTCCACCGAGTCCGCTCAGCACCACCTTCATGCCATGCTCACGAGCCAGCGATGAAACGGTGAAGGTATTCAATCCGTCGATGGTCGGCTGGTCGAGATGCTTGAGAAATCGCTCAAAAATCCAGCTCGCACCATCAGCATCCAGTCGCATTTCATGATGATCAGATCCGAAATGCGCAGCACTACGGCGGGCGATGGGGCTCTCGTCCGCCGCCTCGTCATCGACGGCGATGGAAAAAGTGCCAATGCCGCGATGCCCCGTCTCATTTGCCAAAGCAAGGATGGCGGTAGAGTCGATGCCGCCGCTGAGAAACACACCCACCGGAACATCGCTCACGAAGTGATGCCGCACGCTGTCGATCAGCGCTGCCCGCGTGTGCGCCACGGCATCACCAGAAAAGCGGTCGGCATACTGGAACTGCCAGAAGCGTCGGCGAGTGGATGCGCCTGCTTTCCAAGTCAGCGTCTGCCCAGCCTCCAGCATCCGAGCCTCACGCATGAGCGTGAGCGGCTCGGGAACAGTGCCCGTCTCGAAGTAACGCCGCACCGCCTCCGGGTTCAGCGAAGGCTGGAAAACACCACTGGCCGTCAACGATCGAAGTTCAGAGGCAAAGGCCAGAGTTTCAGAACCTTCGTGAACATACAGCGGCTTGATACCGAGCGGATCACGCGCAAGCAGCGCCTGCTGCTTCACCTCATCCCAGAGACAGAAAGCAAACATGCCGCGCAAACGCCCAACCATGGCTTCACCATCGCGTTCGTAAAGTTGAAGGAGCACCTCCGTGTCGGACTCCGTCTTGAAAACAACACCACCTTGCGCCAGCTCAGCGCGCAGTTCGCGGAAGTTATAAATCTCGCCATTGAAGCAGATGACATGACGGCCATCGCCCGAGACCATCGGCTGATGCCCACCCGGTGAAAGGTCGAGGATGGAGAGCCGCGTGTGTGCGAGCCCGACACTGCGCGCAGCATTCATCCAGAGCCCCGCATCATCCGGTCCGCGATGATGCAGCGCTCGCTGGCAGTGCATGAGCCGCTGCTCCAGAACATCCATTCCTGGAGTCGTTGATAGAATGCCTGCGATGCCGCACATGATCTGATTATGAAGGCAGCAGCTCACTCAATGCCTGCTGCAAAGAGCCGCGAAACGCCTGCTGTCCGTAAAACTTCACTACTTCACGATGCAGCGTCTCAGGCTCATGCAACCAGGGTTTGTCATGCTGACGGCGGAAGAAACTGAGGATGGCGGTGGCGATCTGCACCGGATCTCGTGGCGGCACGATGAACCCGAGTCTGCCATGATCAATGGCCTCTGGCGAAGCATCCTGATCACCCACAAGACAGGGGCGACCACAGGCCAACGATTCGAGATAGACGATCCCAAAGCCTTCGCCCGTGCTCGGCATGACGTAGAGATCGGCAAGGCGGTAGTGATCGGCCAGTTCGGCTTCAGGGATGAAGCCGGTGAAGGTGACGTTCTTCTCCAGACCCAGCTCAGCGCAAAGCTGGCGGAGACGCGGCTCATCATCACCACGCCCACCGATGATGTAGTGCAGATCAGGCAGTTCGCGGATCAAGGATGGCATCGAGTGCAGGACTTGATCCTGACCTTTGTAGCGCTCGCTGGCCGATAGACGGCCAATGGTGAGGATGACAGGCTGGTCTGGCTTCAAGCCATAGCGCTGGAGTAAAGCGGGGCACTTCGGCCCTGGGGTGAAGCTTTCTGCCCGGAAGGTATCTGGCACGACACGCTGCCGAGACATCGGCACCGCAGCCTCTCGATGGATGACGTCCCGCGTGAAAGCACTCACCGGCAGGATGCCGGAGGCGCTTCGCATTGCTGTTCCGAACCGCCCGCTCATCTGGCCCCAGACCTCGATCCCATGCGCGGCGGTGAGGCATGGAATGCCGAGTCGAGTGAGTGGAGCCAGTGCCTTCATGAAGTGCGGATGCGTGGCGAAGATGAAGTCGGGGCGCTCCCTCAGTGCCCACGCGAGTCCAGCAGCGGCAAAGGCGGGCGTGTGCAGTTTCCCCCGCCAGCGGCCAAAGGCATGAAGGCCGGTGGCGGGGTCTGACTGCGCATCGTTCTTGCTGAAGATGCGCAGTCGAGCTTGCGGGTAAATCTCACGCAGCGCATGCACGCAGCAGGCGGAGTAATGCTGGATGCCTCCCGTCTCTTCGATGCCGCTGACCCAGAGGTGGATGGATTTCATGCGCTGCCAGGTCTGTCAGTCATCACTCGATCA
>Ga0075152_10000552_pt1 | contig 27622 bp, 22 predicted proteins | sample JI61114C2DNA_FD_70964 | JGI IMG/M metagenome (GOLD analysis project Ga0075152, IMG submission 70964) | Wastewater effluent complex algal communities from Wisconsin, to seasonally profile nutrient transformation and Carbon sequestration -... | ecosystem: Engineered > WWTP > Effluent > Algae...
TTCTTGCGCAGCTTGTCGGCGGCGCGCCAGAGCTGGGTTTCGATGGGCTCTTGGGTGGGTTCTTTCTTCGTCTTGGTCTTAGGCATGGCCGGAAAGGTATTCTCAAAACTACTTTGATGGATTTTGCTCAGTTGGTGAGCCTTTCCCTCGTCCGTAAATTGGAACACCTGAAACGGCCAATCCCAAAACCACGTGACCTCCTACTTGTCAATAAGTTCAAAAAATAATGTACTGCTACGTTGGTTCGCATACGGCTACTTCAACCCAACCACTATTGTCCCACCTTGGGATTCTAAGGCTTTTGCGAATTCCAATGGAGCGGATGTTCGTTCACCTTTGTTGTTGACATAGCAGTTAGTTGCATTGTGACATGCTTCCAATGGATATACCTTTCTTAGAAAACCTATGTCCGTTCGAGAAAGTCGCGTGCGTAGCCCGATGGCAAAATCGCCTATCGTGAGGTTTTGCGGTATGGAGTAGTGCATAATGGACCACCGATCATATTTGCTGGAATTTGTCTCGGTGCTCTCATACCTTTTGAAAACGTATTCCTCCACATCATCCTCATTCCATGTCGGATTCAATCGCATATAATAGGTGATAGCTGAATCCCTGTTCCATGGGATGTTGGCATTTGGTTGCTGGTGCTCATGGATGAAGCCGAAAGCGTGTCCGAATTCATGAAGGATCACCGATCTGATCTCCAAAGAATCGTGAGCATGGTCCACCCAACCAAACATCATGGTAGTGCTATCTTGGTTATTTGTGTCCGTGTTTGAGCCAACAAAACTCCATGAAGGACCATCCCATTGGAAACATATCCGAATGATCGAGAATTCACTTGCTTCGTCCTGAAGGAACTTGATCTTGAGTTTTCCATTGGAGGCGGTTGTCCATTCTGTAGCATAGCGCTCTACTTGTTGGCGTTGCCATTCATCGCCATTTAGGAAACGGACATTAAATTGCAATGTATCGGCAACATAATGCGGCCACAAAAAGCCGTTCGCGGCAAGTGATGGCGAGCCACCTGGGTGCCAGGACGCACCGAACCGCTCGGAGCAAACATTGGGCGCTGCAACCGTATCCGGCACGCACCACCCGAATGGACCTTCACTTCCGTCCGTACAACAGGAGCAAAACAGCACGGACATAAAAATTACGCCACTAGATAACCTGAGTGCTGACATGATCAATCTTCTTTAGTGCTTTCATTCTTGGCATCGCTACCCAAACTGCTCTTTGTCTTGTCATCAGATTTTACAGAACTCGGTTTCTCCGGGGCCAAAACCTCATCCTTTTTCTTGGTTGATGGACGGATCATGTAAATGTATCCGACGGAGAAGTAACCACCACCTACCACGCGGTTCGTAGTTACCTCTTGTGGTTCCGTCGCATATCCATCGTCCATGCTGAAAGACTGTTTCCTGCGAGGCACAGCGCCATATATGCCTCCCACATCAAGTACGATGCGATGCTCTCGTCCGTAGGAAAGGCCAAGTCCATATAAAAGTCTGGGTCTAATTGGGTCCGAAAAGCTGAGTCCTGGACCAATGCTGGCATGTATGCCGAGATCGCCGCCCACCTGCAATCCACCAACGAATTGCAAAGCAGCGCCGAATTCCCTGTCACTTCGTGGTTCGTTGCTAAGTGAATACACCGTGGAATCGCCAAAGCTGCGTGAACCCACAGAAACATCCTGATCATACAGATCGGCCACATAGAAGGACGGCCCGACAGCGAAATACGGCTGGCTACGGGTTGGCCACCTGAATTCACCGGTACTGTAACTTGGTAGATGTGACTTCTCCTCGATCGGGTCGATCTTCAGATCCATGAAAACATCCCCTCCCTCATATCTTCTTGGTATTGATACGTACTCCACGGCGCTCGCATTATCCAGATCGAGCAGACCATTCAGCATTTGCGAAGCCTTGTCATTCGTTGTCGCCATGGCTAATTCTCCGACCTCGGTCATTGCTTTGTCGAGGTTCTCATTCATTTTTGCATGTTCCTTTAAAAGCGGGTCGGTACTTGGCAGAGACAAGAGTGACTTCGCGTTGTTCTTAGCTGCATATTCCTTTGCAAGCAGTTTCAAGGTATCCTGCAATTCATTCGCTTGTTGCCGAAGTAGACCTCCGTCCCTTGACATACAGGCGAAGTCATATTCCCGGTGCAGGGTAGTGTCGTTGTTCCGGTTAAGGCGCATGTAGGCAATACGTGCCAGTTGAGCATCAAAATACCATTCTTGGATTTTTATATTCAGCTCTTTCATTGTTATCAAGAGTGTGCGTAGGCTATCGCTTGCTTCGTCAATTGCTGCACGAGCTAGTTTCTTGGTTGTTTCATTTGCATCTGTACCAACAACCACCTTGTTGCCATGATTTGTGTCGCTTGCGCCTTCACCATCTGGACTCTTCGGCAGGCTGGTCTTCATCCCAGCGAGAAGTTTATCCAACCCCGCCACATCCACACCGGAGAAACTTGGAAAAACAAGTGCTTCTGTTTTGAAGACCTCTTCGGTATTCAACTGTATTTTGTAGAGGTTCAAATTCACACCTTCGACCTGGACTCGATAATTGTCACCCACTTTTAACTTGTCAAGCCCGGTCATTGTCATTTCAGGCATTTTGATTTTCAGCGTGTGCAATACAGCATTCTCGGTTTCTGATTTTTGAGACTTGTCTTTTGTCTTATCCTGACTATGAGCCACTCCACTGATCAAAATGGAGATTAGGGTCATTGATGCGGTTAATCCGGTGTTCATGCTAGGTGGGTTTACTTCAGCAAATTATCAGTGGGAGGGTCACTTTATACAATACCCGGAAGTAGGTATTTTACGTACTGAGATCAAACCCCTATCCGCAAACCGGGGCGGCCATTTCTTGAATTCCTGTGTGGCGGTGCCTGTCTGGAAGGCCGATGGGCATTGCGCCATAGGCGCGGGGGTTACAGCGGGTGTCGGTTTTTTTAACCGCTGATGAACGCAGATTAACGCTGATGGTTTGCCGCAGGTGCGTGGGGAAAAAGGGGAACCGCAACGCCGTGCCTACGGCAGGCAAGCTCGCTACGACCGCAACGAAATACCCCCTCACTCCCAGCCCCGTTCTCGACGCCGCTCGAACTACACCGACGGGAGAGGGGTGACGCTGCATGCACCTATGCAGAAAAACCTTGGTTCAGTGTTACCTGCCGACAACGTCCATATTCGATAAAAAGGAGTTGAAGAGACCACTTCGGAACCCGCCCCGCCTTGTTTCCCACGTTGCGCCCGTTGCGTACTTGGCTGCCGTAGGCATGCCGTTGCGGTAGAAATTATTCACTGTTGCGCCGAAGGCGCGAACCTCGCACGCCCTACCTGCGGCAGGTAGACTCGCGCTACAAACGCTGGCGGACAACGGCACCCCTACGCCGGCACCGCCATGATGGGGCAGCGCACCGCACGCAGCACGCGCTCGGTCTTGCTGCCGCGGAGCATGTCGAGGAAGCCGTCGTGGCCTTTGGTGGCCATCACCACCAGGTCCGCGCTGGTCGCCTCGGCCACCTCCACGATGGTTTGCACGGGGTCGCCCAGGCGGAGCATGTGCTCGACGGTCCAGTTCGGATGTTCCGGAACGGTGACCACGGGTGCCTTGTATTCGCCGCCCACGTGCAAAAAGGTGAAGCGCACGCGCCCGTCAGCCAGCGCTTTGGCGGTGCTTACGGCCATGTCGATGGCGCGCTGCGGGTCGGGGTTTACCATCACCGGCACGAGGATGCTGCGCAGGTTGACTTTGCCGGTGTCGGCATCCACCAGGCCTTTGGCGTTCTCGGGGACGAAGAGGGTGGGTTCGCCGGCACCGCGCGCGAGCGGCTCGGCCACTTTGCGCTTGCGCCAGTTGTTACCGCTGCCTTGGTGGGTGGCCAGCACGATGAGGTCGGCGCGGTGCTCGCTGAGGTAGTCCAGGCAATTGCTCACCGGGCGCTTGCCCTTCATCAGCTTTTTACGCACCTGCATCCCGGTCTGCTCGAACTCTTCGAGGTCGTGCTCATCCTTCAGCATGCCCCAGCGGCTCAAGGTCTTGCGCACGCCGGGCAGGTCGGACCACGTGCCCTGGCCGGTTCCGTCCACGTGCATGATGGTGAGCGCGCTTTTGGTGGTGGCGGCGAGGCGCAGGGCGATCAGGAAGGCCGTGGTGCTGCCGTGGCCGAGGTCGGTGGGATGGAAGATGTGCTTCATGGATGGGATGGTGCTGCAAGATAGCCGCGGGTGGTGGGCTGGAAGTTGAGCTTGATCAGGCCGGTTTTTCAACCGCTGATGGTTTCCCGCAGGCGGGTGGAAAATGGAACCGCAACGCGCGCTACGGACGCAACGAAATACTCCCTCACCCCCAGCCCCTCTCCGACGGGAGAGGGGTGACGCGCCATGCACCTATGCCGAAAACCTCGATTCGGTGCTTTCTAACGGGCGCAATTATTTCCGAATAAAGGGTATGGAAAACACCACTTCGGAGCCATGCCGCGTCGTTTCCCACGTTGCGACCGTTGTGTGCGTTGCGGTAGAGATCATCATCCTTGCGCCAAAGGCGCTACCAAACAAGCCGATTCACTTATCAGGAGCTTCCTCCCCACCCAACAAACCATCCGCATCGCGCTTGGCCAATTTCAGTTTGGGCTTAGTCGTTTTCAACCGTTTCTCCACCTGTTTGATATGTTCCGCCGGCGGAATATTCTCCGGCAAGGTGCCACCGATGCGGCGGATGGCGTCGCGCACCTCCTTGCCCACCTCCTGATGTGTTTGAATGGCCTGTTGCTCAGTGCGCACGCCTTCGCGGGCCAGCTTGTCGCGGGTCTGCGTCATGCGGAATTGGTTGGCAGCCAGTTCAGTGGCGTTCATTCGGTCCAGCAACTGTTCTTTGGCGGGTATGCCTTTGCGGCGTTTGATCTGTGCGTTGCCGATGCCGCCGTACAGCCCTTTGTAGCCCGCATCATGGAACACACCGAACATGCGGCCATGCACCCCGGCTTGTTGGGCTGCGCCACTTAATGCTTTGAATTCTTCGGCGGTCTGCTTGCGGATCTCCAAGCGTTCTTTGTCGGCGGCCAATTGGTCGTTGAGCTCTTGACGCCGCGTTTGAACGATGAAGTATTGTTGAGCCAAAGCGATCTCCGGCTTGCGCGGGTCACCGTTGATGGCGATGAGGTAGCAGGCGAAGCGGGAGAGGTGGAAGTCGTCCAACTCACGTTCACTGCCCGAACCAAGGGGGACCACTTTGCCGGCGCCGGCAAAATGGTTTTCCGGCTGATTACCAGACTCCTCACAGGAAGTCATTGCGCGTTTGACAGCTTCCTCGAAACGGCGCCACTGGGCATAGCCCAGCAAGGGTTGCAGGTCGCGGGCGCTCCAGTATTCGGCGCCGTGGCCGTTCATTCGTTTCAGGTCCTCAAAGGTCTTGGCGGCGGGGATGGGTTTGTCGGTCATGGATGTGGTGGCATGGGGACACGAAGTTCGGGCATCGGTTCTACTCGGCGTGGCAATATGGGATTGCACCACAGGCGCGGAGGTTTACCGCAGGTGTTGTTTTTTTTCAACCGCTGATGGTTTGCCGCAGGCGGGCGGGGAAAAGGGGAACCGCAACGGGCGCTACGACCGCAACGAAATGCCCCTCTTAGAACCTATGCCTGTCGTTTCCCCACGTTGCGCCCGTTGCGTGCGTTGCGGTGAAGACCAACCCGCATTTCTCCGTGCCTCAGCGCTTCCGCGGCTACCTCCTCTTCTCCGCGCCTCTGCGCCTCCGCGGCCAACTCCCTAACTCCATTACCCGCATTTCCCTCGGAGCGTTTACTTTCGCCGCCGTACCCCTTCCGGGCCGCTATGCTATACCTCTTCTACTTCTTCGCTGCTATCTCGGTCATTGCCGCGTTGGTGGTGGTGTCGGCGAAAAGCCCGATCAATAGCGTGATCGCGCTGGTGGTGTGTTTCCTCAGCATCGCGGCGCACTACATTTTGCTGAACGCGCAGTTTTTGGCCATGGTGCATGTGATCGTCTACACCGGCGCCATCATGGTGCTGATGCTGTTCGTGATCATGCTGCTGAACATGAACACGGTGGTGGAAGTGCGCAAACCGGTGGTGACGCGCATCCTCGCGGTAGTCACGGGCGGCCTGTTCTTTCTGGTGCTTTTGGCGGCTACGCGCAGCGGACTTTCCACGCCGGTGCCTGCGGACTTCGACCCCGGCATCGGGCTGGTGAAGCGCATCGGCATGTCCCTTTTCCAGGAATTCCTTGTGCCTTTTGAGCTGAGCAGCGTCCTCTTTCTTTCGGCCATGGCCGGGGCGATGATGCTGGCGAAGAAGGACGGTACCGCCAACGTGAACCTGCCGCCCAGCAGCGAGCCTAACGACAGTCGCGCGTGATGGAGAACGTGATGACCGCCATCCGCGTGGTGCCCTTGGACCACTACCTGATCCTGAGCTTTCTGCTGTTCAGCATCGGCATGGTGGGCGCTTTGGTGCGGCGGAACATCATCATCGTGATCATGTGCTTGGAGCTGATGCTCAACAGCGTGAACCTGCTTTTGGTGGCCTTCAGCGCGTACCACAGCGACCCCGGCGGACAGATCATGGTGTTCTTCATCATGCTTGTCGCCGCTGCGGAAGTCACGGTGGGCTTGGCGATCTTGGTGTTGCTGAAACGGAACACCGACAGCGTGGACATGAACCAATTGAACCGCCTGAAATGGTGAAGACGGACCTGCTCGCCCTCTTGGTGCCGGCCCTGCCTTTGCTGGGCGCGATCATCATCGGCTTTGGGCGACGCCGCTTGAAGGGCAACACCGCCGGGATGCTCGGCACGGCCATGGTGGCCTTGGGCTTCGTGGCTTCGCTGCTGCTCTTTTTGGGCCACGATGGCGAAACGCATATCGTGCATCTCTTCAGCTGGATCCACGTGGGTGCAATGGACATTCCGTTCGCTTTCCAGATCAATGCGCTTTCGCTTTGGATGATGCTGATCGTCACCGGCATCGGCACGTTGATCCACCTGTATTCCATCGGCTACATGCACGACGATCCGCGCATGGCCACCTTCTTCGCGCAGCTCAATTTGTTCAGCTTTAGCATGCTGTTGCTGGTGATGGGCGCGAATTTCCTCGTGACCTTCATCGGCTGGGAAGGCGTTGGTCTGTGCAGTTACCTGCTGATCGGTTTCTGGTATACCACGCCGGAGTTCAACTACGCGGGGCGGAAGGCGTTCGTGATGAACCGCATCGGCGACATCGGCATGGTGCTGGCGATGGCGCTGATGTTCTACCAGTTCGGCACGCTGAATTATGTGGACGTAATGAAGCAGGGCGGCATGATGGCCACCGGCAATCCGCTTATCGTTACCGCTACGCTGCTGCTTTTCCTCGGTGCCACCGGCAAGAGCGCACAGTTGCCGCTGCTCACTTGGCTGCCCGATGCCATGGCCGGTCCCACGCCGGTGAGCGCGCTGATCCACGCCGCCACCATGGTGACCGCCGGCATTTTCCTGGTGGTGCGCAGCTCGGTGCTTTTCCAATTGGCGCCCTACACGCAGGACATCATTCTGTGGGTGGGCGTGGCCACGGCGCTGTTCGGTGCCACGGTGGGCCTGTTCCAGAACGACATCAAGAAGGTGCTCGCCTATTCCACGGTGAGCCAACTCGGCTACATGTTCGCCGCGCTGGGCGTGGGGGCGTACAGCGCCGGCATGTTCCACGTTACCACGCACGCGTTCTTCAAGGCGCTGCTGTTCTTGGGCGCGGGTAGCGTGATCCATGCGCTGGGCGGCGAACAGGACATCCGCAAAATGGGCGGGCTGAAGGGCGTTACGAAGACCACCTACATGACCTTCCTCATCGCTACGCTGGCCATTGCGGGCATTCCGCCGTTGAGCGGTTTCTTCAGCAAGGACGGCATTTTGGCGAGCACGTTCGCGGAAAGCCCATTGGCATACGGCGTGCTGGTTTTCGCAGCGATGCTCACCGCGTTCTACATGTTCCGCCTGTTGTTCCTCACCTTCTTCGGCACCTATCGCGGCAAGGCGCACCCGCACGAAAGTCCGAAGGTGATGACGGTGCCGTTGATGGTGCTGGCGGTGCTGAGCGCGATCGGCGGTGCACTGAACATCCCACATATTTTCGGTGGTCACGATTGGCTGAAGACCTTCCTCGGCACTGCAGCCGACGGCATCGGCATGGAGCATCTCGAACTTTCCGCAAACACGGAATGGATGCTGATGGCGCTGAGCACAACGTTGGTGGTATTGACCATTTGGTACACGTGGACGCTCTTCGGCAAGAAGACCACGCTGGACGGCGACACGGCCGACATGCCGTTCCTGAAACGCCTGATCGCGAAGCGCTGGATGCTGGACGAATTGTATGCGTCGCTCTTCGAGAAACCGTATGGCTGGATCAGCAAGCACTTCTTCAGCATCGGCGAAAAGAAAGTGGCCGTGCCACTCACCGTCGGCACCGGCAAAGCCGCGCTGGGCCTGGGCGAATGGCTGCGGAAAGTGCAGACCGGCAACACGAGCTTTTACCTGTTCGGCATGATGGCGGGCGTCGTTATTCTTTTGATCATCACCTATTTCGGCGGATAGATGGAGCTTTTAGCGCTGATCCTCATCCCCCTGCTGGCCGGTGCCGTGCTGCTTTTTGCGCGCCCTGAAAAGGCTGCGCGCGGCATTGCTTTGGTGTCCACGCTGCTGAGTTTGGCGCTGGTGCTGTGGCTCTGGTACACGTGGACCGGCACGGCTGTTACGGGCATTTCGCACGATTGGGTGCCCGCGTGGGGCATGCGCTTTGTGCTGGGCTACGGCGGCATCGGCCTGCTGATGCTGATCCTCACCGGCGTGCTTTTCCCCTTCATCATCGGCACCGGTTACAAGCAGCCCGTGGGCGATCCTTCCTTGGTGAACGCGATGCTGCTCTTCACGCAGGCCGCGCTCTTCGGCGTGTTCCTCGCGCAGAACGCGTTCCTCTTTTACATCTTCTTCGAGCTTTCGCTGGTGCCCATTTTCTTCCTGCTGATGTTCTGGGGCGGCGAACACAAACGCGCCATCACCGTCCGCTTTTTCCTCTACACGCTGCTGGGCGGTTTGGCACTGCTGTTCTCCATCGCCTACGTCACCTTGCAAACGCCCGCGCCGCACAGCGCCGACTTCGCCGCGCTGGCCGCATTGCACCTGCCGATGAGCACGCAAGTCTGGCTTTTCTGGACGATGTTCCTGGCCTTCGCGATCAAAATGCCGATCTTCCCCTTCCACAGTTGGCAGCCGGAAACGTACACCATGGCGCCCACGCAGGGCACGATGGTGCTGAGCGCCGTGATGGGCAAAATGGGCCTGTACGGCATCGTCGTGTTCCTCTTCGCGATCGTGCCGGAAGGCGCGCAGCACTGGAGCTCGGTGGTGATCGGCCTCAGCCTCTTCGGTGCGCTTTACGCCGGGGTGATCGCGTTCCGCCAGAACGATCTCAAGCGCATGATCGCGTATTCGTCCATGAGCCACTTGGGGCTGATGTGCGCCGCGCTGTTCACTTGGAACACGTACGGCATCAGCGGAACGCTTTACCAAATGCTCGCGCACGGCGTGCTGATGATCTGCTTGTTCTACATTGTTGGTGCCGTTTCGCAACGCACCGGCAGCACCGATTTTTCCAGCATGGGCGGGCTGAAAACGAGGATGCCGCGTTTCGCGCTGCTCTTCATGTTCGTTACCGCGAATGCCATCGCGCTGCCACTTACGCAAAGCTTCGTGGGCGAATGGCTGATCTACAACGGCCTGTGGCAGTGGGACAACTGGACGGCCTTCGCGGGCGTGGTGCTGATCGTGCTCGGTGCCATCTACATGCTCTACGCCTACCAACGCGTGATGCTCGGTCCCGATCGCGAGATCGCGGTGACCGATGCCGACGACGAAGAACATTTTTTCCTTGTGCCGTTGATCGCCATCACGCTGGTGCTCGGCGTGTTCCCGAACGTGATCCTGCACTTGGTGGACGGCCCCGTGCAGCAACTGTTGAACTCATTCACTTCCCTGCCTTGATATGAGCGCGCTGATCTTGATCTCCGTGCTGGGCGTGCTGGTCCTGTACCTCGGCCTGTTCGATAAAAAGAGCTGGCTGGCACCCGTGAGCATCCTCGGATTGCTCGGCGCGATGGCGCTGTTTATTTCCGGCTACCACATCGATCACGAGCTGTTGGGCGGCATGGTTGAATTCAGTGCGTTCAGCATCGGCTTCAACATCGGCATGGCGATCATCACCGCGCTGATCTTCTTCTTCGGTTCCGACTACTACGCGCGTCAAGAACACCACGTGGCGGAGCAATATGCGCTGATGCTTTTCTCGCTCGTCGGCGGCTTCATCCTTACCTCGTACACCAGTATGCTGATGCTCTTCATCGGCATCGAGATCCTGAGCATTCCGCTGTACATCCTTGCGGGCGGCAAGAAGCAGAGCCTGCGCAGCAACGAGGCTTCGTTCAAGTATTTCCTGCTCGGCTCCTTCAGCACGGCTTTTTTGCTGATGGGCATCACGCTGCTCTACGGCCTCACCGGCTCTTTCCATCTGGAGGCGCTGGCCGCACACATGGCCAGTACCGGCACCGGCGACATGGTGCAGAATTTCGGCCTCTTCTTCGTGGTGACCGGCTTAGCGTTTAAGGTAGGCGCGGTGCCGTTCCACTTCTGGGTGCCGGACGTGTACCAAGGCGCGCCCACGCTGGTCACCATCTTCATGAGCACCGTGGTGAAAATGGCGGGCTTCGCAGCGTTCTTCCGCTTCATCGACATCACCGGCATGCCGGATGCGCTGGCGCGGATCATGGTGCTGCTCACCATCGCAACGCTATTGGTTGGCAATGTGATCGCACTGAAACAGACGCACTTCAAACGCCTGATGGCCTACAGCAGCGTGGCCCACAGCGGTTTCCTGCTGCTCGCACTGCTCACGGACCACGGCCACGCCGCCGGTCACGGCGATGCGGTCGGCCACACGCTGCTCTACTACACCTTCACGTATTCCTTGGCCACCACGGGCCTGTTCATCCTCTTCACCATCGCAAAGCGTGCCAACAACGGCGCGGAGCACAACGGCATCTTCCAAGGCCTCTTCGCTGCGAAACCATGGCTGGCACTGTGCGCGCTGGCGATGTTCCTCTCGCTGGCGGGTATCCCGTTAACAGCAGGGTTTATCGCGAAGTACCAGGTGTTCCTGCTCGCCATCGGCGCGGGCTGGCTGAAGGTGACGTTGCTCGGCGTGCTGATGGCGCTGCTCGGCATCTACTACTACATCATGGTGGTGCGCGAGGTGTTCGTAACGCCGGAAGAGCCGGTGCGCTTCGAGGTTTCACCGCTGAACTGGGTGGTGGTGAGCATTTGCGCGGTTGGGGTTTTGGTGCTGGGTGTTTGGCCGGGGTTGGTTTAGACCGCACAGGTTTTTTACCACTAAGAACACGAAGGACACTAAGGGTTTTGCCGCAGGTGGCGTTTGTTTTTTTGAACCGCAACGTTCGCAACGGGTTTACCGCAGGTGGTGTGTGGGCTTTGAAACGCAACGCTCGCTACGAGCGCAACGGTGATTGTCGGCGTTGCATTTCCGTTGCGTCCGTTGCGAGCGTTGCGATCAACCTTTTTCTTCGTGTCCTTCGTGGTATTCGTGGTACGCTCCACTATCCTTTGCGGTGCTCCCATATCTTCGCCACATCGCCTTCGTTAAAACTACGGCGAATGAACATGGACAAGCGAGTTACCGATGCCGATGCAGCCCTCAAGGGGCTCAAAGACGGCATGACCTTGATGGCCGGCGGGTTCGGCCTTTGCGGCATCCCGGAGAACCTGATCGCTGCCTTGGCGCGCAACGGCGCAAAGAACCTCACCTGCATCAGTAACAACGCTGGCGTGGACGATTTCGGTCTTGGACTTTTGCTGAAAACGAAGCAGATCAAAAAGATGATCGCCAGCTATGTGGGGGAGAACGCAGAGTTCGAGCGGCAGATGCTGAGCGGCGAGCTGGAAGTGGACCTCATTCCGCAAGGCACGCTGGCCGAACGCTGTCGCGCGGGCGGCTCCGGCATACCGGCGTTTTTTACTCCAGCAGGTTACGGCACCGAGGTGGCCGAAGGCAAAGAGACCCGCGAATTCGATGGCAAGATGTACGTGATGGAACGCTGGCTGCGCGCCGATTTCAGCCTTGTGAAAGCTTGGAAAGGCGATACCGAAGGCAACCTTGTTTTCAAAAACACCGCGCGCAATTTCAACCCATTGATGGCCATGGCCGGCACCATCACCATCGCCGAAGTAGAACACCTCGTGAAGCCCGGCGAGATCGAGCCGGACCATGTGCACACGCCGGGCATTTTCGTACACCGCATCTTCCAAGGGAAGAACTACGAGAAGCGAATCGAGCAGCGCACGGTGCGCAAGCGTGCGTGAGTTTTTCCTTCACCTTTATCATACCCATCACCCATGGCCTTGGACAAAAACCAGATCGCGAAGCGCATCGCCCGCGAACTACAGGACGGTTACTACGTGAACCTCGGCATCGGCATTCCCACCCTGGTGGCCAACCACATTCCGCCCGGCATCAACGTGACGCTGCAGAGCGAGAACGGGCTGCTCGGCATGGGGCCTTTTCCGTTTGAAGGTGAAGAGGATGCTGACCTGATCAACGCCGGAAAGCAAACCGTAACCCTGCTGCCCGGCTCCGCCATCTTCGACAGTGCCACCAGCTTCGCCATGATCCGCGCTCAAAAGGTGAACCTCACGGTGCTCGGTGCCATGGAAGTGTCGGACAACGGCGACATCGCCAGCTGGAAGATCCCCGGCAAAATGGTGAAGGGCATGGGCGGCGCCATGGACCTGGTGGCCAGCGCGGAGAACATCATCGTGTGCATGATGCATACCAACAAGGCCGGCGAAAGCAAACTGCTGAAAAAGTGCTCCCTGCCGCTCACCGGCGTGGGCTGCGTAAAGCGCATCATCACCGACCTTGGCATGTTCGAGGTAACGCCCGCAGGTTTCAAGCTTACGGAACGCGCGCCGGGGGTTAGCGTTGAGGAGATCCAGGGGAAGACGGAGGGGCGATTGGTGGTGGAGGGGGAGGTGAAGGAGATGGAATTGTGAGGCCGGATACAGTTTCTACTATCACCCTTTTAATGTGGAATGGCAACCCTAACAAAAGCATTGCCGAGCGGGCCGGCTTTGCCGTAATGATCGCCATCGGTCTGTTGCCCGTCCTCATCCCCGGTCGTTTCATCACCATGGACGGTTAGGCGCATGCTTACAATGCCCATGTTACCTATTGTGCGATCTTCGCCCCATGGTATCGAAGCTGTCCATCGTTATTCCCGCTTACAACGAGGAGCGCACCATCCATTTGATCTTGGACAAGGTGCGGGATGTGGTGCTGGTTGGAGGCATCACCAAAGACATTGTGATCGTGAACGACGGCAGCACGGACGGCACCGTAGCCGCCGTAGAAAGCTACATGGCCGCCAACCCCGACATGGGAATCCGCTTTATTCAGCAGCCGCACAACATGGGCAAGGGCGCGGCCATTCATCGCGGAATCCAAGAAGCTTTGGGCGAATACCTCATTATACAGGACGCCGACCTGGAATACGACCCGCGTGAATACAACGACTTGCTGCGACCCGTGCTGGAAGGCTTTGCTGACGTGGTCTATGGTTCCCGCTTCATCGGCAACCACCCGCACCGCATTCTGTTTTTCTGGCACAGCATCGGAAACAAGATGCTCACCACCATGTCCAACGCGTTCAACAATTTGAACCTTACGGACATGGAGACCTGCTACAAGCTGATGCGAAGTGACATTGCCAAAGGGCTTGTATTGAAGGAGAAACGCTTCGGCTTCGAGCCGGAGGTTACAGCGAAGTTGGCACGCGTAAGGGACGTGCGCATCTATGAGGTCGGCATCAGCTACTACGGCCGCACCTATGCGGAGGGGAAAAAAATCGGTTGGAAGGATGGGTTTAGGGCCATTTGGTGCATTGTGAAATACGGCATCTAATGCGCCGTTCCGTGACCGGATTCTGTTTGCTGGCCCTACTGAGTGCCGGATGTGAGCAAACACCGACCACATCCTTCGTTTCATTGAAAAACGACACGTTCGTTTTGGAAGGGAAGCCTTTTTTTCCGCTTGGGGTGAACTACATCGTGCAACTGCAATGGAACGACACCGCCTGTTGGGCGGCACCCTGCCGGAACTACGAGGTTCCGGGCACCTTTCGCTTCCTTTCGCGGGATTCCTCGCTAATGCAGATCAAAGCCGAGTTTGCACTGATGCGCAACATGGGATTCAACTCCGTGCGCATTACCAGCTTGGCATCGGACCTGCAACCGCTTGAAGGAAATACCGGCCTCGCGCTGCATTCGCAATACGGCACCGGCATGGACACGCTCTTCCCGCTGAACAACGCCACGATGCCACGCTACTTGGATGCGGTGGACGAGCTGGTGACCTTGGCGCAGGAATCAGGATTGAAACTTGTGATGCTGGTGCGGTTGGTGCCCGGTGAAGCCCTGTACGAAAAGCAGTTCGCACAATTGGCGGACCGCTTCCGCGACAGGCCTGTGGTAATGGCTTACGACCTGTTCAACGAGCCGCTCTATTTCGATGTGCATGACCGACCCAAAGCGGACGTGTACCCTGTTGTGAGCGGTTGGCAACGTCTGCTGAAAGCCCATGCCCCGCATCAGCTCAGCACCATCGGCTTGGTGGGTGTACCCGAAGTGTTCGCTTGGGACCCCAACATCCTGGACGTGGATTTCATCTCCTTTCACCCCTACGAATACCAACCCGAGCAAGTGCGCAATGAGCTGCGCTGGTACGGCGAACACGTGGACAAGCCCTGGATCATCGGGGAGACTTCCTTGCCTGCGGACAACGACTCGGTTCCGTACACCGACCAGCTGGAGTTCGCCCGCAAGACCCTGGCACAAGCGCGGGCGTGCGGTGCCGTGGGCTACACGTGGTGGCAATTCCAGGACGTGGGCTGGGGCCGCTTCCACTCGGACTACATGGGCGTATTGGACCGTACGGGGGAAACACGAGTTGCCGACGGGCTGCCGGTGGTGCATGGCACCGTGAAGCCGGTGGCCGAAGCATTCCGTGAATTTCGCGCGGACGTTGCACCGAGCGACTGCCCAGCACTGCCGAACTACTACAACTTTTCCTCGTTATCCGCCGCAAGGCTCACTGGCCGAATTTTGGACGAACAAGGGAAGCCTATTGAAGGTGGCGTGGTAACCGGATGGGATGCAGGCTGGAGCACTTCGTACTACACGATCTCTAAGAGTGACGGCTCTTTCGCCTTGTACGGCGATTTTCCGTTCCACCATTGGATGGCCTCCGCTACACGCTACTCCATGGTGCGCGGTGATGTGCAGCCCAACACTTACTTCACCGACAGCAGTGGCACCCCAACATTCTTTCTTGGTGAATTGCGCTTGGACCGCATTAGCTACGCGGACCCGAAGCCGTAATTGTTAGCGAGGGAACGGCGGTGTGTACAACTTGAATTTAGCGTTCGGACCAATAACAGGGCTTGTCGCGAACAGCGTGTTAGTCACGGAGTCTACAGTAACATACAGGCCGTTGTTCGCTTTGAGCGCGATGGTGCCATCGCCTTGCGGTTCGCTGGTGAAAAGGCCGTAGTCTCCCAAGTCCATGGCCGTGGCGGCGAGTTGTTGCTGTTCCTCCAACTCGGCGCACAAGAACGAGCCGTTCGTGCAAAAGAAGGCCACGCGGCCATCCCCGGTTCGCAGGCGCAGGAAGCTTTCCCACGGCCCCAAACTGTCGCGGTCCGCGGTGGCCGTTCGATCACCGGAAGAGGCGATGGCGACCCAGGCCCCGCTCTCGGCACGCAGGCGCACGGTATCGGACTTCACGATGCTCGGCGCAAGGCCATCGATCTGCTGGACCCGGTCTGCTGGAACGCCGTAAAATGTGGTCCAGCGCATCAACATCGCGCTGTCCAAGCCATCAAAGAAGCCCATGTATTTGTCCGGATAGTAGCCCGTGTAGGCGTTGACCGTGGGGATGCCGAGGTCCTGTGCGGCGAGCATGGCGGTGAGGTGCAATTTGATCAACCGGTCGTGTGTCTCTCCCGGTCCGGCAATGCCGAAGTAGGGGGTATAGGCGATGGCATCGTACATCTTGGACCCTTTGTATTCGCGGGTGATCCGGCGTTGTACCTCCGTCACGAGTTCCTGCGCATCGCGCTTGTTGAACCTCATTTGCGAAGCCATGTCCCAGCGGTTGTCCTGGACTACCAGCAACGGCAAGAGCAATGCGGTCAGCCAAGCCCTGCGCGGTGCGGCAAAGAGCGGGCGGAGCGCGAATACGAAGAGCAGCACGAAAAACATTACCTGCACATTGATAATGCGGTCGACCGAGCGCTGTGAGGAGAAGCCGGGTAGTTCAAAGACCCATTGGTAAAGGGAAAACCCCGCAATGTCCATGCAGAAAAGCCAGCTGAAAAAGAACGAGAAAAGAAGCGTGGCAAGGATGGAACGCTGCGCACGTGTAACCCGCCTGAGCGAAACCAGCGCCACCGCGGCAGCAATGGCCAGCCACGGCAGGCCTCCTACAAACTGCGTCTGGTCCCACCAGCTGGGTGTAACATCCAATCCGGTTTCCGCGAACATCCGCCACGACTCCGCGCCCGGATGGCTGAAGAAAAATGCGATGGGCCGAGGAAGCGAGCCGGAGATGTCCGCGAATGTTCGCACACCGGTTTCCGTCTGTAGCACCAGCGCTTGCATGCGTTGGTAAGGCAGTGCAACAGGAGCCAACAAAGCGGCGCCGCAGGCCAGTACAAGGATCCAGCCGAGCGCGTACCGCCACCATAGAAAACGCTTCCACCAGCCCGGATACCGAAGGAAGACCAGGTGCCCAAGCGCCAGAAAGAAGAGCCCGTACACCAGCATGAACCCGAGGTACATGCCGCAGTAGAACTGGTACACCACGGCCAGCACCACCAGCGCGAACCACTTCAAGCCGCCACTGCCGAGGTAGCGCCAGAGGAACCAGAAGGCGAGCGGCACCATGAACTTGGGGAACACCTGCGCATGGCCCATCTGGCCCATGTTGTAAATGCCGAATGCAAAAATGTACGCGCCGCACGCCGCCAGTACATCAACGACAACCCACTTCCGCAACGCGAGAAAACAGCACCAGAAGTTCAGCACAAACAAGGCTACGACCCAGAGTTGAAAAGCGCTCTCCCTACTTAACCCTGCGGTTCGGATCGCCGCATAAATCGGTGCCGTGCCCAACAGGTTGTCTGAGAGCGCAATGGTATTCTTGTACGGATACATGAACGGCGCATCCCAATAACTAGGCTCCTTCCCGGAGGCATAACGGTAGAAATGCTCCAGCACGTAATTGTTGAAGCGGGCATCGCCAAGGTCGCCGGGGATCAAACTTTGCTGCGGTCCGAGCACGGCCACCGGTACCTGCCACATGCCGAAGGCGAAGAGGCCGAGGACCACCAAAATGCCAAGCCCTTTGAATCCCTTTCTGGACGGCATGCCAAAGGGGCTGGTGGTCATTTTTTCCATGGATGCTCTGTCTGGCGGCGGTCCCGCTGACCGATCTCAACAGGCCGCGGACCGCGAACTTCGGCAAAGAACACCATATTTAGCGTCCCATGAAATGGCGTCCTTCGCTCCTGTTGACCTTTTGGTGGACCCTTTTAGGCGCGGCTGCGGTGTGGATGCGCCTCCGTTCCACGGGCATCCTGGAAAGCGGCGACGGCATTCAGCATTACCAGATCGCCCGCTACTCGTGGCAGCATCCCGAATTGTTCCTGCACTCCTGGGGCAAGCCGCTGTTCACACTGCTCTCCTCACCTTTCGCGCAGCTGGGTCTCTGGGGCATGACGCTCTTCAACGCGCTATGCTTGATGGCCACAGCCTGGGCAGCGGACGGGATCCTCAAACGCGCCGGGCAGGCCGCGCGCTGGCTCTATGCGCCGATCCTGTTGCTGGTGCCCGTGTATGGCACAATGGTGTTGGCCGGCATGACGGAAGTACTCTTCGGGCTGCTCACCATCCTCGTGATCCGTGCGCTCTTCGAGGAGCGCTATGTGCTGGCGATGGTGCTCCTCTCCTTCACGCCCTTCGCCCGGCCGGAGTACATCGGCTTCGCTCCTTTCGTACTGGTCTGGGTGGTGGCCAAACGGCAGTGGCGCACACTTCCTTGGAGTATTACCGGCCATTTCATCCATGCCGTTGCGGCCACCATGCTCATGGGCGATCCGTTGTTGGCCTTACACAATGGGACCTATGGGGGGGCGGCCACGATCTATGGCCGTGGTCCGCTGTTTCATTTCGCAGATCACTTACCGGAAATTTTCGGGATGCCCTTGTTGCTCGCCGGCATCCCTGCGCTGTTTGCCGGGGCATGGCTCTGGTGGGAAAAGGCTGAAGACCGTTCAACGCTCCGGTTATTGCTTGTAATAGGATTGCTACCGGGATTGGCCATTGCTTTCATCCACTCGTTTCTCTGGTGGAAAGGCCTGAAAGGCTCTCTCGGCCTGTTACGTGTACTGGCCACCACCGCCCCGCTGCTGGTGCTTTGCGTGGTGTGGCCCATCGTGCGCACCTTGTCGCTGCCACGTGTGTGGTGGACAGAACGCTTCGTCTTCACCATGGGGGTCGGCGCCCTCTTCCTGCATGCAGCATGGAAAGCGCTCTTGGTCGCACAGCCGCTACCGGTGGTGCCGAACGATTATGAAATCTTCGTGCAGCGCGTGGGTGTGGAGGTAGGACGCATCAAGGGCGGATACGACCGTGTGCTCTACTACCATCCTGCTGTGGCCTATTATGCAGATATCGACCCCTTTGACACTGGCAAAGCCATGCAAATTTTCAGTTTGGACACCACGCGCACTGATGCAGTCCCCGGGGCGAAAGAATTGCTCGTCTGGGACTCGCACTTCGGACCGAATGAAGGTGGCACTCCGCTGCAATGGTTACGGGATCGGCCCGGGTTGCGCTTGGAAGAAGTGATGGTGCCGCAGGACCGGATGGAAGTGCTAGGCGGTCTCCCGTTCGAGGCTTGGTTTTTCCGACGGGGAACGGACGGGCGGCACGAGCAGCGTGAACTGATCTTCGACACCGATACGCCGATAGCGATGAACATGGAGCACCATGCGGACACCATCCCTTGCGCGGAGGGCGGCAAAGCATGGTGCTTTAATGCGGAAGAATTTCCGTTGGAAGTAAAGCAACTACCGCTCCTTACTCCTGGGCTGGTCTACACGGAAGTGGTGGTGAGCGGCACGTTCAAGCGCAGGAATGGTAGCGGCGACGACATCAAGATGATCGTGTCCGCCTACGACACACCGGAAAAAGCAGGCTATTGGTGGCAACCGCTCTACGACGGTCCGTTCATTTTTACCTACCGCGTCCCGGCCGCCGTAGCCGGATTGAAGTACAAGCTCTACCTCTGGGACATCAACCGCAACGGATGCAGTATCGTGGACCTGCGCGTGGAAATCAACCGTGTGGTGCGGTAACGGTTATCTACTGCCCTGCCGCGATCTTGCCCACCACTTCCAATATGCGTGGCCAAGTGGAATCCTCCGTAAACCAAGCGTAGTCGTAGTGCTCCATCATCCCGAAGTTGAGCCGGACCAACGCGATGATCACCAGTGCTGTGAAGATGCGCATCGACCAGGAGCGGCGCATTACGGAGCGGAAGAACCACGACAAGGGAATGGCAAACAGTGCATACAGGTCCACCAAGCCGCGATAGCCAAAGGCGCCGCCCAGCCACCAGCACCACCACGCGCTGTAGATCAGCACGGTAGCCAGGAATATGACCAGCAGAGGCCGGGCCGTGCCCGTGTTCCGCCAGACATGAAACAGCAAGGTGCCGACAACGATAAGGAAGATCGGGCTAAAGGTGAACCAACCGTTGCGCGGGCTGAAGAGCACCAAACCAGGCACCATCTTGCTGAAGTCGAAATGCTCATCACTGTATGCATAGCCGTTGGCATACCAATTGCCGGTGAGGTAGTGCCAGTAAATGGATTGTAACACCCATGGCAGGAGCCCCAGAAACAGACCAAGCAGCAAGGCCGTGCGGTGTTGGAGCAGGTTCCGCCAAGCACCTTTAATGCCACCGTGCGAGGTCCAGGCCATCCACAGAGGGAAGATGAACACCACGACATTCAACTGGCGTATCAGCACGAGCAATGCGCCGGAAAAAAGGAAGAGGACTACATGTACTTTCCGCGGACCATCGATGATGCGCAGCGTGCACCAGCAGAACAAGGCGACGAGAAAATAGGAGTACACGTGCGACATCAACGGCTGGTCGGTCGCATAGTAGAAGAGGTTGCTCCCCGCAAAGATCGCGAGCACCGCCAACAGCGCCGCCGGCGTAGTGCTGTAACGGCGGGCGAGCTTGAAACTGATCACGGCACCAAGTCCGGCATAGATAGCCGAGCTTGCCATCATGGCCACCGCATTGGGTGGAGAGAAGCCCGTATTCGGGTATCCGTAAAACCATGTAAACCATTGGGAGACCAGAAAAAAAGGAAGCTCCAAAACTGAAACACCCAACGAATACAAGCTTATCGCGGTGTGGTCGGAGATCTTTTTACTCCAGAACATCCACTCGAACTTGCCGGTGATGAAGGCCGACGGCAGCCATTGATAATAGCCCAAACCATCCCAGGCCTTCCAGAAGAAATCATAGGTGTTCGTACCGCCTTTGATCCACGCCTCGCGGAACGAAGTCAACGACACCAGCAGGAACAACAGCCATTCGGGTAACTGACGATCGGTGCGGTAAACCGCAGCCTTTCGCATCGCAAGGGAACGTCTATTCGTTCTCATGGCCACATTCTTCATCTTGGTGAGAACACCTCCAGCTCAAGATCGTCAATGAGCACAAGCTGCTTACCCCGGTGCCAAACGTAAACCTTCAGCCGGTCGCGTACATCGCGGATCGGCGGCGTGAGGTATTCTGCCTCGAAGGTGATCCAACGCCCTTGCTCTACTGCGCTCACGCTATCACAAAAAGTCCGGTAGCCATACGATCCTTCCTTGCGCTCCATGCTGAAGACCAAGCAGGGAGGCTCGCCGATATAGCCTTCTGGAAGGAACACCCGAACACTTGCCTTCGCCCAGAAGTAGTCTTTGTCCGTCACCGAATTGAAGGGAAATTCGAAGTTCGGCGAGTAAGGATGCGCGCTGTCCAACTGCGCAACATGGCCGTTCATCAAAGTGTCCATCATCACCAGTGCATCAGTGTTGGCGACATCCTCGAACGTATAACTCCCGATCGTGCGCCGGTCGTAGTGTGATGCATCCTCCATGCGGTCACTGCCATCGAAACTGCGATCGAAGGACAACAACTTCGCCGCTCCTTCAGGCACCGATGTCCTTCCGAAGACAGCCCAGTAATAGGCTTGGGTGGTGCGGTACGGATGAAGAACCCAATGATCGAATTGCCACAGCTGGAAACAGTTAAAAACCACCAGCAGTCCCGCAAGCGATGCACCAATGATCCGCACCGCGCCTTTACGTTCCGCGATCACAGCAAGTGCATGCCCGAGCGGCAATGCAAGTAGTGGATACAAAGTGATCATTGGCCGAATGCTGTAGCTGGCACCGTACCACCACTCGCTCCAACTGGAAAGGATGTAGACCGCGACGGCGGAGTAAATCACCACGGACCAAAACAGCTCGCGCTGCCGCCGGTACAACGGGAGCAGCCCGGCAAGCGCGAAGATCATCACCGGCGTATAGACCAACCACCCCTTGCGGAAACTGAAAAGCACGTTCAGGATGTGGGGCTGTGAAAGATCCAGGCCAACGCCGGGGTTTTTATAGCTGTCATACACGAAGCTGCCGGTCATCGTTTTCCAATAGAGCAACTGGGGCGAGAGGACGAGCAACCCGACCACGACCGCCAGCAACAGGTCCTTCCAATGTGTACCGAGCAAGGTGAGTTTGGCGCGCAACGATGGCCCGTCATACACACCCCACAACAGCGGCACCAGCCCGCAAACGATCTCGCTGGGCTTGATCAAAATGATCATCGCGATGCTGATGGCGGTCCACAACAGGTTGGAGCATTTGCGATCCTCGTGCCAACGCAACGTGTTCCATACCATGATCGACATCCAGCAAAACAGGAAGTTCGCCGTTTCGAGGTCTTTCATCGTGGCGAAGTGCAAGTAGTTCGTTCCGAGTACGATCACCACAAGCGTGGCACTACTGACGCCTTCACTGAAGAAACGCAACAGGATACGCCGCAGATGGACCAGCCCGAGCCAGACGTAAAACAGACAGCCCACTGCTAGCGCTATCTGGTACGGTGCGCTGAAACCATCCGCCGGACCAGCGCCGAGCAACGCGGCCGCATGCCCAATGAGGAAGAACGGCAAGTAACAGATCGCCGTGCCCATAAGAAAGAAGTAGATCGGCGTGCTGTTGTCCGGTGCTGTGGAAAGCTGGTAAAGCGTGCCGCTGATCTCAGGCCGCATGCGGATCAGCTCATGGAGCCAAGCCGTATCGCGCAGCAACGGGTCGTGATGGATAAAAGTGGCCGGTAGGTAGATGTAGTAGCCGAAGACGTCCCAAGAAAGTTCGTTCGGGGTGAGCTGGAGGATGCGCATCACCACCAGCACGGCGAACAGGGCGAATACCGTGACGCGCGACAGGGAAGAAGTGCTGACCGGGATCCGGAAATTCATTGGGCGAATATCGTTGTAACCAAAGTATGCGTCCGAACAGGCAGCCCTGAGCAACTTTCAAGTGATCGTGCGGTCCACTATGGCTTCACTCCATCATGGCTGTTTGGTTGTACATGCCCCTCAACCTTTTTCAATAGGACCACACCACTTTCAGGAAAGGCTTGCATTCGCCGGTATCCATCGGCGATAATGGGGTCTTCCACAAAACCGAATTCTACGCGATAGGTGTCGGCACCGGTTTCTCCGTTTTTGTCCAAGGGTTGAATTTCCTCCAGCCCCATTTGTATGCGATAGAAGTTCATGGTCGGCTCGAACAGCCAGTTTACCCCAACATGTACCGGTGGGCCATGATGATCACTGGCATTCCTATCCATGGCAATGGCTGCGACCACGTCCTTGGTCCGCACATCATATTGCCACTCCACACTATGATATGGACCGAAAGTCCGTGAGCAGGATATCGCACTCCATAGGGCTGCCAATGCCATACCTGTCGAAGTCGCCTTCTTCCATCCCCGTGCATGTTGCAATGCCAGGATTTCCACGATCAGCAGGACCAACAGGGGCAATAGGAACAGCGCAAAGCGGCCGATCAATCGATCCACTCCGAACAGGAAATGCTGGATCTCCATGAAAAGGCAGGTGAGCGTTAGGACAAATGCGACCACCGGCAGGGTGGTCCACTGGGTTAGAAATGCGACGTCACCCCGGATGAAGCGCCGGATGCTGGCCCCCAGAGCACACAAGGTGATTAACACGATCATAATATAGAACCCGATCATCACGGGTTCCACGATATGCAAAGTCGGAAACAGGCTCATCACCCATGTGGAAACCGTGGAACTGAAGAAGCCGCTCTTTCCTCCGAAATCCAAAGTGTTCTGCTCCAACGTGTGCCGGATGGGCATCCAAAGAACTGCGGTGGAAATCGCCAGCATGGCCGCATTGGTGATCGTTACGGGCACTAGATATTTACGCGGGACATCACCCAGGGCGACCCGCGCGATCAGCACAATATATAGGGTGACCAAGCCCGCTAGATGGACATTGAGAAGCGTGAAGTTGCCCAAGGTGGCCAGCACCGATGCCAAATGGAAGAGCACGATGTCTCGGAGCCTTCCCTTTTGTACCGATCGGACCAAATGGAACAAGGCCATCAACATAAAGCCGAAGGAGATCCCATAACCCCGTGCCAATGTGAAGAGCTCAAGCATGAAGCTGTTGGTGCCCAAAACCACGAAGCCGCCAATGGCGATCCACGGCGGCAACTTCAGGAGCAGGCGGGCAGCATAGTAGAGGAACAGTGCAAGCGCCAACAGGTTGGGCAGTCGTAGGGCAATTTCACTTGACCCAAACAGCTGATCGCACAGCTTCATTCCGAGCGTGTTCAGGAGGTGATTATTCGTGAAAGCGTGTGTATGAGACAGGATCTCCACATAGCTCAGAGTTATGTAGTGGTTATATGAAAACGCTTCATCATGTGTGAAAGAGGCCGCAGCCGCCCGGTAAATGGATGCCGCCAGTATGGCCAGACCCATCAAAGCCATCACAATGGTCACGTTGCGCGGAATAGCCTCACGCACGATCGCAGTCGGCATTTCTCCTTGATTACACCAACGAAATGCCCTCCTCCCCCACAACCGCTTCCCCGCGCAACCGCAAATACAGCTGCGCCGTGGCCACCACATCCTTCTTGCAGTACGTGGCGATGCGCTCCAGGTCCTTGTCCTCGTAGTACACGCGCGCCACGTCGGCGCCGCCGATGTCGTCCTTCGGCGTGGGGATGCCGAGGATGTGCGTGAGCAACGCGAGCGAAGTGAAATTTTTCCGGTCCCCGAAGCTCCACATGTTCATGGTGTCGAGGAAACCCAGGTCCCACGGCTTCTGGCCGGCCACGTCCAGCAGCTTCGGCAGTTTGATGCCATGCACGATGCAGCGCCGTGCGATCCACGGGAAGTCGAACTCCTTGCCGTTGTGGCCGCAAAGCCAATGGTCGTCCGTGTTGTAACTCTTGTTCAGCAGGTCCACGAAGCGATGAAGAACCTCGCGTTCATCATCGCCATGGAACGAAGTGACACGCATGACGTGGCCGCTGCCTTCCTTCTTCAATCCGCCGAAGCCGATGCAGACGATCTTCCCGAACTCGGAAAAAATGCCCGCCCTGTCGCCATAGACTTCTTCCGCCGTCTTCCCGCTGCGCTCCTGTTCAAAGCGCGTTTTGTCGCCGAAAAGCTTTGCAGTGCGCCCGTCCAGTTCGCTGAAATTCGGCACGGCCGGCACGGTCTCAATGTCGAGGAAGAGGATCTTGCTGAGGTCTTTAATGTGCTCGTTGCGCATGGGGATGAGATTAGGAGGGGTTCGAGATTTTACACCACAGAGGCACAGAGGCACGGAGGATCACAGAGGTTGAATCGGAGATGCTTTTGGATGACCGGTGGGTGATGATTTGCGTCCTCGGACTCAAGACTCACGACTCAATGACTCACGACTTTTTTCAGGGTTTCTCTGCCGCCAACGCCCGCGCGATCTCCGTGTACTGGAACACGTCCTTCGGATGTCCCACGTCGTTGTGCTCCTCCCATTTCATGCCGGTACGCACCATGATCAAACGTTCCTGCGGGATCACCACCACGTATTCACCATGGAAACCGCGGCAGTAATACATCTGCATTCCGTCCACCGTTGCCAGCCACCAGTAGTAGCCGTAGCGGTTGTTGGGCTCGCCTTTGTCCATCAGTTTCGCCGGTGTGATCGATGCTTTCCAATATTCCTCCGGCACGATGCGCTTGCCTTTCCACTCCCCGCTGTCCAACCAAAGCTGCCCGATGCGGCCGAAGTCGCGCGCGGTGGCGTAGAGGCAGCAGAACGCTTTGAAGTCGCCGTCCGCGCGGTCCTTGCCCCAGTAAGCGTCGTGCTCTGCGCCAAGCGGCTTCCAAAGCTTTTCGCGCACCAGGTCGTTCAGCGGCATGTCGTAGATTTTTTGCAGCACGTCGGACATGATCTGCGTGCTTCCGCTTACGTAGTCGAATTCCTTGCCTGGCTCTTCGCGGCAGGGTTGGTCCATGGCGAGTTCGCTCACGTTATCGCCGTAGTAGCCCTTCGCGTTATCGCTGAACGGGCTTGCGCCGCTTTCGCTCCAGTCCAAGCCGGTGCTCATGGTGAGCAGGTTCCAAAGCGTGATCTTTTTGTGGCATTCGTCAAACGTGTCGAACTCCGGCAGGTACTGCCCCACCGGCGTGTTCAGGTCGGTGATCTTGCCCTCCTGCATCGCAATGCCGACCAGCACGCTGATGTAGCTCTTCGCCACGCTGAAGCTGTTGCTCACCGAATCATCGCGCCAGCCTTCGAAATAATCTTCGAACAGGAGGCTGTCGTTCTTGATCACCACGAAGCCCACCGTGTTCAGTTTTTGTAGCGCGATGATCTGTTCATCGGTCAACGACAGTTTGCCGTAGCGCGGGCTCTTTGGCCAAGGCTGCGGATCATCAGCAGGAATAGCGTTGAAGGCGAAAAAATTCCGGTCGTCGATCTCCGGCCCACTGCGTCCCATCAGGTAGGTGAAACGCACGCCCTTTACGATGTGTCCGTTGCCGGTGATGTAACAAAGGGCGATCAGCACCGCGATGATGCCGGCTAGCCAGAGGATGATCTTGAGGAGGATGCGCATGGGTGGGTTTCGGCCCGAAAATAGCGGTTGAATTACTTAACCGCTGAAGGACGCTGAAAAAGTTGAAAAACGAACAACCGCTGATTAACGCCGATGAACGCTGAAGGGTAGGCCGGGAAACAACCCGCCTCGAAAGGGATTAGCCCTGAAAGGTAGCTCTTCAGCGGCTCACACCAGCTCCACATCAAACAAATCCGCCAGCTCCAGTTTCAGCCGGTCCTTCACGCCCTGCATGTCCAGTAGCCCACCGAGTTCTTTCGCCATGCAGGTAACGCCCTTGTCCGCTATGCCGCAAGGCACGATGTGGTCGAAGTAGCTCAAGTCCGTGTTCACGTTGAACGCAAAGCCGTGCATGGTGACCCAGCGGCTGGCCTTGATGCCGAACGCGCAGATCTTCCGCGCCTTGGCCGGGTCGTCGCCATCGAGCCACACTCCGGTAAGCCCATCGATGCGCCCGGCCTTGATCTTGTAAGCTTCCAACGTGCCGATCACGGCCTCTTCCAAGGTGCGCAAAAAGCGGTGTACATCGGTGAAGTAATGGTCCAGATCGAAGATGGGGTAACCTACGATCTGCCCTGGCCCGTGGTAGGTGATGTCGCCGCCGCGATCGATCGGGAAGAACTGCACGCCCTCGCGCCGCAAGCCTTCCTCGTTCAACAAAAGGTGCGCCACTTTTCCGCTTTTTCCCAACGTGTAAACGTGCGGATGCTCGCAGAAAAGCAAGTGGTCTTCCGTGGGCGTTTGCTGCTCCGGGGGCAATTCCCGGTTGGCGACTTTCCGCGCAATGGTGGCTTGGAAAAGCTCTTTTTGGTAGTCCCACGCTTTGGCGTAATCAATGGGGCCGAGGTCCTTGAAATGAATCGTTTTCACACCGCAAAGGTCGGATTGAAACCGGATTTACCGCGAGGAATAGAAGAATGCGGACCACAACGTTCGCAACGAGCGCAACGTTAATGCAATGACATGCGGAGAAGCCCGACCCATTTCGGCCTATGCCATTTTCAGGCGTTGCGCCCGTTGCGGTAAAAATCCCGAAGCGGTAAGCCATCCGTAATTTCGCGGTTCCAATGTCCTCTCCCATCGATGTCCGCGACAAAGTCTCCCTGCTCCCCACCAAGCCCGGAGTATACCAGTTCTATGATAGCGATGGCAAGATCCTCTACGTCGGCAAGGCCACTAACCTCAAGAGCCGTGTAAGCAGCTACTTCGCGAAG